>Ga0114129_10008139_pt1 | contig 14946 bp, 16 predicted proteins | sample RhiMetdeltSRZDD1_FD_80071 | JGI IMG/M metagenome (GOLD analysis project Ga0114129, IMG submission 80071) | Populus rhizosphere microbial communities from Tennessee, USA - Rhizosphere MetaG P. deltoides SRZDD1 (version 2) (version 2) | ecosystem: Host-associated > Plants > Roots > Rhizosphere >...
CCAGAGCGGTAATAAACTAAATCGACGTCTAAACGGGGTGGAAATCCAAAATCCCGGTTATTGCTCTGGCGGTAAGTCTCTTTGAGCTCCTCAATGCTTTCGGAGAACCGTATCTCTTTCGGGAATTGAGGAACCTCGTCGACGGAGATTTTCATCGGCGACAGCGTAGGTCGTTCAAGTTTTCAATGAATATAGACATTTCCGCCCTATTGTCAAGCCGGAGATCGCCCCCAAATTGGCAATTTTTTCGATTTATTCGTTACTTCCGAAGCACGAGGACCGTCTGCGAAGATTTTTTTGAGCGCCATAATATGTTCCAAGACAGAGCGGTTTATGCCTTGAGTAATCGTAGGCTTTTTGTTAACCCTTTTTGTGTTCAGCTCATGAATTTCCCGGCCTCCCTGCAAAATCATTGGCGTGGCAAACGGTTCAATTCAATTAACCGTCTGCTGCGCGACACTTTCCGCGCGCGTGTCTACAAGATCGGCCTGCGCTTGGATTTCACCTGCCCCAACCGCGACGGCACGGTGGCCGTCGGCGGATGTATTTATTGCAACAACGCGAGCCACACACCGCAGGCCTATCGTCCCCGAACCTCGGTCACAGCGCAACTCGAACAGGGCGCCATCGCGGTCCAGAAACGCCACAAAGCAGAAAAATTCATTGCCTATTTCCAGAGCTACACAAATACCTACGAGTCGGCGCTGAAACTGGAGAGACTATATCGCGAAGCCCTCGAATTTCCCGGCGTCGTCGGACTCGCCATCGCAACGCGGCCGGATTGCTTGCCCGACGATATCCTCGATTTGCTCAGCGACCTCTCCAGGCACACGTATCTTTGGCTCGAACTGGGTCTTGAGTCCATGCACGATCGGACGCTCGCGTGGGTGAATCGCGGCCATGGCCTGCGCGAATACATCGATGCGGTCGAGCGTGCCAAAGACCGGGATTTACCGGTTTGCACCCATCTCATTCTTGGCTTTCCCGGTGAAAGCCGCCGCGACATTTTGCAAACGCCGGTATTATTCAATCGACTGGCCATCGATGGGGTAAAACTGCACAATCTTCACGTCATCAAGAACACGGTACTGGAAAAGCTTTACTACGCGGGGCAAGTACCGCTTTTTAGCCGGGATGAGTACATCACGTTGGTCGTCGACTTTCTTGAGCGGTTGAATCCCGATATCGTCGTGCATCGACTCACGGGTGAAACCTATCGGGCGATTACGGTTGCGCCGGATTGGTCGATCGATAAGCTCGGCGTTCACAACGCCATCTTCGACGCCCTCGAGAGCCGCGACACTTGGCAAGGAAGACTTTATTCCACCGACACACGGATGAGCTCAGTAGAATTGGACTTCGCCCGTCTTCAAGGAGCACTGCTTTGAACGGTCACATCGGTTTGATTCACTCGATACTACCCGCGACGGTGGATCTTCACGTCACCATACCTGAGAGCCATCCGTCAGCCGCGAATCTCGGTTCTGAGCGCGTCGGTTCCGGTACGATCGTTGATCCTGACGGTTATATATTAACCGTCCATTACGTTACCGTCGGCGCCTCCTCAATCACCGCAACCTTGCCGGACGGCGAGCAATACCCGGCACAAGTGGCCGGCCAGGACCAAGAAACCGGACTATCCTTGGTAAAAATCTCGGCGAGGGATTTGCCTCACCTAAAACTTGCTCCAGCCGATTCGGTCGCGCTCGGCCAACCAGTTCTGATGATCGCCAGCAGCGGCCAAGTAGGGCGCCGCGTCAGCGGCGGTTATGTGTCTTCCATGGAACCCTATGACGGCCAGTGGGAGTATATGATCGATAAAACCATCCGCGTCACCGCGTTTAACCCTGGATTCGGCGGCGGCACGCTCGCCAACTTTCACGGCGAACTAGTCGGCGTTGTGTCGTTGAACTTGAACGAAGTGGCCAAGTTCTCGCTCGCCATTCCGATCGATTATTATCGAACCTACGCACAGGAATTGAAACAGCACGGCCAAGTACGCAGTCGCCCGCGGCGGCCGTGGCTGGGATTTTATCCGGAGGGAATGGCAGGGCACGTGGTTATCGGCGGCGTTGTACCGAACGGACCGGCGGCAAAATTCGGACTCAAGCAAGGTGACATTATCTTGACCGTTGAAAAAAGAGAGATCCGTTCGCGCCAGGAGCTTTACCAGGAAATGTGGAAGAAGCGTCCAGGGGAGCGGATCTCCTTTAAAATTCTCCGCGACGATCAGTCTTTTGATTTGGACGTGGTCGGCGGTGACCGTGCCGACCGCTACCGATCTTAGTCGTCACCTCCAACCTTTTGGATCTCGCCTTTGCCTGTGACTTTGATGGCAATGGCCGGCGTATAGGCTTCCGGTTCGTAATTGATCAAAGCCTTGTCAGTTTCCTGCAAGTCGCGCAACTTGACGTTCCCGCCGCCCTTTTCAATCTTGGTTTTGTCGTCGACGCCGACCACTTCTTCTCGAACTTTACCTTTGCGTTCCAACTGAAATGTGATCGTCCGCTGTCCGACAGCGCTGATCACACCCTCTACCTCGACGGCTTTGATCTTAGTCGCTTTTGTCGACTCCGTTTTTGCCGGCGCGGGAGCCGGTGCCGGAGCAGGCGCGGGCTTCGCCGCTGGAGCCGCCGGCTTCTCTTCCATCGAGCTGCACGCAAACGCCAAGACCGCCGCCAATGAAATAGCAGTCGGCCAAGACACGTATTTGACTAAACTCTTCATTTCGCTTCCTCCTAGACACTTGCTCGCATCGATCGAGATCGATCTCGGCTTGCATCAATAATTGAATTTCCTCAGCTTAAAACACACTTCAATTTGTCTTGTCAAGGCAACGGTAGGAATCCTCGCATTGAGAATGAGACGAAAACCCCTTAGAAATATCTATCTATGAAAGGCGCTGCGCTCAAATTGACCAACATCACTTCTTACCGTGTCATCTACGGCGACACCGATCAGATGGGCATTGTCTATTACGCCAATTATTTGCGTTGGTTTGAAAGGGGCCGCTCGGAATGGCTGCGCCAAATCGGGTTCCCTTATTCAACGATCGAACAGCAAGGGTTTCACTTTCCGGTGGCGGAAGTGAAGTGCCGATATGCCCAATCCGCCCGTTACGACGACGTCGTGCGTATCGAAACCACACTTGTGGAACTGAGTCGGGCGTCACTCTCGTTTGATTATAAAGTATCGCGCGAAGCAGATCTTGCGATTTTAGCAACCGGATCGACCAAGCATGCTTGCATCGACCGTTCCGGCCGAGTCGCTCGGATACCGAAAATTCTGACGGATGCCATCAATGCCGCGTCCCGCTAGCCCGGTGCCGCACTCACCTCTGTGTCCGTCACCATTCGAATCGCGTCGGTAATTTCGCTCCGAACTTCGGCGTCATTTTCGACTTGTAGTCGACACCGTAAACCTTCGAGAGCCTCGGGAAAGCCGATTTGACCGAGCGCCCAAGCGACGTGCCCGCGCACCAACGGCTCGCCGTCGTCAAGCGCATGCACCAATGCCGGAATCGCCTCACGGCTCTTGATATTGCCAAGGGCGACCGCGACGTTGCGCAGAAATCCACGGCGCTTGGCGCGCAGCACCGGACTGCCGCGAAAGCGCCGGCGAAACCCAGCATCATCCAGCGACAACATCGGAATCAACTCCGGCGCATGTAAACCCGGCCTCGGCCGAAATGCCGGCTCCTCCGTCGACCGAGCTTTGACGTTGTATGGACAAACCTCCTGGCAGATGTCACAGCCGAAAACATGATTGCCCACCAGCGGGCGCAATTGACGAGGCATCCAGCCTTTGAGCTCAATGGTCAAGTATGAAATGCAGCGCCGCGCGTCCAGCAAGTAAGGACCGACGAACGCTGCGGTCGGGCATGCCTTGAGGCACAAGTCGCACTTGCCGCAGCGATCACGCAACGGCCGATCGTACGCTAGCGGCAAGTTGAGAAATAATTCTCCTAAAAAAAACCACGAACCTTTCTTCGGAGAGATGAGATGGGTATTTTTGCCGATCCAACCAAGCCCGGCGATGCCGGCAAAATCCCTCTCCAACACCGGACCGGAATCGACGAAAGTCCGCCCCTCGACCGGTCCATCGTGCAACTCTCTCACGCGTCCGAGCAGCGCTTCGAGCTTGCGCTTCATCAGGTCGTGGTAGTCGTCCCCCCAAGCGTAGCGTGAGATCCAGCCCTTGGGTTCGCGTAATGGCTCGGGACGGCTGAAAGACGTGTGATAGTTCATGCCGACGGAGATGATGGAAACCGCCCACGGCACCAGCGTATGGGGATCGCGTCGAAGGTGCTCAGTCCGTTTCATATAATCGAGCTTTCCGGCGAATCCCTCACGCAGCCATTGCGCGAAGGACTGCTCATGCGGCGCAGGCGTTACCGCTGAAATACCGACAAGCTCGAAGCCTAACCGTCGGGCTTCATCCTTGATTCGCGGAGATAAGGCGGAGTGGTTATGCGTTGGTGCCGAACTCATGGCCCCTCAATGGGAAGAGCAAAGGAGGAACCCTGTTCCAAGTTCAAGGTATCCGTTCACCTTGCGTTTTAAACGTTGAACTTTTGAACGTTGAACTCTCACATGTGCACGGGTCCATCTCCTCACTCTGAGGGCTTAACTCTCGATCCTTGAATAATCTGGGCTGATTAATGATAAGAGATTTTGCTATCTGGATCGGATTCCTCGCCGTCAAGAAGCGGCTTGCGGCCGGCAAAACCGTCTTCGATACGGTGCCAAAAACCCACGCTGGGTTCACCGAGTTGCCAGCACAGAAAAACCACTTCGGCCCCCAGCATGCAAGGGAAATCGATCAATCCTTGCTCGACGCCTTTGCACATGCAGCCATAACCATTGATCTCTTCCACCCAACCCTTGACCTGGCCGATCAGTTTTGCGATCTCAGCATCCTCACGCAAACGTTCCATTAGATTAGGCGCCTCGGGATCGAGCCCATCCTTGTGAATGACCGTTGCACTGGCGCCTTTTAACCGCCGGATATTTTCGAGAATCTGTTCCACCAGGGGCCGAAGCGTCGGTAACAAGTCGTTGGCTTCGTTGATGGTAAAAAGGCGCGGATAATGGGTCGCATCCATGAGCAAAATCTCGTTTCCCAATTAAGTTTGCGTCATTGCTTGCGCCATCTCAAGTCGCGCACTTTCCGGCTAGAGTTTCATTACGTCGCGAATTTGCCGCAATAAAGCAATGTTGTCTGAATGTCCGGTCATCTGAGCGGTCACCGCGCCGCGAATCGGCCGGCCGAACAAGTAAAAATCTCCGAGGATGTCGAGAATCTTATGGCGGGCAAATTCGTTGGCATAGCGCAGATCGGTATTAATAATCTTGTCATCGCCGATGATGATACAGTTATTAAGCTTGCCGCCACCCGCCAAACCCATGGTCTGCAGTTTTTCGATATCGCGCAGGAAACCGAAGGTGCGCGCGGGCGCGATTTCGGCTTTAAAATATTCTGGTCCTTGGTAGATGTAAAGATGTTCCTGCTCGCCAACCGGCTCCGGATAGCGTAGCACATAATGAACCGAGAACACTGCGGCGGGTTCGATGCGGATCGACTCCCCGCCCTTGGCGCGCATGTGATACGGCCGGTCGATAATGATTTCGCGCCATTCTTCTTCTTCTTCATGAATGCCTGCTTCTTCAATCGCTTGGCAGAACTCCAGGCCTGAGCCGTCCATGATCGGCACTTCTCCCTGCACTTTGACGAGCAAATTGGTGATGCCATAGCTGTGTAACACGGCGAGAAAATGCTCGACGGTGCCCACGGCAAATCCCTTGGAGCGCAGCGAGGTCGCGTAGCCCGTCGAACCGACATAATCCAAATGCGCAGGCAGGGTCACGTCGCCCGAGATACCCGTGAATCGAATGCCACTATGCGGCGGCAGTGGATGCAAAATCAGCCCGGTTTTGACACCGGAATGAAGCCCTTGCCCGGATAACACAACACTTTTTTTCAAGGTCTTCTGCTTGAGCGTCTGAACGGCAGAGGCACCTTTGGATGCCGATTTCGGCGGCGGCGATTTCCTCGTGCCGCCGCCGTTCTTCTTTTGCGCGCCCACGGCCGGCAACTCCCCGAGGGCTCGTTGCACGATCAACAAGAGACCATCCAAGGACACCGGTTTTTCGATGAAGTCGAAGGCGCCAAACTTGGTCGCGGTGACCGCCGTGTGAATGTTGCCATGCCCGGATACCATTACGACGTTTATTTCCGGCTCGTGGCGCTTAATCTCTTTTAGTAAGCCGATACCATCGACCTGGGGCATCCAAATGTCCAGAAGCACCAGCTCGGGCCTTTCCTCCTTGATGATCTCAAGCACTCGCGCGCCATCCGCGGTGTCCACGACTCGGTAGCCCTCGTCACTCAAGACTTCACGCACCGACTCGCGCACACCGTCTTCATCATCAACGATCAAAATCGTCTTCTGCGTAGGCAGCTCTTCCACTAATCCTCCTGCTCCGTTTAGGAGTGCACCGCCCTTTTCGTGACTTCCTCCGCGCTAGCCTCCTCAACGACCGGAAACTCAATCGTAAATCGCGTTCCCCGTGGATCGTTCGGCAGTGCTCGTATATAACCGCGATGGTCCTCAATGATCTGACTTACGATCGTCAGTCCCAACCCGGTGCCGTTGTCCTTGGTCGAAAAGTAGGGCTCGAAAATTTTTGTTCTGATCTCGGGCGCCAGACCGCATCCGTCATCCGCGACTTCCAACGTGACGACCTCGCGGTCGCGATCATAGCTCGTCGTGAGTTTGATCCCGCCGCGATCGTCCACCGCGGCCACCGCATTGTCCAAGAGATTGATCAACACGCGCTTGATTTGCTCGCGGTCGAGCTCCAGTCGCGGAATCACGCCGCCGCGAAACTCAAATTCGGTGCCTTGGTGACCTTCCTTAAAGAGAACGAGTGCGTCGCTTACGATCTCGTTCAAATCGTCAGACATCAGCTTAGCCGAGGGCAAGCGGGCAAATTGGGAAAACTCGTTGACGAGATTTTTCAATTCATCCACCTGATGGATGATCGTGGTGGTGCACTTGTCCAGAATTGCGCCATCTCCCCCCAACATCTTGGCGTAGCGCTTGCGCAGCCGCTCGGCAGATAATTGAATCGGTGTGAGCGGATTCTTGATTTCGTGGGCGATCCGTCGGGCGACCTCGCGCCAAGCTTCCATCCTTTGTACTTTTTGAATTTGCGTGATGTCCTCGAGAAACAACATCACGCCCAAAATCGAATTGTCATCATCGCGCAGCGTCGCCGCGTTGACCATCAAAGTGAGCAATTGCTCTTGCAGGAAGAGCTTGAGCTCCAGCTCGACACTTTCGCGCCGTTCCACGCTCTCCACGATTTCGCAAATTCCTCCCAGGGATTCGGCGCGAAAAACGTCTCGGTAACTTTGCCCTAAGGCCTGGTCTGCCCTAACCCCTAACATCTGTTCAGCCGCCTTGTTCCACGTCGTAATCATTCCGGCCGGATCTATCGAAATAACTCCCGCGGCGATGTTAGCGAGCAGCGTCTCGACCACTGTGCCGCGGCGTTCGAGTTCAAGCTTGATCTGTTTCAGATCGCCCGTCATCTGATTGAACGAATTCATCAGTACGCCGATCTCATCATCCGTGCTGGCCTCGATCTTATAGTCCCAGTTGCCCTGAGCGACCTGGTGGGTTCCCTCGGCCAGTTTTTGAATCGGCACCGTGATGCCTTTTGACAGGTAGATGCCGCACCAGGTCGCGGCGAAAATAATCACCAGCGTAATCAGTAGCATGGTCAGAAGATAACTGTTCTTGACCGGGGTCTTAAGAAACATCAAATACTTGTACTGTTCATAGGACTGCGAGATCTGGAGGGCTCGTTTGGAAATACTTTTCGGCACATAATAGTCGACCACGACCACGCCCAAGATACGTCGATCCGGCCCGTAGATTGGCACGCCTCCGCGAATGACGTCCGCGTCGCCGAAGATTTGCGTGCGTGTCACTTCGAGACCGCGCAAAGCGCGGTTGAGGAACTCGGGTTCCGGCTTGACGGTGACACCGGTTGGTACCTGCTGATTGAAAGCGACGACGAAGGGCTGGCCATCGGGCGCAAAGACTTCGACGGTGCCGAGATTGTATTCCCGTTGTTTGTTCTGAACGAACTCTTTTAATTCCGCCGCGCGCCGCCCATCAAACAGGCCGTCTTTGGTGATTTGCTGGCTTAGCTGTCGAGCGTAAAAAATCGCGTTATTGGCGGAGTTTTGGTAGTACGTTTGCCCGATTTCCAAGGACCCTTGAAGCGCGCTTTCGACCTTGGAATCGAACCAACGGTCAACCGAGCGCGTCAAGAGCCCGCCGGCGATCGTAAATAACAACACGCTCGGCACCAACGAAAGCGCCACAAAGGCGGCGACCAGGCGCGCTTGCAAGCGGGAACCGAGGATGCGCTGTCTCCGTTCAACAATCAACTTGACTAAGTTGCGAATCACCAGGAAAGCCAACAGACCGAGTAAAATGATATTAACGTTAATCAGCAAGAAGAAAACGATATTACTGCCCATCGAGTATTCCGGCGAAGCGTCGGGCAGCTGCACTTCAAAGAAGATCAACGCCGCTACCATCAGCGCCGTGACGAGAATCACGATCCCTTCACGCTTGCGGCGCTTGATTTCCTCGAGTTTGAGAGTTTCCTCGACGGACCTGGCAGGATTCGCTGCTTCCATCAGTTATGCCTACTAAAGTATTGGAAAAATCAACGAAAAGTTTACCTTTTAAAGAAGTAAAGGACAAGCGAGATGATGACGCTAATGAGGATACACGTGGTCAGCGGAAAATAGAAAGTATAGCCGTCCCGTTCGATGGTAAGGTCGCCAGGCAGGTGTCCCAGCCAGGGGATCTTGCCGCCAAGTAAAAAGATCACTCCGACCACGACAAGTAGAATGCCCAGATAAACAAGCGCTTTGCCAATTCCCGCCATGGCTTAAATTCTACCGGAACAGCATTAAAATTCCGTGCAACCCTCGCTTAAAAAAGGCTCGGTTGCTTCTTGGGCGTGTCCGCCGCCAATGGCTTTCGGCAGAAGTGCTCGTATGCCCGAGGAGTGGCCATGCGGCCCCGCGGTGTTCTTTGAATGAGTCCAGCCTGAATAAGAAACGGCTCGTAGACGTCTTCGATGGTGTCCCTTTCTTCTCCGATGGCCGCGGCCAAAGTTTCTACGCCCACCGGGCCGCCGGCAAATTTGTCGATCAGCGTGAGAAGCAACATGGTGTCCATCTTATCTAATCCCAGGCGATCGACCTCCAGCATCTGCAAAGCTTCATCGGTTACTAATTCCGTGATCGTCCCATCGCCCTTGACCTGAGCATAATCGCGCACCCGACGCAGCAGTCGGTTGGCGATTCGCGGCGTGCCGCGAGCTCGCGATGCGATCTCCGCGATCCCTCCGCTCTCTTCGCGCACGGCCAGTATCGCGGCGGAACGCTTCAAGATGCGCGTGAGCGCTGTCTTGTCGTAAAAGTCCAGACGATGGATATGGCCGAATCGGTCACGCAGCGGCGAGGTCAGCAGGCCCGATCGGGTCGTGGCGCCGATTAGGGTGAACCGTTTCAATTCCAATTTGATGGAGCGCGCCGCCGGCCCTTGGCCAATCATGATATCGATCTGATAATCCTCCATCGCTGGATAGAGCACTTCCTCGACGACGTGATTCAAGCGATGAATCTCGTCGATGAAGAGAACGTCCCCCTCTTCTAGATTGGTCAGCAGCGCCGCTAGATCGCCGGGGCGCTCGACCACGGGTCCGGAAGTCGCCTTGATGTTAACGCCCATTTCGCGCGCGATGATGTATGCCAGTGAAGTTTTCCCCAGCCCCGGCGGGCCGTGAAAGAGAATATGATCGAGCACGTCACGGCGAGCTTGGGCGGCGGCGATAGCGACCTTGAGATTCTCCTTGACCTGGTCCTGGCCGACGTATTCGTCGAAACCCCGGGGACGTAGGTTGACGTCTAAACTTAGATCTTCGTCGGTTTTGCTACCGGTCAGCATGGCAACAAAAGCAAGGCTTCAACTAACCAGCGGTTCAAGGGCTCAATCGCCGTAACGTGTCCTTCAAGACATTTTCCAATGAACGATCACCGCTCTTAAGAACTTCGCGCACCGTCTTCTCAGCCTCAGGCCTTTTATAGCCCAGATTGACGAGCGCCGAAACCGCGTCTTGCATCACCTGCGAGCCAATCTCCGGTTTCGGGCTCTCCACGCCAGCCGCCGATAGCGTTGCAAGTTTGTCCTTGAGCTCGACAATCATGCGCTCGGCGAGTTTCCTACCCACGCCTGGTATGGCAACCAGGCGGGCTTGGTCCCCTACTCTTAGTGCCCGCGCAAGCTCTTCTGCTGGTATCCCAGACAAAATATTGACTGCCAACTTAGGGCCGATTCCGGACACGCTGATCAGCAATAAAAATATCTGCTTTTCTGCGAGATCTTGAAACCCGAAAAGCTGCAACGCGTCATCGCGAACATGGGTATGGATCTGCAGGCTTACCGGTGCGCCGATGTCGGGCAATCGATAAAAGACATTGAGCGGGATAAAAATCTGATAGCCGACGCCGACGACATCGACGACAATTTCCCCAGGCACCTTCTGGGCCAACGTTCCGCTGATTTGCGCGATCACTTTTTGTCTAGCATGCGGTTGAGACTCGATCTTCGGCAGCCGTTCAACGCTTGGAACCAATCTCAAGGCAGTCTCGCCAACTAGTTCCTTTAACGCGCCCGTTCAAAGGCTGCGGCACTCTAGTTTGAAAAGTCGCTCGGTGCACATGGCAAATGGCGGCCGCCAAGGCATCCGCGGCATCGGCGCGCATGGCGCCGCGCAGGCACAGCAACGCGGTCACCATCCTTTGCACTTGCTCCTTGGTTGCTCGCCCATAACCGACCACGGCAACTTTGATTTCTGCCGCCGAGTACTCGGAGACGTCGATTTGATTCTGCGCCGCCGCCAACAACGCCATGCCGCGCGCCTGACCGAGCTTCAAGGCACTCTGCACGTTACGGGAGAAGAATACTTTTTCTAAGCTCACGGCGGCGGGCTGATACTGTTGTACGATGTCGTGAATACCGCGATAAATTTGACTCAGGCGGGCCGCTTGTCCGAGCGCGGCCGAAACGCCAATCGTTCCGTGAGCGACGTGACAAAGCCGATTTCCTTCGATTTCGATGAGTCCCCAACCGGTAACGATAGAGCCGGGATCGATGCCGAGAATAATTTCGCGGATAAGCCGCTTGGTCTTCGGCGGCGCCGCCACTTCGTCAGCTCGCCTTGTCCATTAGCTCGTTGGGAATATTGAAATTCGCTGACACACTCTGGACATCATCGTGATCTTCCAACTCTTCGGTCAGCTTCAAGATCTGCTCGACATGCTTGGCGTCGACATCCACTGTGTTTTTGGGCACCAAAGTCACCTGCGCGCTGGCGACCACGATTTTTTCCTGGTCCAAGCGGTCTTTGACTGCGGCGAAATCCTCCGCCGGGGTAACCACCTCGAAAAGGTCGTCCTCCTCGCGCACATCTTCGGCGCCGGCGTCGAGAACGATGCCCATGAGGCGCTCCTCGTCGACTTGCGACTTCTCGATCGTGATCAGCCCCTTCTTATCGAACATCCACGATACACAACCGGTCTCTCCCAGGTTGCCGCCATGCTTCGCGAATAGCCGGCGAACTTCCGATACCGTGCGATTCTTGTTGTCGGTTAAAACCTGGGCGATGATCGCCGCGCCACCCGGACCATAACCTTCGTACTGGATCTCCTCGTAGGTGACACCTTCAAGCTCGCCCGTGCCCTTTTTGATCGCCCGATCGATGTTTTCGCCAGGCATACTGGCGGCGCGCGCGGTCGTGACTGCAGTGCGCAGCCGCGGGTTTGAATTCAAATCACCTCCGCCCATACGCGCGGCGACCGTGATTTCTTTGATAAACTTTGTGAAGAGCTTGCCTTTTTTCGCGTCCTTGGCAGCTTTCTTATGCTTGATCGTGCTCCACTTCGAATGACCGGACATAATCAGAGCCTTCCCTTCTAAAATCGCTGGTAAATTAACACAAACGCTATGCCGCGTAAACCAGGGCGACGAGGGGATTGAATGCAAATAACCGCCGCTCCGAGAACTGCCATGGCTTGTTGCGCCGGCAACGTGCGACGACAAATCGTTAAATGTCGGGAAATTACTTTTTTCCCGCCAAGCTTTTCGCTATAATCCGCCACAATGAATTTCTCCAGCGCACCGATTCCTAGCCATACCGGCTTTTACATAGTAACACGTATTGCGGGCGCGCTTTGCTTTATTTCATTTGCGATCAGTTGTTCGGTGCCATCATCCAAGGTGAGGGTGCCGTTGCCGCCTGAGAGCCGCCTGAGCCAAACCGGCATCGCGTCATGGTATGGTCCCGGTTTTCATGGCAGCGCCACCGCTAGCGGTGACATCTACAATCAAGGCGATCTCACCGCAGCGCACCAAACCCTGCCGCTCGGCACGCGCGTGTCGGTCACAAATTTGGAAAACGGCAGCTCGACGCAAGTAACGATAAACGACCGCGGGCCCTTCGCCCAGGGACGCATCATCGATCTCTCCTACGCGGCAGCACAGTCGATCAATATGGTCGGTCCGGGCACGGCATTGGTCCGCGTCGACGTCATCAATAGTCCGACGCCAATTCAAACGATCCGTCCGTCGCTCGATTATACTTTACAGCTGGGTTCCTTTTCTCAATTGGAAAATGCCCAGCAGCTGCGCGATCGCCTGGCGAAATCATTCACCGGCGTGACCATAGCACCGATACAGTCAAAAGACTTCACCTATTACCGAGTCCATCTGGGCACCTTCTCCACTCGCGCCGACGCCGAGGAGCAGGCGCGACAGATGACCCAAGCAGGATATTCAGTGATCATCATGGAGAAATAGGTGGTCTGCTGCTCCCGCCGAAAAGCGCGCCGGCGAGTCGTTTTTTTGCTCGGCGAGACGCGAGAAATCTCAAATACGCTCTCCATTGTTTGTTTCATTTTTGCGCGAGCGCGCGCCAGCATGGCAAATTCTCCGTCACGGTCAAAGTAGGAAAGAGCCGCCGCCCCTCGGCAACTTGACCGATGCCGAGATTGCATATCTCGTGCGAATCCAGGGCCGGTGATATCCCGTCCGGCAAAAACAATCCGGCCGCCGCGGTCGTTCGATACCGGCGATGGCGCGGATCAGCGATGATTTGCCGGCGCCGACGAAAGAAATCTTTCTTCGATTCTTCGCGTTCGCTCGGTACGACGATTCGACGCCGAAACATCAAAGGAAGGTCTCTTCGCCGAGATAGCATGCGAGCACCGCCGGGTCGAGTATCACTTGCGCTGGTGAACCCTGCGCGATCATCTCGCCATGATGGAGCACGATGACTTTGTGCGCCAGCGCCATGACGGCGCGCATGACATGTTCGATTAAAAGAATCGTCACACCGTCGCGTTGATTGATCTCTTTCAAAAAGGCAATCAATTGGTCGCATTCCACGGGACGTAGCCCGGCCATCACTTCGTCGAGAAGCAGCAGTTTTGGCCGGGTGGCGAGCGCGCGCGCAACCTCGAGCTTTTTTCGATCCGGCAGAGTGAGTGAAGAAACGGGAAAGTCGCGTTTCGATCCGAGGCCGAGTTTGTCGATAATCGTCGACGCGAATGCGCGTGCTTCGTCTACTCTCGCGCAGCACCTGAGCGCGCCGACAATCACGTTGTCGAGCACCGAAAGACCGGCGAATGGTTTTACGATCTGAAAAGTGCGGCCGATGCCCAGGGCGCAAACCTGGTCCGGCCGCAGCCCACCGATCGGTTTGCCGGCGAAGAGAATCTCGCCGTCGTCGGGCCTCAGTGCGCCGGCGACCATGTTGAAAATCGTCGTCTTGCCGGCGCCGTTGGGACCGATAAGAGCGACGATCGCGCCTTCTTCGACTTCGAAGGAGGCGTTTACGACGGCGCGCAGGCCGCGAAAGGATTTGCTGACGCCTTGCGCCCTCAACAAAAAACTCATTCACGCACCTTGAGCCTGCGCGCCAGCGCCGGCCAGACGCCGTGGGGCAGAAAAACGATCACGGCAAATAGCACGATACCGTAGATCAATTGTTTAATGCCCGGCACTTCCCACCCGAAGGCGGCGACGATTTCGCTCGTGCCCTCGGCGATCAGGGTGAGCAGCGCAGCGCCCAGCAGGGGACCGAAGACGGTTCCGATACCGCCGATGATCGGGCCCAAAACAATTTCGACCGAGCGGTTGATGCTGAATAGCTGCTCGGGAAAAAGACTACCATAGTAAAACGCCGAGAATACGCCGGCAGGCGCCGTCATGGCCGCGCTGATCACGACGGCGAGCATTTTCCAGCGAAAGGTGTTGATGCCGAGTGCTTGGGCGGCGTCTTCATTTTCGCGGATCGCTTGCCAGTAATAGCCGGCGCGGCTGTGTAAAAGCCAGGCGCTCAAAGCCAACGCAGCCACGGTGAGCGTAAGAATCACGTAATAAAACATCGCCGGTGTGCCGCGCAGATTGAGCAGCTCGATGCGGTCGCGCTCGGCAAGCTTGAGAAACATTCCACCCGAACCGCCGAGCCACGCGAAATGATCCAAACCGATGCGGGCGAATTCGGCAAATGCGATCGTCAGTAAGGTAAAGTAAACCCCGGCGACGCCATAGCGAAAGGCGAGAGCGCCGATCGCAGCGCCAAACAAAGCGCACAGCGCGATCGAAAGCCACAGTCCGGCCCAGGGACCGATGCCGAAATGGAAATAGAGCGCTGCCGCGGCGTAAGCGCCGACGCCTAGATAAAGCGAATGGCCGAGGGAGAGTTGGCCGGCGAAACCCATCATGATGTTCCACGCCTGGCCGGCGTAGGCGAAGAACAGGAAAAGCGTCATCACCGACAAGAGGTAAGGACC
>Ga0114129_10008140_pt1 | contig 14946 bp, 8 predicted proteins | sample RhiMetdeltSRZDD1_FD_80071 | JGI IMG/M metagenome (GOLD analysis project Ga0114129, IMG submission 80071) | Populus rhizosphere microbial communities from Tennessee, USA - Rhizosphere MetaG P. deltoides SRZDD1 (version 2) (version 2) | ecosystem: Host-associated > Plants > Roots > Rhizosphere >...
CACCACCGTCGGCGGCGCCAGGTCGTTCAGCACCGTCACGGTCACGGCCTCCGCGGTGGTCTCGCGCCCGGCGCCATCGCGTGCGAGCGCGGTCAACGCATGCGTGCCATTGGCCACCGCCAGCGTCGGCCAGGCCACTTCAAACGGGGACTCGAGATCGGCGTCGCCCAACGGCGCGCCGTCGAGCAGGAACTGCACACTGGTCACCGCGACGTCGTCAACGGCGTTGGCCGTGAGGGTGACGATGCCGTTCACCGTCGCTCCCGGGGCAGGACTGGCCAATGCCACCGTCGGCGCGGTCCGGTCGTTCAGCACCAGGACCCTTGTCGGTTCAGCGGTGCGCTGGCGTCCGGCGCCGTCGCGCGCTCTCGCGGACAAGGCGTGCGCGCCGTTGGCAACCGACAGCGTCGACCAGTCGACTTGATAGGGCGCCTCGGTATCAGGCTCGCCAAGCGGCGCCCCGTCGAGCAGGAACTGCACGCTGGTGACGCCGACGTCGTCAACGGCCGTGGCCGCGGCGATGATGCTGCCGCTCACCGTCGCCCAATCGGTCGGACTCGACATCACCACCGTCGGCGGCGCGAGGTCGTTGCGCACATTCACGATCGCGACCGTCGCCGTGGCTTCGCGCCCGGCCGCGTCGCGTGCCACTGCGGTCAACGCATGCGCGCCGTTGGCGGCGCCCGTGGTCGGCCATTCCACCTGATAGGGTGCCGCGCTCACCGGATCGCCGAGCGGCGCGCCGTCGAGCAGGAACTGCACGCTGGTGACACCGACATCATCCGCCGCGGTCGCGGTGACCATCACGATGCCGTCCACGGTGGCGCCGGCCGCCGGCGTGACGAGGCCAACGGTCGGCGACGCGAGATCGTTCAGGACCGTGAAACTCACGGCGTTCGCGGTGGTGACATGGCCGACGGCGTCGCGAGCCACCGCCGTCAGGGTGTGCGTGCCATTCCCGACGCTCAGCGTGGACCAGGTCGCCCCGTAGGGCGCCGATATGACCGGTGTGCCGTGCGGCATGCCATCGAGCAGGAACTGCACGCTGGTGACGCTCACGTCATCCGCGGCGTCGGCCGCGATTGCGATCGTGCCGCTCACCGTCGCGGCAGCGGCGGGAGCGATCACCGCCACGGTCGGCGCCGTCACGTCGTGGGTTACCGTCACGCCGATCGTGCTCGAGGCTTCCTTGCCGGAAGCATCGCGCGCCACGACCGTCCAGGTGTGAGGACCATCGGATACAGGTTCGGTGTTCCACGTCAATTCGTACGGCGGGTCCACATCCTCCGCGCCGGCCAACGCGCCATCCAGCTTGAACTGGACGCCGGCCACGCCGATGTCGTCCGCCGCGGTCGCGGTCACGGTCACGGTGCCGCTGACAAAAATTCCAGGCGCCGGGGCCGTAAGAGCCACCGTCGGCGGCGCGAAGTCGTTCGACACCATGACGCTGGTGTTACTTGTCGCGACGTTGCCGGCCGCGTCGCGGGCAATCACGGTCACGACGTGGGCGCCGTTGGCCGCCGTGGTCGTGGACCACGACATTTCATAGGGCGCGGCCGTGTCCTCGACACCGAACGGGCTGCCGTTCAGGAGGAACTTCACGCCGGCCACCGCAACGTTGTCGGACGCCGACGCCGACACCAGCACTTCGCCAGAGATGAATCCCGTCGACGCCGGAGTGAGCACACTGGCCGTCGGCGCGGTCACATCGGGCAACGTCCGCGCGGCTTCGTAGAGATTCACCCGCCCCTTGCCCATGCTCGGCCCCATCGCGATGGCTTTCGCGAATTGGTCGTTGGCCTTGTGGAGATTCAGCGTCGGGTCAATCTGCACCAACAGCGCCGCGCCGCCGGCCACGATTGGCGTGGAGAAGGAGGTGCCCCACGCGGCCGCGTAACCGCCGCCGGGATAGGCGGTGATGATGGCTTCGCCGGGCGCGCCCAGGCTCACGAGCGCATCGCCGTAGTTACTGAACGAGCTGCGCACCGGCGGATTCCCCGAGTTGGTCGAGGCCACGCCGATGACGTTGCGGAATCCGCCCGGATAGGCCACCACCTCGCGGCCGAGGTTGCCGACCGATGCCGCGACGATCACGCCGCGATCGGTCGCGTAGTTAATCGCGCGGGCAATTTCGACTGACGGCGTCGAGGCGCTGAAGCTCAAGTTGATGACGCGGGCGCCATGGTCGACGGCGTAGTAGATCGCGCGGACGATGTCGAACGTGCGCGACGTGCCGTCGGCCGAGAACGCCTTCAGCGGCATGATGCGCGCGGTCGGCGCCACGAGGTGGATGATGCCCGCGACCATCGTGCCGTGGCCGAACGCCGGCGGCAGCTGCGACGGGTCGAGCGTCGAGTCCGAATCCAGCACGGCCACCGTCGAGGGATTCAGCGGCACCGGGGCGGAATCGGAGTCGAGAATCTCGGCCGTCGAGTGATCGAGGATCTCGGCGGTCGAGTGGTCGAGGTCGGTCCATTCCGACGCGGCGCCGGCCGCGTCGCTGACGAAGTCGTAGCCGGGCACGAGCACGCCCTGCAACAACGGATGGTTCGGATCGACGCCGGTGTCGATGATCGCAACGACACCCGCGCCCGTCGCGGACGCCGCATGCGTTTCAGCCAGACGAACCGCGCCGGCCGCAGGCTGGTTGACATAGCCGTGCCACACCTGTTGTCCGAAGTGGTCGACGAGCGTGCGGTTATTGAGCGAATCGAGGATTTCGGCCGTCGAGTGGTCGAGGTTGGCGCCCGGCGCGACTTCGGGAGTGACGACGACCGCGTTCACTTCGAATTCCTCGACTTCGAGGTCGGTCTGGACACTGGCCGTGACAGCGTCGGTCGATGACTGCGACGACATCACGTTGAAGCCGGTGGACGGTTCGGGAGGCCGGCTGACCAGGTACACGTCGGTCTCCCCGACGCGGCTGATGATCGTCAGGTCGTGTCGGGCGGCGATGGCCTCGATGTTGGCAGGCGAGGCGCGGAGGATGAATTGTCCGTCGTTGATCGCCGGGACGAGCGTCTGGCCCGACTGTGCGTACGCGATGCGGTCGCCACCCGGTCCGGCGGTGGCGGCGACTATCAGCAGCGCAATCGACAGCCAGGCAGTTAGCCGGCGTCGGGGGAGACGACGGGTGTACATCGAAACACTTTGGAGCCCGGACAGACCGAGGGCCTACTCGCTGTCTGGAGCCGGGATTGATGAGGTTACACGATTTGAGGCGTTCTCCGAACAGAATTACAGGTCGACGTTCTTAGTCGTCCAGAGAAGCTCAGCCGTTTGGCCGTTATGGGCGGCGGCGCGGCTTTCGTTTTTTGATCGGTGGCGAAGACTTCGTGCCTCGGCCCAGGTGGTCCAAAGCAATTTCGACTCGCTTCCCCACTTCCTCTAACGAAAACAGCAATCGCAGGTTACGGCGCGGCTCGTATTCAAGATGGAATTCGCCAAATGTATTACACATGGTTCTGGTGACCAGGCGATCCTGGTGCATCAGCCAGACTGGGACCTCCGCCAGACCGGAAGTCTGAACCCGCCCGACGACCTGGCCGATCAGCGTGACGACATGCGACGAGGGCTCGCGGTCGAGCTGTAGATCGACCTGATGGTCGCCGGCGGCAAAAACCGCGCGGCGCGATACCCGCTCGCCGGTACGAATGCCGGCCGGCAGCGGTTCGCGCGCGCTGTCGTACACCAGCCGTGCGATCAGGCGCTCCAATTTCGTTTCCGGGCGGCGATGTGAAAACACCGCTTGTGCATGACGCACCACGTACTCAGGAGGCGCGACGTCCCCCTTCGCGGCGACGACGATCGCGCGCAGCGTGTCGACAGTTCTCTGGCAGCTCGGACAGCCCGAGGACAGGTGCTCCTGCATCACCGACCGCGTCGGCTCGTCACTCAGCCCGCGGACAAGATCCGCCCAGTGCCAGCTATCAAAGTGCGCCATGTTCATTCGCCCCAGATAATCAACGACCGCAGCATACCAACCTCCAGGGGGGTAGAGGATTCTCGGCTCGTTCATATAAGGGTGCCGGGCGGGCCGAAAAATATAGCGGCCGCCGCTTCATGCTGATTCGCGTGGATTTCCGACGATCGTGAAGGGCGCCCAATAGAACGGATGCGGGTGGTTGTTGCGGAGCGTCTGCATCCCCAACTGGGCGGCCCGCGCCTTGCTCCAGCCCTGCTGGATGCGGCCGTAAAACACCTGCATGAAATCGGCGGTGCTGCGGTCGTGCGCGTCCCACAGCGTGAGCAGCACAGCCGCGGCGCCGGCATAGAGCAGCCCGCGCACCAACCCGAGTTGTTCGTCGCCGCCGACGGTGACGCTCAGCCCGGTCCCGCAACCGCTGAGCGTGACCAGTTCCGCCGACAGCCGCAGTTGATACAGGTCGTACACGGTCAACGGGCCATCCCCCATCCGAATCGACGAGAACATGGCGTTGTCCTTGCGAAACAGACCGTGCGTGGCGATGTGCACGAAGCGGCTCCGCGCGCCGTGCCGTCGCAGCTCATCACTCGTGGCGCGGTCGCCCAGGAACACCTGCGAATCAGCCAGGATGCCGGCGACGGCATTGACTTCGTCGGCGATGAACGGCGCCCGCGCATCGGGCACGCCCATGACGAGGGCTCCGCCCTGCGGCGCCGCCGGCTTCGCCCGGCAGAGCCGGTAGACGCTGGCGCTCGGCGCGTACGAGATGGTGAAGTCGTCGATCAGGAACCGTGCGCCGTCGAACAGCGCATGAAACGGCAAAGTGTGGAGCGCCTCGTGGGGAACGACCACGAGGTGCGACGCCTGCAGGCGATCGCGGATCGGCGCAATCAACATTTCATACAAGGCGCGCAGGTGCGCCTCGGTGGCGCCCTGCGCGGACGCGGCGAGCGTGGCGTCGGCGTCGGGATCGCGGCGGAACCTGGCGAGCTGGAACTGGAGCAACTGCATGCGGCCGCGGACCTCGGCGACCGCGCCGAGCGGCACGATTTCCAGGCGATCGTGCGTGAGCACACAGCCGTAGAGGCGGCCCATGGCCTGGTAATACTCGAGGAGAATCGCGTCGGGCGACAGGCTCGCGCGGATCTCGTCGACGCCGAACGTCGTGCCGCTTTGCAGGACCGAGAACGCTTCGTCGGAGCGCTCGATCTCGTTGAGCGCCTTGACGAGCTGTTTCTCGATCGCCCGCGCGCGGCCGCGCAGGCTTGCCACTCGTGCCGCCGACGGCCGCTCGGGCTTGAGCTCCTCCCGTTCGACCTGCCCCGAGTACCAGATCAGCTCCTGCCGCAACCGGCGCACCTCATCGCTCGCGGCACCGGCGGCACGGGGCCCCAGATTGATCCCGCGAAGGGCGATGACATCGGCCAGGCTGCGTGACTTTGCTTTCTCGATGTAGCCGAACGCCGTCTCGTGGGCGTCATCGCCAGGTCCCGAGGTCAGGCAGGTCGTGACGAGGCGCTCGTAGACGTCCACCTTGTCTTCGAGGAAGGCGACCCGGAACGACTCCGACTGCAGATGGTTGCGGAGCTGCTCGAGGCTGCCGGCGGCCTGTTGAAAGGCGGCGAAGGCCTGCGCCGGTTCGCCTTGCGCCTCGCGCAGCAAGCCGAGCACGCAGTGTGCCTGGTAGGTCAACATCGGCGTCTCGACGCCGGCCAGCTTCTCGAACGCGGCGCTGCACGCCTGCGCGGCCAGCGGCATGTTGCCGGACTGCAGCGCCAGGCGCGACAGCAGCAAGTCGCAGAGCGCTGCCTTGCCCGGCAGCAAGGTCTGCTCGAACTGCCGGCGCGCCTGCTCACACAGCGTCGTGGCGCGGGCGTAGCGCCCGTCGCGAAACAGCGCGTGCGCCTCGTAAAAATCCATCAGGCCAAGCCAGACCTGGTTGCGCTCGCGCGCGAACAGGCGGCGCGCGCGATTGAAGAGCGCGTGCGAGCGGCGCGGGTCACGGCGGCTCGTCGTCAGCGCCAGGATCGTGATCGCCTTGGCCGTCTCGTAATTCATCCCGAGCTCTTCGAACCGCTGCTGGGCCTCTGCCGCGAGATCGGCCGCGTCGTCGCTCAGGTTCAACTCGAGAAGAATCTCCGATCGGTCGAGATCGCACAGCGCGCCATGGTAGGGATCGCCGAGCCGATCGCTCTCGGCGCGCGCGGCGCGGTACATCTCCAGCGCCCGCGTGTACTCGCCACGCAGGTAGTGGAGGCCGGCGATGTTGTAGTCGGCGCGCAGCGTGAACAACGGCATGTCGTGCTGCTGGCAGAACGCGCGGGCCTGGTGATACGCGCGCACCGCGTTGTCGAAGCCGTTCAGGCTGATCTGCACGACCGCCATGTTGATGAGCGTGGCCGCCACGTCCTGCGGCTCGCCGACGCGGGTCAGCTGATCGTGCGCGCGTTCGTACAGCACGAGCGCTTCCGCGAAACGATCCTGGCGGTACAGGATGTTGCCTTCGTTGCTGTCGAGCCGGGCGAGGCCCAGGTCATTGTGGTGGCGTGCGAAGATCGCGCGCGCCTCCGCGGCCCACGCCAGCGCCTCGTCGTAGCGGCCCAGGCAGATCAGGCTCTGCAGCGCGCCGTTCAGCGTGCGGGCGACATCGCTGTCGCGGCCGAGGCCGAGATACGCGGCGCGGGCCGCCTGGTGATGTTCCAGCGCCTCCGCATACTCACCACGCGTGTGGTGGACGTGGCCGATGGCGCGCAGGCTCTGCGCGCGGCACGCTTCGTCACCAAGCTTCTCGGCAATCCAGTGCGCGGCCCGGGCCAGACCATCGGCGCGAGCGAGGTCGGTGCGCGCCAGCCGCACGACACGGGCATAGATCCGTTCCACGACGGATGGGTCCCAGAGCTGTTTGTGGCGGCGTAGAAAAGCGGCGCGCGCGCGAGCCTGCCGGATGCCCGCCAGCCGGTCGATCAGTTCGTCCGGAGTCGCTGCCTCCTGGGCAGTCATCGTTCTGACTGACATGAGATCCCGGCTCGCAAATTCAGGCCAATCAGCGTTCTATCACTAAAAACCCAACTCGTGCAGTGCGCGCTCGAGGCGTCCAAGACAGCGGCCGCGGATGAAACCAATGGAGCCGGTGGCCAGGCCGAGGCGCGCGGCCAGATCGCGGTAGGAGATCGGCTCCGCCTCGTAGAACAAGAGCCTGATGATTTCCTGGCATCGGGACGGCAGCGCCGCCACCGCCTCCCGAAGGATCTGCGCGCGTTCGAGCTCCCCCATCACGTCGGGGGGAAGGTCCGCCGACAGCTCCTCCTCGGCGGCCGGAGTCAGCTCGTCCTCGGCGCGCTGCCGCAGCTTCCGCTTCCAATGGTACGACTGGTGGGAGGTGACCTTGATGATCCAGCCGCGCACCGCTTCGGCGCGGCGCAGCCGTGGCAGCTCGGCGAACAGTTCGAGGCAGACCGACTGAAAGATATCCGCGGCATCCTGCGGCGGCGCGCCGTATCTGAAGGGAATGGAGTAGATCAGGTTCTTATACTTGGCGATCAGTGTCGCCCATGCCTCTTCGTTGCCGTCAAGACACGCTTTGACCAGACGCGCATCGCTCCATGTGACAGCCGGATTGCCAAACAGGCGTGGCCGGCGTTTTTTCGCGGCGATCACTGCGCGGCACCGGCTCGTCTCCCGCGCCAGAACAGCTCTTCGAGATTCCACAGCGCCGGATGATCGAGAACCGTCGGACGGAAGTTCGCGAGTCCTGTGGTGGCGCCAACCAGGACATTGGGGCTGACCAGGCTGATGATCGGGAGGTTGTCGGCGACGAGCAGCTGGACGCGGTCGTAGAGGCGCTTGCGGCGCTGGCCGTCGCGCGTCCTGATCTGTTCACGCATCAGCGCGTCGATTTCCTCCTCCCAAGGCGTGGCCGGCACTTTCTGGCCAGGGCGCCACAAGTGGGTCGCGCCGCTCGACAGCCACACGTTCATCTCGCTGTTCGGATCGCCGTCGCCGCCGCTCAAGCCCAGCACGCATGCGTCGTAGTCGTGGGTCGTCATGACGCGGTCGAGCATCGCGCGGAGATCGAGCGTCACCACGCCGACGCGCATCCCGATCTGTTTCAGATCGTCCTGGATGATGGTGGCGATCTGATTCCGTTCCGCATTTCCGGAATTGGTCAGGATGGTGAACGCCACCGGTTGCCGCTGGTCGTCGATGAGCGTGCCGTCCGGCAGCCACGAGAAGCCGGCGGCGCGAAGTTGCTGCCTGGCGCGGTCGAGCGAACGGGCGGGTCTGGGCAGCGCCTGATTGAACCAGGCCTTGTTGCCGGGAGGGACGTGCCCCCACAACGGCGTCGCCCGCCCCCGATACGTCAGCCGCACGATGCCGTCGCGATCGATCGCCGACCCCACGGCCTGGCGGAATGCGAGTTGGCGAAACCACCGCCGCCGCGCGGCGGCTTCGGCAGAAAGGGCCGGCGCCGGATCGTTCTGATTGAAGAACACGAACTCGTAGGTCAGTCCGGCGCCGAGATCCCTGAGCTCGTAATTGCGCCGCGGCTGGTCCTTCAGCAACAGCTCGAAGTTGGTCGCGCTCAACCGTGTGACGACGTCGGCTTCACCGGCCTGGAACCGCACGGCTTGCGCGTCTTCACTCGGCACGGAGACGAACACGACCCGATCGAGATACGGCAGTTGTGTTCCGGCGCGATCTTCCTTCCAGTAGTTGGCGTTGCGCTCGAGGACCAGCCGCTCGCCGGGCACATGCTCCGCGAAACGGAACGGCCCCAAACCGGCCATGGCCGCGGCGGGGGTACCCAGTCCCCAGGCTTCGACGAGCCGCCCTTCCTGGTAGGGCTGCGCGAGAAGGTGGCGCGGCAGCATGGCGACGCTGTCGAACAAGCGCTCCGCGCTCGAGTACTGATCCGGCACGTCGATTTGCACCGAGTACTGATCGAGTTTCGTCACCGCGATCGGCTTGCCCCCAACCATCAGGTTGTCACGCTGGGTAGAGGCGACCTTCTCGTCGAGGTACACCTGGAACGAGAACACCACGTCGTCGGCGTCGAACACGTCGCCGTCGGAGAAGCGCACGCCGCGGCGCAATAACAAGGTGAACCTGCGGCCGTCGGGCGACACCGTCCACGACTTCGCCAGCGCGGGCTCGAGTTGTTGCGTGTCACGATTGACGTGAATCAGGTCGGCCGTGGTGCGCCGGATGACGTCGCGCGACGGGCTGTCGACGGCGGTGATCGGATTGAGCGTCCTGGGTTCGGTGCGTTGTGCGACGACGAGTTGGCCGCCCCGCTGACCGACGTCACCGGTGGAGACAAACCTGTCGCTCGCCGGCGCTCGCTGGGTGGCGAAGCTCGATGCCGACACACTGGCGACGAGAAGCACCAAGAGCCCAAACAGTCGCATCATGCCTTTCCGACCACCGTACAGACCGTCCAGATGATGGCACATCTTGCTTCACGTCGACATTGCACGCCGGTGTAGCGCGTCGGCAAGCGAATGGTAAAGCCAGAACACCGGAACCATGACGATGCCGGGCAGGAACATCCACCAGTACGACGCCACGACGTGATAGCGCTGGAGGCTCGCCAGCATGTTGCCCCAACTCGGCACCGGCTCTTCGACACCCAGGCCGAAGAATGACAACGTGACCTCGGCGAGGATGTACTGCGGCGCGAGCAATGCCGCCTGCGTCAGGAGCATCCCGATGATCTGCGGCAGCACGTGCCGCCGCAGGAGATACGCATCCGACGCACCGAGACAGCGTGCCGCCGCGACGTAATCGCGCGCGCGGGCGCTCAACACGAGACCGCGGACGAGCCGCGCCGGACGCGCCCAGCCGACGACCGCGATGAGAATCAGGACCAGTAGAAAAGCCTGCGTCGGCGCGAGGTCGAGTGGCAACGCCATGCGGACCGCAAAGAGCAGGTACAGCCACGGCAGCGCGAGGAACAGCTCCGCGATTCGCATGTTGATTTCGTCAACCCATCCGCCGTAATAACCGGCCACGCCGCCGATCACCGTTCCAAGCGCCAACGACAACGCCGCGCCCAGCAACCCGGCAAACAGCGAGATCTGGCCGCCGAAGAGCAGCCGCGAAAACAGATCCCGGCCAAAATCGTCGCTGCCGAACAGGAAAAGCGGCGTCGGGCTCTCGGTGCCAAAGAGGTGCCAGTCCGAATCGGCGACCCCCGCGACCCGGCCGCGCGCGCCGCGGACGACGAATCGAATCGGGTATGGACGGCTGCGATCCTCGATGACGGCAGTTCCCGTGGAGGCGGGAATCATCGCGTAAACGAACGGCCTCAGGTGCAGCCGGCCGGTATCGTCGACGAAGTGAATGCGAGTTGGAGAAACGAACGCCAGCTCGCGGTGTTGTGTGGTCGGATCATACGGCGCGACAAAACCGGCGAAGACCGCCGACAGATAGACGAGCGCGAGGCACCCGAGGGCAAACGGCGCACGCATGGCTTCTAGCCAGCGCCGATGGTGCGTTGACTCGCCCGCACACGCGGATCGGCCCAATAGAGCAACGCGTCAGCCAGCAGGTTCCCGCCAATCAACAGCATCGTGGAACAGGTCACGACCGCCACGACGACATGGAGATCACGCGCCACGATTGCCGCGAGCAGGAGAGGCCCGATGCCGGGCCAGCTCATGATCGTCTCGACGACGAACGAAGCGCTGAGGAGCGCCGCTACCGACAGGCCCAGAAGCGAAATCATCGGATTCAAGGCGACTCGCCATGCGTAACGGATCCTGAGCCGCCGCTCGGGCACGCCCATGGCTCGTCCACCCTGCATGAACGGCGACTGCAGCGCGTCGATCATGCTCGCGCGCATGTGCCGTACCAGCACCGGCAAGTTGATGAGCACCAACGCCGTGACCGGCAACACGAAATGAGCCACGACGTCCTTCACCTTTTCCCACGCGCCAAGATCGGCGAAGCCGATCGAGACCATGCCCCCGGTCGGGAAATACCCGGTGCGAACGGCGACGAGCAGCATGGTGAGTCCCAGGAGCAGGTCGGGGACGGCCAGCAGGGTGGTCGTAGCGCCCGCGGTCACGCGATCGGGCCAACGACCCCTGCGACTGGCCGCCCAGGCGCCCAACGGCATCGCCAGTGACCAGGCGAGCGTCACGGCGGTCACCGTGAGAAACAGCGTGTTGCGGGCGCGCGGCCAGAGGAGCACGCTGACCGGGGTGTTATGCATCACGGAGTATCCCAGGTCGCCGCGCAGCAGTGAACGCAGCCAGTGCACGTATTTCTCGACAAGCGGACGGTCCAGTCCGTAGCGGTCGCGCAGGGCGGCGATGGTGGCCGGAGACACCTGCGGGTCCAGCATCAACTCGTCGAAGGCGCTCCCGGGTGAGGCTTCCGCGAGCAGGAACGACAGGACAGAAACGCCGAGCAAAACCGCGACCGCATGGGCCAGCCGCCGGGCTAGGTACCGCACGGCGGCATCCTAGCGCAAGGTTTCGCGGTTTTTTTGACAGGGCCTATATCTTTGCGCGCCGACCGCACCCTTAGTTACGTAAGACCGGAAATCCCTGTGTCGGCTGCGGTCCCCTTGTGGGCCCTGGAAAATGCTATGGAGCGCGACAAATTGGTCAAATTCCAACTTCCTGCTTCGATGGGACGACCGATCGTCGAGGCACAGTTGTCGGCTGGGCGAATCACGGACGTGCTGGTCGTCGATCCGTCGCTGGAATTGCAGCTGATCGTCCAGGACATCGTGCGCTCGGTGGCGACGGTGCAGGGCTGTTCGACCTTCGAAGATGCGCGACGCCGGCTGATTTCCAACCCGCCGGACCTGCTGGTCACGACCGCCCGTCTCAACGGCCATAACGGTCTTTACCTGGTCTACCTCGCGTCGCGTAACCCGCGCACGCGCTGCATCGTGCACCTCACCCCTCCGGATTTCGCCCTGGCGCGCGACGTCGAAGCAGCGGGGGCAATCGTCGTCCGCGATTCCTCGATGGAAGTCGCAATCGAGTCGCTCGTGTTTGGGTCGGCTGTCGCGCTGCGCAGCCAGACCAGGGCCGAAAACTAGCGTCAGCTCGCAATCCCGGCCTTCACCCCGGCCGGCGTATACACTTTCCCTCCATATGCTGCGACGTGTGTTCGCCGTAACGCTGTTGGTCTCTGCTGGAACGCCGCTCGGCGGCGTCCAGCCGGATCCGATCGACGGCATCGTGCGCGAGGAAATGACCTCGCAACGCATACCAGGAATGGCCGTCGCGGTGGTTCGCAATGGCGAGATCGTGAAGGCGCAGGGCTACGGCGTGGCCAATGTCGAGCACAGCGTGCCGGTCACCGACGAGACCATTTTCCAATCCGGATCGGTCGGCAAGCAGTTCACGGCGACCGCCGTGATGCTGCAGATCGAAGACGGCAAGCTCGCGCTGACGGATCCGCTGATCAAGTTCTTTCCGAATGGACCGGAGTCCTGGCGCCAGATCACGATCCGGCATTTGCTGACGCACACGTCCGGCGTTCCTGATTACAACGACGGCATGCTCGACTACCGGAAGGACTACACCGAAGACGAGCTCGTCACCTTCGCCATGGGGCAGACGCTCAACTTCACGCCCGGCAGCGAGTGGAAATATTCGAACACCGGCTTCGTCCTGCTCGGCGCCGTCGTCCGCAAGGTGTCGGGGTCGTTCTACGGCGATGTGTTACGCGATCGTGTCTTCAAGCCGCTCGGCATGACGACGGCACGAATTATCAGTGAGGCCGACATCGTGCCGCACCGCGCCTCGGGCTACCGGCTCGACCGCGGCACGCTGCGCAACCAGGAGTGGGTGTCGCCGTCGCTGAACACCACCGCCGATGGCTCTCTCTATTTATCCCTGCGCGATCTGATTGCGTGGGATCGCGGGATTCGCACGGGCGCCGTCCTTCGCGCGGAAAGCTGGCGACAGATTTTCACGCCGGTCACGCTCAACAGCGGCCGTGTGCATCCATATGGCTTTGGTTTCGAAGTCGATCGCATCGCCGGCCGCGACATTCAACGCCACGGCGGGGCGTGGCAGGGGTTCAAGACCTACATCGCCAGGTTCGGCGGCGTCCCCGGCGACGACATCACGGTGATCGCGCTCGCCAACCTCGCGCAGGCGGTCCCGCGAAAGGTGGTGGATCGCATCGCCTCCAGCTTGATGCCGGCGTTGACGACGGCGAATGCCTGGGTGATTCGAGGCGCGCAGCTCGCCGACGGCACGGGAAGTCCGCTGCGCCGCGCCGACGTGCGTTTCGACGGCGGAACGATTGTCGAAGTCGGCGCCGTCACGCCGCGACCGACCGATCGTATCGTCGACGCAACCGGCCTGGTACTCGCGCCAGGCGTGATCGATGCGCACAACCACTCCACCGAAGGACTGGATGCCGATCCCGACGCGATCACACAAGTCGCGCAGGGCATCACGACACTCCTCGTCGGCCAGGATGGCAGCTCGCCATTCCCGGTGGCGGACTATCTCACCAGGCGGCGCGCCAATCCGTCGACGGTGAATGTCGCGGCGCTCGTCGGCCACGCCACGCTGCGCCGGCGCGTGATGGGCGAAGACTTCCGGCGTCCAGCGACGACAGCCGAAATTGCGCAACTCGAAGCGCTGGTCGATCAGGAAATGCGCAGCGGCGCGATCGGCTTGTCGTCGGGTCTCGAATATGAAGTCGGCAGCTACGCCTCCACCGAAGAAGTGGTGGCGATGGCGCGCGTCGCCGCGAAGCACGGCGGCTTCTACATCTCGCACATCCGCGACGAGGCCGACAAGTCGATGGAGGCGATTCGCGAAGCCATCGCCATCGGTGAGAAGGCGAAGATCCCGGTCCAAATCACGCACATCAAGCTGGGCACCGTCGGCGTGTGGGGCAAGGCGGCCGAGGTCGTGTCGATGATCGAAGCCGCCCGCAAGCGCGGCGTCGATGTCACTGCCGACGTCTACCCCTACACCGCCTGGTCTTCGAACCTGAAAGTGCTCGTGCCCGACAAGCAGTGGACCAATCCCGCGAGCGTCAAGGAAGCGCTGGACGACGTTGGTGGCGGGAAGAATATTCAGATCACACGGTTGCCGAAGTATCCGGATTACGTCGGCAAGCGTCTCGACGAAATCGCGAAGGCCGAGGGCATCAGCGAAGTCGACCTCTACATCAGGATCGTGCAGGACGATGATGCCGGCGTCATCGGACACACCATGATCGCCGAGGACATGCGCGTGTTCCTGCAACAGCCGTGGGCGATGGTGGCGAGCGATGGCGGCATCAACACCAGCCACCCGCGCGGCGCCGGCACCTTCCCGCGCGTGCTCGGGCGATTCGTGCGCGACGAGAAGTGGCTGTCGCTTCAGGACGCGATCAAGAAAATGACGTCGCTGCCGGCCGCGCGGTTGAAGCTGAAGGATCGCGGGACGATCGCAGTGGGCATGAAGGCCGACCTGATGCTGTTCGATCCAGACACGATCATCGATCGCTCGACGTTCGAGCAGCCGCGACTGCGGCCGATCGGCATCTATCGAGTCTTCGTGAACGGCACACCGGTGTGGACCGGAGACTCGCCGGACGGTGAGCGCCCGGGCGCGGTGCTCAGCGCCGATCGTACGCGTCGATAAACTTCGTGATCGATTCGATGTACAGCTTCGGCGTCCGCTCGCCGGTGGCGATGGCAGTGAGGTGCGTCTTCCCTTCCAGGATCACGTTCTGGAAGATCTTTGCCTCCCGCCACAACCGCTGCGTCTTGGCGTGCGGGTTGTCGAAGGAGCCGTTGACGGCGAGGATCGGGATCGACAGAGCTCTCAGATCGATCGCCAGCGGCGTCGCGGCAACGGGCGCGGCGTTCGCCGGCCGCGTCGTCGCCACTCGAGAGCGGAAGCGCTCCATGCCGGCGGCGTCCTCACCCTGCGCCTTCGGCATCGCTTCGTCGAGCGCGGCCGCCTGCGCACGGAGCGCCGCATCGGTTTCCTGAATTCCCGAGCCGCCGAAACCGGCGGTGATGAACCGCTGCGGGATCAGCGTCAGCA
>Ga0114129_10008142_pt1 | contig 14943 bp, 11 predicted proteins | sample RhiMetdeltSRZDD1_FD_80071 | JGI IMG/M metagenome (GOLD analysis project Ga0114129, IMG submission 80071) | Populus rhizosphere microbial communities from Tennessee, USA - Rhizosphere MetaG P. deltoides SRZDD1 (version 2) (version 2) | ecosystem: Host-associated > Plants > Roots > Rhizosphere >...
AGGTGTTCCTTTTGCCGTCGTGACGGTGCCAATCCCGAAATATGGCGTCACCATGTTCATGAGCGCCGCTTACGAATCGGCGGGAACTCAATCCCGAGTCTATCTGTACAAGCACTCGCCGAGCGGTAGCACACCAGCGCCCAGCGGTACCGCACCAGTGACCACCGGTCGCATACCAGCTTCACCTCCGTCACGGTCCACCAGTACGCTGACGTTTACCGAAAAATGTGCGCAGCAAGGAGTCTTGGGTTGCTACGGCTTTGATTCAGCGAGCAACGTGCGCGATCTGCCGGGCGTGTCTGCTCCCTATCCTTTGAAATATGGCGGGTGGGGCGGAACGCAGCCTTGCGCCTCGTCAGACCTGGGCAGAGAGTACGTAATTACTAAAGGGAGGGATTCTGGAATTCCACCAGGTTCTGCCGAGTACAACGCGTACGCGAAAGGACAGAATGGTGTCTGCTACTTTCCCACGGTCGATACATCCGTGTCCGCCAGCGGCGCAGGAAGCCTGCGAATCGAGATTCCGTCCAAGTCGGACGGCGCAACGGGCGGATACTTCGATACAACCTTTAAGGGCCTGGATATGCCTCCTGTCCGCGTGGGTCCTCATAATGGAGGGACGCTGTGGCACCAGTACAAGTATCGAACACATAATGTCGCCGGCAATTCTTTCAACGGAGCATTTCGCGACAGCTTTATCAAAACGATAATTTTTAGCAATGCTCCGCCAGGACTGGATTGGTTAGGTAGCGATGTTTCGTTAGCATCGACCTTCAATTTCGCCGCCGGATTTAATGGCAATCGCAACGGTTTATTCCAGTCATACACGTACGATGCGGCAGGGCAGCTTGAGTTAACACAGAGGACTGATGGGTCCACGATTTATCTACAAACCGGGTCCAAGTGTGCGTATAACGGTGCAGGCCCGTATAAATATCCTCCCTGTGTTGGCTTGGTGGATGATAAGTGGCATGAAATTACCCGCTACTTCAAACTTCAGCCGGTAGCGAGTGATTTCTCTGTCTCCGGCACCACTCTGTCCCGGGCGCGGACTTTCAAATCCGATATGGTCGGCCGCTATATCTATATAAGTGGTGATGGATATTATCGTATCGATTCATTCACTGGTGCGAACTCGGTCACGTTAAATGCATCACCCTCAGCCGGCAGCAATAAGACCGTCTACATTTCAGACTATCCGAATTCCGTCATTCAAGAGTGGGTCGACGGTGTGTTGATAATGAATAATTCGGATCAACGGATGGCATGGGACCTCGTGAACACCGGGTGGGGCCAGTTCCGTTTTCAAGCCCACATGACCAATAAAGATGCATCCATCGCCCACACTCCAGGCACGGTCTGGTATGACGATTTCATTGTCTCGTCCGAGCCCATTGCCACAGTTGGGGGTCCAGCGGCGACTCCCGCGCCCCGAATCCGGAAATAGCTCCGAATCGTTTTCGCTCCAGTCACAATTTGATATGTATCTCAATTCTGCGGCCCGAATCGTTGGGGATCGCCTCCGGCAACCGCACCGGATGGAAACCTATTGGGCTTTTCGCAAAACAACGAATCAAATCGCGCGGCTCACTAGACATTCAAACAGGCGTTTCGCGAGAGTTATTGCAAAAGATTTGGCGGATTTTCTATTGGGATTGACACCCGTTGCGGGCGAAGTGGAGTTCCGCGCCAAAGCCGCTGCCGACTGGCTGCTGCGTGCACAAGCGAAGACGGGCGGTGGCGGCGTTTCTTTGGGGTTTTTCCCTTGTGATGACGGACCAGCATGGTTTTCGCCTTATCCAGAAACGACAGGCTACATCATCACTTCATTACTCAAGTATGCTTCGCGCTCCCACAACGATGTCGTCCGACAACGTGCGCTGCAGATGGCAACGTGGGAAATAGATGTCCAAATGTCCAGCGGCGCCGTACAGGGCGGCCCCTTTGTTCCGGCCGCTCAGCAGAGCCCTTGTGCGTTCAACACCGGAATGGTTCTGGATGGCTGGTGTAGCGCATTCGAGACCACCAGAGAGTCATGGTATGCGGTTGCGGCCCGTCGTGCTGCCGACTATCTTGTCGCTGATCTTACCGATGACAGCTACTTTCGTACAAATGGGCAGTTCGTTAGGTCGGACCGTATTAAAACTTACAATTGTCTTTGCGCGTGGAGCATGCATCGGCTGGGTGAACTGCTTCACGAGCCACGCTACAAGTTGCGCGCCGTGCGCGTGATCGAAGCAGCGCTTCGGCAACAACGGTCGAATGGCTGGTTCGATCATAATTGTTTAACTCGACCCGAAACACCTTTACTCCATACGATCGCGTATACGTTACAAGGCATTCTCGAAGTCGGGCTGCTCTCACGGCGCGAGGACTTCGTGGAAGCCGTTCGTTCCGGCGTTGCGTCATTACTGTCGAGGATGTCACCCAATGGTTTCCTGCCGGGACGTTACGACTCGAACTGGGAACCCGCCAGCTTCTCATCTTGTCTGACTGGTTCCGCACAACTGGCGGTAGTGTGTTACAGGCTGTTCGACCACACCAGAGTCGAGACCTATCGTTTGGCTGCAAACCGCCTGGTGAATTTTCTGAAGCCGTTACAGCGTCTGAACCCAGACTGTCCCGATATCAGCGGCGCCCTACCTGGTTCTTTTCCGATTTTCGGGGAATACATGACGGCCGGTTATCCCAACTGGGCCACAAAATATCTCCTCGACGCTCTAATGCTGCAGGCTGACTTTGGTACACAAACTAGCTGATGGTCACCCAAGCTAAAGCGCTCAAGCGCGCAATCAAGAACAAGGGGAAAGCGGTTCGGGTCGCGTTCCTGCGCAGCCGATATGCTTTCTCGCAACAAGACCTGTTCAACGGTCTCCGCCGTGTAGGAGTTCGTGTTGGAGATACGGTCCTCGTGCACAGCTCTCTTGATCAATTCATCGCGTTCAAGGGACAAGCAACGGACATTAACTCGACGCTTCTGCGGGCAGTGGGCGAAAGCGGACACATTCTGATGCCGACGTTGCCATTTTCCGGCATTGCCGTCGAGTACGCATCCAGGGGCTGCGTGTTTGACGTCAAACGTACACCGTCTCGAATGGGTTTGTTGACCGAACTCTTTCGCAGAAGCGCCGGTGTTCTCCGAAGTGTTCATCCAACCCACAGCGTCGCAGTTAGCGGACCCCGAGCGGAACATTTTATTGCGCAGCATCACCTCGCCACGACTCCATGCGGCCGAGGGACGCCCTACTCGAGGTTGTTCGACGAGAGCGGCAAAATCCTTTTTATGGGAACAGATATCGGTGTAATGACTTTTTATCATTTCGTCGAGGAGGAAATTCAACCGCAACTGCCGTTCTCGCCGTTTACCGAAAACGTTTACACACTTCGATCCCAAGATTTTTATGGAAATGAAGTCATCACTCGGACACGGCTGTTCAATCCGACATATTCAGCCAAACGAAATTTGGACAAACTCGCGTTTCATTTGAAAGAGCGTGGAAGATGGATTGAATGCAGGGTGGGAAATGTGTCACTGATTCTTCTAGAGACGGCAGCGGTAATGTCCATGTGCCTTGAGCTCGCGAAAAAGGGAATCTATTGCTATGACTTATAGCAACGACACGCCGTCGGCCCGTGCCGGCCTGCTTTCATCCTTAAAAAACGGCGACACACTGGGCACTATTCAGGCTGCGCGTGCGTTACTCCAGGACCATTCCCGAACTCGAGAATGGAACTTCATTCGGAACGAATTGCAGAAAACACCCAGGGGGCCATTGGACTTAAAACCGCTCAAAATCGCCTTGCTATCTTCCTTCTCAACCGAGTTCTTCCATGCGCCGCTCATTGCTTACGGGCTTGTCAACGGGCTGCAAATCCAGATTTATCAGGCAGGGTTTTCTCAGTTCCACCAGGAGATCTTGAACTCACACAGCGAGCTATACGCATTTGCGCCCGACGTAGTGATACTGGCTGTTGAGGGTAGCGACTGGATCCCTGAGTTGTACACGGACTATACCAGCGTCATGGACGGTGGACTGGACGCTGCAATCGACCATGTTCAGCGTGAGATTGACGAACTGCTAGACGCTCTTCGCGGAGGGACTAGTGCGGCTGTTCTAATACACAATTTCAGTTTGCCGCTCTACCCGGAGTTCGGTGTCCTCGATCTCCAGTTTCAGGAAGGACAGACGTCTTCCGTTCTGAAGCTGAATGAATGGTTGGCGAAAAAGTGCCGGGCATTACCCAGAACTTACGTCGTCGATTACCTCGGAATTGTGTCGAGGTTCGGCGCTCTCCACTGGTACGACGATCGCCTGAACCACATCGCCAGGGCACCCATCGCCATGGAGATGCTTCAACATCTCGTTTCCGATTACATGAGATTTTTACGGGCTTTCACCGGCCAGTCCAAAAAGTGCCTCGTACTGGATTTAGACGGCACGTTGTGGGGTGGGGTTCTTGGAGAAGCCGGTATTCAAGGGATTCAGTTGGGACCAACGTATCCGGGAAGTATGTTCATGGCGTTTCAGCGAACGATTCTTCGGCTCCAGAAGCGCGGCATATTATTGGCCATCGCAAGCAAGAACAATCCCGAGGATGTCGATCGAGTCTTTGCCGCGCATCCCGACATGGTCCTGAAAAGGGAGCATTTCACCAGCATCGAGGTGCATTGGAAACCGAAGAGCGCATCCGTAGCTGCAATCGCGCGGCGCCTGAATGTAAGTTTGGAGCACATCGTTTTCGTCGACGACACGCCGGCGGAATGTGAAGAAGTGTCGCTCGCCCTACCGATGGTTCATACAATCTGCTTGCCGCATCAAGCTGAAAAATTTTCACATGCCCTGCTCGAACACGGCCTCTTCGATACGCTTTCGTTTTCGGATGAGGATCGCCGCCGGACTGAGTTGTACAACAGCCGTGACCAATCGGAAGCGCTCCGCACACAGGCTGGGTCGCTCGAAGCTTTCTATCGCAGCCTGCAAATGAATGTTGTCTTTTCCCCTCTAAAACCGTCGACGGTGCGCCGAGCCGCACAGTTAACGCAAAAAACGAACCAGTTCAATGCCACGACCCGGAGATATACGGAAGCTGAATTGGCGGAAAAGATGCGCGACCCGAATTGGAACGTGACAACCGTTGTCGTGAGCGATCGCTTCGGTGATAACGGAATCGTCGGTGTCATGATTACGCACTCGGATCAAGGCGTTCTGGATATCGATACGTTTCTCTTGAGCTGCCGAGTAATCGGCCGATCAATCGAGAGCGCGATGCTGGCGCACCTGTGCAAGTTCGCCGGGAGTAGCGGACTGTGTGAGGTCAAAGGCCATATCTTCCCAACTGCGAAAAATCTACCCGTCCGGCAGTTGTTCGCAGAGCATGGCTTTTACGAAGTTAGCAACGGCAATCTTGGCGAGGGAAGCACCTGGATGCTGAAGCTCTCCCAAGACTCAGTCCGTGAGCCGGACTGGATGGCCGTCGTCGTGGATGCCCAAACTTAAGACTTACGCAAGGAACAGATGTGGAACAACAGATCAGGCAGGTGATGGCGGACATCCTGGATTTGGTTCCCGAGTCGATTGACGAATCGACCACCCGCGATAACACCGCAACCTGGGACTCACTAAGCCAGATCAACATTCTTGTCGCATTGGAACAGGAGTTTAACGTTTCGTTCGACCCCGAAGAAGTGGAGTTGATGATGTCATTCGCCGACATCTTGGAGATTGTGGAGAAGAAGGTCGCCGCATGATCAACAGTGTTTTACTGCGAGCGAATGAATGGACGTTCGGTCAGATTCCGATAGGCCAAAGCTACGAAATCGAGCGGACTTTCACCCCCGCGGATTCGGACGCTTTTGCACATTTGAGCGGCGACTTCAGCCCACTCCACGTCGATGCCGAGTACGCCCGATCTACGGAATTTGGAGATCGCGTAGTTCACGGAATGTTGCTGGCGTCCCTTTTCTCCCAGTTGGTCGGGATGTGGCTTCCGGGCAAGTACGCGCTATACCTGGGTCACGATCTTTCTTTCCGGCGACCGGTTCGTGTCGGCGAACGGGTCAAGGCGATTGCGAAAGTCGTTGGCAAAAATGCCGTCACTCGCACCATTACGCTCTACAGTGAAATACGCAATGACCGGGACAAAGTCGCTGTGTCCGGTACAGCAAAGGTTAAGCTGCGCGATGTGGACGCGATCGTGGCATCGACCGACGAGCTTAACAAGAGTCCGGGCGCTTACAAGCATGTTGCACTTGTGACAGGCGGCTCAGGTGGCGTCGGTTCCGAGATCGCCAGGACTCTCGCAAAAAGGGGAGCTGCAGTGGCCGTGAATTATTTGCGCAACGAAGCTGCCGCTTCGAGCGTGGTTTCATCGATTCGCGCGGGTGGAGGGGACGCCACGGCGGTCCAAGCTGACGTCCGCAGCGGAGACTCGGTGCGAGAGATGGTCGATGTCGTGACCAAGCAGTTCGGAGGCGTTGATTGGGTAGTGAATTGCGCGACCAGCGAGCTTCGACAGACGGAGTTCATGGAGCTTGGCTGGGATGACTTTCAAGTGCACCTCGAGCATCAAGTCAAAAGCGTGATGCACGTGGCGCAAGCCGCATATCCGCACATGAAAGCCAACGGTGGAGGTATCGTGGTGAATATTCTTTCTCAGGTCACGGCGGGATCACCTCCAGTCCGAATGGCCGATTATGTGTCGGCGAAATATGCTCTCTACGGTCTATCCAAGGCGCTTGCCGCTGAATGGGCTGCGGACAACATTCGCGTCAACATGGTATCGCCCGGTTTGATGCAAACAGATCTGACTCAGCATTATCCCGAACGGCTGTTTAAGCTGGAGGCGAACCGAACTCCATTGATGCGCATCACGCGCCCTGATGACGTTGCAGGTGTGGTGGCCTACTTGTTGAGCGACGAGGCTTCATTCCTTACCGGAACAAACCTTTTCGTGACTGGTGGCCAAGTTATGGTTTAGATATCGTCCAGTCTACCGTAGATCCTTCTCTACAGTGTCGAAACACAGTGAAAGACTTGCGACCGTGAATGTCCCGGCAAAGTGTAGAAGACGTAACGACTTGATCAACTCAGGAATGATCAGGACGCATTCCGGCCCCAAATATTGTGTGCCCCATCGCCACTTCAGTGAAGTGTTTTTGAACGCATCACCTTTCTAGTTCCGGAGAGAATTCGAGAAACGCATATGTGTGGCATTAGTGGGCTCTTTTTCTTCGACTCCCAACACAGGGTTGAGGAACAACTCTTGGAAGGCATGCTCGATATTGCCTCATACCGCGGACCCGATGACCGGGGAGTATATCGCTGCCGAAACGTCGGATTGGCAGCAAACCGGCTAAGCATCATTGATTTGGTCGGCGGACGCCAGCCAATGGCGAATCCTAGCGGTACGGCGCGGATCGTCTTTAACGGGGAAATTTACAATTCCGCAGAACTCCGGGATCAGCTGATCCGTGGAGGACATTGTTTCCGGACGCGTTGCGATACCGAAACGATTCTGCATGCCTGGGACGAATATGGAGAAGACTGCGTCAATTACCTTCGCGGCATGTTTGCCTTCGCTATTTGGGACGAACCACGCAAGATGCTGTTCGCAGCCCGCGACCGTATGGGCATCAAGCCTTTTTACTATTACGTCGACGAAGAAGTATTCGCATTTGCCTCGGAAATCAAATCCTTGCTTACAATCCCGTCGATACCCAAGGAAGCGGATACCACTGCGTTATCCGACTATCTTCGTCACGGGTACGTCATCGCCCCCCATACCTTGTTTCAGGGTATCCGGAAACTGCCGCCGGCCCACACGATCACGGTACGTCTAGATCGCATTGCCACGAGGCGCTATTGGGAAGTTCCACTGGAGTTTCCGCGTGTTATGCCTGAGAGACAGGCACTTGAGGAGCTCGAGACGCTATTGGATGAGACAGTCCGGATGCATCGTATTTCCGATGTTCCTTTGGGCATATTCCTGTCCGGCGGCATTGATTCCAGCGGGGTTGTGGCCCTCTCGTCCCGTGTGGGAACGGAGCACATCAACACGTTCTCAGTTGGGTACGATTCCGCGGAGAGCGAACTAGAATACGCCCGAATCGTTGCGAAACATTGCAGGACGGTCCACCACGAAATTGAATTAACAGCCTCTGCGTTTGCTGACCGTTTTCCCAACATTGTCTGGCATTTGGATGAGCCTCTGGCCGATGAATCAGCGATTCCGTTGTACCACCTGTCACAATTCGCACGGCAGAAGGTCACAGTAGTGCTTTCGGGCGAAGGAGCAGACGAGATTTTCGGCGGATATCCAATGTACAGCAGGATGCTGACGATCGATCGTGTGAACCATCTTCCAATGATGCGCTTCGCAGGGCGGGCGTTTGAACGATGGGTTCCTTCAGGCAAACTGCGTAAGAATGCCGCCATGCTGGGTCAGCCACTAGAGTCGCGTTATCGGGTAGCCGTCATCTTTCCACTGGATGAAATCGCAAGATTGTTGCCCGATCAGGCTGAGATCGACGATCCCTTTCGTGCCTTCGCGCACGCACACGCGCGATGCCGCGACTTGGATTCATTGGCGCGAATGTCCTATGTCGACATGAATACATGGCTTCCAAGCTGTCTGCTGCACAAAGCCGACCGTATGACAATGGCTCATTCGCTCGAACTGCGTGTGCCGTTTCTCGATCACAAACTGGTCGAACTCACCGCGCGCCTGCCACTGAATCTAAAAATTCGCGGCGCGACGAGGAAGTATCTGCTCAAACAGTGTATGCAACCGCTTTTGCCATCGAAGATTATCAACCGGGCAAAGAGAGGGTTTCCAATTCCAACCAAGCGATGGTTCCGCGAGCAATTGAGAGGCTTCGTGCGGGAAAAGTTGCTCTCTTCCGACAGCCCTTGTCTGAACTACTTTCCACGCCAGGAAATTGAACGCGTGCTCGATGCGCATCGCTACCGTGACTGCAGCGGCCAGATCTACGCTCTGCTCGTCTTTGATGAATGGTGCCGCGTCTTCAGCCGGATGAGAACGCCAGTCCACTCACAATGTCATGCGTGATTCAACCCGATAAGTTCCCAAAACCCGAAACTATCGCGTTGGGTCCCGCTACAAAATAAATTTTAAAGTCCAGGTCCGATGAAGCTTAGCTCTAAGCTGTTTTTGCTGGTGGTATTACTACATGTGCTTCCCATCTGGCTGTTCGGCTACTTTGCGACGCAGGATGGACCGAGCCATCTGCACAACTCTAGAGTGATGCTGGATTATCTCGGCCGAGGAAGTCCCATCTTCCAGCAATACTACGAAGTCCGCCCTAACCTGGGAGGGAATGTTCTCAGTCAAATTGCGCTCATCGCCTTGAACTCTGTAACGCCAGCATGGTTCGCAGACAAGGTGTTTCTCACCATCTATGTCATCTTGATGTCCTGTGGATTTTGGTACGCGGTTGGCGCAGTTCGCCCCGAGGCTCGCCCACTAAGTTTTCTTGTATTCCCGTTTGTTTACAGCGCCTGGATACACCTGGGGTTGTACAATTTCTGCACTGGAATTGCGGTTTTTCTTTTCGTTATCGGATATTTCATACGACATCAAGGGGAGCGTGGCATTCGACACATTGCGACGCTCACATTATTGTTTTTGCTGATTTATGCTACTCATATCACCGCCTTCTGCGCTGCCGCACTTGTAGTAGCGGCACTGACGATAGCCGCCACTTTCCAGGATTGGTGGATTCGTGGCGAGTCGGACAGTCGGTTCTTATTGAAAATTGTGAAGCTTCACTTGATGCCACTGATTGCTATTCTGCCAGGTGCGTTCCTGGCCTTGTCGTTCGTTGGGCACAACAGCGGCGCCCGATTGAACTTTGATGGTATTTGGATGTCGGCGTGGCGAATATACAGCGTAGCGCCTATCGCTTCAGTTTCTGACGGAGAGTTTTTGTTCGGCAAGGCCGTATCGTTTCTTGTTGCGTGCGTTGGGATATGTGCGGTGTATTCAAAGCGGCGCGATTTACGGCCGCGTCTGCAGGATGGACTGCTTTTAGCAACGTGTGTCTTCCTTCTACTTTCTTTCCTCGGACCCGATACTATTGGCACGGACGGTGTTTACATTCGAATGAGGGTCGTCACCTATTTCTACTTGGTTTTGATCCTATGGATTGCTGCCCAGCAAATTCCCGCGTACATCCAAAAGATGGTGGCCTCTGCGGCGGTCATCATTTCAATCCTGCTCTTCATCAGCCGGGTCTCGGCATACGCTGAGCTGGATCGGCAAATTCGGGAATACATGTCAGCCGGTCCCTATATTCAGCCCGGTTCAACATTACTTCCCCTTTCTTACGCTAGCTACGGATATCACCCAACAGGACAGAGGCTAGTAAAAGCCTACTTGCCATTTGAACATATCGGTGGCCTTCTGGCGGCTGACAAGCCGGTTGTCGATTTGTCTAACTACGAAGCGGATACGTACTCGTTCTGGACCAGCTATCGGCCACCCGTGAACCCGTTTCACTTCATTGACAAAGAAAAGAGGAGCGATCGGCGAGCCTCAGAGGCAGACCTGTTGGGTTTTCCACCGGACAGCGGTGGAAGAGTGGATTACGTCTTGATCTGGGGACTTGATTCGAACGAATGGCGGAGCGCCCCGCCCTCCCGCCTCCGCCAGCAACTGCAAGAAGCTTACGACCTCATTTACGTCTCTCACGATCGACAACTAGTACAACTGTACCGCCTAAAGAGCTAGAACACCTGTCGCCCCGCCACAGAGCGAATTAGCAGAGTCGCAAGTTTGAAATGCTTGCCTCTCTAACGGAGCTTGATTGTATGGAAACTGTAGACCAACTCGACAGTCTAGACCCGGAAGTAAGGTTCACACGGGCAGATTCCATCGAGCTATCGGTTGTGATGCCCTGTCTCGATGAAGCGGATACCTTGCGCACATGTATCGAGAAGGCGCGCACAGCGCTTCGGGCGTCTGGCATCGCCGGCGAGATCATCGTTGCCGATAATGGGAGCACCGATGACTCCCGACGGATCGCGACAGGTATGGGGGCACGGGTCGTGCCTGTGCAGGTCAAGGGTTATGGCAATGCTCTAATGGGCGGCATTGCCGCAGCTCGCGGCAAGTACATTGTTATGGGTGATGCCGACGACAGTTACGATTTCCTGGAGATACCAAGGTTTCTGGAAAAGCTTAGGGGCGGAGCGGATTTAGTCCAGGGGTGCCGGTTCCCCGCTGGTGGTGGTCGGATCATGCGTGGCGCGATGCCCTTGTCGCACCGGTGGATCGGCAATCCCATGTTCTCAAGGCTCGTTCGCCACATGTTCGATTCGCCGGTTCGCGACGTTTATTGTGGTTTGCGAGCTTTCACGAAGGAGTGCTACAAAAAGCTCGATCTGCGCTGTACAGGCATGGAGTTCGCAACCGAAATGATCATCAAAGCGAGCCTGTATGGCGCCAGAATCGCTGAGGTGCCCATCACCTTATGGCCCGATGGCCGGAAATCTCATCCCCCGCACTTGAAAACCTTGAGGGATGGCTGGCGCACATTGCGCTTTTACTTAATGTACTGCCCGAGGTGGTTGTTCTTTTATCCGGGAATTGCGGCCATTCTGCTTGGAATCATCGTTTACGCCATCGCGCTGCCTGGGCTTCAAGTAGGTAGCGTCACCTTCGATGCACACACGCTGCTATTCGCCAGCCTTTCGATTTTGATCGGCTACCAGTCCACGCTTTTCGCATTTCTGACCAAACTTTTCGCAGTTGGCGAGGGTTTGCTTCCCACAGATATTCGTTTGACCCGCCTCTTGAAGGTTATCTCTCTTGAGAGAGGCTTGCTGATAGGGTGCCTCGCACTCGTGGGGGGTGGCGTCCTACTGCTGGGCTCCCTTAATCAATGGCGGGTTGTTCATTTCGGACACCTGGACTACGCACGGACGATGCGATGGGTAGTTCCAGGCGTTACGCTCACAGTGTTAGGAGTACAGACCGTCCTCAATTGCTTCTTCATTAGCATCTTACTGATGCGCCGCCGATAAGTCCTACTCGTTATATGTCCAGTTTTGATAGTACCGGCTTCGATAAATATGCCGCGCATTACGAAGGGGCGCTCCAGCGCGGGCTCTCGGTTTCAGGAGAGAACCAGGATTATTTTGCGCGTCGACGCATCGAGTGGCTGGTGGGCAGTCTCGCTAAATCAGGAGACCGACCGAAGCGAATCTTAGATTTCGGGTGCGGTACGGGTTCCTCAACGCGGTTTTTTCTGGAGTTGGTTCCCGGCGCCTCCATTACAGGCATCGATATATCCGAGTTGTCGCTGCAAGCAGCGAGACAAGCCAATCCCACACAGTATGCCGAGTTCATTCCTCTGGAGCGCTACACACCAAATGGAGACATGGACCTGGTCTTCTGTAATGGCGTCTTTCACCACATCCTTCCCCAAAAGCGAGATGAAGCGGTGCGTTATATCTACCGATCGTTGGGTGTCGGAGGTCTGTTTGCGTTTTGGGAAAATAACCCGTGGAATCCGGGAACTCGATATGTGATGAGTCGCATTCCATTCGACCGTGACGCAATACCTCTGAGTGCTCGTGAAGGACGGACGTTGTTGCAGAAGCGTGGATTCGATGTCTTGAGCACGGACTTTCAGTTTATTTTCCCGAGAATCTTGCGTTACATGAGAGGTCTCGAACCTGCACTCTCGCATCTGCCATTGGGTGCGCAGTACCAGATCCTCTGTCGTAAGCGTTTGGCCCAAGAGTAGCAAAACGAACGCGAATCGAATCCCGAACCAAGCTTGAATCGAGATGCGAGTAAAGCACGTCGCCAAACAGGTCTTGATAAGAGGTTGCGGGCCCGAAAAGCAACATGCAATCCGGCGTGCGTACAGTCTCTACCAGATCACGCACAACCGTTATTACCGCGAGCCTGAAATGGCAGTTATAAGCTCTCTGGTTTCGAATGGAGACGTTGTATTCGACATCGGCGCTAACGTCGGCGTTTATACGTACGAACTGTCGCGCGCTGTTGGAACATCAGGGAGCGTGCATTCATTCGAACCTGTTGCGGAAAACTACGATATTTTGACGGCCCTTATTCGTAAAGCCCGCCTTAGTAATGTCTCGGCTCATCAACTGGCGATAGGCGCTACAGTGACCGAATCCGAGATCCTCATTCCGGACATGGGTGACTTTACAGGCTACTACTGGGCTCACATACGCAAGCCGGGAGAAGTCGGAAGAACCGAATCAGTGAAAGTGGGTACGCTCGACGATCTGTGCCGGACTCGCATGATCGGCCGTCCGGATTTCATTAAGTGTGACGTCGAGGGAGCCGAACTGCCGGTCATTCTAGGTAGTCAGGAGACCATTCGCTCCCATCGCCCTGGGTGGCTGATCGAAGTCAGCCGCGAAACAAGTGGTCAGGTGTTTAAAGTCTTCCGAGACTTCGGCTATCGAACCTTTGTCCTGGAAAAAAGATTTCGCGAGACCGATACCTATCTAGACAAACAATTTTCCAATTATGTCTTTCTGCATCCTCAATCGCGCGGCTGGCAAGCCGCACAACCTCAATGAACACAAACACTGGAGCGCCTCTCTTGCCATCTCCTGAGGATTCTCAAGCGTTGCACAGCGCTGGACGCTGGGATCACGGAAGTCACACCGAGTTTTATCAGTATTACGCAAGGGAGAGCATGAGGCCGAAGGCGATCCATCGATTTCGATCGATACGTGAAACAGTGGTGCGCTCCAGGCCGGCTCTGGCCGATGGTGGTCCGTGGGATGTGGCAGACATCGGGTGCGGCGCAGGTACACAAAGCATGATCTGGGCCGAACAAGGGTGCAAAGTTCGTGGTCTCGACGTAAACGAGCCGTTGCTGGAGTTGGCCCGGGCGCGTGCTGCGGAAGCGGGGTACGGAATCGACTTTGTTCTTGGATCCGCCGTTTCTCTGCCATGGCCGGACAAGTGCGTCGATGTGTGCCTGGCAGTCGAGCTATTAGAACACGTAGCAGATTGGGAAAATTGTCTTAAAGAATTTACTCGTATCGTTCGGCCCGGTGGTGTCCTGTTTCTGTCGACTACGAACGCACTGTGCCCGCGTCAGCAGGAATTCAATCTCCCGCTTTACAGCTGGTATCCCGGCGTGCTGAAGCGGCATTGCGAAAAGTTGGCGAAGACCACGCATCCTCAGCTTGCCAACTATGCGAAGTATCCTGCGGAAAATTGGTTTACGTTTTATCAACTGCGCGATTTGCTAAAAGAAAAAGGATTCGATTCGCTCGACCGATTCGATTTAGCCGACACGTCGCGCAAGGGCTCCATCGCGAGAGGAGTTCTCCGGTCTATACGCGCAGTTCCCCTTCTGAGATGGTTCGCGCACATAGCAACACCAGGCACAAGCGTGGTCGCGCTGAAGCGAACGTAAGCCGGATTCGCTTGAGACGGAACAGAATGACCTTCTTGACAGTCTCGATTTCGGCTTTTACATTTTTCGTGTTCGAAAGAATCACCCACAAAGTTACTGGACGGTTTTCTCGATTTCGTTAAGTAAACTCCCCTGAAAGTGCCTTATAGGCTATTGTTTTTAACCGATAGCAGGATCAAGTGATCTGTTCGCAAGGCCACCTTAGATTTGGATGCGGGGTTGCTGGAGGCTTCCTCACTGAGATAGCTCAGAATTTATTCATGAATTCTCACCGCGAGGAGGAGGCTTCACGGGGTGGTAGGCCGTCAATATCAAATCTTAGGTCTCTTAATCTTTTCTGTGCTGTTTCATGGCACGGTCAGCGCTCAATCGGGCACCAACTCAGGAAGTGCGTTGTCGACAGTGGCGGCATCGATGCAGCCAGGAACCTTTGCGCTGCTGAACTCTGATGGTGACGCGAGCGGATATGGGAAGACTCTGCTGTCGACGGGTGGGTCCAGCAGCATTATGGG
>Ga0114129_10008143_pt1 | contig 14941 bp, 15 predicted proteins | sample RhiMetdeltSRZDD1_FD_80071 | JGI IMG/M metagenome (GOLD analysis project Ga0114129, IMG submission 80071) | Populus rhizosphere microbial communities from Tennessee, USA - Rhizosphere MetaG P. deltoides SRZDD1 (version 2) (version 2) | ecosystem: Host-associated > Plants > Roots > Rhizosphere >...
AGATGGCGAGCAGGACCGCGGCGAGCAGTACCGCCTCGACCCCCTTCCAGCCCCGAGGGATCGGATGCTCTCGGATCGTCGTCAGCGTGAGCAGGACCGGTGCGACCACGAGGATCCCCATCGCGTCTCCCGCCCACCACACGGACCAGGCACCGAGGTACTCCTCGCCGACGATCGCGCCCGACACCACGAGGGCAGTCGTCCCGACGGTCGCGCTGATCGTCGTGCTCGCCAACGCGGCGATCACGATCGAGAGCCCGTCCCGGAGCCGATCGAGCTGCGGCCGGAACCCGAAACGGTGCAGCATCGCGACCGCGGCGATCGGCGCCGCCGTGTTCCCCACCGCAGTGACGAACGCCGCGAGGACCGATTCGCTGATCGGGATGTTGACCACGAACGCCGCGATCGCGACGCCGGGCCAGAGACGGCTCCCGAACAGGAACAAACCGACGCATGCGATCCCAGTGGGGGGCCACAGCGGGGTGATGTTCTCACCGACGAGAGCGAGCTCCAGGCTGAGCCGCGCGGCAAGGAAGTAGGCGACGCCCAACGCGACCGACCGGATCAGGTCCGAGCGCAGTTGATGCCGACCTCGGCCGATCTCGTTCATCGTCTCCTATCGGGCCACGCGGGCGATCGACCGATGGAGGCTACCGCCCAACACAGGCGGAACACCACGGCTCAGTAGTACGAAGGTGCGGGCGCGCGCAGGTCAATCGTGCGGCCGCCGATCGTTCCCCGGATCCGTGCCTTGGCGTGCATCGCTCGGGTCTGCCACGTGATCGTGAGCGAGCCGAGGTCCGTACCGGCGCCCTTCAGCTTCATCGTCATCACCGCGGTGCCCGCGCCCCTCGGCATCGAGCCCGTGCCGGTCACCGCCAGGTCGCTGGTCCAGCGCAGCCGGTTCAGCTTCAGGTTCCAGGTCTGCGAGGACACCGGCAACCCCGCGGTGTTGAACATCGAGAACTGCCCGCCGTAGAGGCTCGTCCCGGTGTAGCCCGGGATCGCGTACCAGCGGTCGATCACGTCGGCGATCGTCTCCACGGTCGCGTACGCGACCCGCCGGTCGCGCGGCGTGGATCGGTCGGCCGTTGAGGCCACCGCGGCCTGCGGCGTCTGCGCGACGCGCTCGGCGAACCGGCGGACGACCCGATGCTCCGAGATCTCGTCCACGCAGCTCGTGGTGCCCGGGTCCAGCGTGCGCACGAACCGCCGCACGATCACCGACGGGCAGTGGTCCACCTCGAACACCGACGTCACGTGCCCGTAGTTGGGCACCTCGACGTAGGTCGCGTTCGGGAAGTTCGCGGCGACCTCGCGAGCCTGGTACACGTCCGTCCGCAGGTCGAGGTCCCCGTTCAGGACCAGCGTCGGCACGTCGGGGTACCGACCGCCCGACGGGAACGGCGGCTCGGCGACCTTGGGCGCCGGCCACTCGATGCAGTAGTCGTAGGCGAAGAACGTCGAGGCCGCCCACTCGGCGTTCGTCCACGGTGCCATCGTGCCGGGCGGGAGCGCGTCGATCGCGGCCCGGAACTGCTGACGCCGCTGCGGGATCGGGGCCTCCTCGTTCCAGAGGAACGGGTAGTCGTTGCAGCTGTACGCGAGGTACGCGCCCTCCGACCAGCCCCGCAGCGCCGAATTCGGCGGTGGTTTCGGAGGGGGGTAGTGGCCCGGCCGGGTGGCCGTCGACGTGCTGGGGCCGAGCGCCTCGGCGACCATCCGCGCCAGCGGCAGGGCATTCCCGTCGATGAACGCGCGGGCCGCGGCCGGGTACTCGCGGACGTAGCCGGGTGTCACGTCGGTGTACAGGAGGGTGTCGAGAAGCCTCCTCGGCGTCAGCGTCACGGTGGCGATCGATCCTGCACCGTCCGGCGCCGTGGTGGTCACCGGATCGGACCGAAGGCTCCTGACCACCTGCCGCGTGAGCGCCACCATCTCGCCAGGGTCTTCCTCGCACGTCGGCAGGCTCCGCGCGCAGAACAGGCCCAGGTTCTCGCGCAGGCGCTGCGTCGTCGTGTGATACCAGGGGTCGAGCCCCTCGATCGGGTACGTGGCGTCGAGCACGAGCGAGCGCAGGTACTCCGGGTGGCGAACCGCGAACGTCTGCGCGAAGAACGACCCGTAGCTGTCGCCGTACAGGTCGATCCGGTCGACCGCCAGCTCGTCGAGCACGGCGACCATGTCCTCGGCCGCCGCGGCCGTCGTGTACAGGTCGGCGCTGTCGCCGAGCCGCTCCCCGCACGCCGCCGCGTTCGCGGACAGATCGCCTTCGTAGGACTCCGCCTCGGGGCAGTACAACGCGCCGGAGAGCCCGGTCCCCCGCTCGTCGACGAGCAGCAAGGCGCGGCGCGTCATCATCGGCCGGTAGAGGTCGAGGTAGAGATCCCGGCTCGCCGTCGTGGAGTACCCGGGGCCACCCTCGTGGGCGACGATCGTCGGAAGCGCCGGCCGGCTCGTGTCTGAGCGCGGGTAGTACTCGAAATGGATCTCGAGCGTCCCGGGCGTCGCGCCCGTTCGGTCGAGCGGTACGACCACCGAGCCGCAGTACGCCTCGGCGCCCATCGCGCACTTCTTCAGGCCGTCGGGGACCCCCGGGATCGCAGGCGCGGCGGCCACGGGCGCGAGGGCGAACAGCGGCATCGCGGTGACGGCGAGGAGGAGCGAGATGGCGATGCGACGCAAGGGGGATCTCCTCGGGGGCGGGCGTCCGACGATAGGGAGAGGCGCTCCGGACCGTCAATACCTTCGACCGTCGAGGGGGTCAGGAGCGCCTGCTCGCCGCGAGCGTGAAGCTCGCGGCGTCGAGCCCGAACCCGAGCCCCACGATGAGGACCATCCCGACGATGCCGGCGTCGCCGAGCTCGCCGACCGTGTACGCGATCGTCGCGAACGGCAGGAAGATCAAGCCCAACAGCGGGAAGACGAACGTGTGGAACACCGTGTCGAAGGCACCCGTGAGCAACCACACCACCAGCACGAGGATCCGCCCGAGCACCGCGAAGCTCGCCCCCACCGCTCCCCCTCCGTCGCCGTCGGGGAGGAGGCTACCCCGCCTGACAGTCCGAGTCGCGCAAGCGCTTCCGGAAGGCGAGTCGGGCGTTGGCGGTTCTCGACGACCCCTTCCGCGGGGACCCTGATCCTCGCCGACGTTCACCGTGAGCTCCATCTAACCTTCATACGCTTGGGGTTCGCGGATCGCGTACACGCACGAGAGGAGACGCGTGGCCGAGCGCACCGCCGACACGCAACGGGCTCGAGACCTCGCGGGGCGAGGCTCCTGGCGGGACGCGTACGAGGCGCTCTCCGGGATCGACCCGTCGGAGCTCGAGCCGGTCGACCTCGAGCTCCTCGCCGACGCGGCGTGGTGGCTGTCCAAGCAAGACGAAACGATCGCCGTCCGGCAGCGCGCGTACGCCGGCTACGCGGCGGCGTCGGACGACGTCGGCGCCGCCGGGATGGCGGCGCGGCTCGCGGTGGAGCATTTCGGCCGCGGCGACCCGGCGGTGGGCGCGGGATGGCTCGCCAAAGCGCACCGTCACGCCGACCGCGTCCCCGAGCGGGCCGAGCACGGTCTGCTGTTCCTGATCGACGCCACCGTCTCGCGCTTCCAGGGAGACCTCGAGCGGGCGACGACGCTGACGGATCGCGCGGCCGGGCTGGGCGAGCGGTACGGCGATCCCGACCTGCTCGCGATGGCGATCCACACGCAGGGACTCCTGGCGATCGCCTCCGGTCGCGTGGAGGAGGGCCTCACGCTGCTCGACGAGGCGATGACGAGCGTGCTCGCGGGTGAGGTCTCACCCTTCTTCACCGGGGTGATCTACTGCAACGTGATCGGGGCCTGCCTCGAGCTCGCCGACGTCGGCCGGGCGGGCGAATGGAGCGACGCGGCCAGGACCTGGTGCGACTCCATCCCACCGGAGTCGCCCTTCCCGGGGATGTGCCGCGTGAACCGGGCCGAGGTCTCGCGGCTCCAGGGCGCGTGGGCAGAGGCGGACGCGGAGGCGGTCCGCGCCGTCGAAGAGCTCATCGCGTTCGACCCGATGATCGCCGCCCAGGCGCTCGCCGAGTCGGGCGAGATCCACCGTCGGAGCGGCGACCTGGACGGGGCGGAGGCCGCCTTCGCCCGCGCGAGGGAGATCGGGCTCGACCCGCAGCCGGGGCTCGCGCTCCTCCGCCTGGCGCAGGGGAAGGCCGACACCGCAGCGGAGGCGCTCCGTCAAGCGATCTCGGAGGGGGGCCAGAGCCACCTCCGGCGGGCGCGGCTCCTCTCCGCCCAGGCCGAGGTGGCGCTCGCGGTGTCCGACCTCGACACCGCGAGCGAGGCGACCGACCGCCTGATCGACCTCGCGGACCAGGTCGCTGCCCCCGTGCTCGCCGCTACGGCCGATGCCGCCTTCGGCACCTTGCTCCTCGCCCGCGGCGACACGTCGGAGGCCGTCGCCATCCTTCGGCGCGCCTGCGCCGCCTGGCGGGACCTGAAGCTCCCGTACGAGGCCGCGCGCAGCCGCGCGGCCTACGGCCTCGCGCTGCGCGCGGTCGGACGGGAGGACGACGCGGCCTTCGAGCTGGACGCCGCGCGCGCCGCGTTCGAGCGCCTGGGCGCCGCCCCCGACGCCGCACAGGTGTCGGCCTCGATCGGCGGACCGCACGAGCTTCCGGCCGGCCTGACCGCCCGTGAGGTCGAGGTCCTGCGACTGGTGGCCGCCGGTCGGTCCAACCGGCAGATCGCCGAGGAGCTCATCATCAGCGAACACACCGTTGCCCGGCATCTCCAGAACATGTTCACGAAGCTCGACGTCTCGTCGCGCGCCGCCGCGACCGCGTTCGCGTTCGAGCACGGCCTCGCCTGACCGCCCCCCTGCGATGGTCCGTTCTCACCACACGCGCCCGGATCGAGATTGGCTCGTTCCGGGGATGAGCGGCGCCCCGCGCCGGCCTACCGTCGCCCCGACCTCGATCGGACGGAGGGGACGATGGACACCGAGTACGTCGAGACCGTGATCGTCGGGGGCGGGCAGGCGGGCCTCGCCACCGGCTACTTCCTGCAGCGCGAAGGGGTCCCGTTCGTGATCCTCGACGCCGAGGAACGCGTCGGCGACGTGTGGCGCCACCGATGGGACTCGCTCCGCCTGTTCACGTACGGGCGGTACGCGGGCCTGCCGGGCATGCGGTTCCCCGCACCCGCCTGGTCGTTCCCGAGCAAGGACGACATGGCCAACTACCTCGAGACCTACGCGCGCACGTTCGCGTTCGACGTCCGGAGCGGCGTCCGCGTCGAGTCCCTCTCGCGCGAAGGTGATCGATTCTCGCTGATGACGAGTGACCGCCGGTACGAGGCGGACAACGTCGTCGTCGCGACAGGGTCGCACCGGATCCCGAAGGTTCCCCCGTTCGCCGGCGACCTCGATCCCTCGATCGTGCAGCTCCACTCCAGCGAGTACCGACGGCCGTCGCAACTGCGCGACGGCGGCGTCCTGCTCGTCGGCGCGGGCAACTCCGGCGCCGACATCGCGATGGACGTCGTCCGCGCGCACCCCACGTGGCTGGCGGGGCGTGACCCGGGTGAGATCCCGGTCCGGATCGAGGGGTTCCGCGGGAAGGTCGCCTTCCCCGTCGTGCGCTTCCTGTTCCACCACGTGATCACGAAGGGAACCCCGATCGGCCGCAGGAAGGGCCCCAAGATGATCCTCACCGGGGACCCGCGGGTCCGCGTCAAGGCGAAGGACCTCGAAGCGGCCGGTGTCGAACGCGCGCCCCGCGTCGCCGGCGTCCGTGACGGTCGGCCCGTCCTCGAGGACGACCGGATCCTCGACGTGACCAACGTGATCTGGTGCACGGGGTTCCGCCACGACTTCCCGTGGATCGACCTGCCCGTCTTCGACGAGCAGGGCGACCCGCTCCACGATCGGGGCGTGGTGGAGTCGGCCCCCGGGTTGTACTTCATCGGCCTCGTGTTCCAGTACTCGCTCTCGTCCTGCGTCCTGCCGGGGATCGGGCGCGACCACGCGTACGTCGCCGACCACCTCGCGGCGAGGCGGCGGCGGGAGCGGCACGCTCCCGCCGCCGCTCCGGCGGCGGCGTGACCGCGCCCGTCGACGGGGAGCGTGCGACCGCGTTCGTCCGGGCGTTCCGAGCGCTCGACGCCCTGGCCTGGGTGATGACGCGTCGCCGCGAGTTCGGCGGCGACGCCCTCCCGCCGCCTCCCACGTCCGCCGAGAGCGCGGGGGTATCCTCCGCACGAGGTCGGACGACCCGCTCGGGAACGGAAAGGACGGAGGATGTTCCCTGACATGGAACAGAGCGTCGCCTCGATCCGCGAGGCCTCGCGCTATTGGTGGCTCTACCTCGTCGTCGGGATCGCGTGGCTCGTGGTCGGGTGGGTGATCCTCACCCCCGACATCACGTCGCTCGCCGTGATCTCGACGCTCGCCGGGCTGATGCTGCTCTTCGCCGCGGTCACCGAGCTGATCGTGGCGTTCACGATGCCGGGCTGGCGCTGGCTGCACGCGGTCTTCGCGGTGCTGTTCTTCCTCGGTGGGATCTACGCACTGCTCCAGCCGCTCGCGACGGCCCACGCGCTCGCGGCGTTGATCGGCTGGTACCTGCTGTTCTCCGGGACGTTCAAGATCGTCGCCTCGTTGAGCTTCCGCAACGCGATGCCGCTGTGGTGGGTCGGACTCGTCGCCGGGATCTTCGAGGTGCTGATCGGGTTCTGGGCGATCGGATACCCGGGGCGCTCGCTCTACCTGCTGATCATCTGGGTCGCCGTGATGGCGTTGATGCACGGCATCGATCAGATCGTCACGGCGTTCGAGCTGAAGCGCGTGCGGGACGAGTTCGGGACCGGGGGGCCGGCGCTCCCCGCCACGTAGCGCGGGCTCGCGCTAGACGGCCTGGAGCCGGCGCGCGTCCGCCGGCATCTGGGTGACGTCGCCGGGGAGCGTGATCACGAATCGCGCACCGCCGTGCTCGCCGTCCTCGACGTGCGCGGTCCCGCCGTGGAGCTCGGCGAACTTCCGCACGAGCGAGAGCCCGATCCCGACGCCGCGGCCGCCGGCACCCGCTCCTTGCCGGAACGGCTCGAACAGCGCGTCCTTCAGGTCGTCGGGGATCCCGGTGCCCTCGTCCTCGACCACGAGCACCACACCGTTCGAGCGCCCGTGGACGCGGATGTGCACCGCGGTGCCGGCCGGGGTGTGCCGCCGGGCGTTGACGAGCAGGTTCTCGATCACCCGCTCGACCTTGCCCGCGTCGACGTCGACGAGGATCGGGTCGGCCTCGACACGGATCGGGTGGGACTCCATCCCGGGGAGCTCGCGCGCGATCTTCCGCGCGAGCTCGCCGACGTCGGTCGGCGTCCGCTCCGGCTGGATGTGGCCGCGATCCAGCCGGTCGAGGTCGAGCAGGTCGTCGACGAGGCGGTTCATCTTCTTCGCGCCCTGCTCGATCATGTCGAGCATCGTCGCGCGCTCCTCGTCGGTGAGACCGATCTGCTCGGCGCGGCGGAGGGTTTGCGCGGATCCGAGGATCCCGGCGAGCGGGCCCTTCAGGTCGTGCGAGACCGCGTGGAGCAGCGTGTCCTTGACCTCGTTCAGCTCGCGGAGGCCGGTCGTGACCGCGGCCTCGCGGTCCAGGTGCTCCCACTGGGACTCGATGATGCGCCGCAGCGTGGCGAGCAGGACCGCGACGGAGAGGAACGCCGCGAACCGGAACACGGCGTTCCACCACGGGAGCAGGTCGTAGTTGGGGTAGAGCAGATCGCTCCAGAGGGCGGCGCCGGTGGACAGCACGGCCGTGAACGCGCCCCAGCGGAGGCCGAGGTTCCACGTCACGAGGCCGATCGGCATCAGGTAGAAGAGGGCCACCGACAGGCGGGGCCCGAGCAGGTAGTCCATCACCGCGACGACGGCGAGGAATGCGGCCCCGAGCAGGAGCGTGACACCACGGGACTTCCCGTCGAAGAAGCCCTCCGTCTGCTTCAGGACACGGCGCTCGGCCAGGTGGTTGTCCGCCACGAGGAAAGCTTCGGCGGCCTGCTCCCTTACCTTGAGTCGGGTAGCGGAGGTCCTCCGGAGGCGGCCGGTCCGGGGGTGGTCATCCGGCCGAGAGAGCCTCACCCAGGGCGCGCAGGGCCCGGCCGCGGTGGCTGATCCGGTCCTTCTCGTCGTCGCCCAGCTCCGCCATCGTGCGGTCCCAGCCGACGGGCACGAAGACCGGGTCGTAGCCGAAGCCGCGCGTCCCGCGCGGCCTCGGGTCGAGGATCCCCTCGCAGACGCCGTCCGTGTGGCGTTCCTCGCCGTCGGGGAACGCCAGCACGGCGACGCAGCGGTACCTCGCAGTGCGACCGGCGGCCGGCACCCCCTTCAACGCCCGGATCAGCTCCTCCAGGTTGCGTTCGTCGCTCGCGTCGTCCCCGGCGAACCGGGCGGAGCGCGGGCCGGCCCGGCCGCCGAGCGCGGCGACCTCGATCCCGGCGTCGTCCGCCACGGCGGGCGCGTCGCGGGCGGCCGCCACGGCCCGCGCCTTCAGCAGGGCGTTCTCGAGGTACGTGTCGCCGGTCTCCTCGACGTCGGGCCAGGGCCCGTCGTCGCGCTCGACCGTCGCCCACGTGATCGGCCACGCGGCGCAGATCCTGCCGATCTCCCGGAGCTTGTGGCGGTTGTGGGAGGCGATCGCGATCCGGGGCGGGAACGCCACCTCAGCCTTCGAGCGCTTCCGCCTGGATCTTCGTGAGCTCGGCCACGCCGGCCGACGCCAGGTCGAGCAGCTCGTCCAGCTGCGCTCGGTCGAACGGCGCCCCCTCGGCCGTCCCCTGCACTTCGACGAGGGCACCGGAGCCCGTCATCACGACGTTGCAGTCGACCTCCGCCGAGGCGTCCTCTTCGTAGGACAGGTCGAGCCGAGGCTCGCCCTCGACGATCCCTACCGAGACGGCCGCGACCGTGTCGGCCAGCGCGGTCGCGGGAACGGCGCCGTCCTCGGAGAGATGGCGCAGCGCCAGAGCGAGGGCCACGTACCCGCCGGTGATCGCGGCCGTCCGAGTACCGGCGTCCGCTTGCAGCACGTCGCAGTCGACCGTGATCGTCCGCTCCCCGAGCGAGCCCAGATCGGTCACCGCCCGGAGCGAGCGTCCGATCAGTCGCTGGATCTCCTGCGTGCGTCCGCCGGGACGGCCGCGGTTCACCTCGCGCGGCGAGCGCTCGTTCGTGGAGGCCGGCAGCATCGAGTACTCCGCCGTGACCCAGCCCTTCCCGGTCCCGCGGAGCCACCGCGGCGCCTCGGTGGACACCGAGGCCGCGCAGAGCACGCGCGTCCTCCCCATCGAGAACAGGACCGACCCGGCGGCCCACTCCTGGTAGCCGAGCTCGTAGGCGACCGGACGCAGCTGACCGGGCGCGCGCCCGTCCGGTCGCGGGCTCACCGACCGACCTCGAGGACCATCCCGGGGACGGCGATGTCGATCGGGCCGTCGAACGTCTCGGCGGCCTCGCGGATCGAGACACGGTGGTCGAGCTCGGGGGTGAGGTGCGTGAGCACCAGGTGGTCGACGCCTCCCCCGGTCGCGAGCTCCGCCGCCTGCGCGGCGGAGAGATGGAACGGATACAGGCGGGAGCTGTTCTGGTAGGTCGCCTCGCACAGGAACAGGTCCGCTCCGCTCGCGAGCTGCACGGCCGCGTCGCACGGTCCGGTGTCGCCCGTGTAGGCGAGCACGACCCCCCCTGCTTCGATCCGGTACCCGAGCGACAGCACGCCGATGTGCTGCATCTCGAACGGCGTGATCCGGAACGGGCCGAGCTCGAAGGGCTCACCGGCCTCGGCGGTCCGGAACTCGTAGGCCTCGGCCATCACGTTGCGGCCGTTCTCGGCGACGAGGTTGGCGGCGATGTCGGTGAACCCGCCCGGCGACCAGAACGGGAGCCCGGGCTCGCCGAGCCGACCGTAGTGCCGCGCGTAGAACGTGGGGATGATGTCGACGAAGTGATCCGGGTGCCCGTGGGTGATCAACATCGCGCCCACCTCGTCGACGCGGACCACCTGCTGTAGGCGGGCGAACGTGCCGGTCCCGGCATCGACCTGTAGGTGGTAGCCGTCCTGCGTGATCAGGTACCCGCAGTTCTCGCCGCCGGCGCCCGGCCACGTTCCCTGGGCGCCCAGGACCGTCAGCTGCACACGCCCTCCAGGCTCACGCGCTCCACCCCCAGATCACGGACCTCCGGCCCGAGGAAGACCTCCGCGAGCCGTTGGAAGTGCCCCGGATCGCCCGTCGTCGAGAACCGATGGATCGGCCGCATGTCGGCCGGCGCCAGGAGCCCTTCCGATACGAGCTCACCGTACACGTCCTTCGCCGTCTCTTCGGCCGAGGAGACGAGCACGACGTCGGGCCCGAGCTCCATCTGGAGCAACCCCGACAGCAGCGGATAGTGCGTGCACCCGAGCACGAGGGTGTCGATCCCGGCCTCCATGAGTGGCCCAAGATACCCTCGCGCGGCCTCCCGCAACGCATCCGACGAGGTGTCCCCCCGCTCGACGTGATCCACGAAGACGGGGCACGCGGCCGTGTGCAGCGAGACGGCCGACCCCATCGCCCGCTGGTATGCGCCCGTCGCGATCGTGGCCTCGGTGCCGATCACGCCGACGATCCCGTTCCTCGTGGCCCGGATCGCCGCGCGCGCCCCCGGGTTCACGACGCCCACGACGGGGATGTCGGCGTTCACGGCGATGTCCCCGATCGCCGAGACCTCGATCGAGTTGCACGCGATCACCAGCAGCTTCACGTCTTGCTGGACGAGGTAGCCGGCGATCTCGAGCGCGTACCGCCGGATCTCCTCGACCGGCTTGGGGCCGTACGGGAACCGCGCGGAGTCCCCCACGTAGATCAGGGGCTCGTGCGGGACGAGGTCGATGATGGCGCGCGCCACCGTGAGCCCACCGACCCCGGAGTCGAAGACGCCGATCGGTCGCGGATCGCTCACCACCACAGGGACTCGGAGACCTTCTTCTCCGCGGTCGCGACGTCGTCGGCCCACGCCTCGGTCGACAGGTACTTCCACCCTCCGTCCGCCAGCAGACAGACGATCTCCGCGCGCTCCTCGTCCGCGGCGATCCGCTGCGCCACGTGGAGCACCGCGCCCGACGAGATCCCCGCGAAGATGCCCTCCCGCGCGGTCAGCTCGCGCGTGGCGCGGAGCGCGTCGTCGGAGCCGACGAGGAACTTCCGGTCCACCTGGTCGGGATCGAAGATCGGGGGGACGAACCCTTCGTCCAGGGACCGGAGGCCGTAGACGAGATCGCCCAGCTCGGGCTCCGCCGCGACGACGCGGATCGACGGTTCGTGCGCGTGGAGCGCGCGGCCGACCCCCGTCAGTGTGCCGCCGGTGCCCATCCCCGCGACGAAGTGCGTGACGCCGGGGAGGTCGGCGAGGATCTCGCGCGCCGTCCCCTCCTCGTGCGCGCGCGGGTTGGCGGGGTTCCCGTATTGGAACGGCATGAAGTAGGCGGGATCCTCGGCGAGGGCGCGCGCCACCTCGATCGACCCGTTCGTGCCCTTGTCGCCGTCGGAGAACACGATCTCGGCGCCGAACAACCGGAGCAGCCCGAGCCGCTCCTGGCTCGCGTTGTCGGGCAGGACCACGGTCAGGCGGTACCCCTTCCGCCGGGCGACCATCGCGAGCGAGATCCCGGTGTTGCCGGACGTCGGCTCGAGGATCGTCCTGTCGGGTGTGAGCTCGCCGGAGGCCTCGGCCGCCTCGACCATCGCGAGCGCGATCCGATCCTTCGTCGAGCCCGTGGGGTTGTTCCCCTCGAGCTTGGCCCACAGCCGCACGTCGGCTGCCGGCGACATCGCCGGCAGCCCGACGAGCGGCGTGTTCCCGATCGAATGCAGGATGTCGTCGGCGCGCGTCACGCGGGCAAGTATCCCAGCGCGCGTGCCGCGCCCCGCTTGCCTCGCACGGACCGACGGCCGGAGACTACGCGCGTGGAACCCGAGACCCGCTACGCGAAGACCGTCGACGGCGTCCACATCGCGTACCAGGTGCGCGGCGACGGCCCGATCGACCTCGTCTACATCTTGGGGTTCGCGTCGTGCTTCGAAGTCGAGTTGGAGTTCCCATCCTCGGCGGCGGTGATCGAGCGGCTGGCGTCGACGTATCGCCTGATCCTGTTCGACAAGCGGGGAACGGGCCTGTCCGACCGAACGCAGACCCCCGACCTCGACATGCGGGCCGACGATCTCCGCGCCGTGCTCGACGCCGTCGGATCGAAACAGGCGGTCCTCCTCGGCCATTCGGAAGGAGGGGCCCTCGCCGCTTTCTTCGCGGCGGCGCACCCTGAGCGCGTGTCCGCGTTGATCCTCTACGGCGCGGCGGCTCGATACGCATGGGCACCCGACTACCCCACGGGCATCTCGCGTGCGGACCACCTGGCGGATCGCGAGGAGCTGGCGCGGAGCTGGGGGACGACCGCCCACGCGAGCAAGTGGCTCGCGGACGAGTCTCCGTCTCTGGCGAACGACCCCGAGGCCATCGCGTGGCTGGCCAGATCGGAGCGGTTCGCCGCCTCCCCTTCAGCGGTCCTCGAGTTCGAGGACATCTGGTTCGCGACCGACGTTCGGTCCGTCCTCGGGAGCATCCAGGCACCGACGCTCGTGCTCTGTCGTCCCGACGCGGGATGGTGCGAGCACTCCGAATACCTCGTCCAGCACATCCCAGGGGCGAGGTACGTGGCGTGCTCGGGTCGCGACTACTCCCTCGTGGTGGGGAACGCCGGCGAGGTCCTGGACGCGGTCGACGCGTTCCTCGGGTCGATCTCCGCCGAGCAGGCGGAGATCGACCGCGTCCTGGCGACGGTCCTGTTCACCGACATCGTCGGGTCGACCGAGACGGCGTCGACGCTCCGGGGGAACGAATGGAAGGAGCTCCTCGAGCGGCATCACCAGGTGATCCGCGCGATGCTCGGACGCTACCGGGGCACGGAGGTCGACACGGCGGGCGACGGCTTCTTCGCGACGTTCGACGGCCCGGCTCGGGCGGTCCGATGCGCGCAGGCGATCGTCGACGCGGTGCGGCCCCTGGGACTCGAGGTCCGCGCCGGCCTGCACACGGGCGAAGCGGAGATCATCGACGACAAGATCGGCGGCCTGGCGGTGTCGATCGGGGCGCGCGTCGGCTCCGCCGCGGGCCCCTCCGAGGTGCTCGTCTCGAGCACCGTGAAGGACCTGGTCGCCGGGTCGGGGATCGCGTTCGAAGACCGAGGCGAGCACGAGCTGAAAGGCGTGCCCGGAACGTGGCGGTTGTTCCGGGCGACGCCTTCCGGTTCGCCGTGAGCGATCAGCCGACGGCGCGAACGAAGTGGTACGCGAACGTGTGGCCGCCGAACGCCAGCGGGATCATGTCGGTCTCCGCCTCGAACGCGGATCCGTCCTTGCGCTTCCCGCGGAAGCGGAACGTCGTCGGATACGCCTGTGCCTGGACCCGGTTCCAGTAGTTCCACCCGTACTGCTGCTGGTCCTCCTCGTGCACCATCCGCTGCAGGAACCCCGGGGTGTCGTTCACCTCGTCCGGTGACGCGTACCCGAACAGCTCCGCGAGGCGCTGGTTGCAGATCCAATGCGCCTCGTCCAGCCAGACGTACATCCCGTCGGGACTGGCGTCGAACAACGGCTGGAGGTGCTCCGCCAGCTCCTTCGTTGCGACCTCGTGCGCGACCGTCTGCATCCTCATGCCCCCTTCGCGTAGTTGCTGGCGCCGAACCAGTCCACGACCACGACCGGCTCGTCGCCGATCACCCAGGCGTCGTGACCCTCCGGGAGGGACGTCACGTCGCCGGGCACGGCCACGATCTCCGTGCCGTCGTCCATCAGGATCCCCATCGTGCCCGCCAGGTGGTACTGGAAGTGCGGCGCCAGGCAGCTGTCGGTGCCGGCGATCGGCTTCACGTCCTTCGACCACCGCCAGCCGGGCTCGAACACCAGCCGGCCGACCTCGCTGTCCCCCACGTTCAGGATGTCCGCGTGCCCGCTCGGGAACGCCCGAACCTCGTCGGCCGCTTCGAAGCTTCGATGCTCCGTCTGTTGCATGATGGTCCCTCCTTTCCTCGAGGTCAGTTGGCACTCTGACTTACTAGTAGGTAGGCTGTCAAGATGGCGAGAGCGGAAAGTTCGACATCGGCCAGGTCGGCGAGCACCCCGGCCCAGATCCTGGACGTCGCCGAGCGGCTCGTGCAGGAGCGCGGCTTCAACGGGTTCAGCTACGCCGACATCGCGTCCGAGCTCGGCGTCACGAAGGCGGCCCTCCACTACCACTTCGCCTCCAAGGCCGACCTCGGCGACGCCTTGATCGACCGGTACGCCGAACGATTCTTCGCCGCGCTCGCATCGGTCGACGGCGACGAGACCGACGCCGTCGTGAAGCTCCGCGCCTACGCGAAGCTCTACGCCGACGTCTTCCGGAACGATCGGATGTGCCTGTGCGGGATGCTCGCCGCCGACTACGCGACGCTCCCCGATCCGATGCGTGCACGCGTCGTCAAGTTCTTCGACGACAACGAGGTGTGGCTCGCGCGTGTGCTCGAGGAGGGGCGGAAGGCGGGCTCGATCCGGTTCGAGGGGTCACCCCGCCCGGTCGCGCGAACGCTGATCGGCGGCCTCGAGGGCGCGATGCTCGTCGCGCGGCCCTACCACGACGTGAAGCGGTTCCGCGACGCCGCGGATCTGCTCATCGGCGGCCTCGCCGTCGAGCGCTAGCCGCCGGCGACGGCGGGGAGGATCGAGACGGTGTCGCCCTCCCCCACCTCGGTCTCCAGGGATCCGAGGTACCGGACGTCCTCGTCGTTCAGGTACACGTTGATGAACCGGTGGAGCCCCCCGTCCTCGGACAGGACGTTCTTCGTGATGCCGGGGTACTTCGATTCGAGGTCGCCGAGGACGTCGCGGAGG
>Ga0114129_10008144_pt1 | contig 14940 bp, 12 predicted proteins | sample RhiMetdeltSRZDD1_FD_80071 | JGI IMG/M metagenome (GOLD analysis project Ga0114129, IMG submission 80071) | Populus rhizosphere microbial communities from Tennessee, USA - Rhizosphere MetaG P. deltoides SRZDD1 (version 2) (version 2) | ecosystem: Host-associated > Plants > Roots > Rhizosphere >...
CACGTCGCACGTGAGCACGTCGTACGTGAGCACGTCGCCCGTGAGCACGTCGTACGTGAGCACGTCGCCCGTGAGCACGTCGTACGTGAGCACGTCGCCCGTGAGCACGTCAGCACGTCGCACGTCGCCCGTGAGCACGTCAGCACGTCGCACGTCGCACGTCGCACGTGACAGGTTACTTATGGCCTCCATCATCCAGCCTGACGATCGCCGACACCTGGGGACACGCCTGTCGGTGATGCAGTACTTCATCGCCGGCATCTTTGCGCTGCTGGCGATCGGGTTCTGGGTGTTCCAGGTCGCGCAACACCAGAAGTTCAGCGTGATGGCGGACAACAACCACTTGCGCCGCCTGCCGCTGCCCGCGCCGCGCGGCGTGCTCTTCGACCGTCACGGCGACCTGCTGGTCGACAACCAGAGCATGTTCAACATCGCGGTGGTGCGCGAACAAACGGGCAATCTCGATACCACGCTGCGAGTCCTGTCGGAAGCGACCGGCGTGCCCGAACCGCAGCTGCACGAAACGATGAGTCGCCGCCGGGGCGAGCCCAAGTACCGCCCGATGGTGTTGATCGAGAACGCCACGTTCGAACAGGTGGTCGCAGCGCGGGCCCGTCAATGGGAGCTGCCCGGCGTGTTCTCCCAGCAAGTGCCCACGCGGAAGTACCTGTCTGACGACATGGCGGCGCACCTGTTCGGCTACGTCTCCGAGGTGAACGAGGCGCAGCTCGCCAGGCCCGAGTACGAAGGGCTCGAAGCGGGCGCCAAGGTCGGGCAGGCCGGCGTCGAGCAGGCGTATAACCGGCTGCTCATGGGCACCGATGGCGACCGCGCCGTGGTCGTCAACAGCGTCGGTCGCGAGATTCAAGAGGTCCCCGACGGCCTGACCGATCCCATTGAAGGGAAACGCCTGCAGTTGACGATCGACAAAGATGTGCAGCGCGCGACCGAAGAAGGATTCCGGCACTTTGGTTACAACGGCGCGGCGGTCATCCTGGATCCGAATTCAGGCGAAGTGCTCTCCCTGGTCAGCCTGCCGGCGTACGATCCCAACAAGTTCGCGATGGGGATCGATCTGGCGACGTGGCGATCGCTGAACGAAGACAAGCTCAAACCGCTTCAGAACCGCGCGCTCCAGGGTCGATATTCACCTGGGTCGACCTTCAAAATCGCGGTCGCGGTCGCCGGTCTCGAAGAAGGCGTGGTGACGCCGAACACGACGGTGTTCTGTCCTGGCGGCGCGAACTTCTACGGGCGGTTCTTCAAGTGTCACCTCGCCGGCGGCCACGGCACGGTGGACATGCGCCACGCGATCGAGAAGTCGTGCAACACCTACTTCTACACCGTCGGCAACATGCTCGGCGTGGACAGGATTCACAAGTGGGCGTCAGCACTGGGGCTCGGCGAGCGCAGCGGCATCGACCTGCCCAACGAGATCCGGGGAATCATGCCCTCGACCGAGTGGAAGCTGCGGACGACCGGCGAGAAATGGTATGCGGGCGAGACGATCTCCGTGTCCATCGGCCAGGGGCAGGTGAGCGTGACGCCGCTGTCGCTGGCGATCATGATGATGACCGTCGCGAACGGCGGCACGAGGTACACGCCGCACGTGTTGAAGGCGACCAAAGAGGGCAACCAGGAATGGAAGCCGGTGCCGCCACCACCGCCACAGTCGGTCGCGAGGATGAAGCCATCGACCATCGACGCGCTGCACGAGGGGCTGTGGATGGTCATCAATGCCGCGGGAACCGGCGGCCGGGGCAAGATCGTCGGCTATAACGTCGCGGGGAAAACAGGCACCGCGCAGGTCGTGTCGAACCAGGGCAAGGCAGGAGCGGCGCGTAGCGGCATGGACGTGCGCGACCACGGCTGGTTCGTGTTCTTCGCACCGCACGACAAGCCGGAGATCGCGGGCGTCATCTTTGCCGAGCACGCCGAGCACGGCTACCTCGGCGCGCCCATTGCCAAGTTTGCGATGGAAACATATTTCGCGAAGAAGGAAGGCCGTCCGCTGCCGAGCATCGACAAGCCGGCAGGGCCGCCGGTGGCCATCGCCGCCGCGAATCAGCCCGAGGCCCAGGAGCGCGCCGCTTCAGCGGCGCGTCAGGTCCGCCAGTAAAGTGTCATGTTCGAACGCCGCCTGATCTTCCACGTGGACTGGCTGCTCATCGCAGCGCTGCTGATGGTCGTTGGCATCGGCATCGCGATGATTTACAGCACCACGTACGTGATCGTTGGCGACGGCGGACACGCCGGGCCGCAGGTCAAGACGCAGGCCTATGCGCTGGTGCTCGGGCTGATCGCGCTCGCGATCTGCCTCGCCATCGACTATCGCGTGCTGGCCGAACACTCGCTCGTGATCTTTGGCGGCCTGATCGCGCTGCTCCTCTTCGTGCTGTTCAAGGGATCGACGCAGTTCAACGCCACCCGCTGGATCGAGGTCGGCCCGTTCAACCTGCAGCCGTCGGAGTTCGCGCGGATGACGCTGGCGTTGCTGCTGGCCATGTTCTTCGGCGAGAACCGGCGCGGTGCGCGCAACCTCACCGATCTGGCGATCGGCGGCATGTTCACGGCCGTGCCCATCCTCCTCATCGCCAAGCAGCCGGATCTCGGGACGGCGGTCACCCTCATTCCTGTGTTTTTCGGCGTGGCGTATCTCGCCGGCATGCGTCTGCGGCTCCTGGGCGTGATTGCCCTCATCGCCGTCCTGATGGCGCCGCTGGCGTGGCAGTTTGCCCTCAAGGACTACCAGAAAACGCGTATCACCACCTTCCTCGATCCCGAACAGGATCCGCGCGGCGACGGCTATCAGCAGATTCAGGCGCGCATCACGGTCGGATCGGGCGGTTTGACAGGCAAAGGATTCATGAACGGCACCCAGGGGCTCTACAAGTTCCTGCCGGTCGCCCACAACGATTTCATTTTCTCGGTCCTGGCCGAAGAGCGAGGGTTCATCGGGGTGCTCGGCGTGCTGGGGTTGTATCTGTTCGTCATTCTGCGATCCCTCGAAGCGTCACGCCTGGCCAAAGATCGGCTGGGCGCGTACCTCGTCGCAGGCATCATTGCCGGGTTCACGTTCCAGGTGATCTACAACATCGCGATGTCCGCAGGGCTGGCGCCCGTGAAGGGCATCACGCTGCCGCTGATGAGCTATGGGGGCTCCTCGCTCATCGCGTCGCTGGCAGCGTTCGGTCTCATCCTCAACGTGAGGATGAGGCGATTCACGAATTAGGTCCGAAGGCGGATCGGGTCCGGCTAAAGCCGGACTCCACGAAAATGGTCCGGCTAGAGCCGGACGCCACTAGATGGTCCGGCGGAAGCCGGACGCAACGAATAACGGGTCGCATGATCTTCATCCTGCTCGTCGCGCTCTTCCTCCTGTCACCTGCCGTTGTTGCGGCAGCCGGGCCGGGCGTACGCGCGCGCGCGGTGATGCGGCGGGCGGCCGCACGAGTTCGGAGTTTTGTCCATGAACAAGGAGATGATCATCTCCTCCAGCGACCTGGAAACACGGGTCGCCATTCTCGAGGACGACCAGGTCGTCGAACTCTTCATCGAGCGCGAACGGCAGCGCGGCGTTGTCGGCAATATCTACAAGGGGCGCGTGTCCAAGGTCCTGCCGGGCATGCAGTCCTCCTTCGTTGACGTCGGCCTCGAGCGCGACGCGTTTCTGTACGTCTCGGAGGTCGTCAACACCGTCGAGGAATTCGAACGCCTCGAGTCGGGCGACGAGGACGAGGACGACGAGAACGGCGAGCAGATACCGGCGCCAGTTGCCGCCCCGGTCGGTGCCCTGTCGCCAGACGACTCTGGCGTAACAGCGGTCCTGAATGGCCGTGTCGAACGCCGCGGGCGCGACCGCGATCGGGATCGGGATCGCGAGCGCCCGCAGCCGAAGATCGAAGACCTGCTCAAGGAAGGCCAGGAAGTCCTGGTGCAGGTCGTCAAGGAACCGCTCGGCACGAAGGGCGCGCGGCTCACGTCCCACGTGACGATGCCCGGCCGGTTCCTGGTGTTCATGCCGACGGTCGACCACGTCGGTGTCTCCCGCAAGATCGATTCACGCGAAGAGCGGGGCCGGCTCCGCGGCATCGTCCGCGAGTTCCGCGAACAGCACGGCTTCACCGGCGGCGTCATCATCCGCACGGCCGCCTCCGGCCGTTCGAAAGACGACATCGTCAGCGACCTGTCGTACTTTCACCAGGTCTGGACCGAGATCCGTCAGCGGATGGAGAACCGTCGTCCGCCGGCGCTGCTGTTCCAGGAGCAGAGCCTCGTCACCAAGCTCCTCCGCGACCTGCTCACCGACGATTATTCGGCCATCCGCATCGACAACGAGCAGGAGCACCGGCGCGTGATTTCGCTCGTCGAGCGCATCATGCCGAACCTGCTGCCGCGGGTGAAGCTGTACGCGAAGGATTACCCGATCTTCGAGGAATACGGGGTCCAGGGCGAGATCGACAAGGCGCTGCGCAGCAAGGTCTGGCTGAAGTCAGGCGGCTACCTCGTCATCAATCAGACGGAAGCGCTCGTCGCCATCGACGTCAACACCGGGCGTTACGTCGGCAAGCGCACCGGGCGCCTCGAGGACACGATCGTCAAGACCAACCTGGAAGCGGTCAAGGAGATCGTGCGCCAGCTCCGGCTTCGCGATCTGGGCGGCATCATCGTGCTCGACCTGATCGACATGGAGGAGAAGAAGAACCGGCAGAAGGTCTTTCAGGAAGTCGAGAAGGAGCTGCGCAAGGACCGCTCGCCGTCGAAGGCCGTTCAGGTCTCGGACTTCGGCCTGGTCATCGTCACGCGCAAGCGCGTCAAGCAGAGCCTCGAACGTCAGCTCACCGAGCCGTGCCCGTACTGCTCGGGTTCGGGATCGATCAAATCGAGCTCGACGATCTGCTACGAGATTCTGACGGAGCTGAAGAAGATTGGCCCCGAGCTCGATGGCCACGGCGTCATTCTGCGAGTCAACCCGGACATCGCGCGGGCGCTGAAGGAAGAGGAAGTGGCGGTGCTGCGGGGAATAGAAGACTCAATCGGCAAACCGGTCACGATCAAACCGGATTTGCACCTCCATCACGAGCAGTTCGACGTGATGGCCACCTAACAGAGCAGTGCAAAGTGCAGGGTGCAGAGTGCAGAGTGCAGAGTGCTGTGCCGTGCACCTGCACCGCACTCTGCACTGTGCACTCTGCACCTGCAGCGCTCTATCCGCCGACCGGCAGGTGAATCAGATAGTGATTTCCGCCGCGGTTGATCCAGACTCGCGTGTATTCGTTTCCCTTGAGCATCTGGACCTTGGCGCTGCCTGATGCGGGTGGCGCGTCCTTCACGACCATCTTGATTTCGGCTTGCGGGACGATCGTGACGACCTCGCGGCCCTTGACCTGGCCGCCCTGCGTGAACTCGATCCAGCGCTCGAGCGACTCGCTGGTGCCGACAGCTTCCGGCTTCGCGGTCTGCGCCGTGAGGCGTACCTGATAGGTGCCAGCCGGCAGCGGTTTGCCATCGGCTTTGACGGGCTGGGTGATCCGAACGCTGCCAAGCGCCATTTCGCCCGCCGCCAGTGTCGGATCGGGAGCGGTCATCGGCTGCTGGTTCGGCGCCTGATGCTGAGCCAGCGCGTTGGTGGACATGGCCAGCGACAGCCCCAACACACCAACCAGAACCCACTGCTTCTTCATAACGGCACTCTCCTGTGCGTCGTTAGTCGAACCGGCGATCACAACAGGATCTCGGCTCAGCTCAACATTATATAGACATCCTTACAGTGAGCGATGTCTCTTATTCATGAGCAAGGAAGGTGCCAAGGCGGCGGGGGCTTCACGCGCGGGTGGGGGCGGCCAGGCTCGGGGCGGGGAACGTTGGAAAAACAGACAGTCGTGTCGACGATTACCGCTTGCCGATCACGATGCTGCCGGAGAACGATGTGAGATCGAGGACGGCCCCGCCATCGCCGTAGGTGCCGCGCATGTCCTGTTGACGGCCGCGGCCTTCGCGCGTCGAGCCCTGCATGGTGACTGGCATGTCGGCTCTGATGGATCCGCTGAAGGAAGTGGCCGAGAGCTCGAATCCGACGTTGCCCGACACCAGGACCTTCACCTCTCCTGAGTGCGATCCGAGATCGTATCGGCCGCCGCGCACGAGGGCGCCGGTCAGGTTGATGTTGCCGCTGACCGACTGAGCATCGATGCGATCGCAGGTGACGTCCTGCAGTTCGACGTTCCCGCTGATCGAGTGCAGATCGAGACGGCGCGCGGTGAGCTTGTGGAGGAGGAGCGTTCCGCTGACGGTGGATGCGTCCATCGTGCCTTCGATGCTCGTGTCGGCGATCTCGACGTTTCCGGAAATCGTCTTGGCGAGCGGGATGCGCCCTGCGTTGGCGATCCGGATGTTGCCGCTGATCGTTTCGAGCCCGAGGTCGCCTTTGATGTCGCGGACCGAGATGTTTCCGGAAATGGTTTTGACGGTGATGCGTGCCCGCTCCGGAGCGGTGACGTTGAACGCCACCGACACGTTGAAGTTCCGGCGCTCACGGCTGCGCTCTTCGCGACGGGGATAGCGCACGTTGATCTCTGCACGCGATCCGCGCTCGGCGACGTCGACCTGGACGAGCTGCAGGCTCTCGCGCGCCTCGTCGGCGGTTCGTCCGCGCGCGACCTTGACGATTTCGACCGTGGCGTCGTTATCGCCGCCACGGGTGATGACGATGTCGCCGGCGATGTTTTCGAGGTACAGCTCGCCGTTTGCGCCGATGCGCAGCGTGCGCATCGTGCGATCCGTCTGCTCCTCGCGCTGCTGGTTTCGCTGGTAGACCTCGGTGCGAACCGAATCTTTCGGCTTGACGACCGTGCGGGTGACGGAGCGGGCGCGTTCAGGATAGACCTGCGCGTCAGCCTGGCCGGCCAGCGCGAGGATCGCCGCCAGCGCCATCATGCCCGTCTGGACTCTGAGTCTTCTCATCGCTCTCCAGCGGCGCGGCTAAAGCCGCGCCCTCCTATGACTTGTTCAGCCCGTCCACGATCGATGCGGCGCCCGCGGCGTCACCCTTCCGCATCTCGTTCATCAGCGCGATCGTGTCCTGCAGCAGATCGACCTTGCGGCGCAGCGCCTGGAACAGGCTGTCTCGGGCGATGGTGCTCTGCGGCTCGGAATTGAGCGCGGCCCGGCTCTCGGCAATCGCCTGATCGATCACGTCGAGGTTCTTCTTCAGCGTAGCGGCGGTCTGTGGATCGATCGTCGACTCGTCCGTGCGCGCGGCCTCCTGCAGCTTGGCGATGCCGCTCTGGAGGTGCTGTTCTGCCAGCCGAAAGTCGTCTTCGACGCCCCTCACGGTGTCCGCCGTCGCTTCAGTGCCCGTCTGGTTGGCCGCGTCCCGCGCGTTGCGCGCCCCGAACGACGGTAACAGGAACATCAGCGTGGCCCCGACGGCGACGATGAGCGACGCAGCGATCGCCAGGATCGCGTAGCGCCGATGGGGTGCCGGCCGCACGAGTGGCGACGGCGCCTGTACACGCCCTTCCTGCCGCAGCCGGCCGGCGACCTGAAGCCAGACACCGTCGGGCGGGGCCATCGTGTCGAGCGATCCGGCGAGATCGCGAATCCGCCGCATGTCCGCTTCGAACTGCTGACACGCCTCGCACTGGCTGAGATGCTGCTCCAGCTCCGCGCGACGGATCGCTCCCAGCGTGCCGTCGACCAGCTCCTGGATCGCCTCTCTGTAGTTTGCGCAGGTCATATTCACGTGGGGCTTCGCCCCACTCCCTCGCCTCCGCGCTTCGAGCTCCGGCGAGGCGAATCCTTACGGTTCGGTCTTCATCAGCAGCGCACGCAACTTGGTGCGCGCCTTGTGCACCTGAGATTTCGACGTGCCCTCGGCAATCCCCAGCACGTCCGCAACCTCGCGATGCTCGAGCCCTTCGATGTCGTGGAGCACGAACGCCGCGCGGCATCCCTCAGGAAGCTTGGCCATCGCGCGCTCGATATCCATCTTCGTCACTGTCTGTTCTGCCAGGCCACTCGTCGTCGAGTCAATAAGCCTCTGCTCGTCCTCGATCGAGTCGGTCACCTGGCTCGATCGGCCGCTCCGGCTGCGCAGATGGTCCAGGCACAGATTGGTGGCCAGCCGATAGAGCCACGTGCCGAGAGCCGCTTCGCCACGAAACGTGTCGAGCTTCCGGTGCGCCGCCATGAAGATCTCTTGCAGCAGATCTTCGGCATCTGTCGCGTTCCCGAGCAGACGGAACGCCACGCTGAACAGCCGCCCGGCGTGCGCGCGATACATCTCCTCGAAAGCGCCCAGATCGCCGTCGCGGCAGCGCTTGACGAGCGCCAGCTCGTCCTGCCGGGTGCCCGGGCCCGCCGCGCGAGCGGCCGACGGGTGCACTGTTACCTTAGACGTCCCCATGCCCGATTCGCGTTGCCCGCCGACCTTGGCCACTGGAGGTCGATTACGTGCGCAGGCGAGCCGAGGTTCGGCGAGGTTTCGCCGTTTTGTCGGGTTTTGGCCACCGGCGCTCGCGAAAATCACGAATTCGGGATCCGGACACCAGGATCCCTTCCGCCCGCAAAAGCCCCCGCTTCATCTCGAGGTTGCCGCCGTAGCCGCCGAGGCCGCCGGCCGCGGCGACGACGCGGTGGCAGGGCACGTCGGGAGCGGAGCAGTTCATCATGATGTTACCCACCGCTCGCCAGGCGCGGGTTCGTCCCGCTGCGTGAGCGACATCTCCGTAGGTCGCCACACGTCCCGGAGGAATCCGTCGGACGACCGCGAGCACGCGCCTGGTAAAGGCTGGATCCTTCATTTCGTGGCAGCAACGCCAAGCGCCTCCGAAAGGACGCGCCCGTCACCTTTCTTGATCGGCACGTGTGCCACAGCTGCGAGCGTCGGTGCGACGTCCGCCGGCGTTGCGGCCTGGCTGTACTCGCCGGGCTTGACGGAGGCGCCGAAGAGGATCACCGGCACGCGCTGATCGTAGGCCTGCGAGGTGCCGTGTGTGGTCACGGTCGACGACAGCAACCACCCCTCCTTCGGGACGATGATCAAATCACCGCTCCGCCCCGGGTGGTAGCTGAGCGCCGCGGCGCGCACGACGGGGTCGGACGACGACCGGGCCGCGGTCGACTTGAGGTCGGCACCGACGAGGACGCGCTCGACCGCCGGCAATTCCTTCAACGCGTCGACCGCCGCGGCGAGCAATTTCGGGTCTTTTTTCAAACGCTCGCGTGCAGGCGCAGCGAGATAGATATCGGTGTAGAGGGCCGCGAGCACGTGCTTGCCGGGACCGAGCGCCGGCTCGAGCACTTTCATCAGCGCGCCGCTGGCCTGCTGGCCGGACTGCCTCCCGCCGCGGCCGATCTGTTCGGGCACGTCAGCGACGCCATGATCGGCGCTGAACCCGAGGACGTAGTTGCCGGCTCCGACAGTCCTGTCCAGGTGATCGAGGAAGCGCCCGAGGGTCGCGTCCAGGCGTACCAGCATGTCCTGCACTTCATGGCTTCTGGGCCCGTACATGTGTCCCACGATGTCCAGCGACGAGAAGCTGACGCCGAGAAAGTCGGTCGTAGTGCCGCGACCCAGCTTCAACGCGTCCGCGGCGTCAGCTGCCATCCGTCCGATGTACTCGTCCGCGAAAGGCGATCGCTGCCAGCGCTGGTAGTAGGTCGAGTCAGGGTTTCCACCTGGCGTGCCGAGTGGGTGCGGGAATGTGCGGGTCCATCCGGTCGGCGTGCCTTCACCCGCTGCGTCATCCTCGTATTGGTAGGCAGAGGCGTCCAGCGAACGCGTCCAGGTCTTGTCGTAATCGGCCGCGATCGGGTTCGCATCGATGAACTTCTTCAGAAAAGGCACGGGACCCGGTGAAAACGCCGAGGACGTCGACCAGCCGCCGCGATCGTCGAACCAGATGACGGCCGTCGCCTTTTTTCCGACCAGCGGAATAGCCGACCGTGGCTTCATCGAGATGCCGACGGAGCGTCCGCCTCTTCCGAGGATCTGTTCCCCAAGGGCAGGCATCAGCATCAGGGCGGCGCTGTCTCCATGCGCCGGCGGGAGGCCGTTGTAGCTGATGTCCTGCACCGTTCCATCATCCGTACAGTACGCCGACGTTCCGGTCGTGGAATCGAACCACGAATTGAGGATCATCCCGTGCCGGTAAGGGAACGAGCCGGTACCGATAGTCGAGTGGCCCGCACACGTGACGGTGTTCAGGTACGGATAGGCGCCATTGGTGAAACGTGCGCCGTCCTTCATCAATCGCCGGAGACCCAGTTTGAGGTTCGCCCCGTACCGATCCAGGTAGTCAGCCCTCATCTGATCCACGACAACGATAACGACGAGCTTTGGAGCGGCGTCAGACTTCGATTGCCGCGCGTCAGCGGCGGCGACCGACTTCTGCAGATCGAAATTGGAGCCCCCGGAGCCCACGAGGAGAGCGGCGGCAACGATTGCGGCGAACTGTTTCATTTGCGTCGAAGGATCGGGAGATAACAAAGAATACCGATGTAAACGTCGTAAATGGCTGAGCCCGTGAGATACCAGCGCGGGGCCACTTCTGCAAGGGCACCCGGCTGATGCGCGACGTCAACGATCGCGTGCGCCGCGAACGCCAGCGCCAGCACCGTCAGCGCCTGATGCGGATCGCGGACGAGCGTCGCGGCGGCGACAATCAGGAACCCGAGGGTCAGCGCGATGTCGAATCCGACCCCGAGTTGCCCTTCGTGATTGACGGCGGTTCCCACGTACGTGCCGGCGACCAGCGCAAGCAGCAGCGCTGCGAACTGTGCGAGCCGAAGTTCGGCGACCAGGCGATCCGGTGAGGCCGTCGGAATGAGCGTCGTGCGAATGGCGTACCATGTGAATCCGGCCGCCACGCCCCCGAATGCGAACACCAGCGTACGTGCCCCTTCGCTCAAGCCGTCACCGGTACGCTGACACCGAACTTCCGCTGGCCCGACACTCTCGAAGTATATAGCCCAGCCTTGCCGCGCCGAAGCGCGCGGATCGTTCGGGCGCGAAGGCCTGTCGCGCCGAAGCGCGTGGATCGTTCGGGCGCGACGGCGTGCCGCGCCGAAGCGCGGGTGGATTCGTTCTCGCGCGAAGGCGGGGGCTTCACAGGAACGTCAGTGGATCGATGTTGTAGGTGGCCGGGTCGAGGGGCGAGAGTACGCCGTCGAGTGTCCCGTGCGCGCCGTGATTCTCCCACAGGTTTCGCTCGAACGGGACGTCGTGACGTCGGCCGTCTGCCGCCATGAGGATCTTGACGCGAGGGCGGTGCGGATCGGGCGCGTGAACCTTCATCACGACGGCGATCTCGTCGGTACTCAGCTTGACGAGCGTGCCCGGCGGATAGATGCCGAGGAGCTGTACGAATCGCCGCACGAGATGCTTCTCGAAGTGGGTGCCGTCGCCCTGACGCAATACTGCCAGGACACGCTCGGAGGGAAATGCCTGTTGATAGGCACGCTGCGAACGCATCGCGTCGTACACGTCGGCAATGCTGCACAGCATCGTCGCCAGGTTCAGCATGCTGCGTTTGGCGCCGTGCGGGTAACCGCTGCCGTCCAGCCGGAGGTGATGCTCGAAGGCCACGACAGGCGCGAGGATCGGCATCTCCGGCGTGCGGCGGAGGATCTCCGCACCTTCGACCGGATGGCGGCGCATGACCACGAATTCCTGCTCGGTCAGCCGATCCGGCTTGTTGAGAATCTCCTGAGGCGTCCGCACCTTTCCGATGTCGTGCATGAGCGCGGACAGGCCGAACTCCCGGAGGAGACGTCCCTCGATGCCCAGGGCCTGCGCCTGCCCCATGGTCAGGATGCAGACGTTCACCATGTGGGTGAACGTGTAGTTGTCGTAGTTGCGCATCGCGGTGAGCGCCACGAGCGCGTTCCGGTTCTGGGTGACGGCGTCGGCGAGGCCGTCGACGGTCTGCAGCGTCGCCGGCAGATCTGGTTTGCCGTCAGCGGCCGCGCTCTGCCACGCCACTTCCGCTGCCGCCACGGCGCCCGAATACAGGCGGCGGATGGCTGCGATGTCGCTCGCAATGCCATCACGATTCTGGTCGTCCGCCGTGATTCGGCCGACCTTGATGTGCGGGATGTTCCAGGTGCGGTTTGGGTCCGCCGGGCCCTTCGGGCTGAGCGCCGCAATTCCCGAGATGAGCTGAACGACACCCTCGGGCGTGACGCCGCGCTCGAACGAAATACGTTCGACCTGATTGGCTCGCAGGCGATCGATGAGTTCTTTCATCGCGCCACTTGCCTTGGGCATGGGCGTGTCGGAGACGACGAACTCCTGCTCGACCACACCCACGGTTACAGCGAGCTGCTGCTGAAGCAGGGGCTTGAGGGCTGCGAGCAGACCGTCCACGTTCTTCGTGAGCAGTGGATGATCCGATTTGTAGAGCTGACTGGCGCGGACGCTGGCAGCAAATCGACGCAGCAGCTCGTCGTAGTGCGCGAGACGGGAGGTGGCGTCGGTGGCCATGGCTTACTCGACCCTCGCCAGCTCGGCCCGCGCGGCCGCACGCACGCCGAGCGCGCCTCTGCGTGAGGCGTCGCGCAGTGTGTCGAGGGCTTCAGGTGAACCGATCCGGCGTAGAGATTGCGCTGCGGCGCTGCGATGCCGTCGATTGGCAAACGGCGACCACCACTGTCCGCGGTTCAGCGCGATCTTCAGAGCGCTCACCGCTTCGGTTCCGCCTGCAGCTCCGAGCGCCTCGATCGCCTTCACATACAGCGCGGGAATACGCCTCGGTTCGGTATGACGCACGAAGTGGACGAAGAACCCTGCCGTACGATCCTCGCGCATGCCCAGGATTTCTTTGATCAACGTGTCCTTCGTCCGGCCGGAAGCGCTGTTGAGCGCCTGCAGCAGGATCGCCGACGCGTCTTCGCTTCCATTGAGCACGAGGCCCTGGACGGCCTCACGCTGGACGAGCGGTTCCGAATCGGACAGCAGGGGCACCAGTTCTTTGAGTCCCTCGGTCCCTCCGAACTCCCGGAGGAGATACGCGGCCGTCCGACGGACCTCCCAATTGCCGGCGTTCATCAGCGGGCGTACTGTTTCGGCACCGCGCGGTCCGAATTCGATCAGGATGTCGCGCAGACGCCGGCGCGACCGCGCGTCCTGTTCGGCAGCGAGCACCTCGGCTAGCGGGACGATGATCGACGGTCCAATGGCGTGACATACACGCTTGAGGCGCTCGAACGATGCGTCCGGCGCGCCACGAAGATGGGCCGAGACGTGTTTGAGAAGCGACCCTTCACCAAAGCGTGCGAGCGCAGCGTTGGCGTGCTCCTGGCGCCATTCCTGTTGAGTGCCTTGCGCGATGAGCGTTTCGATCAGATGCCACGCCTGATCGAAGTAGCCGACGCGCACGAGATCGTCCGCGTGTGAGACAACGGTGTCGGCGACGTCCCGCCAGCGCAGGGGATCCATCTCGATGTGCAGCAGATCCGTCAGCAGATCGCGATCGAGATTGCGCAGCGCGGCGTCGCTGACCGTCGCCAGCCACGTGGCGATGCGCTCTGGTGGATCGTCGCCGGTGCCCTCGACGCCGATCGGCTGCGTTCGCGCGTGCGACAGCTCGCGCGCATAGTCTTCGGAGACGTAGCGTGCGTCCGAGTAGGAGGTCAGCATGCCCTCGACGCGGCCCCAGAGCTCGGGGAAGCTCTCGTCCTGGCCCAGGTCCGACCGTTCGGCTTCGTCACGCGCCAACGCCAGCAGTTGCCGTTGACGATTGAAGTCCGGCACCAGGTTCTGAAATGCGTGCGCGAGGCGTTCCGTCGCGCCGCGCTCGGCGACCACGTGGCTGGCGACGAAGCTCGCCGCGGGTCCGTCGGGGATGTGTTCGACGAGCGAGTTGACCACGTTTACAGGGCCCGCCATCGCTTCGGGGCGATTGCGTTCGGCGAGCAGGCCGATCAACGTGTCAACCGGCATGTGCCTGACGCTTTCGCCCAGCTGTTCGAACGTCGCTTGCAGCTTTTCAGGCGCCGTCCGCGACATGTACTCGACAAGGCCGCGCGCCAGCGTGAGGAACGTCGACGTCTGGATCTCGGCACCCTGAGGTCCCTGCCCTGCCCGAACGCCGAGCTGTTTCATCAGCTCCTCGAGCTTCCCACGGTCCGAGACGATGTCCGCCAACGCGGCGAGCGCCGGATCGTCGAGTTGCCCTGTTCCCGACGCGACTTGCCCTGAGACTGAAACGTTCATCGCGGCGGCGAGGATCTTGTCGATGGTTGCCGCCAGCCCCTCCTTCTCGCGCAGTACCTCGGTGTAGTCGATTTCCTGGAGATCGATGCTAGGCCCTCCGGCGGTGGCCCACAGGTGGGCGATGCCGCCGTCCGCCCGAACCTCCTCAGGAGGCCGTGAGAGCAGCAGCAGGAGCGTGCGCCAGGAATCCGCCGCGGCGCCCGAGTTCACCGTCACCCCGCCAATCAGGTGACGATGCAGAAGGCCGGCGAGCTCGGTGACGGCGAGATCCGGTTTCTGGGGGCGCGCGCCGTCGAGAAGTAGTGCATCGGCGTGCACCTGCAGGGCGAACGGTCCGCGATCGGTCAGCCGCGCCGTCGCGTCGGCCAACCGCGCCAGGGATTGCGCGATCGCGGGGTGCCCGTCCGGATACAGGGAAACCGCGCGGGCTGCGGCCTTGCACGTGCGCGCGAACTCGGTCAGGCCCGCCGCGACGTCAATGGGTAGATATGCTTCAGAGGTGATGGGGAAGATTTTACCAAATCTAACTTATAGTAACGAGCGTTCCCACGAAGGTTCATACGACGGTTCACACGATGGTTCAGACGATCGTTCATGCGATGGTTCACGGCCGGCGATGACACTTCGCGCCGTTGACTTGATCCGGCGGAAACGTGACGGCGGGACGCTGGATCGCGCCGCGATAGAGTTCTTCGTCGCCGGCGCCACGGACGGCACGCTTC
>Ga0114129_10008145_pt1 | contig 14940 bp, 16 predicted proteins | sample RhiMetdeltSRZDD1_FD_80071 | JGI IMG/M metagenome (GOLD analysis project Ga0114129, IMG submission 80071) | Populus rhizosphere microbial communities from Tennessee, USA - Rhizosphere MetaG P. deltoides SRZDD1 (version 2) (version 2) | ecosystem: Host-associated > Plants > Roots > Rhizosphere >...
GAAAGCAGTAATACCATGGATGTACGTATTTATGTAGGAAAGCTGAACAAGTCCACCACGCAGGATGAAATCAACACCTTGTTTGCGCAGGCTGGAACTGTCTCTACGGTGGAAGTTATCAAAGACAGGGGCACGGGTCTGTCGAAGGGCTTCGCCTTTGTGTCGATGCCCACTCAGGCTGAGGCAGATAAGGCCGTCGGCATGTTCAACGACTATGACTTGGCCGAGAACAAGCTCAAGGTCAACATCGCCAAGCCGCGCACTGCCTAAACGTAATACAAAATAGATGGCAACGCAGCCCCTCTCGTTCTGGAACGAGAGGGGCTGCGTTAAAACATTTGCACAAACTATTACACCTTCAATTTGATTACACCCTGGCGGCTGGTCTCGAGCAGGGTTTTGATTTCTTCGGCGGCATCTAAGAGCGTCACGCCTTCTACCAGCGCCCATTCCTGACACAGTATATCCTGCACGATCTGCAAGAGGCCACCGATTCTGCCGCTGGACGGCTTGTCCGCAAAGTAGGCATACAGATCACGGACTACTTCGCAGTGCGCGGCAATCGTGCCCAGTTTTAGCTGGTCCGCCATTTCAGTCTGCCGTTCACGCACATTTTCAATAAAAGGGGCCGGGGGAGATGCTAATATGATTCGGCAACGGGCGATCTCACTCCGCACCGTTAATTTGCGTAATCCAAACGTGGGCATCTCCAGGGATACCCATAAGGTGGTGCCAGGCATCGAAATTTCGTAATACCTGTGCATCACGCCCGGTTCGAATTCCCGGTCCTTCAGATTAGCCACGATGCCCACCCCATACTTGGGATGTACCACCCGGTCACCAATTTTGAATTCCATAGCGCCTCACGATCGGCAATGCAAGCCTCCGCTCAAATTAACCGGGCAGAGTAACTCACAGCCAGAGAATATCCGACTGAAATATTTCCATCACACCCGCCTGTGTGTCCGAGCAATCCCAGACCGGACAAAAAGAAACCGCCAACCCCTACCTACGCTGGGGTTGACGGCCATCCAAGCCTGATAACCTGTTATAGATACGTTGATTATATCATGACCAACAGGCTGCCTGGCGGCCATACCGACTTTGACTTTGGCCAAGATACTCCATCCGGTGCAGCTATCATCGTATTGCCGCGTACACGGACTCCATTGTGTGATACACTGGATATAGGCATACCCTTAATAACGTTCTTATCAGTATGGGGGAATTGGAGGATATTCCATGGGGAATATCCATTAAGACCTGTGCCCATTCGCTCCATTGGCAGCCCACTTCGTCATCGTCATAAAGGAATCATCATGAATAATAGAGAGACTGTACAGGCCCTCCTGGAGGCTGTCCAGCGGGGGGATCTTGAAAACGCTAAAGCTAGGCTTGCGGATCGTTTTCGATTCAGCGGGCCGGTCCCGGCAGCGCTGAATGCCAGAGCCTGGCTGGGTATGTCCGCCAGCCTTAAGGTAGCCTTCCCGGATTTGGATTATCATTTCAAAATCACTGGCGGAGAGGGAGATGTGATCAGTTCCACTGAGCAGTTGAGCGGCACACACACCGGCGACTTCGACCTGACCAGCATGCTGGATATGGGAGTGATTCCCGCCACGCACAAGTCCTTTGCCTCCAGGCTTCAAAAAACAAAGATAACCGTCGAAGAGGGTAAGATCACTTCCTGGGCCGTTGAGCCAACGGAGGGCGCGGGCTTGATGGCGATCCTCCAACAACTTGACATTTATATTGCAGACGTCATCGTTGCCCCCAAGATGTGGCCCATCCAAACCCTCAGCCGCAGTTGATTCACTGGTTTTGCGGGCCTGTCCCAGTCGCCGATTTTGAAATAGTCCCGGCAGTTAGTCTCTTACCTGCAAAGCCGGAGAAAGCAGGAAACATGGAAGTCAAAGTTTATGTAAGAAATCTATCCAAAACCACCACACAGGCAGAATTGCAGCTATTGTTCACAAAGGCGGGAACGGTCACTGCTGTGAGCATGATCAAAGACCGCAAGAGCGGCGCGTCGAAGGGTTTTGCCTTCATTACCATGAGCTCCCAGAACGAAGCAGATAGGGCCGTCAGCATGTTCAATTCTTATTCGTTCGATGATCGGGAGTTGAGGGTGGATCTTGTCAAACCGAGGGAACAACGCGGGTTTGGTACGCTCAACTGAGGCAAACCAGCTCGCCTTCCGTAATGCTACGAGCCGTATATCTTTGAGATGGCGAAAGGTGGCACCCGAATCACGATCTCCACAACGGTCCGTGTTGTGAATCTGGCAATGGTCAAGAACAGTCTAGAAGGACGGTAGGCAAACTGGACTCCTCTCACCCGGTAATCGGTAGCCACTTACCTGGGCTGCGTGCTCTTGGGTGGGCTGCACAGCGGATGACACTATGGATGGACGGATCGCGTTTCCTTATCCACAAAATGGAGAAAAGAGGAAAATGAACGTAATATTGTATATCGATAACCTGGCCACATACATCACCGAGGAAGAGTTGAAAACTCTGTTTATCCAAGTCGGGGAAGCCATCGCATCCGGGATAAACAAAGATCGAATCATCAGAGAATCAAAAGATAATGACCATCGCTTTCCAACGGCAGGTGTATTAGGTCAGATTGACAGGGAAATGGCCCGATTCACGGCTTCCTCTTTCAACGAGAGTATAGTCAGGGTGCGCATGACAATCTCGAAAGAAGAGCGCGAGTTACCAGGCCAAATCTTTGAGCCGTGAGGCATCACGTCACAGAATTAACTACAGAATATGAAGCGATGAATCGCGTTCCGATGCGAGCCTAACCCATCCAGGGAAGTAATAATTTTGCACCAAACCAGCAGATATGGTTTAGCAACCACAAAAATTCCCACCTGCGTGCGGTCAACTATGCGATTGCCTTATTAAGCGCTCGCCGGCTTTTTTCGAGCAGGGTGTTGATCTCTTGAACGGCATCGGCGAGTGTGACGCCCTCCACCATGGCCCACTCCTGGCAGAGCACGTTTTGTGTCTGCCGATAGAATCCTGCGATCGTCCCATACAACGACCTGTGCTCACCATGCGCGTACAAGTCACGGACTATTTCACATTGGGTGCTAATCGTTCCCTGCTTCAAGCGGTTGGCCAGTTCCGATTGGCGGGAGCGCGCGTCTCCGTCCAGCGGCGCGGGAGGTGACATCAGGATCTGGCGACAGTGCTCAATGTCCCGGTGAGCGGCCAGTTTCCGCAATCCAAAGGAGGGCGGGTCGTATGGCACCCAGACTGTGCTGCCACCTGGAAGGGAAACTTCGTAATAGCGCCGCATTACGCCGGGCTCAAACTCCCGCTCCTGCACGTTGACTACGTGTCCCACCCCATGCTGAGGGTGAACTACAAGCTCACCAATATTGAATATCATATAGAGCGCTTAATAGCGACGACGATTATTGCTGCCACCCGGGCGGCGCTGGCCACCGCGTTGCTCTCGAAAACCGCCACGTTCTTCCCGCGGACGGGCGAGGTTCACGGTCAACTGGCGTTCCCTCAGGCTGTGTCCATTGAACATACTGATCGCTTTTTGCACTTCACTCTGTGAACCCATTTCCACAAAAGCAAATCCCTTCGAGCGATTCGTCCCCGGCTCTTTGATCAGCGCGACGGATACCACATTTCCGGCCTGCATAAACAAATCACGCAGATCCTGTTCCGTGGTTTCATACGACAAATTCCCAACGTACAATTTTGCTTCCATACCAGACTCCTTTACAGTCAGCGGTGGTTAAGAAAAAGGCCGTCAGCCTCTAGAGGGCTGACGGCGACATAAGCACGCTAAACCTTAGATAAGATAGAAGGATTATAACACACGTCATCGGCGCTCCTGTTGGCCACACTCAGCACTGCGCGACCAATGGATGAGTCCCGTTTGAACTGTGGTACACTCACTGTAACGGTCGAGAAAGAGTAACCGGATTTGTGGTGTACCAGCCGCCAACCTTTTTATGGGGCTGGCGGTTCATGTTTTAACTGGTGCAAGCGGGGACAGAAGCGGAAACAAGGACTACCAAGGAGTAAACAAATGATTCAAATCGTCTCCTTTATTCAGATCTACCAGCCCATCAAACGCGTCTTCGATTTTATCAGCACACCCGAAAACGATTTTCAATGGCAATATGGGACGTTGACCTCGGCGCCCGTTTCCGGAAGCGCAGCCGGGTTGGGAGCCTGCTTTGCAAGCACTGGTCATTTTATGGAGTATCGAGTCCACAGCACGTTTGAAGTGACCGAATACGAACCACACAATCAATACGGATTTCGATCGCTTTCCGGACCTTTGTTGTCATTCACTTCCTATACATTGGATATAGCCCGAGGGCACACCCAGGTGAAATTATTCATGCAAGCCAATATCATTAATTTGATGGGAGTCAACGAGACGGTTTTCGAAAAAAAGATGAAAAAACAACTCAAGGAAAACCTGGCGATGCTAAAAAATATTCTGGAATTGGGCTGAGCAATCGTGTGGTTGACCGTACCCCGATAGCGACGATTTTTAGGCAAGCCGTTTGGCCCCTCTCTTAGCTTCCAGCGGGTGCTCCGCAAGGAGTGGGCATGGTGTTGACTCCTGGTTTTTCCAGTGGTGCAGACATTTTCAAAAGCAACATTTTGTTTTTAGACGGGTTTTGATTATTCAGGCTTTGCCTGGCGGGAATTTTCAACAACTGATGGTCCTGCAAGTACAGAAAACAAAACAGGCTCGCCTGCGGGCCTGTTTTGAAAAGTTTGAGCTACTTTATGATCGAAAGGAACCAGTCCGACAACTCCGCCGTGGTGGGCGGTGGCCCATAAAGGTAATCGCCACCCATAGCCCCATCCGGGAAAGGTGGGGGCATACCCCCTGTGAAGGTTTTCTTGCCGGCACTTTCCATGGTATCGGTCCTGAGAAGGCTTATGTTCCAAAGCAGCTGGGCACGGTATTGTTGGACAAGCATGTAATAATAGCCCCACGCTGTCCGCTGGACGATCACCTTCTGAGACCGTTCATCCACGGTCTGGTTTTCCTCCGTGACACAGGCCACAAAATGCATCTCGCCCGGAGTCTTGGCGGCTACGTTTTCAGGCAGTTGAGCTTCAACGCCATAGATCCCGACCCGGACCGAATCCTTGTTCAAGCCAAAAATCGGCAACTCAGGTGCTTTGTGCTTTTTGCAGATCGATAGGAGGGCCTCCTTCAGGGCCTTCCGGGCTTGAGGTCCACTTGAGTCTGAGAACGCCAGGTACGTTTCTGCCAGAGCAGTTTCCACTGACTTCTTCATGGCATCAGAGCCGGCTGTTTGCTTTGCAATCTCCACCTGCTCCAGCGCGGCCTCAAAATCTTCCTCCGCGCTCAACTGATGAGCCCACTGGATATGTCCGTTGGCCAACGCGTCTTCGACGCCATCTTCGTTCTTTCCATTAGATTTGGAAACAGCCAGTTCAAACTTCTCCAGCGCGGCATTAAACTCGCCCTGCGCCAAAAGATCATTCCCCCAATCAACATAAGCGCCTCTCTGACCCGCCTTTGCCTGCTCCGCAGAAGCAAACTGTGACTGCGGGTCGACGGATACGGCCATTTCGAATTTTGCGATGGCACTCTCGAATTCTTTCTGAGATTGCAAAGCCAGACCCCAAGCCAGGTACGTCTGCACAGCTTCACTTTGCGCAGCCTGCTCCGCTTCGGCCTCCGGATTGTTTTGGCTCCAGGCCTTGAACTCGTTGAACACCTGCTCGGCGCTCTCGAATTCCTCCGCATCGCGCAAGCCTATACCCCACGATGTATATATCGAAGGGAAAAGCATCCACGTTTCTGAGGAGGCACGGGTATCGGCATAGTCGGACATGATCCTATTGAGATTCGCGACGGCTTCCTCATATTTCTGTCCGTCAGCCTGATCCTGCACAATATTCAGCAAAGCCGTGGCGCTATGCTCATGCGCTTCTGGCGCGTACAACCCATTGGGGTAGGTGCTTGCATAGAACTGATAGGAATCATAAGCCTCCTGCCAGTTACCGTTTTCCTCCTTCGAGGCGGCCAATGTATAAGCCTTACATTCGTCAACCGGAGCAGAAAGGGTTTTATCCTGTATAAATCCGGGATACAGACTGGTGTACAGCTCGTTCAAAGAAAGAACAGAATCACACTTCTTACTCTGATACCGGGTCAGGATCGAAATTGGTAAGGCAATGATTCCGGCTCCATAGACCAGCAATAGAATCATGACACACACGATTGGAAAGATAATCCTGGTGTATGATTTTTGGACGGTTAAATTGGTTGTAGAAATTTCAGACACATGTCCTCCTGGGATCAATATACGGTTTGAACCAAAAGCTGGCGCATTATAGCAGCATCAATATCGTCCATTATACAATCCTTACTGTTTTGTGGAGCACTTAACAAGCATGTTGGGCAGTCGTTATTCTTTCCATAAAAAGGTCTGCGTCAGTCAATTTCCCTGAACGTCATCCGGCTTCGTTTAAGTAAACAATCAGGTCAATAGCACCTGGTGAGAGATCCATATCTGTCAGGATCGCCGCCTCTGTTTTGTGCTGAGGGAGGTTCTTAAATCGGGGTCCTCATCCGCGCAGTTCGCTCATCTTCACGGTACATTACGTCATCGCTTCGTGCCGGGAGCCAAATCTTCAGGAAGAGGTTACCCCGGCCGCATTCAGACTTCGCAGTGTCGCGTCCGTGGCTTCATCCGCAGGGAAGAAGTTTTCAATCCGCAGTTCGTGCAGTGTAATATCGTACGGCGTCCCAAGGGTCGTCAGGGTGGTGAAGAATTTCAAGCGGGTGTCATCCTTTTGCATTTCAACTGTCAGGAAGGGTGCAGCTGGCGCATCCAGATCGAGCGTCCGCCAGTTGCCAGGCACATCGGGATAAGCCAGCAGTTCATCCAGCAGAAGCTGAGTCCCGGCATCGGCGCTGCGGAGCAGATCGCGGTGCAGCCACTGGATGAGAGCCGCAGCCGTCACCTCCCAATTGACGATGTAGGGCCGCAACCCTCCAGGATGACAGATGAGGCGCATGGCATTGGCCGGTCCCAAAGCGGCGGCTGCGGCCGGATCTAAGAATATGTCCAGGAAGCGGATCGTTCCTTCATTTCCCAGTAGAACATTCCAATAACGGTCGAGCACAATCGCAGGATACGGTTCCTGCTGTCGCAACATGAAATCCAGCGCTCGACGGAATTGTGCCATCTCCGGCGCGTCGAGGTTGCTTTCGCGATACATTGGCGCGTACCCGGCCGCCGCGAGAAGATCGTTGCGGGCGCGTGGTGGCACCTCCAGAACCTCGGCTAACAGGAGAACCATCTCCCGGCTGGGATGGCTCCGACCCGTTTCCATAAAGCTGAGATGGCGTGAAGAAATCTCCGCATCAATCGCCAGGGCAAGCTGGCTCATGCGACGACGCTCCCGCCACTGCTTGAGTAATGCGCCCAATGAACGGGGAGAGGGTTGATCCAACATGGTCATTGTTCTCATGACATTAAGTATATGTCATTCCATGCCTGGCGCCATTACCTCGCTGGTAATTGAAGTCTTTACAGACGACTCCTATAATGTCAATCCATATGTTGATCGTGCCCATAATTCCAACGTCCCTGCTCATACCGAATGTTTTCACCCGCCGAGGCGCGCCGTGATTAAGAACATGGCAGATCGCTTAAACTTTGGTCTCTCACGCGAGTTGTGGCTCGTCGAGATCGGTATCTTCCTGAACTATCTTGGGTACGGTGCGGTGCTTCCGTTCGAGATCATCTACCTGCACAACGCCCGCGGCTTCAGTCTGAGCATTGCCGGGCTTGTGGTCGCGATGCTTTCGGGTATCGCAGTGGTGATCGCTCCATTGGCGGGTCCGTTGATCGACCGCTTCGGGGCGCGTGCCATTGCAACCGTCGCGGGTGTGACCCTGGCCCTCGGGTATGCCGGGATGGCATTTGCCGGCTCGCCGATCATGGCTTTCATCGCGGCGGCACTCGCTGGCGCTGGAAATGGTGCGCTGAGTCCAAGCCAATCCACGCTGATCGCTACGCTTGCGACGCCGGACCTACGTCATCGAGCAACAGCAGTCTCGCGGGTCGCCACGAACGCAGGCATCGGAATCGGCAGCGCGCTCGGCGGCCTGATCGCTGCCTATGGCCTGACCGGATACATCGCGCTGTTCCTGGCGAACGCTATCACGTACCTCATCTATGTATTTATTTTGGTCGCGGTGGTACGCAATGATGTGCGCCCCGAACCCATCGCAGGCGGATACCGAACCGTCTTTCGTGACAAGGCCTTCGTTCATCTCGCCTTGACCAACGTCGCGATCATCGCGGTCGGCTGGGGTGTGTTCACCTGGCTTGTGCCTCCGTACGCAGAGAATCAAATTGGACTCAGCACAGGCTTGATCGGCTTTTTGCTGCTCGCCAACGCTTTCACGGTCGTCGCGGTTCAGGTGCCGGTCGCCCGGTTCGCGGAGGGCCGTCGGCGGACGGTGATGATGGCGCTGGCCGCGTCGATCTTCGTCGGAGCCTGCCTGCTCGTGATCGTCGCGGGGTTGAAAAGTGAGATTGCGTATGCGGCCCTGATCACCGCCTCGGTCGCCGTTGCCTTTGGAGAGTGTTTCTATACGGCAGTGCTGATGCCGCTGGTCGCTGAACTCGCGCCCGCAGGCCTACGCGGCCGCTATATGGCTTCGATGGGTTTATCGTGGTGGATGGGGTTGGCACTCGCGCCTACGCTAGGCACGCCAATACTAGGCCACGCGCCCATGGTTGTATTCCTCGCGGCTGCACTTGTCGCAATGGCGGCTGCCATCTCAGTACTTGCGCTGGAGTGGAGGCTGCCAGAGGCTTCGCGGTTGACACCTCATCCGCAAGGGCGCAGCTAAAAGATTCAACCACGTTCGTTTAGATACACAATTAGGTCAATATCTCCGGGTGAATGACTTAGATTCGTCAGGATGGCTGCCGCCTCGGTCTTGTGCTGAGTTCCATGGTTGACAAGATGCAGCATGCTCTCCCAGAGCACACGCTCGTGGGGCAATCCCTCGGTGGATATGTAATTGATCATTTTATACAGACACTCCTCCGCCACCCTGGCCACAAATTGCATGAGCCTGGGTTCCTCTTCGGCCCAGTGCGCCCGCAACGCGTCGAAGGTCGGGAACGCCGATGACTGCCACTTGAATGTGGATGGAGTCCCTTCCCAGCGGTTGCGCCAGGTCCACTCAGCGAACAGGGTATGCACAAGTGTGCCGCGCAGACTTCGATGCGGGAACGGGGCTGGTGCCAGGAACTGTTCCTGTGTCACGTGCGATGCGGCGTCCAGTATTTTGGCGGTTGACCAGGCGTTGTATTGAAATAGAGTCAGAATAGCCGGCTTGTTCATCGAAATATCCTTGAGGTTGAATTTGCCTCTATTCTATGGGCCTCCCGCCTGCCTGCCGACCCGATTCTTGCTCTGTTCCGTGTGTGTCAGCTTTCTCGCCTTGGAAAATCCTTTCTCATGTTGTATGATGTTCCCAACCAAAAGAGAATTCATGTAACACGAGACCTGCCCAGATGTGGCAAGAATGAAATGCTGGCCGAATTACCACTCTATGACGTCATGAACAGAGGCAATTCGCGAAACCTATCCTGAAAATCCCCGGAAGCCTAAAGTGGCACAGACCGGATTCACGACAAATACCCGCGGTGCATGCGGGTATACAGAATTCCACTCCCTCAATCACAAGGAATGGAATGAGCTACGTGAGAAGGGTTATGAGGCTATCACCTTCGTGTGACAAAGTCCGTGAACTTAACTGCAACTGTCACATGATCACAAATCAAGGAGAATCAAGTCATGATGACCAAATGCCCTGAATGCGGTTCGAGCGATATCATCCCTGATTTGCTCGTCAACACCGATGCGGCGAGTCCCAACCACAAACCTGCCTATGTCAAATTGATCGAACGTCCGCCAGAAGAACGTCCTGCTGGGTGGATTCCGCTGGAGGTAAAGACCAATTTCCACGCGGCCATTTGCGGGGCATGTGGTTTTACCCGGCTGTACACAAAACATCCTGCCGAGCTTCTGGCAGCCCATAAAAAAGGCTACATCAGTCAAACCTGATCACGAAAACTATCCCAAACACAGCGCGCCGATCACCACAACGTCCTCTCTTAACTTGGCAGGCACGAGTTCAACCCCTGGTGCAAAGCTCGACAACACTCTGGATCGAAATTCCGCTTGCAATGCGTCCCAAAACAAAGGTCCCATTAACGACACTCCGCCGCCTATGATCACGCGTTCGGGATGCAACAGAGCCACGACATTGCTGATTCCCGCGCCCAACGTTTGACAGGTCTCCTGAAGAATGCGCCCCGCAATAATGTCACCCCTTTCTGCCGCGTCATAGACTACTTTTGCATCGATCAGATCTACCGAGCCCGCTATTTCCTTCATGAGAGAATCCCCATCTGATACAGCGAAACGCGCCCTCCGGCCAATCGCCCAGCCGGAGCAGATTTGCTCCAACTCGGTCAATGCTCCGGCTTGCGGATCAGGCATCCACATATGACCGATCTCCGCCGCGCCAAGGCCTTGTCCGCGATCGACTTTGCCGTTGAGAATCCAGCCTCCCCCCACCCCGCTTCCGATGGTGATATAGAACACGCGTGAATACCCACGTCCATAGCCGTGAATGGACTCTCCCAACCCGGCTGTGCTCGCGTCATTCTCAATGAAAACGGGTCGGCCCCACTTTTGCTCCGCCCATTCCTTGAGCGGGAAATTGGTCCATCCCTCGATTTGATAGGATTTCAGGGTCAAGCCGCGGACCGAATCCAGAATCCCGCCGAAGCCAATGCCAACCTTGCAGATATCTGCCCGTGTCAGTTGTTTGGATACCAGCAGTTCATCCACCATGGATACGATGTCATGCCGGATGCCCTCCGCACCATGCTCACGCTGTACCTGTTTCCGTAGGATGCCTTTTGGCAGCAGTCCTGTCTCTGCCGATCCAATTCCCACCTGGGTTTTTGTCCCGCCGATCTCGATACCGATTGACAACGAGTCCACAAATGAAATCCCCGCGCGGTCTATGGCTCGCGGCGTTGGCCCTCTGGGAAGAACAAGCCCAGGGTTGTAATACGAAAACCGTCAACTTTTTCGACCCTCAAACGCAGACCATGGATTTCTACTTCATCACCAACGGTGGCCGTTCGGCCTAAAGCATCGAGCACCAAACCAGCCATGGTCACGGCCTGGTCCGTAGGAAAGCCAAAGCCAAAAAGCTCATTCACTTCGTCTATGCTGACGGCACCTGCCAATTGGAGACTGCCATCGGGCCGCTCTACGATCTCTGGTTCGGTTTCAGCGCCCTCCTCCGGAAGATCTCCAAAGACCTGCTCGAGTACATCTGCGAGCGTGACAAGCCCCACGGTGCCTCCGTATTCGTCTATGACGATGGCCATTTGTTGACGGCGTCTCTTTAGCTCGGTCAGCAAGCCATCGATACGGATCGTTTCAGGCACAAAGGCGGTTTTCAGCGCCAGGGGCTTTAGATCCAGCAATTTCTCGTCAGGGCTCGTCGCCTGGCCACCATCCCCGGCGCGTTGACCATTGCCCTTGGCAGACAGAGCTCGCTTGAACTGCTCCAATTCATGAAAAAGCTCCTGATTGTTCAGATGCTCCAGGTCCTTGGAGTTGACGATGCCGACAATGTTATCCAGCGAATCCCAATAGATCGGTATACGAGTATGAGGACGATCCTGTAAAAATTCGGTGAGTGCGCTGCGAGTGATGCGCGTGGGTAGCGTCTGCATTTCCAACCGTGGCACCATAATGGCGCGCGCAGTCGTATCGGAGAACCGGACGACACGGTGCAAAATCTCGAATTCGGTCTGATTGATTTCACCGCCTTTGTGAGACTCTGTGAATATCATGTCGAGTTCCTCCGGCGAATGCACTTGTGTGTGACCTTCGGCCGGGTGAAACCCCAGCAGGCGCAGGAGGAAATTGCCAATTCCGTTGAGCAGCCAGATCAGCGGTGAGAAAACCACCGCAAAGATCGACATCGGGCGCCCAATCCAGAGCGCCGTGCTTTCCGCCCTTTGAAGCGCAATGGACTTGGGCATCAATTCGCCAATGATCACATGCAGGGCTGTCATGATGAAATACGCCAGGCTCGCCACCAGCGCGACCCTTGAGGGACCCCGCCATTCATCCGGCACCCAAAAGAAAAGAGGTGTGAGAAGTGGTTCCAGCGTCTGTTCGCCCAGGCCACCCAGCAGCAACGAAGCCAGCGTAATACCAACCTGTGTAGCTGCAATGTAACGGTCAAGGTCTCGCACAGCCCGCTGAACTACAGCTGCGGCGCCATTGCCTTCCGCGGCCAGTTGGTCGATCCGTGTCTTGCGCACCGAGACCAGTGCAAATTCAGAAGCCACGAAGAAGGCGTTGGCCAGAACCAGGATGAACACGATTGCAATATCAATTACGATCGAGCCCGTTATGCCATGCTCCACAAGATATTCCCTTTCGATTGGTGCCTTGAATATTTCATGTCTCTATTCTAGCCTGTTTTCGATATCAGTTACTTACAGGCAGATAAGGAAATCTATGTGAGGGACATGCATGTCCGTTATGCTGCCATAAATGAGGGCAGAAAAAAGATTAAGGAGAGCAACTGACCATCCGAACGAGGCAGAAGACCAGTGTCGTGCCAATGTCGTGCTTATGACATTGCGATTTTAAGGCATCTCCCTATAATGGGGCTATATCAACACAAAGGAGAGCAGCATGAATCAACCCGATCTTGGACTTAAGATCACTGAGCTGAGGCAGCAGAATGGCCTCACACAGGAAAAGCTGGCCGAATATTGTGACGTCAGCACCCGCACCATCCAACGCATTGAGAGTGGTGAGGTAGAGCCGCGCACCTTCACGCGCAACAGCCTGAGCAACATCCTTGAATTTGATTTGGGGCAGGAAAACACGAACCATACCGATTTATGGTTGGCCCTGCTTCACTTGAGTAGCGTTTTTTGCGTCGTTTTCTTGCCGTTGTTGCTATGGTCATGGAAGAAGAACGAAAGCTACAAGATTGACCGGCAGGGACGGGACGTGCTGAACTTCCAGATCACGATCACGCTGGTGCTGTTTGCGTTCACATTGGTGTTGATGGTTGCGCCAGCCATCTGGCTAATGGTCCAACAATTGGATAGTGACTCTGGGATCGTAGGCGATATTTTCACACTCCTGCCGCCTGTTCCGATCCTGCTGATTGGACTGTTCACTTCCTATCAGGCGATTATGAACACGGTCCGCGCATTAACGGATAAGCCAATTCACTATCCGCTGAGTATTCCGTTTATTCGATAATTTTGTGTCACGTTCTGTCCCGCCATATGGCGGGATTTTTGTTTTACATAGTGCCGTACACATGACGAACATACGTAAGTAAACTTCACATCTTGATTCTGGCTAACCAGCGAAGCAGTCCCGTAGACAAGCGCAGCAATGCAGTTCGAAAGTTTACTTATCATAATGAGATAAGCGCAGCACGCCGCAAAACGGCAGTGTGGACAAGAGGTAAACGAATGCGATGCTATAATTATTTTGATAAGGTACGGGAAGATGGCACTCAACCAGAGGCGGTAGTGAGGACAGAATGAAAAAGCAAAATATCATCGCAAAAATTCTGTGCAGGCTTGGTGGGGACAAATACACATTGGAAAGCACACAAAATGCACTGGAAGATAGTCTGAAGGATGCGCAGGAACACAGCCTTCCATTTGACATACATAAAGACAAGTTGATTTTGGTATCTGATCTTCACAAGGGTGGTAAGAATCGCGCCGACGATTTTCGTCATTGTGAGGTGGCGTATGTCACCGCGTTAAACCACTACTTCAAACTGGGCTATCGCCTGTGCGTCATGGGTGACGCCGAGGAGCTTTGGGAGGAGCTTCCGGGCAGAGTCTTCGAAAAGAACAGCATGGCGTTCGCGGCGGAGAAGCAGTTTCATGAGGCAGGCTGTTACATCCGCCTGTGGGGCAATCATGATGAAATCTGGGGTGACAAGGGGTTGGTCAATACACTGTTACAACCTGTCTATGGAGAAATTCCTCTCACAGTAGAGGAGTCCATTCTCCTGGATGTGTACGATGAAGATGAAAAGCTGGGAAGAATTCTGCTCGTCCATGGCCATCAGGGCACACAATTTGGCGGAAAAAACCTGGCCATCCCAAAGTGGATTCTGCACAACATCTGGCGTCCGATTCAGGTTGTGACAGGTTTTTCATGCAACACGCCTGCAACGGATTGGAGGTTGCGTCTTGACCGAGATAAAATTATTTATCAGTGGGCCAGCCAGCAGCCTGGGTTGGTCTTGATCGCTGGTCATACCCATGCGCCTGTGTTTGCATCTTATTCTCACCGGGCCAGGCTCATCAAGGAGATTTCTGATGCTGGCAAAAGATTGGCAGATCTGACCGAGACCGAACACTCCGCAGAATTGGCGCGCATAGAGAATATGTCTGCGGACCTGGGACGATTGGAAAGCAAATTAAGCCTTGAGGAGCGGCAGACATTCCCTCCCGGTGAAAATCCATGGCCCTGCTATTTCAACACGGGTTGCTGTGCTTTTGAAGATGGTGATATCACCGGCATTGAGCTTGCCGATGGCGAGATTCGCCTGGTCCGCTGGCCAGATGATGAGAACCGACCTATGCGGAAGGTCCTTGAATCGGAATCAGTGGCAAATATCTTTTCCGCACTCGCGCCGGAACACGCGCAAGCTATGTAACCCAGGATTCAGCCGACCGAATCCATGAACATCCCGGCGATGTGGAAACCTGCCTCATGAACATGTATCCCCGCTATGCTGTAATAAATGAAGGGAGGAAAAAGGTCATAAGAACTAGTGATAGTCTAAATCCCATAC
>Ga0114129_10008146_pt1 | contig 14939 bp, 18 predicted proteins | sample RhiMetdeltSRZDD1_FD_80071 | JGI IMG/M metagenome (GOLD analysis project Ga0114129, IMG submission 80071) | Populus rhizosphere microbial communities from Tennessee, USA - Rhizosphere MetaG P. deltoides SRZDD1 (version 2) (version 2) | ecosystem: Host-associated > Plants > Roots > Rhizosphere >...
ACAACTTCACAAATGACCCAACCAAACGCGACAACTTCACAAATGACCCAACCAAACGCGACAACTTCACAAATGACCCAACCAAACGCGACAACTTCACAAATGACCCAACCAAACGCGACAGATACCGGAATAGTTAGTAATGCTACGGCAGGAACAACTGTAACAACAGGGGGAGCATCTAACCAATGCAAAGGTGATGACGTAAGTCTAGGAAATCTATGCATACCACGTGGCTGTACTGAATTACTCAATTCTTTTGCTATGAACTTGCGTGATCTCACTCAGGAACAAGTATTCAAACAATGTGCGGAAGAGGGTCTAATATCAAAATAATTGGATATCCTCTCCGGTCCGATTTTGGGCCTTTGCGTCGCGTTTACACTGGTAGGTTGTCTTGCGGCAGGCATAGACAAAAATGTCAATGCTCAAAATTCTGAATTTAATATTTCAAATTTAGCATCAGACCAAAATACGAGCTTTAGCAAATTACTTTCGTCTGTAAAGAGAATTTCTGATACATACACGAACCCTGAGCTTGGTTTTACAATTGTCTTTCCGCCTGGGTGGAATGGATCCGAAATTTCCTATGGTCCAGGCAGGTCAGCAAGCGTGATTTCCCCCGAAACATTTGAAACTGGCATTCCTTCAGCAATAGGTGTTACGTTTATTGACAACAGAAATGGTAGTGCTTTGTCTGCTATTTCTAATGCGACTGACACGTTTGCTGATCCTTCTTCATCTGGGATGGGAGGCTCATCTCAGGAACCTCGATGCAAATCAATCGAAATTTATAATGTAGACCTAAACGGAATCAATGCGGAACAAAGAATATTTGAATGCCCAAATCTAGCTAATATGGGAGGAGGTAACGCTACAGTAAAGTCTTGTACTCTGGTAACTGGAGACGATTCACTCGTGACTGTGTCGTTTTTTAGCTCAAAAGAAGATTATGAGAAAAACCTTCCAGTATTTGATGACGCAGTAAAAACTATTAAATTATCTAATCCTGGAGATATTTCAAATTCGACGACTTTCAATACCTACAAGAATGAATTAGACAGTAAAACAAAATAACGTAAAAATTATAGGGAACTTGGAAGTAGGCTCCACGAGTATAACCGAAGGGTTCGAATCCCAGGCCTCAAGCCCATTTTTTGAGAATTCAGAAACAATATGCCTAATCATTCTTTAACGCAAGTGTCGTCTAGTCCCTAATTTTTCGGTTGGCGGCTACTCTGTAAACTGTCCTTCCATTATTATTTCTGATACTGGTTTTCTTTCAGATGGTTGTTCTTTTTGCTGGAGCTCAGGAGGAAGTACTTCCTTGGGTGCCGGCTTACCTATTGCTACCATCGCCATAACATCAAATACGTCTGGAATTGAAAGGTCTCGTCTAGCTTTCTCGTAATCAAATCCTTGCATTCCGTGTGTTACCAATCCTTGTGTTTCGGCTTGCAATGCCAGATTTTCCCAGGCAGCACCAGCATCAAATTGATGTGTTACAGATGGTTTTTCATCCAGTTCAAAATTCTTTCTTGATATTATGACCAAGAGAGCTGCAGCATTTTTTGCCCAAGATTTATTGAAATCGACCATAAGATTGAATAGTTTATCCCAGTGTTCCGTATTTCTTTTAGCATAGATAAATCTCCATGGCTGACCATTGTATGATGATGGTGCCCATCTAGCCGCCTCAAAAAGACGCATTAATTCCTTATCAGATATTTCCTCGCCAGACATGGCCCGCGGGGACCATCTGTGGAGTATTAAGGGATTAATGTCGTACTGAGCACGTCTGTCTGTTTTTCTTATTATTTGAGCTTGTGACATATTCTGTACAGGCCAACTTATGATTTTAGGCTTACAGTAGCATGGATTTTTTGGTTTCTTAATATCTGCACAAATATTTTCTGCTGAATGAATTTGTAGGTAAACTGAAGCGCTTTTTTGGACCTTTCCTGCTACAAGGGGTGAGCTTTCTATATCAGAGACCCCAAAAAAGTACTAAGTATCTTTGAATTAGCTGCACCGTAAAATGTAATTATGCTGCTACTCCCTCTCCTCTGAGTGATTTACTCGTTATAACTTGAATCTAGCATTGTTTACTCATGATGTATCACCTTGAATGGTCAATTGAACTCCAAGCCCTAGAGAGAAAATTACTTGCTGAAATTGAAGATTTAGAAAAACAGTTCTTCCCTCACCATGCACCGACATTTACCCGTGTAATTGAAAAGAAGATAGCATTTCTAAAAGAAGTACTGAGCACGATGGAAGCCAATCAAAATATCAATACTAGAGAATTAGCACAGTTAATTGACCAAAAACTGGAAAAAGAACAGAGAGCATTAAAGAGAGCAAAAAACGTATTTGAAACTGATAAAATTTTTGACAGTGTTCGAATTCTAGGCTGGATTAAATATCTGATAATAGAAAAGAATGGGAGGGTTCCTCGTGAAGAAGACCAAGACAAGGACGAGGTCCAGCAATAGAAAGACTATAAATGTAATAATACCTACTGGAGCAGACCATGGAAAAATGACTCGCCGCAAGAAGATAGTGGAGTACATCATAATTGGCGTTCTGATAGCTGCTACAGCGATAGCCATAGGAATAGCAACTCAGAATCTCTTCTAAAATCACAGTCGAAGTGAGGATAGTAAGATAATCACTTTCGATATGTCTGGGTCAGACGCAGAGTTCTACCCAAAAATTAAATTATGCGGCTCTATGGAATCCTTGCCACAGTAAGGACAATAAGTTGGATTGTTTCTGGTGGATATTCCTATTAACTGATATTTTATCTTACAGCTCTTACAATTGAATGTTGTAGCGGCTTTCATGATGCAGTATTATGTCACTGTTCCTTATTGCTTTTCATGACCCACGTACATTGTGCTGCATAGCAAAAAAAGATACAAGCCGTTATGATATGTTGCTGCTATAGATTAGCTGACCTTCAAAATATACGTGGTTGTCTGATTCCATCCGATGGGTCCAGCAAATTGGTTACCACCAATTTTAGTAGTAGAAGCTGTTTTATTGATATCACCTTTTACCGCTAGTTCATGTATGCCAGGAGGCAAAGGTTTTAGGAATAGCCAGTTTCCATCAGCGACAGATTCCGTAGTCTGAGAGGTCAAATTCAGAATATTATTTTGTGGGAGCGTAAAATTAAAGAGGCCTGTTTGAATACGATACTTTTCTAAATTAGGTATTTTAATTCCATCTAACGATGCGTTTACTCCACTTACAAAGTTCTGCATCCTATTCGCACAGTCCCTTAGTTCTTGTTCTGTTTTTAACGATTCAAACTCAGCGTAGGAGCATTCAGAATTCATTAGTGTAATAAGCAAAGCAGTATCTTGGGGTATTTCGCATGTACGTGTAACAGGATGTTCATAGGCTTGGGTAAGAAACCATACAGGCGGCTTTTGGTTTTCACTACAGTATTTTCCAGTGTCATCATAAGACGGATTTTTATCCCATGGAATAGAATATGCCCACTGCCACCATTTTGCAGTCCAGTCTGCGTATGAGGTATTAAAAGGCCTTGAGTCTAAATCATACACTAGATTAGAAACATCAAGTTCAGAATTATTCACGGGCTTTATAGAATCTGAATCGTTAGTTCTAGTAGCCGCAGCAGCATTGTATGAATTTAGCTGAACTAAAAGTACTATTAGAGAAAGTATCAGTAATACTTTTGTCATGAAAGGGCTTTACTCGAATAACTTTATGAACTTTTTTACTAAATAACTTCGACTATTCTACTACGATTATGCGGCTTCATTTTCCACAAACTTACTTCTAGAGTTTGGCAGTTCGTAAATTATAATTTCACTATATACCAAATACTTCTTTACTAGCTCTTTTAAAATATCAAGAGATGTTTGAGATTGATGATTTCCGTTGAAACTAGTTTGAAATTAATGGTTATTTTATCTTCTATCGTAATAGGTATTGGTGCTTCACACTCAATCCTCATTTCATCATTCTATGTTTTTGCACAAGAATATGCAAATCCAATAGTTTACCATCTTAGCAGCGACGAACCTTGGAGGGCAACCGTAGCAATTTCTGACGCCACTACCTTATTGAAATTAGGACATAATGTAACACTATTGCTTAGCGTAGAAGGAGTACAAATAGGAGTCATGCAACCTCATCATTATCTTGGACTCGATATGCTAACTGGAAATGTAACGAACTTTATTGAAGATGGTGGAAAAGTCATTATTTGTGAAGTATGCCTTAGAATAGCCGGCTACAATAATAGCGATATAATTGATGGAGCGATAATAGGAAAACCTGAAATAATATCAAGTCTACTTACCAACGCCACAGTAATAGATTACTAATTCGCTATCAGCTTGATATGTTGACGCTTGAAAGTTCACCCTTGATGCGCTCCTCGCATGGTAAACAACGGCGATGGAACAAGCAAAGTACAATGCAATTTCAGTAGCTGCTGCCATTTACATCAAATTATTATGCTAAGAAAAAGTTTAGTCTACACACCGTGTTTGATTCCTTTCTTTACTATCCACCAATTAACCGCATAGCCTGTAAAAAAGCCGATAGTCATTCCAATTTGCATCATAACCAATAAACAGGCTCAGTTGGATTTGCGAAGTTCTTCCCAATATCACAAATGATACCGAGGCGATCCAATCAACGAAGATCTATCTCAAATGCTACAAGTGAAATAATATCAGCCTGGACTGTATTGTACACGACTTTTATTCTTAATTAGTAACTCCAGTACGACAATACGCTGATTTTGCGCTATTCGAATTGTCTATTATTTGTTTAATTCCGTTGCTCATGAATTCGTTTGACTTTATTGAAATGTCCTTTCCCTCTCCTGAGGTTATGTAATTATTTGGTTGAATTCCAATGCTGCCTGCTACGGTCTTTGCTGATGGATAGACATCCTTAAAAGTTAAATTTCCTACTATATTTTGAAGTTCACTCTTGGATATATTCGCGGTTACTACACTCGCATCAATATTTGGATAATATTTCACTTTTTGCTGTGATGTTTCGATTAGCTGGTAGCTATCTTTGAATTGCTCAATGTCGGAGTCTCTTCCACTAAAGATTATAGGTATTATCGCATTTTTTGGTTCGACCTTACTCAACTGTAACTTTAAAGTCTCTATGTCCTTTCTTGCAGCAAGTGCCACATACTCCTCGTGGGCCGCATCAAGTAACTCGTAACACTTGCCATCGACTGTAACATTCTCGTGTTTTTCAGGATAGAAGCTATAAGCGAGAACAAAGCTAATTGTCCCTCCTACAGCAAGTATTACTATGATAGATGCCGCTAATTTAGTTCCGTCTAACATGCCTACCAGAGCTCCCTATAGCTCCCAAGTTTGTGGCTGGCAAGATAGAACGTTTGATAGTTCAGTACAGTCAACGCGGACCATCTATTCAAAGTTCGCCTATCAATTGTAATTGACATAGTATTGGAAACGCCTTTCTACTTCCTTGTTATTTCCTCTTCGAATAAGTGAAATTTGTGCCTGTAATTGCTTTTTGACATAGTCTAAACAAAGCGTAGCTTGTTCACTATCGGGAAATCTTGCCAACAGAATACTTTCGAATTGTTTCATAAATTCTACTACCTTTGCACGGTACTCTTCATCCGACGGTTTCTTATTGTTTGTTACCTTGAACCAGGTAGTAGTACACGGCGCCGCATAGTTTTTTGCTAGGTCTTCAACCACCTTGTCTATTTCAAAATAATCCATTTTCATATCTTTGTCTAGGTGAACTTTGATTATATTCTCTCCGGAAACAAATACAGTTTCTTATTGCCGATTAGGAAATCCTAACACATTCTGATATTGGTTTCACTCCATGATTTCATAGCTGTATCGCCTATTTGGCAATATTTGGTAATACATAATAATAATAACACTCACCATATTTTACTATGGTAGACGAGATTGATAGAATCCTATTAGTCCAACTGGGGAAGAATTCGCGTACGTCATCATACGAGATGACGAGGTATCTAAAAGATTTAGGATACACTATTACTGATAGGACCGTACGCCATCGATTGACAAAGTTAGAAAAATCCAATGTCATACTTGGGTACTCTCTCCTTTTGAATCCGACTTTGCTGTCTGAAAAAATAAATCGTACGATTCTCCTTAAATTCAAATATACAGCCAGCACATCTGTTATGACCTCTCGTCTTGAAAAATATTGTAAGGAAGCATCTTTTTGTATTTATTCTGCTAAACTGACAGGAGATTTTGATTGGATATGTCATTTTGTTTTCGATTCGGTTGAGCAATATGAATTTGAAAGTAACAATTTCTTGAATAGGTTTGTTGAATTAATAGAAGATTTCAATTCTTATGAATCAAGCATGGTAAAAGCGTCACCTTATACACTAAGTGATGACCGTGAGGCAACAGAACAAAAATGGCGGGTTTACAAGATTCTCAATTCCTTACAAAAGTATGAAAAGCTTAGCGACAAGCTCCAGTTTATAGTTGAAAGTTTAGTGAAACACTTTGATGCAAAGTTTGCTAGGATATGGCTGTTAGATAAAGAAAGGAAAAACCTTATTTTGAAATTTACTGCCGGCAAGTACATGAAACTTGATGGAGAGTTTTCGAAGGTGCCTGCCGATTCAAATAAGATAGGGAATATCGCAATTACTGGTAAACCCACAATTACAAATGATGTTGTTAATGACAAGAGAATAAGATATCCTGAATGGGCAAAAAAAGAAAGATTGCAGTCGTTTGGAGGATATCCTCTGACTCATAGTCATAAGGTCATAGGAGTTCTTGCAATGTTCAGCACAAAGAGACTTCAAGCGGCTGACTTTGAAATCCTCGGAGTGTTCTCAGACCAAATATCCAAGGAGCTCGAAGGGGTATTTGATGCAATAGACTTCTTGATTCCAAAGTAAGATATATGTCGGGCAAAATCTAGGCAGTGCTTTGTCCTTCTTTATCTGATGCCTTGAACAAATTGGCTCTTTTACCCCAGTCTAGTAACATTCCATATGAGTGGTGCGTAGCTATATTCCGTATTATGTCAGACAATATTGCGATGATTTCTTCATTTGACAGAAGAGTATTGTACAACAGAGTTTCAGCTGTTATTGCCTGAATTATCTCCTTCTGAGGTCTAGTCAAATTCAATTGCTCAACTCCACCATATAAGTCCTTTACCCAACTGTTGACCTTGGGGCTTACAAAATCAATGGCTTTGCCGAAAGTCTCATCAGAAAACATGTTTCATTAATCTATTGAACCTACAATAATAATCTTTTATCTAGAGTTGGCGCCTTTTGCCTCTCTGACTAATATTTATCATTTCAACTTGAGGAAACCTAACCGCCATCGACTCAAAATAACAGGAGCTCAATAGATTGCAGGTCATCTCTCGGGGGAAGAGAGCCCAACCTTCTCGTGATATTCCAACTAGCTAATTAGATGTAGTCGAGAGAAAGGTTTTTACTATTTCGCTGAATTCTTCAGGATACTGATACATCAATCCATGTCCAGCTACTTTTATTTGTACAAGCCATGCGCTCGGGATCTTTTGTACGAGAATCAATGAGTTAGCTGCGGGTACGGCAACATCTTCAGCTCCAGTAATTATCAATGTTGGTATGGATATATTTTGAAGCTGGTTGCAAACTCCAGACCAGTTTCTTGATAGCCAGTCTTCTACAACATTGAATTGTTTTACCACGGTAGTAAAAAGAATTATTTCATTGGTTTTTGGAAAGGTTTCAAGATTTGGATTCGCTCTTATCCATTCTGGCGGAAAAGTAACAGATAAGAATGCTTCAGCATCTTGAGAACGATTATTTACATGGTCAGATATGATTTTAGTAACTTCTTGCGTTTGTGGTATACTCTCATGTCCACCACATGATGCACCATATAATACAAGCCTGTTAACCCTTTCCGGATGAACAAGCGTGAGTTGCTGAGCAATGAAAGAAGCCATAGAAAATCCAAGGACATCTGTTCTCTGTATGTCCAGAGCGTTCAACAGTCCAACAGTATCATTTGCAAATTGGGCGATAGAAAATGGTCGTGTACCTACCGTTGTATTGCCCACTCCGCGATTGTCAAATATTATTACAGTATGATTCGATGCCAGTTCCTTTAAGAAATGTGTTGGCCAAACATCCATAACGTTGCCACTACCACTAATTAGTAAAATGGGGTCACCTCTGCCAAAGGTCTTGTATGCTATATCAATATCTCCTACGTGAACTTTCTTTACTTGTATATCTTGTATGTTTTGTGAGCCAACAACAACAAGCTTCGTTTGATTTAGTTGAGCATAAACAAAATGAGAATCAGCAATTGTCATGGCTGGAGTAATCACCATAAATAAGAAAATACTAACGAGTGATGCTGAATTTGCACTTCCATTGATTCTTTTTATACAAGACATTAACTTACTCATTTATACATACTCGACTTACTTTTAGAGTTTGATGTGAGCCCTACTAGGTTGTATGTCATGAACTTTTAATAATTTGAAAAGGAATACTGTTTCTGTAAACGAATTATCTATGAAACGAATGATGATGTTCAGTTACATGGTTGACAAAGTAAACTTTTGAATTGAATGCTTATTGTGTCATGTCTTAACTTCTCTTCTTTAACATGAGATTTCATTTAGTTCCTTTCTTGTCGTATGAGCTATCGTTGTTAGCAGTATGCTTTGCTAGCATCTTAAAACCTAGAAAAAGTTATCTGGGGTATCAGTTTCCAAGAATAATCGAAGCCATGTCCAACTATGAAAAGGTCTTAGACATCATATTCGGTAGATGGAGGAGCCAAATACTTTATGCAGGAGTCAAGTTAGGCCTCTTTGATTACATTACAACAAACCCTAAACATGCATCTGATATAGCTAATGAACTTAAGCTTGATTGTTCATTGACTTACCGGCTTTTAAGAGCTCTAGCTTCCATAGGAGTTGTGAGAGAAGAGGAAGGTCAAGGTTTTTCGATAACTCCCCAAGGTGAGTTACTTCGTGAGGATCATCCGCAGACACTGAAGGGTGTACTATTGTTAGAAGAGGGACCAGAACATTATGCTATTTGGAAGCATTTGATTCCAATGATTAGAGAGGGCCAACAAAATGCTTTTGTGCGCGAGTATGGTCATGGAATATTCGATCATACTGCAGAAAATAGCGAGTATGCACAAGTTTTCAATCAGGCAATGAGCAGTTACTCCAGTATCCAAACTAATTGGGTATTAGCTGCCTTCAATGGTTATGATTTTTCAAAAATAGTTCATTTGTGCGATGTTGGCGGGGGCCGTGGGCATCTACTAAGCAGCTTACTTGCAACATACCCGCACATGAAGGGAACTGTCTTAGATTTGGAATCTGTGACTAAGAATAAGGACTTGTTAGTAGCCTCAAAATTTGGAGTAGAAGCTCGTTGTTCCTATGTTGGTGGAAATATGTTCAAAGAGGTCCCTGCTGCAGATGCATATATGATGAAAATGATTCTACATGATTGGAATGATGATGAGTGTATAAAGATCCTCTCGAATATTCACAAGTCTTCTCATGATAATGGCAGATTGTTTATAGCGGAGCATTTGGTTCCTGGGCCAGAAACTCCGCATTTTTCCAAGCTGTTTGATATACATATGATGTGTGTGGCATCGGGAAAGGAACGAACAGTTAACGAGTATTCTTCTTTACTGAAGCGCTCCGACTGGAAATATGTTCAAACATTGAATCCAAGTTCAGGACTAATCAGTGTAGTTGAAGCACGCAAGCACTAACCTTTATTTCATATTGACATGGAAATTGAACCTTACGCTTGATATTGACAAGATCCTGCACCCACGGGTGCGAAACCTAGGCTCGCATATAAACTAACAAAGGAAACCAAGAATAAATGAACTGGAATTGACAGGAAACGGGCAATAGTTGGTTATGAAAATTATTATACATAGAAACGCAGCAAACGTAGCTCCTAAATACTTTGTTTGTGTTATTTATTAGCGATCTATGGCACAACAACAACTATTAAAGCAAGAATCATCGGTTTCTCAAATTCTATGTACATATAAAAGACAATTAACCCAGAATCTGGACCAAGATAACCAAAGGCCCAGAATTAGTACAATTGGTCAACAATCGAAGCAAGAATCATCTATTTCTCAAATAATACGAACTTATGGGAAACAGTTTACACAGATTAGAAAGCAGTATACCGACGGACTTGCCGGAAGATGTGTTATGGGTGTCATCATGTCTTATTATGGTTGGGATGGCAAATGCATAACTAACGCAGAAAGAAGATTATACGCTGCATTAGTTGCATTGAGACAGGCTGGTATCAGTAAAGAATTATTGATAGATCTGAATGATTCTGGTGCGACATTCGACGAGATAGCTGACTACCTGGACAAAAATCACGAGTTAATAAGCAGCAATAGATAGTCGTACAATGAATTCATTACTAGCAGCTCTTAGAGAATGTTAATGCATTTTGGTTTTTAGATGTTAAGATTCGAACCATTCAAATTTCTTGTTTAGTCATTTGATATAGAAAATGCATTGACTATTCTATGAAATTCAATCCCCTTATCCTCGTTTAATTCTGGAAACACCATAAATTGGAATAAATGAATACTCACGAGGTGTTTGCTGACCTCCGAAGAGAATTCAACCCAAATGCAAGCTAGAACTCCGGATTCACAATAGGAGATAAGAATCTAGAAAGGTATCGCGTTACTCTATTTGGGAAGGCATGTATTTCAAGCTAAAATAGTTAAGGTTTGTATATTAACTCTGGATATTTTCTTACCTCAATGTCGATTGTTGAATACCGCAATTTGGGTCCCAAAGATGGAATTCGTATAACATGATTATATTCAAGCGTGAAATTATATTTTAGAATGAAAAAACATGTCGCATCGAGATTTAGCTTTACTGTAGGGATTGCTATTCTTTCATTGGTTATGGGACTTTCCTACTTTCCGCTCCAGTATGATCATTATATATTTGGCGCGTACAGCAATCCGACAGATCCAACTGTTGCGTCATCTGCCGTGAGTTCTTCTACAGGTAATACTAATGATAGTAGTAGCTCTAGTGCACTAGATGCAAAAGAAATAAGTGGAGTATATAGATGGGTCGATCCATCAACAGGTTCTGAGAATCCAGAACTTAACCTCAAGGCAAATACTAACAATACTATCCAAATTCAAAATCCAACTGATGCGGAACATGAATTGATAATAGAATCACAAGGAAATGAAGTAGCGACAAGTGGAGATATCTCTCCAGGCAGCTCAGGTCAGTTATCCATTAGACCAAATTCAACAAGCGTATTAGAATATCACTGTGAATACCATCCAGAAACGATGAAAGGAACAATTTCAGTTACCTCCTAATTTTTTGGTGAAATTAATAAACCAAGCTTTAGGGACCCATTTCTAGATACTAGGGCTTTAATAATAATTTTCACATCTTTAATTTTATTTTGTTATCTTTACTCTGCCAAAGAATGCTTTAACTGCAGGTCTATACAGATAATACAGTATAACACCACTGATGACTATATTGATAATATTGACATAGCCGCCACTTCCTACACCGATTATACCAAAGACGATTGAAATTATAGCAAGGATTACAGTGATTATCCAAGCCCATCCTTTTCCTTTGAACAGTCCCCATGCCAATAGAAAACATGCAACACCGATTGCAATTCCTATACCCGCAGTTATCCATACTACAGTCATTATCGTATTAGTGATAGTGTTGGCAAGCTCAGGAGAAATCTGTTCACCCTCAGTCATATTAACACCAAGATTAATAGTAAGATTTCCGAAATTTGAAGTCATATTTCCGTTAAAGGAATCCATAATTTGTTGTATTAAGATTGGCACAAAATAAATAGCGTAAACAGATCCGCCAATGAATATGATTCCATTAATTATCATTAGGATTGCTACGATTACAACGCCTTGAGGTCGCTTACTATCCAATCTATTCTTCCGCTCAAAAACTGTCGTATCAGCTATAAAGGGTTTATGATAACAGCTGCTAATTGCTATTCATCCAAATCCCGTTTTGAATTCCCTATCCGCAATTCGTCAAGACCAGATACTTTGCCTCTAAGAGAATGTAGAAGAAATCTTGTCCAAGGAAACATCATATCTGTAACCTGTATTCAAATGTCCACCATCAAACTCTTCATAGAAATGTTTAATCCTCAGTTTTTTGAGTTTGGAATGAAGCATCCTTGCCCCCCAAATTAAATTGAACTCGTCCTTGGTTCCACAATCAACATAAATTAATTTCATTTTTTCTAAATTTTTCCTATATCTTTCTATCGTCCTTGCAGGATCGCACATTAACCACTTGTTCCATACATCCTTTGACATCTCTCCCGTTTTTAGATCAAAAGGGAACTCTATACCCATTTCCTTCGACCGATTAGGAGAATAGCTGGCCGCCATGCACATTACATTTAGTATTGCAAGATCATCTCCCTTGTGTATGCTACTTTTCCAAAACTTTTTCCACCACTTTTTTGGGCTGCCTGCTTCCTGAAAGGCTGCAAGAGCCTTTGGAAATTCTGGAATGCAACTATATTCAAAACCTGCATCACCTGAGTGATTCACAATACCGTCAAATATTTCTGGATGATGTGCACCTAACGTAATAGAGCCATACCCACCAGATGATTTTCCAAATACTACATGATGTTGACAATTGTAATTGTTATCAATGTAAGGAATGATTTCCTTAATTACATAGTCTTCATAATTGCCGATAGCAGGAGAATTGACATATTGGTTACCTCCCAATTTAGTAAAGCAGTCTACATGTACTAATATCATGTCGCTTACTCTTCCCTTCGATATTAATCGATTCATGCGATCGTGAATGCTCTCCTTAAAAGGATCTATATTCAATATTGTTCTTGCAGGACTGCCGTATCCAGGCAAACAGAAAATTGTAACATAACCTCTCGAGTTACTTGCTTTGTAATTGGGAGGTAGATATATTATGAGTTCCCTAATGTGGGGGTCATTGAGCGGATTGCCTTTAAGAATGGCGCTGTGAAATTCGCGAATTAATGTAGTGCCCTTCAATTTTGTTAAAATATCCACGTAGGTTTATCTATCTTTGTTTTCTATTATGGAATCAATTTTTTTGTCTAAATCGAGTATTTGATTAAGAATTTTTTCTTGATGGCTTTGCAGCTGTTGAATTGACTCCAAGGTCTTATCGTGGCTTTCCTCCAACTCTTTGACATGCCTTAAACCCTCATCCTGTTTATCAGACGTCTTTTTCTGTCTATTGTAGATCCACCACGCTACAACTAATCCAATTATCGCCCCTGCAACAATTCCCAGATATGTACTTGATGCATTAGTCATGTCTTCACAATTTACAGCCAGTTCTTTCATGCAGCCCCAAATGGCAAGAATTTCAAACATCATGTCATCATGTCATTCACGCCTGATCTTATAATTTGTGGTTGGCTTTAAGATGGAAATGAGAAAAATATCAATACTTACTATTAATTGGAAGTAATAAGATCCAGGTACACCCGCTCCAGTCTTTATCTAGTACCCAGCAAAGACGGTCAAAACTATTGAGAATTAAGAGCAAGAAAATTAGCTTTATCAATACTGAATTAAGTCAACTTATGATTGAAGAAGTTTGTTATGTTCTATTTACAGTATTCAATGCAGACTTGGGCATCGCTATGGGCAGGGGCATCACCATGATGTATTACTTCGGGTGCATTATGATGTCGTTTTATGCCATTGCATTTTTCTTTCTAGGACTGAATCATTGCTACGTTCTGTTTACGCGGAGTAGAACCCCACAGAGCCTGTAGAAATCTACAGAAAAAGCAAGTATTGCAAACGACGATTGTAGAGATGGTGGGTGAGGAAAGCAATCAAAATGGAATAGCATTAATGTATTGGAGTTATCCTACTATTCATTTTGGGTGCGATTTAGATACTTGGTTTAAAATGATTATGGTGAGTACAATAAAGGCAACTTGGAATACTTGTACAGCAATCGCAGTATCACCTATCGAACCTGCCCTTCCAGTGATAGGATTGCCTGGAAGTCTTGTAATTATCCAAATCACAACAAATACTAAAGTTCCAGCTAAACCAACATAATACCATCCTCTACCCCACTGTCTTATCATCGGAACTATCCAAAATATCTGAGCCAAACCACCAATCAAGAAGAATATACCGTTGTTTACATTCCGATCAATAGCATTTGGTACGAGTGTCAAATGCAATATTCCTGCAATAAAAGTACAAGCTGCAGCACTATAGTATAATATTTTGGAATTTCTTGTCAACATTATCTCTACATCTAGACTGGATATGATTTGTTATAAAAAAGAAGTGATCCTTTGTTACCTAATGCTGTGAGAAATGACTAGACATGTATTAACTTGAAATGAAAATACAAACACCGGCAAATTCCACCTAGTCATTTACTTTAAGATGCGGCATCAAGATAAGAATTGTCTACACAGTTCAACAACTTGTAACCAAACCTAATATTGTTCAAGCCTTATCCACATTTGATGAACTAATTGATTACTCCTTTCGCACCCACTCATCATCTTTTTTCTTATATTTCTTTTTAACAGCCGCCCAAGCTGCCTTGTGAGCGACTTCCTCTGCAGATTCGCTCTTACCACCACGCCTCTTGTCAGGATCTTGATATTGTTTTAGTGCACTTGCGTGTGTCTTGATAAAAATGTGCTGAGCATGTTCAGGTAGGCTATCTATTTGCTTTTTAGTTCTGCTCGATATTCTTGTGTCAAGCTTCGATTTCTTTTGGCTTACACTTTTAGTTTTAGGCATATGATATAATATACAAAATTGTATATATCAGTAATTAACTAGATGAGG
>Ga0114129_10008147_pt1 | contig 14937 bp, 27 predicted proteins | sample RhiMetdeltSRZDD1_FD_80071 | JGI IMG/M metagenome (GOLD analysis project Ga0114129, IMG submission 80071) | Populus rhizosphere microbial communities from Tennessee, USA - Rhizosphere MetaG P. deltoides SRZDD1 (version 2) (version 2) | ecosystem: Host-associated > Plants > Roots > Rhizosphere >...
CAGAGACGGCAGACGGGGCCGGTGTAGCGCGCCATTAGACCCTTCTCCTCTTCGGTGGCCGGCACCCGTTGTGCGGGATCGGCGTGACGTCGGTGATCGCGGTGACCTCGAGACCGGTGGCCTCGAGCGCGCGGATGGCGGCCTCGCGACCAGCGCCCGGTCCGCGCACGAAGACCTCGACTGTCTTCATGCCCGTGTCGATCGCCTTGCGCGCCGCGTTCTCGGCGGCGACCTGCGCCGCGTACGGCGTGCTCTTGCGCGAGCCCTTCCACCCGGACGCGCCGGCCGACGACCAGGCGATCACGTTCCCAACGGGGTCGCTGATCGAGATGATCGTGTTGTTGAACGACGCCTTGATGTGCGCCGCGCCGCGGGGCACGACGCGCCGCTCGCGCTTCTTGCGCGGAGCGACCTTCTCGGCCGCGGCCGCCTCACCTTCGGGCGCGGCGCCACGCTTGTCCTTGGGAGCCTCCTTGTCCTTGGCAGGTGCGCCCTGGCGGTCGGGACGGTCCTTCGTAGCGACGTCCTTGTTGTCCTTCGCCATTAGGTCTTCGACACCGACTTCTTCTTTCCGGCCACGGTCTTACGTGGACCCTTGCGCGTCCGCGCGTTGGTGCGCGTGCGCTGTCCTCTGACGGGGAGCCCCTTGCGGTGGCGAAGCCCGCGATAGCTCCCGATCTCCTGTAGGCGCTTGATGTTCATCGCGACCTCGCGGCGGAGGTCACCCTCGACGGTGAAGCCGCGGTCGATGATCTCCCGGATCTTCGCGACCTGAGGCTCGGTCAGGTCGCGCACGCGGACCGCGCCGTCGACGCGCGCCTGCTCCAGCACGTCGCGCGCGGTGGTCGGCCCGATGCCGAAGATGTAGCGAAGCGACACGTCGACGCGCTTCTCGCGCGGGATGTCGACGCCGGCTATTCGTGCCAAGAAGACCCTCCCCTTACAGCACCTCGTTCACGAGGTGCACGTATGAATGACGACGAGTGCAACGAAGTCGTCATTCCTATCCCTGACGCTGCTTGTGCTTCGGCTCCGAGCAGATCACGAGGATCTGACGGTCGCGCCGGATGATCTTGCACTTGTCGCAACGCTTCTTGACGGACGCCCGCACTTTCAAGACGGACCCTCTTCTCGCCACTTACTCGCGGTGATTCGACTTTTACTTCGGACGCTAGTACCGGACCCTTCGCGTTATGCGACCTCGCTTGAGGTCGTACGGCGAAAGCTCCACGAGGACCTTGTCACCTGGGACGACACGAATGAAATTCATCCGCATCTTCCCCGAGATGTGCGCCAGGACCGCATGCCCGTTCTGGAGCTCGACCTTGAACATCGCGTTTGGGAGGGCTTCGGAGACGGTGCCCTCCACCTCGATCACGTCCTTGGACGGCTTGTTACTTGCCATGGGCTCCAGACACAGGGGTCTCCGCGGCATGTGCCACGGGAAGTGAAAATTGTACCGAAACCGCCCAAGCGGAGCAACGGGTGGTCATGCGGCGGCCATCGCCTTGCCCTCGGGAGCCGTCAGGACGATCGGCCCGGCCGCCGTGCAGGCCAGAGTGTGCTCGAAATGGGCAGACAGGCTGCCGTCCGCTGTGACGACGGTCCATTGGTCGGGGAGAGTCCGTGTTTCCGGCCGGCCGACGTTGACCATCGGCTCGATCGCGATGCAGAGCCCCTCCTTTATCTGCAGGCCCCGCTCGGGTGCGCCGTAGTTCGGGACCTGGGGCTCCTCATGCATCGCTCGCCCGATCCCGTGGCCGACGTAGTTGCGGACGACGCTGAACCCCTGGCTTTCGACGAAGCGCTGGACCGCCGACCCGATGTCGCCCAGGCGCTTGCCCACCACCGCCGCCGCGATGGCCCGACGCAGCGCCTCCTCGGTGACCGAGATGAGCTGCGCCGCCTGCGCGGAGACCTGACCGACCGGGACGGTCACCGCCGCATCGGCGTGCCATCCCTCGACGATCGCGCCGGCGTCGATGCTGAGGATCTCCCCCTCCTTGAGCCGGCGTTTGCCGGGGATGCCATGCACGATCTGCTCGTTCACGCTCGTGCAGATGACACCGGTGAATGGCGGAAGGACGGGGACGCCGTAGCCCTTGAAGTTCGAGGTCGCGCCGCGGCGCTTCAGGATGTCGGCGGCGATCCGGTCCAGCTCGCCGGTGGTCACGCCCGGCCGCACCGCAGCGCGGCATGCGGCGAGGATCTCGGCGACGATCCGGCCGGCCTCGCGCATCTTCGCGGTCTCCTGCGGCGTCTTGAGCGTGATCATCAGCTCGCGTCCTTCCCCTTTCGTCGGTCGAGGATCGCCGTGAGGCGCGAGCCGATCTCCTCCATCGTGCCGACACCCGAGACGCGCTGGACCAGGCCGCGCTTGTCGTAATAGTCGATGACCGGCTTCGTCTCGGTGTCGTAGACCTCGAGCCGCTTCTTCACGACCTCGGGCGTCTCGTCGGAGCGCGCGGTCGCGCTGACCGGACCGCCGCAGCGGTCGCAGACGCCCGGGGACTTCGGTGGACGCACCGCCAGCGAATACACGGTCTGACAGCGCGAGCACGTCGCGCGCGCGCCAAGCCGTGCCAGCAGCTCGTCACGCGGCACATCGAGAAGGAGAACGTTGGACAGCGACCGACCGCGCTCCTTCAGAAGCCTGTCGAGCGCCTCGGCCTGCGCGACGGTGCGGGGAAAGCCGTCGAACACGATCCGCGTCTTGCGCGCGATGTCCGCGAGCCGCTCGCGCACCATCTTCGTAGTCACATCGTCGGGCACGTACTGGCCCTTCGACATGTATGTCTGCGCCAGCTTGCCGAGATCGGTGCCCTGCGAGAGGTGCGCGCGGAAGAGGTCACCGGTCGCCAGCTGCACGTATCCGAGCTCGTCCACCATCCGTCGGGCCTGCGTGCCCTTCCCCGAACCGGGCGGACCCATGATGATGAGATCGCCTCCCGGCACTAGCGGATGAACCCCTCGTAGCTGCGCTGCAACAGCTGCGCCTCGAGCTGCTTCATGGTCTCGACCACCACGCCGACGACGATGAGGATGCTCGTGCCGCCAAGACGCAGTGTCTGCACGCCGGTGATGTCACCGATCAGCGTCGGCATCACCGCGACGATCCCGAGGAACAGCGCGCCGGCGATGGTGATGCGGGTGACGACGCGGCCGAGGAACTCCGCGGTCGGCCGACCGGGCCGGATGCCGGGGATGAACCCGCCATACCGCTTGATGTTGTCGGCGACGTCGTTCGGCACGAACGTGAAGGCCGTGTAGAAGAACGTGAACGCGACGACCAGCAGGAAGTACAGGGTGTTGTAGAAGACGGGGTTGGCGAACGCGCCGACGATGCCGTTCGATAGGCCCGCCACCCATTCGGTCTCGCTCGTCGTGAAGTACTGCGCGACCTGACTGGGTAACAGGAGGATCGAGATCGCGAAGATGATCGGGATGACGCCCGCGCTATTCACCCGCAGCGGGATGTGCGTGCTGCCGCCGGAATACATGCGTGTGCCGCGCACGCGCTTCGCGTACTGCACCGGGATCCGGCGCTGGCCCTCCTGGATGAAGATGATCGCCGCGATCACCAGGACCCCGATGATCACGATCGATGCGAGGGCGATGAAGTTCTGCTGCACGTCGAGCGTCTGCTTGATCGTCTGCGGCATGCGACCGACGATGCCCGCGAAGATGATGAAGCTGATCCCGTTTCCGATGCCGCGCTCGCTGATCAGCTCGCCGAGCCACATCAGGATCAGCGTCCCCGACGTCAACGACGCGAGGATCGCGAGCGTGAGGCCGAGGTCGTCCGGACCGAAGGCCGGCAGCACGCCCGAGCGCTGCATGAAGACCGCGACGCCGATCCCCTGCAGCAGCGCGAGAGGCACCGTGAGGATGCGCGTGTACTGATTGATCTTGTTGCGCCCGTATTCGCCCTCCTTCGAGAGGCGCTCGAGCGCGGGGATCGTCTGATTGAGCAGGGTCATGATGATCGAGGCGTTGATGTAGGGGTTCACGCCGAGCGCGACGACCGAGAGCTTCGCGAGGCCGCCGCCCGAGAAGAGGTCCAGCAGGTTCAGCAGCTGGCTCGAGTTGATGACCTGCTGCAGCTGCGCCTGGTCCACGCCCGGCAGTGGCACGTGCGCGAGGAAGCGGAACACGACCAGCATGCCGAGGGTGAAGAGGATCTTGTTGCGCAGGTCGGGGGTCCGGAACGCCTCGAGCAGCGCGGCGAACATGCCCACGGGGCTAGGCGCCGCCGATGATCACGATCGAACCGCCGGCGGATTCGATCTTCTGCCGCGCCGCGGCCGAAACGGCGTGGGCGTGCACCTCGAAGCTGGCCTTGACGTCACCGTCCGCGAGGACCTTCACGCGCGCGTCCGGTCGCACCAGGCCCTTGGCCGCGAGTGTCTCCGGCGTGACCTTGCCGTCCACCGCGTAGTCGCCGAGGCGACCCACGTTGACGCCGACGTAGGAGACGCGGAAGCGCGTGTTCTTGAAGCCACGCATCTTCGGGATGCGCATGTGGATCGGTGTCTGGCCGCCCTCGAACCAGCCCGGGATGCCCGGACCGCTTCGCGCCAGCTGACCCTTGGTGCCCTTGCCCGCGGTCTTGCCCTGGCCGGAGGAGATCCCGCGGCCAACGCGTCGTCGCGCTTTTCGCGCGCCCTTCGGAGCGCGAAGCTCGTGCTGTCTCACTTCTTGTCTGCCTTCCCGTCTGCCTTCCCGTTCGACTCGCTTACCTCGACGAGATGAGCGACCTTCCGCAGCATTCCACGCAGCGACTGCGAATCCGTCTGCTCGACGCTCTGACCAGTGCGCGTGAGGCCGAGCGCTTCGAGCGTGCGGCGCGCGGCGATCTTCTCGCCGATCGAGCTGCGGTGCTGCCGGATCACAAGGCGCGTCACGGCGCCACCGGCTCGGGCGCGGGCTCCGCGCGGTCGCGCCTGATGTCCACGCCGCGCATCTCGGTTATCCGCTGCGAGGAGCGAAGGCCCGAGAGCGCCTTCATCGCGGCCATGACGACGTTGACCGGGTTCGTGCTGCCGAGCGACTTCGACAGGATGTCGCTGATGCCCGCCGACTCGACGACGGCACGCACCGAGCCGCCGGCGATGACGCCGGTGCCCTTCGACGCGGGACGGAGCAGCACCTTCGCCGCGCCGAAGTCCGCGGTGATCGGGTGCGGGATCGTGCGATCGACGAGTGGCACGAGGATGAGGTGCTTCTTCGCGTCCTCGATGCCCTTCTTGATCGCCTCCGGGACCTCGTCGGCCTTTCCAAGACCCGCGCCAACGTGCCCGCGGCCATCGCCCACGACCACCACCGCCGAGAAGCTGAAGCGCCGGCCACCTTTCACGACCTTGGAGACGCGGTTGATCTGCACGACGCGCTCGGTGAGCTCCAGGCGAGTTGGATCGATCCTTGGCATTAGAGCTTGACCCCCGCCTCGCGGACGCCGTCGGCCAGCGCCTTCACCCGCCCGTGATACCGGTAGCCACCGCGGTCGAACACGACCTCGGTGACGCCCTTCTGCTTCGCGCGATCCGCGAGCAGCGTCCCGACGCTCTTCGCGCTGTCGATCCTCGTGGCCTTCGCGTCCTTGGCCTCTTTCGAAGATGCCGCGGCGAGCGTGCGCCCGGCGTCATCGTCCACGAGCTGGGCGTAGATGTGCGTGAGCGAACGGAAGACCGCAAGGCGCGGACGCGCGGCGCTGCCGCGGACCTTCTCGCGCACGCGCGAATGACGCCGCTCGCGTGATTGCCTGCGTGTCTCTACACCCATGCGTCCTCCCCTAGGCCTTCGCGCCGACCTTGCCGGCCTTGCCCGCCTTCTTCTTGATGCGCTCTTCCGCGTACTTGATGCCCTTTGCCTTGTACGGGTCGGGTACGCGCAGCGCGCGGATCCGCGCCGCCATCTCGCCCACCATCTGCTTGTCGGTGCCGAGCACCTTGAGCTTCTGTGGCGTCTCGAGAGTGAACGTGACCCCCGCGGGCGGATCGATCTCGACGGGATGCGAGAAGCCGAGCGCGAGCTGCAGCTTCTTCCCGGCGAGCACGGCGCGGTACCCCGTGCCGCTGATCTCGAGATCACGAGCGTAACCCGTCGTGACACCGGTGACCATGTTCTGAAGCAGCGCGCGCGTGAGGCCGTGCAGCGCACGGCTCGCCTTCGCGTCATCCTTGCGCGTCACGACCAGGCTCCCGTCCTCACGCGCCACGCTCACGTCGGGATGGAAGGTGCGCACGAGCTCGCCCTTCGGCCCCTTTACGCGGACCGTGTGTCCGTCGATCTTCACGTCGACGCCCTGCGGGACCGTGACTGGGAGACGACCGATGCGGCTCATATCACCAGATGTAGGCGAGGACTTCCCCGCCCAAACCCTTCTTCTCGGCGTCCCGTCCGGTCATGACACCGGACGAGGTCGAGACGATGACGATGCCGAGCCCGCCGAGCACGCGTGGCATCTCGGTCTTCCGCGCGTACACGCGGAGGCCGGGACGGCTGATGCGCCGGAGCCCCGAGACCGCCGGGACCTTGCCGCCGATGTACTTCATCTTGAGCACGATCTCACGCGCCGAGGGCTGGTCGAACGAGGTGATGAAGCCCTCGGCCTTGAGGATCTTCGCGACTTCGAGCTTCGTCCGGCTCGCCGGAATGGTCACCGTCTCGTGGCGCGCGCCCGCTCCGTTGCGCACGCGCGTGAGCATGTCCGCCAGCGGGTCGCTCGGCGCGCCGCCGACGCGCGGCTTCTTCGGCTTCGCCGGCGCGGCGCGCTTGACCGGAGCCGGTCGCGGCGCCAGGCCACCCTCGGCCTGTTGCTCGACAGCCATGTCGCTCGGAGGGGTCGTTTCGTTCGTCATTTCCATCTCACCAGCTCGACTTCGTCACGCCGGGCAGCTCGCCCATGAGCGCGCGCTCGCGGAAACAGATGCGGCACAGCCCGAATTTGCGCATGTAGCCACGTGCGCGCCCGCACACCTGGCAGCGGTGGTAGCCCTGCACCTTGTGCTTCGGCGGTCGCTGGGACTTGAGGATCAAGCTCTTCTTGGCCATGAGCGGGGCTAGGCCCCTTCCACCCCCTTCGCTGGTGCCTTGAACGGCATGCCGAGACCGCGCAGCAAAGCGCGCGCCTCCTCATCCGTCCTGGCCGTCGTGACGATCGTGATCTCCATGCCGCGGAGGCGGTCGATCTTGTCGTAGTCGATCTCCGGGAAGACGAGCTGCTCCTTCAGGCCGAGCGAGAAGTTGCCACGCCCGTCGAAGCTGCGGTCGGGAATGCCCTGGAAGTCGCGGATGCGCGGGAGCGCCACGGTGACGAGCTTCTCGTAGAAGTGCCACATCCGCTCCCCGCGCAGCGTGACCTTCAGACCGATCGGCATGCCGATGCGCAGCTTGAAGTTCGAGATGGCGCGCCGGGACTTCGTGACCACCGGACGCTGGCCGGTGATCTGCGCGAGATCCGAGGCCGCGGCGTCCATGGCCTTCGCGTTGCCGATCGCCTCGCCCATCCCGATGTTGACCACGATCTTCTCGAGCCGAGGGATCTGCATCACGTTCTTGAAGTCGAACTGCTTGCGCAGCTCGTCCCGAAGGGCCGTGTCGTAGCGCTGTTTCAGCGCGCTGGCGACTGCCATCATTCCTTCTCCTCGACCACGATCGACTCCCCGCACCGTTTGCAGACGCGCTCCTTGGTGTCCTCGTCCATGCGGTGCGCGACACGCGTGGCCTCGCCGCAGTGCGGGCAGATCACCATGACCTTGCCCATCGCGAGACCCATCGGCTGATCGACGATCCCGCCCTTCTGGTTCTTGGATGGATTCGGCTTGGTGTGACGCTTGCCCACGTTCACGCCGGCAACGATCACTTTGCCCGACGCGCCGTCGACCTCCTGCACCTTGCCGCGCTTGCCCCGGTCGCGGCCGGCGATGACGACGACCTCGTCGCCCTTGCGGATGCGCAGATTGCTTGCCATTTAGAGGACCTCCGGCGCGAGCGAGACGATCTTCATGAAGTTCCGCTCGCGGAGCTCGCGCGCCACCGGGCCGAAGATGCGCGTGCCGCGCGGCTGGTTCTGCGGGTTGAGCAGGACCGCCGCGTTGTCGTCGAAGCGGATGAGGGAGCCGTCCTGACGGCGGTACTCCTTCGTCTGGCGAACGACCACGGCGCGCACGACCTCGCCCTTCTTCACGCCCGAGTTCGGGATCGCGTTCTTCACGGCCGCGATGAACACGTCACCGATCTCCGCGCTCGTCCCGGTGGACGAACCCAGCACGCGGATCACCGAGAGCTCTCTGGCCCCGGTGTTGTCGGCGACGCGTACGCGCGTGTATGGGCGGATCAAGCTTCGGTCTCCTCCGCGTCTTCGTCGGCCTCGTCGGCCGGCTTCGAGAGGATGTCGGTCACACCCTCGGACTCCTCGAGCGCCTTCTCGATGTCGGCGACGCGCGGCGCGGCTGCGCCGGCCTCACCGAGGCGCGAGATGACCTCGACGACCCGCCAGCGCTTCGTCGCGCTGTAGGGGCGGCTCTCCTGGATGCGCACGAGGTCGCCCTCGCGCACGTCGCCCGCGTCATCGTGCGCCGCGAAGCGCTTGCGCACGCGAACGACCTTCTTGTACAGCGGATGCTCGCGGAGGCGCTCGACGGTCACGATCACGGTGCGAGCCTGCTTCGCCGACACCACCACGCCGACCTTCGTCTTGCGGTGGAAGCGGCGCCAGCCGGTGACGGCCTGCGTCGCGGCCGCGGCGTGCGACACCGTGGCGGCGGCACGCTTGCGCGTCACGGCCTTGCGCACCGCGGGGCGCGTCGCGGTCGCCGTAGCGGCGGCCTGGGCGGTCCTCGGCGGGCGAAGCCCCGCGGTGGCCGTGGTCTTCTTCGCCGCCGTCGTCTTCTTCGGCGCCGTCGTCTTCGTGGCGGTGGACTTCGCGGCCGTGGTCTTCTTGGTCGTCTTCTCAGCCATTCGTCGTTCTCTCTCGCTCCTGTAGAACGGTCAGCGCGCGCGCGATCCGCCGACGGGCGGCGGGCAGCCCGCGATAGTTCTTCAGCTGGCGCGTCGCCAGCTTGAAGCGGAAGTCGAAGAGCTCCTCTTTCGCGCTCTTCAGCTCGTCAGCGAGCTCCGTGTCAGACAGCCTCCGCATGTCCTTCAGTTGCACCGCCGCCCCCTTCCTGCCCCTCTCGTGACACGAACTTCGTCTTGATCGGAAGCTTGTACGACGCAAGTCGCAGCGCTTCCTTCGCCAACGACTCGCTCACACCCGAGACCTCGAACAGGATCCGGCCGGGGCGGATCACCGCGACCCAGTGGTCCGGCGCGCCCTTGCCCGATCCCATCCGGACCTCGGCCGGCTTCTTCGTGACCGGCTTGTCCGGGTACGGCCGGAACCAGACCTTTCCACCGCGCTTGAAGTGGTGGACGATCGCGCGCCGCGCCGCCTCGATCTGGCGCGCGGTCATCCAGCACGGCTCCTGCGCCTGCAGCGCGAAGTCGCCGAACGCGATCGTCGCGCCCGCCTGCGCGTGACCCTTCATGCGGCCGCGCTGGAACTTGCGGTGCTTCATCCGCTTCGGTTGCAGCATGGCTAGGCACCCACCGCCGGCGGCGTGCTGGGCGCTGCGAGCGGTGCCGCGGGGATCGGCGGCGCGGGCGGAGGCGGCGGCGCGACCGGACCGAGCGGGGCGGGCCGTGACGTGCTCCCGCCGGGAGCGTTCTGCGCGACCTGGCGCGGCGCGGGCTCGATGTCGCCCTTGTAGACCCAGGCCTTCACGCCGATCGTGCCGAACGTCGTCTTGGCGATCGCGCGGCCGAACTCGATGTCCGCGCGCAGCGTGTGCAGCGGGACGCGGCCTTCGCGCTCCCACTCGCGGCGGCTCATCTCTGCGCCACCCAGGCGGCCGGCGACGGCGACACGCACGCCCTTCGCGCCGGACTTCATCGAGCGGAGGACGGTCTGCTTCAGCACCTTGCGGAACGACACGCGACGCTCGAGCTGCTGCGCGACGTTCTCGGCGATGAGCACGGCGTCGAGCTCCGGGTAGCGGATCTCGAAGATGTTCACCTTGACGGCCTTGCCCGTCGTCTTGCCGAGCACCTGACGCAGCTCCTCGACCTTCGCGCCGCCCTTGCCGATGACGACGCCCGGCTTCGCCGTGTGGATCGTCACGGTGACCTGGTTCGTGGAGCGCTCGATGTCGATGCGCGAGATCGCCGCGTCGCGCAGGCGCGCGCGGATCCCGGCGCGGATCGACACGTCCTCCTTTAGGAGGACCGGGTAGTTCTTCGATCCCGCGTACCACTTCGCGTTCCAGGTCTTGACGAACCCCAGCCGGAATCCGGTCGGGTGAACTTTCTGTCCCATTAGGCCTTCCTCTCGTCGACGATCACGGTGATGTGGCACGTGCGGCGCAGCTTGGTGTCGCGCCGTCCGCGGCCGCGCATCCAGATGCGCTTCATGCGCGGGCCCTCGTCGGCGATGGCCCGCTTCACGTACAGGGTCTCGAGCGTCATGTTGTAGTTGTTCTCCGCGTTCGCGACGGCCGAGCGCACGACGCGGCCGATCGGCAGCGCGGCGCCCTTGGGCAGGTTCTCCAGCATCGCGATCGCCTCCTCCGCGGTCTTCCCGGTGATGAGGTCGGTCACGAGCCTCGCCTTGCGCGGCGAGAAGCGCTGGAACTTCGCGGACGCGCGCACTTCCATCGTCATGCCCCCGGTTTCACGGCCGCCACGGTCTCGGCGGCGGCGCCGCGGCCATGCGCGCGGAACGTTCGCGTCGGGGCGAACTCGCCCAGGCGGTGGCCGACCATGTTCTCGGTGATGAAGACGGGGACGTGACGCCGGCCGTCGTGCACGGCGATGGTGTGTCCCACCATCGTCGGGAGCACCAGCGACGCGCGCGACCAGGTCTTCACGACCTTCTTCTCGTTGCGCGCGTTGAGCTGCTCGATCTTCTTCTTGAGCGAGTCGTGCACGAAGGGGCCCTTGCGGATCGAACGTGTCATTACTTGCTCTTCCTCTTCTTCGGACGCTCGGTCACGAAGCGATCTGTCTTCGGGTTGCGGCGCGTCTTGAGGCCCATCGCGGGCTTGCCCCACGGCGTCTGCGCCATGCCGCCGACCGGCGACTTCGCCTCGCCGCCGCCGTGCGGGTGGTCGCGGGGCGACATCACGACGCCGCGGACCGCGGGGCGCCAGCCCATGCGGCGCTTGTGCCCGGCGCCGCCGACCTTCTGGTTCTCGTGCTCGACATTACCGAGCTGTCCGACCGTTGCGCGGCACCGCACCTGGACGACGCGGATGCCACCCGACGGAAGACGGATCTGCGCGAACTCGCCTTCCTTCGCGACCAGCTGCGCCATGCCGCCCGCCGCGCGCACGAGCTGCGCACCGCGGCCCGGCTGGAGCTCGACGCCGTGGATCGTGGTGCCGGTCGGGATGTTCTCGAGCGGCAGGCAGTTACCCACGCGCGCCTCGGCCTCGGGGCCGGAGAGCACGGTGTCCCCCACCTTGAGCTCGTTCGGCGCGAGGATGTAGCGCTTCTCGCCGTCGCGGTACACGAGCAGCGCGAGGCGCGCCGAGCGGTTCGGGTCGTACTCGATCGCGAGCACGCGCGCGGGGATCCCGTCCTTGGTGCGCTTGAAGTCCACGATCCGGTAGCGACGCTTCTCGCCGCCGCCGCGGTGCCGCGTGGTGACCTTGCCCGTCGCGTTCCGCCCGGCTTGGCGCAGCTTGCGCTCGGTCAGGCTCTTTTCGGGCTTGCTCTTCGTGATCTCCGCGTACGACGCGGATTGCCGGAAGCGGCGGACCGGCGTGAACGCTTTGTATTGCTTCAGCGGCATTCGGCTAGACCCCTTCCACGAAGTAGCGCTCGATCTTCTGACCCTCGGCGATCGTCACGATGGCCTTCTTCCAGTCGGGACGCCGGCCGATGCGGCGACCGAGGCGCCGCTCCTTGCCGCGGACGGTCATGGTGTTCACGTCGACGACGTCGACCCTGAACGCCTCGGCCACGGCGGTCGCGATCTCCTGCTTGGTCGCGTCCTTCACGACCTCGAAGGTGTAGCGGCCGGAATTCGTTTCGGTCATCGAACGCTCGGTGATGACGGGGCGGAGCAGCACCAGAGTCCCTCTCATGCCCGGGCCTCCGCGCGCTCGCCGGCCCGCACCGCGAGCGCCTCGAGCGCCGGACGCGTGACGAGGAGCGTGTCGGATTCCATGACGTCCGAGAGACGCAGGGACGACGGCGTGCGCAGCTCGACATCGGGCAGATTCGCCATCGCGCGGCCGATGCCCTCGCTCGGATCGGGCGCGATGACCATCGTCCGGCCGGTGTCGCCGATCTTGCCAAGCCAGGCAGCGACCTCGCGAGTGCGTATGCGATCGCCGTCGAAGCGAAGCTCCTCGAGCACGAAGACGCGTCCCGCGGCGGCGCGCTCGCTCACGGCCTCGCCGAACGCCGCGCGCCGCATCTTTTCGGGCATGCGCTGCGCGTACTGCCGTCCGTTCGGACCGAAGACGACGCCACCGTGACGCCACAGCGGGGAGCGGATGCTGCCCTGACGCGCGCGGCCCGTCCCCTTCTGGCTCCACGGCTTCTTGCCGCCACCCGCGACGCGCGCGCGGTTCTTCGTGTGCGCCGTCGCCTGACGCGCGTTGGCGCGCCCGGCGATGAACGCCTGGAAGAGCGTGGCCGCACGCGACGCGCCCTTCAGGAAGGCGGCGGGCAGAGCGATCGATCCGGACGACGAGCCATCCGCCGCGATGAGCGGCGCCTCGCCCTCGGGCGCGGTCGGCAGCGGCCGGGCCGCGACCTTCTCGCGCTTGGGCTGCTCCTGGCGCGCCTGCGCTCGCGGACGCGCGGGCTCGGCGCGGCGCGCGACGCGCGTGACCGGCCGCGCGACGACGCGCTTGGTCGGCGCGGTCGCCTTCGCGGCGGTCGCCTTCTTCGCCGGGGCCGCCTTCGACGCCGTGCTCTTCGCGGCGCCTTTGGTGGCCGCGTCGGTGCGCTTCGCGCCGGCCGTCGCCGCGGTCGGCTTGCCTGGCGGTAGTGCGCCCGACTTTGCCGCGGGAGCGGACTTCTTGGTTTTCTTCGGATCTTCGGTCTTCGCCATTAGGCCTTCTTCACCATCACGACCCCGTTGCGCGGGCCGGGGACCGCGCCGGCAAGGATGAGCAGCGAGCGCTCGCCATCGGCGCGCAGGACCTCGAGGTTCTTGACGGTCACGCGGTCCACGCCCTGATGCGAGGCCATGCGCAGACCCTTCAGCACGCGACCCGGTGTCGTGCCCGCGCCGACCGAGCCCTGGCGGCGTAGGTGGTCGGAGCCGTGCGATTTGGGTCCGCGCGTGAAGTGATGCAGGTGCACCGGTCCCTGGAAGCCCTTGCCTTTGGAGATACCGGTCACGTTCACCTTGTCGCCGACCGCGAAGCTCTCGACGCCGATCGTCTGTCCGGCCGCGAAGCCGGTCACGTCGTCGAGGCGGACCTCGCGCAGGTGCTTGAGCGGCGGGAGGTCCTTCAGGTGCCCGCGCTCACCCTTCGACATCTTCTTCTCGGCGACGGCACCGAAGCCGATCTGCACCGCGGTGTAGCCATCGCGCTCCATCGTGGCCACGCGGGTGACCAGGTTGGCCTCGGTGGCGATGACCGTCGCGCCCACCACCGACCCGTCGGGCCGGAAGTGCTGCAGCATGCCGACCTTGCGGCCGATGATGACGGCCTTCGCCATCGCCGGCGCGTTGGTCGACTCGGCCGTCTCTTCGTTCGGCGTCGCTTCGGGCTCTGGTGTTGCTGCGGTCTCGTCGGTCATCTCTCGGTCCTTTAGAGCTTGATCTCGATGTCGACGCCGGCGGGAAGGTTGAGCTTCATCAGCGCGTCGACCGTCTTCTGGGATGGATCGTTGATGTCGATGAGGCGCTTGTGCGTCCGGATCTCGAACTGCTCACGCGAGTCCTTGTAGATGAACGGGCTGCGGATCACGGTGAACTTCTCGATGCGCGTGGGCAGTGGCACAGGTCCCGTCACCGTCGACCCGGTGCGCTGCGCGGTCTCGACGATCTGCGCCGCGGACTGGTCGATCAGCTTGTGGTCGTAGGCCTTGAGCCGGATCCGGATGCGCTGTTTTGCCATTAACGGGTGCTCATTCCAGGATCTTCGTCACCACGCCGGCGCCGACGGTCTTGCCGCCTTCGCGGATGGCGAAGCGCAGACCCTCTTCCAGGGCGATGGGGGTGATGAGCGTGACGGTGAGCGAGGCGTTGTCGCCGGGCATGACCATCTCGGTCCCGGGGGCCAGCTCGGCCGAGCCGGTGACGTCGGTGGTGCGGATGTAGAACTGCGGGCGGTAGCCGTTGAAGAACGGGGTGTGCCGGCCGCCCTCCTCCTTGGAGAGCACGTAGACCTCGGTGGTGAACTTGGTGTGCGGCTTGACCGAGCCCGGCTTGGAGATGACCTGGCCGCGCTCGATGTCCTCGCGCTCCAGACCTCTGAGCAGCAGGCCGATGTTGTCGCCGGCTTCGCCCTGGTCCAGCAGCTTGCGGAACATCTCGACGCCGGTGACGACCGACTTCTTGGCCTCGCGGATGCCCACGATCTCGATCTCTTCGCCGACCTTGACGATGCCGCGCTCGACGCGCCCGGTGGCCACGGTGCCTCTTCCCTTGATGGCGAAGACGTCCTCGATGGGCATGAGGAACGGCTTGTCCTTGGCGCGCACCGGGGTCGGGATGTAGCTGTCGACGGCGTTCATCAGCTCGAGGATGCACTTGAACTCCGGGGCGTTGACGTCGGTGGAGCTGGACTCCAGCGCCTTCAGCGCCGAGCCGCGGATGATCGGGGTCTTGTCGCCGTCGAACTTGTACTTGGTGAGCAGCTCGCGCACCTCCAGCTCGACCAGCTCCAGCAGCTCCTCGTCGTCGACCATGTCGACCTTGTTGAGGAAGAC
>Ga0114129_10008149_pt1 | contig 14935 bp, 12 predicted proteins | sample RhiMetdeltSRZDD1_FD_80071 | JGI IMG/M metagenome (GOLD analysis project Ga0114129, IMG submission 80071) | Populus rhizosphere microbial communities from Tennessee, USA - Rhizosphere MetaG P. deltoides SRZDD1 (version 2) (version 2) | ecosystem: Host-associated > Plants > Roots > Rhizosphere >...
CGAGAACGTCGGGGCGATCGTCACGCGCGGCGTGCTGATCGACGTGGCGAAGTTCAAGGGCATCGAGCAGTTGCCGGCGACGTACGAGATCACCGTGGCCGATCTCAAGGGCGCGCTGCAGAAGCAGAACGTGCAGATCCGATCGGGCGACGTCGTGCTGATTCACACGGGATGGTCGTCGCTGTGGATGAAGGACAACACCAAGTTCGGTGCGACCGAGCCGGGCATCGGCATCGCGGCCGGCCAGTTCCTCGTTGACGCGGAGGTCGTGGTTGTTGGCGCGGACACCTGGGGAGTCGAGGTGATGCCGAATCCCGATGCGTCGCTGTCGGCACCGGTCCATCAGCTCCTCCTGGCGCGCAACGGCATCTATCTCCACGAGAACCTCATCACGGCCGAACTCGCGCGTGACAACGCCTACGAGTTCATGTACTCATTCGCGCCGTTGCGATTGAAGGGTGCGACGGGATCTCCGGGGAACCCCATCGCAATTCGATAGTGGGAGAGTTGTTCATGCGATCTCTGACGTTCGTCCTTGTTCTCGCGTCCGTGAGTCTCACGCTTGCGCAGGGCCGCGGCGGCGGACCGCCGCTGGCGATCCCACGCGCAACGTTCGGTGACGGCCCCTGGACGGTCGAAGCCGCCGAGGGCGTGAAGATCCGCATGTCGGTCGTGACGAAGGGGCTCGTCAATCCGTGGAGCTTCGCGTGGCTGCCCGACCCCTCGACTCCGCTCGGGGCAAGCGGCCCGACCATGCTCATCACCGAGCGGCCCGGACGCCTGCGGCTGCTGAAGAACGGCGTGCTGGACCCGACGCCGATCGGCGGCGTGCCGGTCGTGAAGGCGCAGCGACTCTCCGGGTTGATGGACGTCGCACTGCATCCGAAATTCGCCGAGAACCACATCCTCTATCTCACCTACAACAAGGGCCGCGAGGACGGCATGCTGGCCACGGTCCTCGCCCGCGGCCGACTCGAAGGCAACACCCTGAAAGACGTGAAGGACCTCTTCGTTGCAGAGCCATGGTGGGATGGCGCTGGCGGCTCCGCGTCGCGCATCGTGTTCGGTCGCGACGGGATGCTCTATATGACGACCGGATCGGGCGGTGGCGCCAACTTCGCACAGGGCCAGGAGAAGAACATCCACAAGGGAAAGGTCCTGCGCCTGAAGGACGATGGCACCGTGCCGCCGGACAATCCGTTCGTCAAACAGCCCGAGTTCAAGCCCGAGATCTACTCGTGGGGCCACCGCAATTCGCTGGCGCTCATCGTCCACCCAGTGACCGGCGAGTTGTGGAACAGCGAGAACGGTCCCAATGGCGGCGACGAGATCAACATCGTCAAGGCGGGGAAGAACTACGGGTGGCCGACAGTCAGCATGGGCCGCTCCTACGAAGGACCGTGGCAGGGCAAGTTCGAGAAGGACGGGATGGAAGGGCCGGTCGTCTACTGGATGCCGGCGATTGCCGCTTCGGGCTTGATGATCTATACCGGCGACAAGTTCCCGCAGTGGCGCAACAACGCCTTCGTCGGCGCCATGCGCTACGGTGAGATCCCGAATACCGGCCACCTGCAGCGTATCGTGTTCAACGAGAAGACCGAGGAGATCCGCCGAGAGATGCTGCTCACGGAGTTCCGTCAGCGCATTCGCGACGTGAAGCAGGGTCCGGACGGATTCGTGTATCTGCTCACGGATGAAAATCCAGGGGTGCTGTTGAAGCTGGAGCCGGCGCAGTAGTCACCGCAATTCTTTGCGGACAACGAGTTTCAATCCGGACCACGTCTCGTCGACGGCGCACACTTTGATGTCGACGAATCCCATCGGCAGCGCGACATCGCGGATCACGTCCTCGGTAATGTCTGTCGGTGCCTTCGAGGTCTTCTTCGGCCACGACACCCAGATGGCGGCATCAGGCTTGAGCGCGCTGCGCAGTGCGCGCAGGGTCTTCTCGAGCTCGCGACGCTTGCTCGTGAACACGTGGGCGACGTCCGTCGTGCTCGACGGCTTCGACACGAATGTCACGCCATCGGGGAGCGGCGCAACCAGCGTCTTGTAGTTCGCCGGCGCCTGCGTGAGCCAGACTCGATGGCCGGTGCCGATGCCCAGCTTCTTCGCGAGCGGCGTCCCGGAATAGCCCGAGCCCGGCCGTGGAGTGGGGCTCATGGCGGCTACGCCTTCGCGGTGGGGTCGGCCGACCCGTCGAAGAACTTCAGCGCCATCGTCCCGTGCATGGTGGCGGCGCCGGCGCGAATCGCCGACGCGACCAACGTCGCTTCGACGATCTCCTCGCGGGTCGCGCCCGCGGCCTTGGCGCCCTTGGCGTGCGCTTCGATGCAGTACGGGCACTGAACCGCAACGGCAACGCCCACCGCAATGAGCTCGCGATATTTCCTGGGGATGGTTCCGTCCGTACGTCCGATGATGCGATTCAGGTTGACCCACGCTTCGTACTCGGTGGGGGCGAGTGCGCGCATGTCCTTGAGGCGCTTGCTGTCGGAAGGGTCGTGATAGTGGTCGCTCATCGTGTGAGCTTACGACAAATTTCCGTCTACGGTCTTCGGTCTCCGGTCGTTGGGCAGGTGTCGCGGCGATACAATCGCGCGGTGATTCGTTTCAATCGTTACGCCGCTGCTCTCGGCATCATGTTCGCGGCGGTGTCGATCGCGATCGACGCGCAGTGGGTGCGCTATCCGACCGCTGACGTGCCGCGCGGCCGCGACGGGAAACCGAATCTCGCCGCGCCTGCGCCACGCCTGCCGAATGGCAAGCCGGATTTCTCAGGCGTGTGGAGCAACGACGGCTACGGGCCGCCCGGCCAGGAAGGCACCGGTCCGACGCCGAGGACGGTGTTCTTCGATATCTCACACGGGATGAAGGGCGTCACGCCACCGTTTCAGCCGTGGGCCGCCGAGCTCTACACGAAGCGCAAGGACGAATTGGCGAAGGACAATCCCGATGCGCGCTGTCTGCCGATTGGCGCGCTGCAGATGCTCGCCCATCCGCTGCCCAAGAAAATCCTGCACACCCCGCGCCTGCTCGTCATCTTGCACGAGCGCAACATGGAGTTTCGTCAGATCTTCCTCGACGGCCGTCCGCTGCCGGAGGATCCGCAGCCGTCGTGGTACGGCTATTCCACGGGTCGATGGGAAGGGGAGACGCTGGTTGTGGACACGGTGGGATTCCGCGACGGACTCTGGGCCGACTTCTGGGGCAGCCCGCTCACCGATCGTGCGCGAATGACCGAGCGGATTCGCCGTTCGCGGTTCGGCGCGCTCGAGATCGACGTGACGATCGACGATCCCAAGGCCTATACGAAGCCGTGGACAATCGCCGTCAACCAGCATCTCGCGCTGGACACGGAACTGCTCGAATACGCTTGTCTCGAGAACGAAAAGGACGTCCCGCGCCTGGTCGGGAAGTAATTCAGCGCGGCCGTCGTCGATCGAGTTCAGCCGGGATCGGGAGCTGCACACGCCGCCGATCCGGTTTCACACGCAGGGTGAATACCGCCGGGGGCTGCTGCGTGTCGGGCCCGCCTTCGACAACCGCAGTCAAACTCTCTTTGGGAATTTCACCTGGCGGTGGGAGTACCTTTGACTCGCTCATCGTCCAGACGCTTTCCATGGAAACCTCCCAGAGGAAACCGTCTACTAAAAGAAGTGCAATCTACTGGTTGCGCGGCGTGCGAGCTATCGGGGAAACACCGGATGATCCTCGGGATCTTCCCTAATCGTCCTTCAGCCAGCCTTGCAAGATTGCGTATTTGACGATGTCGATGCGGCCGTTGAGACCAAGCTTCCGCATGGCGTTGGCTTTGTGCGCTTCGACCGTCTTCACGCTGAGCGTGAGCCGGGAGGCAATTTCCTTGTTGCTGTAGCCGGCGGCAATCAAACGCAGGACTTCCGATTCGCGGTCGCTGGGCGTTGCGACGGATTGCGTGGCTTTTCTGCCATCGCGGGCGAGAAAGCCGGCGGTCACGCGTGCTGTGAGCGCGGAATCGAGATACTGGCCGCCGGACGCACACGTCCGGATCGCGGTAATGAGTTCGGCCGGCGGGCTCTGCTTCAACACGTAGGCCGATGCGCCCGCGCGCATCAACTCTTGCAGATACGCATCGTCGCTGTGACGGGTCAGTGTCACGACCACGCACTGCGGGAGGGCGCGCTTCAACGTCCGCGTCGCCACCAGTCCGTTCATCCCGGGCATCGAGATGTCCATGATGACGACGTCTGGCCTCAGCTCCTGCGCCTGCTGAATCGCGCTGGCGCCATCACCAGCCTCGCAGACGACGATCATGTCCTTCTGGCCTTCAATGACGAGTCTGAGACCTTCGCGGACGACGACGTGGTCGTCGGCAAGCAAGATGCGGAGTCGACCGCTCGGATCAGGCATGCTCTCGTTACACGCCGACGCCGTCAGGCGAAAGTGGAACCGCCGGCACAGGCATGGTCGGGGTTCGGACGAAGATGGTGGTGCCTTCGCCGGCCGCGGATTCGATTTGCACCGTCGCGCCGACGAGCGCGGCACGTTCCTGCATGCCCAGCAAACCAAACCCGCGCCGCTCCCCGTCCATCTCGGCGAGGTCAAACCCGACGCCGTCATCCTCGACGATCAGCGAGACCAGATCGGCGCGTCGCTCGAGGATGATTTCGACGTGCCTGGCGCGTGCGTGCTTGGCAATGTTGTTCAGCGCTTCCTGCGCAATTCGGTATAGCGTGGTTTCAATCTCGGATGCGAGACGCTCGGTCGTCATGCCGGTGGTATGGAGCTCTGCGGGGACCCCGACCCGCACCGACCAGTCCTGGATGTAATTGGCAAGCGCCGCGCGTAATCCCAGATCATCGAGCGCTGTCGGCCGCAGCTCCCAGACCAGATGATCGACATCGCGATCGAGCTGCTGTGCGACGTCTTCGAGCGCCGCGATCTGCTCCGACAAATTGGCGCGGCCGGCCGCCGCTTCCTTGAGCATGCGGATGCGAAGTCCGAGCGCGGTCAGCTGCTCGCCGAACTGATCGTGCATCTCGCGCGCGATCCGGCGCCGTTCGTCTTCCTGGGCAAACACCATGCGGCCGAGGAGCTCGGTGCGCGCGCGCTCGCCTCGCTCCCGCTCGCGCGCCTCTTCCGCCTGCTTGCGCTCGGTGAGATCGAAATGCGTGCCGACGATGCGCACGACCGGGCCGTCGGGTTCGCGGTGTACCGGGAATCCGCGCGAGAGCACGTGAATGTAGTGGCCGTTCTTATGACGCAGCCGGAACTCCATCTCGTACGGCGTGTCGCCTCGGGAGACGGAGGTATTCACAAGCGTGGCGCGAGCGAGGTCGTCGGGATGAATCAGCCGCTCGAAGGCGCTGACGTGGGGCTCGATCTCGTGATCCTCGTAGCCGAGCATCTGCTTCCAGTGCTTCGAGTAGACCACCGCGCCGGTCTCGAGGTTCCAGTCGTAGATGCCTTCTTGCGCGCCCGCGAATGCAAAAGTCAGCCGCTCCTCGCTCTCGCGTAGTGCCGCCTCGGCGCGCTTGCGCTCGGTCAGATCGAAATGAGTGCCGACAATGCGCACGACAGGTCCGCCGGGTTCGGGGCGGACCGGGATGCCGCGCGAGAGCACGTCCACGTAATGCCCGCCTTTGTGGCGCAGCCGAAACTCGGCTTGATACATCCGCTCGCCGCGTGCCGCCGCGGCATTCAGCTCGCGCGCGCGCTCCCGGTCGTCGGGGTGCAGCAGCCGCTCGAAGGCGCTGACGTGCGGCTCGATCTCGTGATCCTCGTAGCCGAGCATCTGCTTCCAGCGGGCCGAGTACACGACATGCCCGGTCTCGAGGTTCCAGTCCCACACGCCTTCCTGGGCGCCGGCGAAGGCGAGTGACAGCCGCTCCTCGCTCTCGCGCAGTGCCGCCTCAGTTCGTTTGCGCTCGGTGATGTCGCGCATGACCGACTCGATCGCGCGGCCGTGCGAATCCTCGAACAGCGTGCATGCGACCTCGACTTCGGTGACGACGCCATTGAGTCCCACCGCGCGCTCTTCGTTCACCGGCACGGTGCCGCCGCCGAGCAGTGTCGACACGCGATCGCGAAGGTGGATGTGCTGATCGATGTGAAAGAACTCGAATGGGGATCGGCCCAGCACCTCGTCGACCGACGTGGCGCCGAAGATGCGGACCGCGGCCGGGTTCACGAACACGATTCGGGAGTCTCGCGTAATGAAGATGCCGTCCGGAGACAACTCCACCACTCGCCGATACTGTTCGTCGCTGTCGGACACCCTTGCTCCTGTGTTTCTGGACTCGGGTCAGTCTACAACGTTCGGTGCGGCTGGCAATCGCGAGTTACATGGCCGGATGCCCAATCTGGTCCGTAGGCGCGATGTGTATCGCGTTGCACCGGCTTTACGCATCATTGTTTTCTACTATGTGGGCCTCAGTCTTTTGTGATCTTTTGTGATCTCGGAGCTCTGCGTCAAAAACCTCAGTGATCTCGGCGTCCTCTGCGCTCCTACTTTCTTGGGCACGATCTCGAAATACCGTTGTTCTCGGTGCAGATGTATTCGAGCGGCCGACAGCAATAGGAGCACCGCTGCGCCCGCCATCACTGCCGGCCGTCTCGTCACAATGCCTTTCGCGGTCCGGCTGAAGCCGGACACTACATCTAATTCGTGTTACGTGGAGTAATGAACGCCTTGAGGTCCGCCATCGTCGCGACCCCGGGACCGTGCAGCGGGGCGATCTGCTTCACATCGAGCTTCAGCCGCGAGATGTTCTCGTCGAGGTTCACCGCGAATGGATTTGCCGCCGTCGGCGGAGGTGCGTTCGCCGCAGGCGGCGTATACGCATCACCTTCGACCAGGATCTTTTCCTTCGGCAGATACACCATGGCGAAGGCGTCATTGTGTCCGCCGCCGGCGATCTTGTAGATCTCGATCGTGCGGCTGCCGTCCGTGAGCACGTGCTTGTCGCCGAAGGTCTCGAACGTCGCGGTCTTCTTCGACTGCGCGAGCTTGTCAGGATTGATCGTGTGCGGCGCGTCCCAGGCCTTCTGGTAGTACGGCTTGTTGTCCTGATGCGTCACGATCGTGGCGCCTTCGTCCACGAAGGTGCGTACGCCACCCGAGTGATCGAAATGCACGTGGGTGTTCACCAGGTATTTGATCGGCTTGTTCGGGATCGTCTCCTTCACCTTGGCGATCACCGCCGACGATCGCGCCTCGTTCTGCGGGCCCTCGACCACGACGATGTGATCCTTCTGGTCGATGGCGACGCTGTGATGCGTGCCGCCTTTGAGGTAGTAGACGCCGTTGGCGAGTTTCTCCACGGTGACGGCCACCGGGGCAGGCGCCGCGTTGGCCTCGGCCGGCGCCGTGATATTCACGGTCGGGTTCGCCGTCACGGCGGACACGGTCAGTTCGAGGACTGGATGCCCACCCTGGACGCGCTGGATGCGCGACGGGAAACGCACGCCGCCGAAGTCCTTGTAGTCGGAGTACGTGAACACCACCTCGGTGTCGCCGAGCACGGGGTTGTCGATCCACGTTTGAACGCGCGCGACCTCGTTCTGCGCGTTGATGATGCCGACGTACTTGTTCTTGCCCGAGCTGAACGTCACTTCCGAGCCACCTTCACTCGGTGAGGATGTCGCGTTGTTGGCCGCCGCCGCTTTCAGGAATCCGTGTGGCGTCGCCCAGATCTCCATGACGCGTTCCTCGACGGCAGCCGGCTGCGGCTGCGCGACGGGGGCGGTATTGTGTGCAGCGCCGGCCGGGGCGGCGAGATTCCACGCCGTGGTTCCGCTCACGTATTGATCAGGCTTCTGCTCGACGGGAGCCGGCCGGACGCGGCCGGGCTCGATCGTCTGCTTGCGCGCCATCTGCACCCGGGCCGCCGGGGCGGCGTAGTTGATGGTGGCTGTGTAGCTGCTGACGTCGAATTGCGGCCATGGCAGATTCGGCGCTGGCGCCTGGCCGAACTGATACCAGCGTCCGGTTCCCGAAAACTCAATCGCATTCACCTGAGCTGCGCCGAGTGTGTCGTTCGCGGCTTGCAGCGAGCCAGCCTGCGGCCCGCATGCGGTTGATGCCACGGCGATCGCGACCACGAGGGATGGAATCATGAGTGTGCGCATAGAAACCTCGCTGGCGAAAAGGGGCGGAGGACGGCGGCGAGTATAGTCCCTCAATCAGGTAATAGGGCCCGGATTTGGGTCCGAATCCCGGGCTCCCGAGTTAGCATTGGGGCGTGCGAATCCTCGCCCCGAAGGGCTTGGTTTGCGCCGGCCTCGCCGCGTGGATTGCGGCGGTGCCGGCGAATTGGTCCACGTCGGCAGCGGCCGCGCAGGCGCCCGCTCCGTCACCGGTTGCGGCGAATCGCGCGACGTTCGAGCGCTACTGTCTGACGTGTCACACCACCCGGCAGAAAGAGCGCGGTGTGGTGCCCGTCGCCCTCGATACCCTCGATCTCTCTCGCGTCTCGGCTGATGCCGGAGTGTGGGAGAAGGTTGTCCTGAAGCTGCGCGCCGGTGTCATGCCGCCCGCCGGCGCTCCACGCCCGGACAAGGCCACGCACGACGGTTTCGCGTCGTGGCTTGAAGGCGAGCTCGATCGGAGCTGGACGGCGAATCCGGATCCGGGTCGCACTGAACCGTTCCATCGATTGAATCGAGTCGAGTACCGCAACGCGGTGCGTGACCTGCTCGACCTCGATCTCGACGTCGCGTCACTGCTGCCTGGCGACGACGTGAGCTACGGGTTCGACAACATTGCCGGCGTCTTGAAGCTGTCTCCCACGCTGATGGAGCGGTACTTGTCGGCGGCACAGAAAGTGAGCCGGCTCGCCGTCGGCACGCCGCCGCGGACGCCGAGCATCGACTACTACCGCGTCACCGACGATCTTTCGCAGGACGTCCAGCTGCCCGGCCTGCCACTCGGCACGCGCGGCGGGACCCGCATCAGCTACGCGTTCCCGATGGACGCGATCTATGAGATTCGCCCGCGCCTGACCCGCGATCTGAATGAAAGCCTGCCGCTCTACACCGAGCCGCAGATGCTCGAGATCAGCATCGACGGTCAGCGCGTCGGCACGTTCACGTTACCGGGAATCGGTGCGCGCGAAGGTCGCGGTGCACTCCCGCCCGACGATCCCTCTGCCGAGCCGCCTGCGTCGCCCGCGCCGTCTGCGGCGCCGCCGTCTGCGGCGCTGCCGTCTCCCGGGCAGGAACCTGCCCGTCCGGCGATCTCGCAGATTGCGCAGACCGTCCGCGCCAGCGCGAAGGAACGGCAGTCGCGCAATCGCGCCGACGAATCGTGGAACCTGCGCGTGCCGGTCAAGGCTGGTCAGCGCGAGGTCGTCATCACCTTCCTCAATCGCGTGTCGGCGCTCGACGAGAGTGCGCGTCTGCCGTTTCAGCGTCCGTATCCAGCGGGTGTCAACATTCCCGAGACGCGTCTGGGCGCGTACCTGCGCAGCGTGGAGATCGTCGGCCCGATCGACGCGACCGGCCCCGGACAGTCCGACAGCCGTCGGCGCATCTTCACGTGCGTGACGAAGGATGACGCCTGCGCGCGCAAAATTCTCTCGACGCTGGCGCGGCGCGCGTATCGTCGCCCGGTGACGACGGCCGACCTCGAGCCGCTGCTGTCGTTCTACCGCGAAGGGTCCGCCTCCGCTAAAGCTACGGCGGACACGTCGCAGGCGAGTTTCGATGAGGGCATTGAGCGCGCGCTCCGTCGTCTGCTGGTCAGCCCGGAGTTCCTGTTCCGCGTTGAGCGCGATCCGGCGAACACGCCAACTGGCCGCGCCTACCGTGTCGGCGACATCGATCTCGCCTCGCGTTTGTCGTTCTTCCTGTGGAGCAGCATCCCGGATGACACGCTGCTCGATCTCGCCGAGCGCGGGCAGTTGTCCACACCGGCGGTGTTGTCGCGGGAAGTCCGCCGCATGCTGGCCGATCCGCGCGCGGACGCCTTCATTACCAACTTCGCCGGGCAGTGGCTCTTCCTTCGTAATCTCGACGCGGCCGTGCCCGTGCAGAGCATCTTCCCGGATTTCGACGACGGCCTGCGCCAGTCGTTCCGCCGCGAAACCGAGCTCTTCTTCGACAGCATCGTCCGCGACGATCGCAGCGCGTTCGATCTGCTGCGCGCCGACTACACGTTCTTGAACGAGCGGCTGGCGAAGCACTACGGCGTTCCGAACGTGAAAGGCAGCTACTTCAGACGCGTGACGCTCGACAACGGCGCCGCCCGCAACGGGCTGCTCGGGCAGGGTGCGATTCTCACCGTGACGTCGTATCCCGATCGCACCTCGCCGGTCGTGCGCGGCAAGTGGATCCTCGAGAACCTGCTCGGGACGCCGCCGCCTCCGCCCCTGCCGAACGTGCCGCCGCTGAAGCCGACGAACAAGGAGGGCGCCGTGCTCTCGATGCGTCAGCGCATGGAGCAGCATCGCGCCAATCCGGTGTGTGCCAGTTGCCACGCGATGATGGATCCGCTCGGCCTATCGCTCGAGAACTTCGACGCGGTGGGCAAGTGGCGCACGCTGGGCGAGTCGTCTGCGGCGATCGATGCGAAGGGGCGCGCACCAGATGGCACGGTGTTCGAGGGCCCGACCGGACTGCGCGACATGCTGTTGCGCTCGGATCGATTCGTGCCGACGCTGACCGAGAAGATGCTGACCTACGCGCTCGGCCGCGGGCTCGAGTACTCGGACATGCCGGCGGTGCGTGCAATCGTGCGCGATGCGGCGAAGAACGACTATCGCGTCTCGTCGCTGATTGTCGGTATCGTGCAGAGTGCGCCGTTCAGGATGAGGAAGACGGCAGGATAGGCTTTGGGCTTTCGGCCTTGGGCTTTAGGCTTTGGACTTTCGGCTTTGGGCTCCTAAAGCCTAAAGCCTAAAGCCTAGAGCCTAGAGCCCAGAGCCCAGAGCCCAGAGGCCGACAAGGATCGCCATGTTTATCACCAGGAAAGCCCTCGATCGACGAACCGTGCTGCGTGGCATGGGCGCCGCGCTCGCGCTGCCGCTGCTCGACGCGATGGTCCCTGCCGGCGTCGCCCTCGCGCAGACAGCGGCCCGCCCGCTTCGTCGTCTTGGATTCGTGTACATGCCGAACGGCGTCGCGCGAAATTTCACCGGCATCAATTACTGGACGCCAGTTGGTGAGGGCGCGAACTTCGAGTTGTCGCAGATCCTGACGCCGCTGGCGCCGTATCGCGATCGACTGACGGTCATCAGCGGCCTCGCCCAGCACCAGGCCGATGCGTTCGACGATGGCGCCAACGGCGATCACACGCGAGGAACCAGCTCGTGGCTGAGCGGCGTGCACTGCAAGCGAACCGAAGGCGCCGACGTCAAGAACGGGACCACGGCGGATCAGATCGCCGCGGCCGAGATTGGTAAGACGACCGCGCTGCCGTCGCTCGAGCTGGCGATCGATCTGAACTTCCTCGCCGGGCAATGTGAGAACAGCTACAGCTGTGCGTACCTCAACACCCTCTCGTGGCGTTCCGAGACCGCGCCGATGCCGACCGAGAACAATCCTCGGATTGTTTTCGAGCGGCTGTTTGGCGACGGTGGCACGTCGGCGGAGCGGCTGACGCAGGCGCGCGTGAACGCCAGCATCATCGACTCAGTGCTCGACGATCTCAATCGTCTCAGTCAATCGCTGGGTGCGACCGATCGTGTCAAGGTGGGTGAGTACGTGGATTCGGTGCGGGAAGTCGAGCGCCGCATCCAGCGCGTCGAAAAGGGCGGTGGCACGTCCGAGCTGCCGACGCTGGAACGTCCGTCGGGAATCCCCGAGCGGTTCGATGAGCACGTCAAGTTGATGTACGACCTGCAGTGGCTGGCGTTCCGCGCCGATCTCACGCGCGTGACCACGTTCATGTTGGGCCGCGAGCTGAACTTCAGGACCTATCCCGAGATCGGAATTAACGAGGGGCACCACGGCCTTTCGCATCATCAGGACAACCCGAATCAGCTGGCGAAGTACGCACGGCTGGGCACGTATCAGGCGGAGCTCTTCGCCTGGTTCCTCGAGAAGCTGCACTCCACGCCCGACGGCGACGGCTCGCTGCTCGATCACTCGCTGTTCCTGTATGGCGCCGGTTTGAGCAACCCGAATCTCCACGCCCATTACGATCTGCCGCTGGCAATGGTCGGTGGTGCCGCCGGCCGGATGAATGGTGGACGTCACCTGGTGTTCCCGGCGGAGACGCCGATGACGAACCTCCTGCTCACGATGCTCGACAAGGCGGGCGTGCAGGCGGAAAAGCTGGGTGACAGCACAGGTAAGTTGCCAATCGAGCCACTAAGCGGCGTTTAATCGTGACCTTTATATCGGCGGCATACACAGACTGCACATGATCACGACACACAGAGGCACAGAGGCACAGAGGGTTGTTCTGCTCTTTGTGTTGCTCGTCGCGCTAGTCGGAGCGGGCCCATCAGCAGACGTCACGCTCGTGCAGGCGGTGAAGGCCGGCAACGTCCAGACGGTGCGCGCGATGGTGAAGGCCAAGGCCGACGCCAACAGCGCCGAGCCCGACGGGACGACCGCGCTGCACTGGGCCGTGCAGAACGGCAATGTGGAGATGGTCGATTTGCTGATCCGCTCCGGCGCGAAGGTCGCCGCGGCGAATCGGTATGGCGTCACGCCGCTCGCGGTGGCTTGTACGGCAGGTAGCGCCGCGATTGTCGAGCGGCTGCTCGCTGGGGGCGCCGATCCCAATGGCACCCTCGGCGACGGCGAGACGCCGCTGATGACCGCGGCGCGCACCGGCAGCGCTGAGACGATCAAGGCGCTGATCGCGCGCGGTGCCAACGTCAAAGCCCGCGAGCGCCGCAAGGGCCAGACCGCGTTGATGTGGGCGGCAGCCGAGAACAACGTCGGTGCGATCCGCGCGCTGATTGAAGCGGGTGCTGACGTCAACGAACGATCGACCGGCGGATCGTTCACGCCGTATTTGTTCGCCGTCCGCGCCGGGCACATCGATGCCGCGCGGGCGCTCATCGATGCCGGTGTGGACGTGAACCAGTCGCTCACCGACGGCACGAGCGCGCTGGTTCTCGCGGTGGTGAACGCGCACTACGAGCTCGCCGCCGCGCTGCTCGACAAGGGCGCGAATCCCAATGCCGACAAGCAGGGGTGGACCGCGCTCCATCAGATCGCCTGGTCGCGCCGTCACAACGCCGGCTTCAACCTGCCTGGCCCGGTCGCGACGGGCGGACTCGACAGCCTCGATCTCGTGCGCAAGCTCGTACAGAAGGGCGCCAACGTCAACGCGCGGATGACGAAGGAGCCGCGCGACGGCAATCGCAATCAGTTGAATCGCATCGGCAGCACCGCGTTCCTGATGGCCGCCAAGTCAGACGACGTGCCGCTTATGCGCGTGCTGGTCGAGATCGGCGCCAATCCGGCACTCACCACCGAACGAGGGACGACCGCGTTGATGGCGGCGGCCGGCGTCGGCATCTGGGCTCCTGGTGAAAACCCCGGCACCCACGAGGAAGCGCTCGGCGCGGTGAAGCTCGCGCTCGAAGTGGGCGGCGGCCAGGTGAATGACATCGATCAGGACGGCGAGACCGCACTGCACGGCGCCGTCTATCGCGGCGGTGCGATTCCGGTCATTCAATTCCTGATCGACAAGGGTGCGACGCTCGACGTGAAGAACAAGAAGGGCTGGACCCCCGTCGTCGTCGCCGACGGTGTGGAATACACGCCGGCCGTGCTCAAGCGTTATCCCGAGGCCGCGGCGCTGCTGCGCAAGACGATGCGCGAACGCGGGCTGGCGGTGCCGCCGCCGAATCACAGCGCCGAAAAGACCGAGGCCCAGGACACGGCGGCCGGCGGAAAAACGATCTGGGACGGCGTCTTCACCGACGACCAGGCCGGCCGCGGCCAGAAGATCTACGCCGTCTCGTGCGCGCCGTGCCACAAGGCCGATCTGCTCGGCGACAGCGGCACACCCGCGCTGGCCGGTGCCGATTTCTTCTCGCGCTTCAACGGCTCCAGTGTGGACGATCTGGTCAAGACGATCCGCGCCTCGATGCCGCAGGACGCGCCGGACTCACTGGGCACGCCGGCCTACGTGGATCTGGTTGGCTTTCTACTCAAGGCCAACGGCGGTGCTGCGGGTGCCGCGGAGCTCTCGCAGGATTCAGCGGTACTGAAGCAGATTCGGATTACGAACCCGAAATAACCGTAGGGCCGGTCCTTCTGGACCGGCCGGGAGAACCGACGTGAATCGACATCGCGCGCGCACGGTCGTCTTGTCGTCACTCGTCCTGTCTGGCCTCATCGTCATGATGGCCGGCACTGCCGCACAACAGGAGCAGCCGCCGGGCCAGGCCCCCGCAGCACCGGCGGGCCGCGGCAACTTCCTGAACAACTTCACCGGCAACATCACGGTCGGCAATACCAAGGACATGAGCTCGTCGCGCATTAAGTTCGACGCCGGCGCGCGGACCAACTGGCATCTGCATTCGGCCCCTCAGCTGCTGCTCGTCGAAGAAGGACGCGGCCGTCTGCAGGAACTGGGTGAGTCGATCAAAGATGTGCCTGCGGGACAGCCGGTGCTCACCAAGTCCAACGTTCTCCACTGGCACGGTGCAGCCCCGGATCAATCAGCGCTGCAGTTCAGTGTCTACAGTGGCACGCTCGAGTGGAAAGAGAAGGTCACTGACGAGGAGTACACGGGCAAGACGATTCGCCGCCAATAAACCTTTGACCTTCGCCCTTTGACCTTTGCCTTTTGACCTTTGCCCTTTGATATGACTCATACGATCAGGTTCGCGTCGATCCTCGCGGCCGCGGCGCTCGTCACCGCCGCGGCGACGCTCATCGCTCAACAGAACACTGGCGCACCGGTCGTCAGCGAACAGCCTGCGGCACCGCCGCCAAAGCTTCCGGAGATCACCGCACAGGATCTGCTGGATGGGTTCAAGAATCC
>Ga0114129_10008151_pt1 | contig 14932 bp, 15 predicted proteins | sample RhiMetdeltSRZDD1_FD_80071 | JGI IMG/M metagenome (GOLD analysis project Ga0114129, IMG submission 80071) | Populus rhizosphere microbial communities from Tennessee, USA - Rhizosphere MetaG P. deltoides SRZDD1 (version 2) (version 2) | ecosystem: Host-associated > Plants > Roots > Rhizosphere >...
CGACCGTAACCGCCTCTCGCAGAACAGCAATCGCACCGTCAACATCACGCGGTGGTCCCCACACTTCCGCACCGGCAAGTTGCATCGCGCCATAGCCCATGCGGTTCAGTGTTATCGAGGTGCCGGCGAGCGTGAAGCTGCCGCCGAGGTCCATCCGTTTCGTCATTGTGTTTCTCCTCTAGTCGCTGATGACTTTCAAAACACTGCAGGCCACTTCTCTTAGTACTCAGCGAAAGCCTCGTCAGGATAACAGTACAACCAGCGTTCCCCGGGTTCTGCCGAAGCGATCACGGGATGTCCACTCGCTCGCGCGTGTTTAGTAGCGTGTTGGTTTGGTGAATCGTCGCAGCACAAAGTCGCGCCGCATTCCTGACAGGTCCTAAGATGCACCCACTCCCCGTCGATCTTCACACACTGGGCGCACTCTCGGCGTTTAGCATTTTTGATGGTTGTGATTGCTTCGAGATGAGAGCACGTAATATCAGCCATTGTGTTCCTTTCATTCGTGAAGAACTCGGTGTACTAAGGCAACCGCAATCGATCCTTCACCCACTGCCGATGCCACCCGCTTGAGGCTACCTCCTCGGACATCACCGACCGCGAACACTCCGGGCAGACTTGTTTCGAGCAGATGAGGAGCGCGCGCGAGCGGCCACTGAGCGGCGGCGAGATCTTCGGTCGACAGATCTGGTCCCGTCTTGATAAATCCGTTCATGTCGAGCGCAATGCATCCGTCTAACCAGTGCGTATTTGGTATTGCGCCAGCCATGATGAAGAGGTGGCGTATATCGCGGGTCTCCATCTCTCCGGTTGCGTTATTCCGCCAGCTCACGCGCTCCAGATGATTACTGCCTTCCAGCGATGTGATCTCTGATTGTGAGCGTAAGTCAATCCTGGGATTGTCTTCTATACGACGAATCAAATAGCGAGACATGCTATCGGCCAAACCCTGCGACCGGACGAGCATGTAAACACGCTTAGCGGTCTGCGCGAGGAATACTGCAGCTTGTCCGGCGGCGTTTCCTCCGCCGACTACGATCACGTCTTCTCCACCGCAGAGCTGCGCCTCCATAGCGGTTGCTCCGTAGTACACCCCTGCGCCTTCAAACTGGTAGAGGTTATCAAGTGACAGCTTCCGATATTCGGCGCCGGTTGCGATGATGATCGTGCGCGCCGGAACGCTTGCACCATCTTCCAGCGCAATGGCATACGGTTTCCGCTCGCACGCGAGTTGTTTCGCGCCCTTGGCAATCATCAGTTCCGCCCCAAACTTCTGCGCTTGCGTATAGGCACGCGCCGCCAGCTCCTGTCCAGATATTCCCAAAGGAAAGCCTAGATAGTTTTCGATCCTTGAGCTCGAACCGGCCTGTCCTCCCGGCGCATTCGACTCCAGTACCAAAACATCGAGTCCTTCCGACGCGGCGTAAACGGCCGCCGCCAATCCCGATGGTCCGGCGCCTACGATGACTGCGTCGCGGATGTGTGTCTGGTCGATCGCATCGTTGAAGCCGAGACACGCTGCGATCTCCTCGTTGGTCGGGTCCCGAAGCACAACTTTGCCCCGACAGATCAAAATCGGAACATCCGCCGCTGAGACGTGAAAATGATCCAGAAGTTCCTGAACTCCGTCGTCGCGATCCAGGTCGATATACGAGTACGGGTGTCCATTTCGGGTTAGGAACTCTTTCACTCGAAGTGTTCCCGCACAATGAATCGATCCGACAAGCACGACATCGCCGAATTGCCTCGCGATGAGCATCACCCTGCGCAGAATGAAGGCGCGCATGAGGATATCGCCGAGCTCGCTGTCCTTCTGCACGAGCGAAAGCAAGTCTGCACGATCTACTTCGATCACGTCGCTGGGTTCAGTCGCTGTTGTTTGTGCGACCCCGCGCCTGCCCGACAACATCGTTACCTCGCCGGTGAACATTCCGGGTTGAATGACTGCTACGGTTTTCTGGACGGTGCCGGACATTGCTGAAGTTTCAATTTGGCCTGCGGTGACCACAAAGAGGCGCGCGGTTTGTTCTCCAGCTTCGATTAGCACTTCACCTTCTTCGACGTGTCGCACACGACCGTGGGCAGCGATCCGCGATATCTGAGCGGCGGTCAACGTCGGAAACATCTCCTGGTCGCGCGAAGTCTCTATTGAAGTCTTATCAGTCATGGCGGAAGTCTATCATCCTTGAGCGAGGTTGCATGCCTGCCGCTTCAGCGGCAATTCGATGGGTCAATTGATCTAACTTCACAAGGAAGAGCCTTTGCTTTAGTTAATCATAAGAGTCGGTATCGCATACGACGTTGTCATATCGTCGGCACAGTGCCGCCGTCGATGATGTATTCAGTCCCGGTGATCGAGGCCGCGCGCGGCGAGGCGAGGAAGGCGACGAGCTCCGCCACTTCGTTTGGTCGGGCGGGGCGTCCTATCGGAATCCCCCCAAGCGAATCCATCAAGGCTTTACGTGCGCCCTCGTAGTCCGTGCCCTTGTTCGCCGCCAACTCTTTAACCAATCCCACCGCGGCTTCTGTCTCAACCCAGCCGGGCGAAACCCGGATGACGCGAATCCCTTTCGGGCTCACCTCCTTGGACAGAGCCTTGCTGTAGTTCGAGAGCGCCGCTTTAGCCGCGGCATAGGCAATGGTAGCTTCGGGCAACGGCATGACACTCTGGATCGACGTAACATGAATGATGACGCCAAAACCCTGATCGAGCATCGTCGGCAACAGTGCGCGGTCCAGTCGGACAGCCGGGAACAGATTTAAGGCGAGTGCGCGTTGCCATTCGTTATCATCGAGCACCGCGAAGCCGCCGGCGGGCGCTGACGAGCCTCCGACGACATGGACAATGATGTCAATGCCGCCGAGGTGCTTCAGAACCGCATCGGCAATTGCCGCGCAGCCTTCAGCAGTGGTGATATCCGTGGCTACGAATAAATCGTTATTGGCAAGGTCGTTGGGCCGCTCACGAGCGGCGGTAAGGACCGTCGCACCGCCGTCGCGCAAACGCGCCGTGACTGCTTGGCCGATTCCTTTCGTTCCGCCCGTTACTAGAACGCGCCTGCCATCAAATTCGTGAGGATCGATCTTGATTTCTTGTGCAGCCATCAATCTACCTCAAGTGATTCGATCTTGAGTATTTCAACAGCAAAGGCGCCGTGGAATCGCCGCGTGCTTCAATCTCGTCCGGTATCCAGGCTCCACATCCAGACACTAAGATTATCACGGCTGGAAGGTCCTTGCGGACCATAGGCGCAGCCCTCCTAAGATTGGAACCTGTGTGGGCGCCTATCTACGCGCCGCAAGCGGCGTTCTATGTTGTTTTCTCACGCAGTGTTTTCAACGCGCCGCCCCAGGCGATGAGCTGGTCAAACATGGCGTTGACAGACTTCTCGTGCTGGGGAGCCGGCTTGAAGACGCTGAAGTTCTCGAAATCAGTGAAGAGGGAAAGCCCGACCTGCGCGCGCACGTCGGCGACCTGCAGCTCTCCCATCACCAAACGCAGATTCTCTACCGCGCGCACACCTGCCGCGCCGCCGTAGCCAACGAACCCAGCCGCCTTGTTGACCCACTCTTTGTAGAGATAATCAATCGCGTTCTTGAGCGCGCCGGATGTCGCGTGGTTGTACTCAGGCGTCACGAAGACATAACCGTCGAAGGACGCGATCTTCGCGGACCAATCCTTCGTGTGCTGATGCGTGTACCGGCCCATCGTCGGCGAGATCGGCTCGTCGAGGAGCGGCAGATTAAAATCCTTGATGTCCACGAGTTCAAACTCGGCGTCACTACGCTTTTGGGCGATTTCATAAACCCATTTCGCAACGACCTCGGCCTTGCGACCGGGCCGCGTGCTTCCGATGATGATGGCAATCCTTACCATGATTCCTCCAGTGCTGTTTCCGTTACCGACACTCGATCTTCAACGCAGCCCACTTAAGAGATTAATCGTTCGCTCGCGTCGCCCCCACGCGACGACGGCCGTGACGACGAAAAGAATAATCGCCCCCAATGGGCTTCCGCCGACGATGAAGAGGTGCGTCATAACCGCACAAGCCATCACCCCGGCGAGCATTAGTGCACCCAATCCGCTCGTGCGCGGGATCAAAAGCAGAATCGCGCCCGCGACTTCGAGCGCCCCGGTCAGATAGCGGAACCACTGCCCGATGCCAATCGCCTCGAACAGCCCGACCATTTGCGCATTTCCAGACAGTTTCAAAAAACCCACCATCAGGAACATCCCTGCCGCAGCGATCTGCAAAATCCACAGTGCGGCGTTCACGATCTTCTCGGTCGAACTCGAACCCGACCGCGTACCCTCTGTTAATACCTGTGCCATACATTTACCACTCCTTCCTATCTTCGCTCATTCAAGAGTTAATCGTGCCCATCCTACCTAGACGGTAATCTTCAATCGCCTGCCGGATTTCGCCTTCCGTGTTCATCACAAACGGCCCGTAGCGCGCGACGGGTTCGTTCAAGGGCACCCCGGCGATAAGCAACACTTCGAGCGTAGCCTTCGCGTCGGCCGCATTTTCGATTCTCACTTCGGCACCATCCTGCGCGAACAGGACCATCTGCCCGTCCCCGGCTCGCTCGCCCTCTGCTCCGAATAAACCTTCTCCGTCCACGATGTAGGCGAATGCGTTGGAAGAGTCCGGCACCTGTTGGCTGGCCGCGCCTCCGGGCTCAATCCTGTAATGCAGGTAGATGATCGGCGTGCGAGTCTCAATGACTGCTTTCTCGCCCATCGCTTCGCCTGCGATCACACTCACGCTCACCAGGCCATCGGCCGAAGTCGCCTTAGGAATTTGCGAGTTCGGGATCTCCTGGTAGCGCGGTTTCATCATCTTGTCGCGCCTCGGCAGATTCACCCAAAGTTGGAATCCGTGCATCCGCCCTCCGTCGCGAAGGAACTCTCTGGCGGGCATCTCCGAGTGGATCACGCCCGCTCCGGCCGTCATCCACTGCACGTCACCCGGCCTTAGGCGTCCGGCGTGTCCGCGAGAATCCTTATGCTCCATATCCCCCGACAGCAGGTAGGTCACGGTCTCGAATCCGCGATGCGGATGGTCCGGCGCACCTTTCGCTTCACCGGGCGCAAGTTCCATTGGCCCCATCTCATCAAGTAGCAGGAACGGATCAAACTCTGAAAAGGACGCTTTAGGAAACGGACGGCGGACAAGAAAACCCCCGCCTTCCAGAGTCTCGATGCTGTTTACGACTCCGGCGACCGTCCGCCTTGCGCCTCGGCGAGTCTCCTCACTTCTCAATGCTTCACTTACCATAGACATAAGAATCTCCTCTCTCTTCCTTCGACGCGCGTGGCAAACGATTCACGCGCTGGCCTTCTCTTCACTTTGTTCTGACGTGGCTGCCTCATAGCCGATCTTCTTTAACAGGCTGATCAGCGTCTTGCGCTCCGCCCTGGTCAGGGAGGCTGACGCGAGTCGTTCCATGTCGGCGGCATGATCGGCGTAGACCCGTGTGATCAGCTTCCTGCCTTCCTTCGTCAGATGAACTATCCTCGTCCGCCGGTCGGTGCCGTGCGCGCGCCGCTCCACCAACCCCTTCGTCTCCAACCGGTCAACAGCGACTGTGATCGAGCCGCTTGTCAGCAGAACTTTTTTCCCGATCTCGTTAACGGGGAGCGGCCCTTTGTGCAGCAGGGCTTCGAGCACAGCGAAGTCACTGCCGCACATCTCCAACTCAGAGATGCTCTTTTCGGCGTAGCCTTGTACCGCACTTGCCGCCTTCCACAACACGAGAAACACGTGAACGCCACTTCCGCCTGTCAACGATTCCAGTTTGCGCTCGTTCATATTCTTATTACCTTGATTTCAAGATACTTTATCTGAAGGCAACTGTCAAGTGGTGGCCCTGGGTCATTTCATGCTTCGACTGTTCTGGCCCATGAGATTCGCTGGCCTCCCATCTTCCTGACTGCTCGCAGCGATGCCTCGCCGTAGTAGTAGCGCCGCCCTTGATAACTGGAGCGGAGGGGGAATCTGCGCGAAGGTACGCTCGCAGCGTTCGCTTCGCCCAAACACATAATCGGCTTTCTTGTCCGTGCTCGCTGCACGTGCAAATTTCCGGACGTGAGCTTCGACTCGCATCAGTCGCCACGTGAACGCGGAGCTTCGCGTCTTCAATGCGCTGCATCGTCGATACCGTCCAGGCGACTACGAGACCTGGAAGTACATTGCGCCGGTTCAGAAGGCAGCCTGGTTGCGAAAGTCCTTCGAATACGGCACGTTGGGTGGCGAGATCCGCCGCGAGTTCGAGCCTCAACCGGCGAAATCGTGGCACTAGAGCATTGGGGTTCCAGTGGTTTCGCCAACACGGATTTGGATTTGCGCTCCGGCACAGCGGGGCGTTCCCGGGCGACCTTGTTGCAGTGCAAGGTATCGGTGGTCTGGGGCACCTCGGAATTCAATTCGCGAACAAGTTTGGTTATAAGGTCGCGGCTATCGGGCGCGGCTCGGAAAACGCGGCGCTCGCAAAGAAACTCGGAGCGAGCGTGTACATTGACAGCAAAGCGACGAACGCAGCAGAGGCATTGCAAAAACTGGGCGGGGCACAGGTGATTCTAGCGACGGCCCCAAGCTCGAAAGCGATGTCCGAGCTGATTGACGGTCTGGGGCCGAACGGCAGGCTCATGGTCATAGGTGCGGCTTTTGATCCGATTGAGGTCACACCGATACAGCTCATCAGCGGAAGTCGAACGATTCAAGGCTGGGCATCGGGAACACCGATTGACGCCGAGGACACACTGCGTTTCGCCCGAACTAACTGGTGTGCGCCCCCTGATTGAAACCTATCCACTCGAAAAAGCGGCCGAGGCTTACGCGCGTATGCTGAGCGGCGACGCAAGTTCCGCGTCGTTCTGACGATGTGAAGCCTATCGCCGGGATGTGCCGAATGCTCAGGTTTGCGTTCTTGACGCCGGTCATTTCGCATTGGACACGGCGGCAAATGAGATCGCCGCCTTGGTTCGAGGCTTTGAGGGTTCATCACGTTGAGGGTTGTCAGTTTCAACAAGAAACGTGGGGTTTCATCCAGGAAGTCAAGCAGCGTGTTCCAGGACGGTGACCGATGACCGCATTTATGAACGATCCGTAGTCGCGCAGCAGAGTTTTGCGACGGGTTTGGTCTGCGCCTCCCGATTCTATGGCGAAGGATGTAGAAGCCAGGGCTTGCCGTATGAGGAATAGCAAAACCGCAGGTCCTGCGGTTCGAGCTTAAGGTAAAGACCAAGAATGGTTCGGTGCAACGTGTGGGCCAAGGCGAAACGATCGCGATCTACTCGAAAGTAAAATCGTTGGGCTCTCTCCTTTTCTTCCGGAGCAAGCACCTGAAAACACCTCTCGATTCGCAGCCCAGGCTGATCAAGCATTGCGCGCCAGACGTGAACCTCGTCACCCGGCAGCGACACTTCGCCCAAAGGGCGTGCCCATAGATAATCCTTAACATCACCTGGGTTCTTTGCAGGCCTCTCGCATCCTGATTCAGATTCATTCATTTCTTCAATTCGTGGCCCTAAATCGAAGTCGCGATTCTCGGTAATCGCGTTTTCGTATGCAGTCCAAACCTAGTCAGGCTGTCCCCCTGAACCCTATTGGGCACACAAGGCAAGGATAAAATATATCGCACTGCAGGCTCGCGTTGAAGCCTTCAGTCAGCGGGGCGTTTGATAAGGCTACAAGCAACTCTTTACACAACTCTCTTACACAACCACGGATGACTGGATTTAACGCTGAAGGCAAGATAATAATAAAACGATAGAGTTTTTAGTAACTCATGGTACTTTTTTTGTTGACAGCCTGCTGGGAGTAGCGTATCATCGGCTCCGCCTTTAAACGAGTTGTGGGAATGATCATTTTCGTCCCGTAAGCTAATGCCCTTTGGCTTTCATCTATCTAGATACGTGCGCAATGCGTCTGACTTCGACCAAGCCAAACATTCGTTGATAGCACAAGAGCGACTGGGCAGAGGATAACTCTCTTTGAGTTTTCTCTGACCGTAATGCTCAAGCCTTTTTCGAGGTTCTCCTACTCTAGAGGTTCTCCTACTCTATTTGACATGAAGCCGGCGGCGTCGGCCAGCTTGTTTGCGCAAGCAAACCGATGAAGTAAGAGCACACTTCGCTCGTGTAACGCTTCAGCTTGGATTAGCTTACTATTCTGTAATCTCGCATAAAGCAGAATAGCCTGAGAAGGGGGAGCTAGTTGTCGTCGGTTAGTCCAGGAGCAGAAATGTCTCTCGGTGCGAAGCCACGCCTCGGTGAATTGTTTGGGCGAGCGTACTCTGACGGCTATGCCTATCACGGTGATCTTGGGCTCGAAGCTGACGAGTTCGCCGCACACCTCATTGCAATCGTGGAAAAACACGTTGGCCCCGGCGTTCCGCGGGCGGCGGCGCTCGGTTTTATTAATAGTTTGCATACGTGCGACCTCTATCTCGCAGCAGCTTGCGCACAACACAGCGCGGCAGCCTGGAGCCGGTTTATGAGGCTCTATCAGAAATATCTGAACGATATCGCGCTCTCCGTTTCCCCTAACAGTGATGCAGCGAGCGAGCTTGCGGGCAGCGTGCTGGTTGATATGTTTCTACCGGATCGCTCGGGCCACAGCCGAATAGCCTCGTATCACGGACGAAGCTCGTTAACCACCTGGCTTCGTGTAATCGTCTGTCACCGCGCCACCAACGAGAGAGAGTGTAAGTACAACAGTCTGGAGCGGATCGAATCCATTCCGGAAGTGGCAGAGAAGGGGGACGTGCGCAACATCGAGGCGGCGCTCAGGGCTTCCCGTTATGAAGACATGATTAAGGATTCTCTTAGCTGTAGCTGCAAACGCCTAAGCGACCGTGAACGACTGTTGTTGCTGCTCCGTTATGACGAGGAACTTCAGGTCAGTCAGATAGCTCGGCTTCTCGGTGTATTCCCATCAACCGTTACGAGGCAGCTTGAGCGAGTCCAGGGAAAGCTCCGCGAGAATGTAGTCTCGACGCTCGCAACTAAGTACAAGCTTCAACCCGCTGCCATACAGGAGTGCGTAACTGATTTACTGGATAATCCTTCACATTCCGTCCTGGCGCACATTAAGGAATGCTGAAGTGGTAGCGGTAGACCGATGTTTCGACCATTAGTGTAACAGCAGCGCCTCACCCCAATAAGACCTTGATTGTTTGCTCCTAAATATATTATGAACATGCGACTCCTGATTATGAACCTGCGACTCCTGGCGCCAGGGATGTATATGAGTTGAATGGTGACTAGCTCTTAAGCGGCCGTGTTGCCATGTCCTCTTGAAATGCACGAGGTGAACACCGTGCCCGACACTTGCCCTGACCTGGAAACTCTGGCGACCTACCTTGAAGGGAACCTTACAAGCGATGAACGGCACCTAATCGAAGCTCATCTATCCCAATGCTCCCGCTGTCGCAAGATAGTGTCGCTGGCGGTCAAGAGTGAAACAAATGTGCCCCCTCCGACCCCGCCTGATTCACCCGATTCTTAACAACTTACCGAGTCATCCCGTTCGGGCCCTCTCAACTGCTGACTCTTCGTTCCAGGTGTCAACACCTTTCATTTGCGCAAATTCTTGGCTCTGAACTGTCTATATCGGTGGAAAGGAGTAAATCTCGACACTATAGGCTAGGCCGACCTAAGCGAATGAAGTAACCGAAGGACACTAGGCAAGCACCGGAGTTTAAAGGCAAGTTGTAACGGTTACCTGGAACTAATTGGCTTTGGGGCTGCGGCGTCAAACCGGCGCGTGAGTGTGGCCTTGGGACGCCCATAGTTCAAGATTTTGTCGAGCAGCAATGAGGGGTAAGCGTAACTGGCTCGGGCTCTCGGTGTGGACATCCACGGTCGCGCGCACCAGTCGTTCAGATTGAGATTGCGCAAGAAGTCTTCCGGCTGAATCTGATCGAGACCTGAGGGAATAGGCTTGTCCGCTTGTTCTCAATCGCACCAAATCTTCGATGGAGGGTGTTTTCAATGGCAATGAGTGCTGAAGAGATACGAGAAAAGATCAAGAGATCAATAGCAAGCATTACGTACATAGACCCGGCGAAGATCGACGATTCCGCATCCTACAAAGACGACCTGGCAATTGACTCTCTCTCCATTCTCGAAATCGTCGTCGATGTGGAATATCAGTTCCAAATCAGAGTTCCAGAGGAGGAGCTATCTGCGATTCGTACCGTGAGCGATACGGTCAACACTGTTCAGAAATACTTATGTGCAGAGGTGGTCTGAGCATGCAGACTCGCGTCGTTGTTTCAGGAATCGGGACCGTGACTTCTATCGGTACAGGCTGCGAGCCGTTTTGGAATAATTTGCTTGCTGGCCGGTGCGGCATTGCGCCCGTGGGGTCCTTTGATACCAGCAGCTACAGCGTACATCGCGGAGCCGAGGTTAAGGATTTCGACGGCAAAGCTTACGTATCGAAGCTGGACTGCGATTCGATTGGCCGAGCGTCGCAATTCGCCATCGCCGCTGCGCGGCTGGCGCTTGCAGATGCAAATCTCGACTTGAGCATGCTTGACCCCGAGCGAGTCGGCGTGACGATTGGGACAACTTCGGGCGAGCCGCAAATGATCGAGCGCTTTGACGATGCCGCAGAAAGCGGAGCCTTGAACACTGTTGGCCCTGAATTCATGCGGTTCTATCCGTGTCACGTGATTGCAGCCCACGTTGCCAGCGAATTGGACCTGGAAGGCATCAACGTGACCATCCCGGCTGCGTGCGCCGCGGGCAATTACGCCATCGCGCACGCCTTCGATGTCCTGCGCTCAGGACGGAGCGATCTGATGCTTGCGGGTGGTTCCGATTCATTCTCGCGCATAACCTACACCGGGTTTGCTCGCCTGGGTGCAATCGCGCCGGAGGTATGCCAGCCGTTTGATCGTAATCGCAAAGGCATGGTGCCCGGCGAGGGCGCGGGTATTCTTGTGCTCGAGCCCCTGGAGCGGGCAATCGCGCGCGGGGCCAGGATCTACGCTGAGGTCGCCGGCTACGGTCTATCCTGTGACGCCCATCATATGACCGCGGCCCATCCACTTGGCCCGGCGCGTGCAATGGAAAAAGCGCTCGAGGAGACCTGCACAAAGCCGGAACAGATCAGCTACATTAGCGCACACGGTACAGGAACGCCGACCAACGATCTCATAGAGACTATAGCAGTCAAGCGCGTCTTCAAGGATGCGGCATATAGGACTCCGATCAGCTCAATCAAATCCATGTTGGGGCACACGATGGGCGCGGCTTCTGCCATTGAGGCGGCTGTTTGCGCTCTGGCGATTTTCCACAGCCGTGTGCCTCCCACCATGAACCTCCAGGAGCCTGACCCCGAGTGTGATCTTGACTATGTCCCAAATCGCTCGCGGGAGCACGAGGTCAATATTGCGATGAATAACGCCTATGCATTTGGCGGCAACAATGCGTCGCTGATACTTCGAAAGATCGAGGCATGAAACGATGGCGCGAAGAGTATTCATTACTGGAGCAGGGGTGATTTCGTCGCTCGGCGATTCGCCGGCGAAACTGCACACCGCGCTCTGTGAAGGCCGCGCCGGCTTGCGCCAGATAGAGCTGTTCAGCACTGAAGGGCTAGGCTGTCACCTCGGTGGCGAGATCGCTTCCTTCTCTCCGAATAACTACCTGGGCGAAAGGAACTTTCGGCCGCTGGACCGGACTTCACAGCTTGTGGCAGCGACCGCGCAAATGGCTCTAGACGATAGCGGATGGACAGTGGAGATGCGAAGCCAAAACGAAGTAGGGCTGGTGCTCGGAACGATGTTTTGCAGCGTTCACACAATCTCCCAATTCGATCGGCGCGCGCTTGTCGCTGGGCCGGCTTACGCGAGTCCGATGGATTTCTCCAACACCGTGATAAATGCGGCTGCCGGTCAAACAGCCATCTGGCACAACCTGCGGGGCGTCAACTCCACGATCGCCGCCGGATCGGTTTCGGGGCTTCAGGCGATTATCTATGCAACGGAACTGATACGCACCGGGCGAGCCAAGGCCATTCTTGCCGGAGGCGCTGATGAGTTGTGCTTCGAATCATTCTATGGCTTCAATCGTGCGGAGTTACTGTGCGGATCGAACCACTCTCCGGGAGATTTCCCGATTCCGTTCGACCAAAAGCGGAATGGTTTTGCCCTAGGAGAGGGCGCCGCACTCCTGATGCTCGAGGATGCGGAGTCGGCAGCCGAACGCGGCGCGCATGTTTTGGCGGAGATCAGCGGACAGGGAAGCGGCTTTGATCCATCGCGCGGCGCCGATCGCAGAAAATCGATTGCGACGATAGCGCGAGCTATTCGGCTCGCCCTCGATGACGCTCACGTGAAAGCCGATGAGGTTGACTGCCTTAGTATGTCGGCGAATGGAAGTGTGCAAGCGGATCGTAACGAGGCCGAAGCTGCGGCTCTCGTGTTCGGCGCGCGCGCGGGCACAATTCCAGTGACCGCTATCAAGTCTATGCTTGGCGAAACGCTCGGCGCATCCGGGGCCATGCAAACGATTTCACTGGTTGAGGCCGTCCGCGACAGAACGCTGCCGGGCATCAATCGGCTGGACACAGTTGAAGAAAACTTCCCGCTGGCAAAGGCAAGCCCGGAAAAACAAAAGCTCGACCTCTCCAACGGTCTGATCAACTCAATCGGCTTCGACGGAGGCTGTTGCTCGATGGTTCTTACCAGTTGCGCGTGAGGAGTGTCACTTCGCGCGAGGAGCGTCACTTCATGTCCAGTTCACTCTTGTCAGAACTGTTTGCGGAGCCGAGAGCACTCGAGCTAGTGCCGAGGTTGGAGCGGCAAGGTTACGAGAGCCAGCAGGTCGCGCGCCGTCGCGAATGGATCGAAGAAAAAGCGGGCTGTCAGCTAACGCACATAGGTTCCTATTCAATACCCAGCGAGCAGATGCGTGGCAACATCGAGAATCCCATCGGCGCAGCCCAGATGCCGCTGGCCATAGCCGGGCCGCTTCTGGTTAACGGCACTCATGCACAAGGGACGTTTTATGTGCCGATGGCGACAACCGAAGGTGCCCTCGTGCGCTCGTACGAACGCGGCATGGCTACTCTTACGCGCGCAGGCGGGGTTTCCGTCCGAATACACCAGGACGAAAACCGGGTCTCGCCTGTCTTCCTTTTTCAGGATGTCGATGAGGCACATAGCTTCGCACAAACGTTACACCAGAATTTCGAGGCGATACGAGTAGAGGCTGAGGTAACAACGGGTCACGGCAAGCTGCTTCGCATTGAGTGTCACCCGATTGGCCGCGAAGTGATCGTCAACTTTTGCTACTTCACTGCCGACGCTCAGGGCATGAATATGATCGTCAAAGCGACCGATCATGCCTGTCAGTGGATTATGCGGCACAGCCTCGCCAAACAGTTCTACGTCTTCAGCGGGTTCAGCTCTGAAAAGCGCGCGAGCGGTTCCCTGTTCTCCGGCGGCAAGGGCAAACGAGTTATCGCAGGCGCTCTGCTTCAGGGAAACCTTGTGAGGTCATATCTGCACACGACCCCCGAGCAGGTGCTCGATACGTGGCATCACACGATGCTTGGTCATTTACAGGCGAACGCGACCGGCTATAACGGCCATTACGCAAATGGGCTTTGCGCGATCTTCATCGCGTGTGGTCAGGACGTCGCGAACGTTGTGAATTCCGCCGTCGGCATCACCAACTTCGAGGTCACTGCAGAGGGCGATTTGTACGCGAGTGTGACCCTCCCTTCATTGACGGTGGCGACAGTGGGCGGCGGCACCGGACTTGGAACGAGCCGCGAGTGCCTCGATATGCTCGGCTGCGCAGGCAGCGGTCAGGCTGCGAAGTTCGCCGAGATTATCGCGGCGACACTGCTTGGGGGAGAGATTTCCATGGCGGCGGCAATAGCCAGCGGTGAATTCGTCGAAGCGCACGAAGCTTATGGGCGCAATCGTCCGCCGAGCACCTGGCGCTGAATCAGGGCCTGAATGATCGGTATCTGACGGTTTCAAACGGAGAGCGGATGAAGAGACCGTTCAAAGGTCTAAGCCTTAGAGAAGGGCCTGAGAAGGCCTACGATGCCGTAATCATCGGAGCAGGCATCGGGGGGCTGATTTGCGCGAACCTTCTCGCGCGGAGCGGGTTGCGGGTCTTGCTTGTTGAGCAACATTACATGGCGGGCGGATATTGCAGCACGTTTAGGCGCAAGGGCTACACCTTTGACGCCGCGACACACTTTTATCCGCTGCTGGGAAACGCCGCAACCATCACCGGCGGTTTGCTCCTCGAGCTTGGGATTACCACCGGCTGGGTAAAGATGGACCCCGTAGACCACTTTCATTTTCCTGATGGTTCGAGCTTTTCGGTACCGGCTGATTTCAACGACTATCTCGGAAGACTGAAGACTGAGTTTCCCGAAGAGGCCGAGGCACTTGACCGGTTTTTCGCGGTAGTGCGGGAGGTTTATCTGCTCGGTCTTCTTTACTACTTTCGCGGACGCAATACGGATCGTCTAGATCAATATCGGGATCTGACACTCAGGGACGTGCTTGACCGCTACTTCCGCAATGAGAAGCTCAAGCTGCTGCTAACGGCCGATTGTCCTCACTGGGGCTCGCCGCCCTGCCGCACGTCGTTTGTGTTCGACTCGATGCTCAGGCTTTCCTATTTTCTCGGTAATTATTATCCCTGCGGCGGGTCTCAAGTCTTCGCCGATGAGCTCGCGTCAAAGTTCGAACAGATGGGCGGCCACATACTGATGAATTCTATGGTTGTCCGGATTCTGATCGAGAAGAAGACTGCGTGTGGAGTTGAAATACAAACCGGACCGGTTCGCGCTCGTTTCCTGAAACGAGTGCAGGCGGACGTGGTGATATCGAACGCCGATTTGCTGCTGACTCTGGAACGTTTGATTGGAGCTGAACACCTTGACCG
>Ga0114129_10008152_pt1 | contig 14931 bp, 12 predicted proteins | sample RhiMetdeltSRZDD1_FD_80071 | JGI IMG/M metagenome (GOLD analysis project Ga0114129, IMG submission 80071) | Populus rhizosphere microbial communities from Tennessee, USA - Rhizosphere MetaG P. deltoides SRZDD1 (version 2) (version 2) | ecosystem: Host-associated > Plants > Roots > Rhizosphere >...
CGCCCTCACCGCGCGGCTCCGCGCGCAGCCGGCCGCCGAGGGCGGTGACACGTTCGCGCATCCCGAGCAGCCCGACGCCGGGTACCGGTGGAGTGGCCGGGGTGGCGCTGCCGTCGTCATCGACACGGATCGCGAGGGCGTCCGGGTGGTAGTCGATCCGGACCGACGCCGTAGCGGCGGCGGCGTGGCGCGTGATGTTGGTGAGCGACTCCTGAACGATCCGGTATGCGGTGCGGTCCACCGCGACCGGTACGTCGGGTCGTTCCCCTTCGATCGTCAGCTTCGCGTCCAGGCCGGTCGCACGAGCCCGTTCCACCAGTTCCGGGACGTGGTCGAGCCCGCGTGGCGGGTTCTTGTCGTCGTCGCGCAGCGCTTCCAGGGTTGCGCGCAGTTCCCGGGTCGCCTCACGACCGGCTTCCCGGATCGCCAGCAGGGCATCCGGCACCTGTTCACCCCGCTTGCGGGCCAGGTGGACAGCGACTTCAGCCTGTACCTTGATGATCGAGATTTGATGGGTGAGCGAATCGTGTAGCTCTCGCGCGATGTGCAGCCGCTCCTCGTTGGCGCGCCGCCGCGCGGTCTCCTCCCGGGTTCGCTCGGCTTCGTCCGCCCGCCGCTCGGCCTGCCGCAGCGCTTCACCGGCGGCGCCTGCGGCGATCAGCCAGGCCAGCTCGAGGGCGCCGCGCGCCTGCTCGAACGCTTCGCGTACCGGCCAGTCCTGCGGCGCGGCCAGCGCGGCCAGCGGGAGAGTGGCCAGCATGGCCACCGATACCGCGATCGTGATGGCGCGGTGTCCCGCCCGCACAGCGGCGTATACGGCGAACAGGTACGCGACGGCAGCAACGTCGAAACCGATCGCCTGGTAACCCACGGCGCACAGCCCGGTGACGGCCAGGACGGCAATCGGAGCCCGGCGGCGCCAGGCGAGTACCAGGCCGCCGGCCGCCAACAGCACGTAGCCGAGCAGGTCGAGATCTGTGGCGGGGTGGTCTCCGGACAGCCCGGCCACCAGCAGTGTCGCGGCCACGCAGACGGCGATCGCCCAGTCTCTGACACCGGCCCCGGCAACGGACCGTCCTGTGCTCATGGGCGCACCCTAGCCGCATGTTGCCGCCGGCGACTCATGCTGGCGAAGGAGCGGCCGCCTACCGCGCACGCGGTACTTTCCCGGCGCCTACGGCGCTGGCGGTAGCGCGAAGTGCATCCTCCTGCGGGACGACCAGCGGTGCGCTCGGAGACATGATCGGTCGGCATCCCAACCCATCGAGGAGACGATGATGCCAACCGAGACTCTGGCGCGACTGGCCCGGTTCTGTTACCGGCGCCGCCGCCTGGTCCTCCTGACCTGGACCGTCGGCGTGATCGCCGTGGCGTTCGTCGGGTTCGGCTACGGCGCTGCCTCCGACAACGACTACTCCGGTGGCGACTCCGACTCCGCCAAGGCGCGGCTTCTGATCCAGCGGCACTTTCCCGAGCGGCAAGGGGACACGCTTACTCTCGCGATCCAAACGGAGAAGGGGATCGACGACCCCGTTGTCCGGCAAAGGATCGAGAAGGTCATCGCCGATCTGGACGCCTCACCCGTGACCGGACCGGTGACCTCGCCGTATCAGGACGAGGACCTCGTGACGGCGGATCGTCGCATCGCCCGTACGACCATTCCGCTGACCGTCGAGGATGTGGACAAGACCGAGGTCAAGCGCCTGGTCGATACGGTCGAGGACGCCTCCGGTGACGGCGTGACGCTGGGGTTGGGCGGAGACAGAGCGGAGAAGGCCGAGACACCCCCGCAGGGTTCGGCCGAGAGTGTCGGCGTACTGGCCGCGGCTGTGATCTTGTTCATCGCCTTCGGGTCCTTGGTGGCGATGGGCCTGCCGATCGTGACCGGACTGATGGCGGTCCTCGGCGGTATCGCCCTGATGAAGCTCGTTGGGCACGTGATCCCCTCGCCGGACTTCACCGTGCTCGTCGCCGCTTTGATCGGGCTCGGTGTCGGCATCGACTATGCGCTGTTCATCCTGACCCGCTACCGGGACAGCCTGCAGGACGGCCACGATCCCGAGAGCGCCACGGTAAAGGCCATCACCACCGCGGGTCGCGCGGTGCTGTACGCCGGCACGACCGTCGTGATCGCGCTGCTGGGCCTGATTGCCATGGGACAGAAGATGATGTCCGGCGTGGCCGTCGGCGCGTCGGTGACGGTACTGGTAACGATGATCGCCGCGGTGACCCTGTTACCGGCCTTGCTGGGCTTCACCGGCCACCGAATCAACTCTTTTCGCCTGCCGCGGCGCACGTCGCACGAGCGTCGTACCCCCGCCGAGCGCTGGGCCGGTGTGGTGCAGCGCAGGCCGCTGGTCGCCGCGGTACTGGCCGGCGTCGCCCTGCTGGTGCTAGCCGCGCCCGCGCTGTCGATGCGGCTGAGCCTGCCCGACGCCAGCGTCCAGCCACACGACCGGAGCAGCTACACCTCGCACCAGATCCTCTCGGCGGGGTTCGGCCCGGGCTTCGGCGCACCCCTGATCTTTGCTACCGAGGTCGACTCCACGGACGCCGATCTGCGTCCCGTCGTCGAAGCGGTCCGGAACACCGAGGGCATCGCCTACGCCACGGAGCCACGGCTCAGCATGGACGGGCGGGCCGCCACGTTCATGGCCTTTCCCGAGACCGGATACCAGGACGAGGCCACCGCGGACCTGGTGCACAGACTCCGCGACGACGTGCTGCCCGACGCATCCGGCGGCGCAAAGGTGTACATCGGCGGTCCGAACGCTGGCGCGATCGACTTCGCCGAGGAGACCAGCTCCCGCCTGCCTCTTATGATCGCGGTCGTCATCGCGATGTCCCTGGTACTGCTGGTCGCCCTGGTCCGGTCGGTCACCATCGCGCTGCAGGCCGCCGTAATGAACCTGCTGTCGATCGGCGCCGCCTACGGCGTGCTGGTCGCGATCGTGCAGTGGGGATGGTTCGGGTCGGTCCTCGGTTTCCCCACCGACATGCCGGTCACGACCTGGGTACCGATGATGATGTTCCCACTCCTGTTCGGCTTGTCGATGGACTACGAGGTCTTCCTGATCTCGCGGATCCGTGAGGAGTACGAGCGCACCGGCGATACCCGCGGAGCCGTCACCCGCGGGCTGGCCCGGACCGCCAAGGTCATCACCGCCGCGGCCGCCATCATGATCGCCATCTTCGCGACCGCCCTGCTCGGCCCCGACGTCTCGGTCAAGCAGATCGGTCTGGGCATGGCCGTCGCCGTGCTCGTCGACGCCACCATCGTCCGGATGATCCTCGTCCCCGCGGTGATGGAGCTGTCCGGCAAGGCCAACTGGTGGATGCCCGGACGCCGGGCACCGAAGGCGACCTCGGTCGCCCCGGCCAAAGTTCTAGATCAAATCGGGAGTGGTAGGCATGCGTAAGGCCTTTGTTGTCACCAGCGCGCTCGTTCTCGCCGCCGTCCTGGTGCAGTTCTATCTTGCCGGCGTGGGCGCGTTCACCCGGCCAGCCACGACAGACGCGTGGACGGCACATCGCGCCGGGGCGTTGGCCATCATGGCGCTCGCCCTCGTCGACACCGCCGTCGCGGCGCTCGCGCGGGCCGGCGGGCGGATCATCGCGTTCGCTGCGCTGCCGGTCGGCCTGGTCATCTTGCAGTACGTCCTGGTCGGTATCGGCATGGCGTTGGGTGGCAACGCGGACGACCGCACCGGTACGCCGCTGTATGTCGTCGCGCTGCACGCGTTGAACGGCTTGGCCGTGCTGGGCGCCGCCGTTGTCGGCCTGATGAATGCCCGCCGTCTCGCCGCGAGTACCGCATGAGCCCGTTGCTGATCCTCGACCTGCTGCTGGCGCTGGTCGTCGGTTGCCTGTGGGTGGCGGCCTGGCCGCTGCGGGGTGCGACGGCCGGCACCGCGGTCCTGATCGCTGCCGTGCTGGCCACGGCCGCGCGAGCGACCGTGGTCGCTCTGCTCGGCGGCGCCGGCTGGTGGTTCCTGCCGGACCGGCTGGTGAGTGCCGTCCCGCTGACGCTGCTCTCCGGCGCGGTCGGCGTCGCCCTGATCGGGCGACGCACGCCGCCGACGGCGGTGATGATCGCCGCGGCCTACCTCGCGGTCGCGGGCATCGCGATGCAGTTCCTGGTCGGGTACCCGGTGACCGCCGGTGCGGTCGCGGCCGTCTTCGGTCCGGGCGTCGCAGCACTGCTGGTGTGGCGATTGCCGGCTCGCCCGGCGCGGGTCGCCGTGGTGGCGACCACCGCGGTGGCGTTGCTGGCCACGGGTGTCGCGGCCGCTATCGGCAGTCGGCTGCCCGATCGACTCGACCACAGCGGCCATGCCGCCCACGGTGTACCTGGCGTATCAGTCGCCGACCTGCGCGGACCGAGCCGCGCACCGACCCGGACGTTCACGCTCACCGCCCGCGCCGCAACGGTCAGCCTGCCGTCCGGCACGACGGTGGACGCGTGGACGTTCAACGGCCAGGTGCCGGGGCCGGAGCTGCGGGTGACCAAGGGCGACCTGGTCGAGGTGACACTGCGCAACGAGCTGCCGGACATCGGGGTCACGCTGCACTGGCACGGGTACGACGTGCCGGCCGGCGAGGACGGTGTCGCCGGTGTCACGCAGGACGCGGTACCGCCGGGCGGCACGTTCACCTATCGCTTCGAAGCCAAGGACGCGGGCAGTTACTGGTACCACTCGCACGAGATGTCCAGTGCAGCCGTCCGCAAGGGCCTGTACGGCACTCTCGTGGTTGTCCCCGACGCGCTCGGGCCGGCGGAGACCGACATTGGCCTGCCCGTGCACCGGTTCGACTCCGGCGTGATGCTGTTCGGCGGATCCGATCAGCGGGAGATCCGCGACGTACCCGAGGGCCGGCGGGTACGTCTGCGGCTGATCAACACCGACAACGGCGCGCATCGGGTGTCAATTGGCGGTACGCCGTACACCGTTACCGCCATCGACGGTCGGGACCTCAACGGCCCGACGGTTCTGACGGCCGAGACCACGCTGCGGCTGCCCGCCGGCGGCCGCTACGACGTCGGGTTCACGATGCCGGCCGGGGCCGTGCACGTGATGGTGGACGGCCGGGAATCCGACGGGCTGCTCCTGGGATCCGGTGCGATGCCCGCGCACCCGGCCGGCTCCGACCTGGACATCACCCGGTACGGCACGCCGGCGCCGGGACCATTCGATCGGTACGACAAGGACTTCACGCTCGTGCTGGACCGGCTGATCCGGTTCCTGGACGGCGTGCCGGCCTTCGCGTACACGGTCAACGGGGAGGTCTACCCGAACATCCCGCCACTGCTTGTCGACAGGGACGACATCGTACGCATCACGGTGGTCAACCGCGGTACCGAAAGCCATCCGATGCACCTGCACGGCCACCACGTGTTGGTGCTGTCCCGCAACGGCCGCCCGACGACCGGCAGTCCACTGTGGATGGACACGTTCGACGTGCTACCCGGCGAGGTGTGGCAGGTCGCGTTCCGGGCCGACAACCCGGGGATCTGGCTCGACCACTGCCACAACCTGCCGCACGCGAAACAAGGGATGGTGCTGCATGTGGCGTACCGCGGCGTGGCATCGCCGTTCGCCGTCGGCCGGCGTACCGCGAATCACCCCGAGTAAAGCGCACGGTCGAGCAGGCCGAGGAGCTTCGGCCGTTCGTTGTCGATACCCTCGGACAACCGCGCCGCGATCTGAACCGTCAGCCACGACTTCACCGGCCGCACCGGTTGCGGCCCACCGCGGCGGTAGACCCGCGCGTACCGGCGAGCGAGTGCCGAGCGCCCGGCCGCGATCACACCGCGGGAGACCAACGGCGTATCCGAGTCCGGATCGGCCCACCACAACAACAGCAACGTGCGTGCGTGGTCGGCTTCGGCCACACCGCGCGCCGCGTTCGTCCAGTCGATGACAGCGATCCGGTCGGCGGCGACCAACACATTGCCCGGGTGGTAGTCGCCGTGGCACAAGCGGTTCCCGTCGGGAAGCTCGTCGAGAACGCTCGAGGCGAAACTCCGCAACCGCGGCGGCAGGGCGGCGTCCTCGATACGAGCGGCGAGGATCCGGCGAAGGTCGGGTAGTTCGGCGGGCGCCGGAACGCGGTGGACGGCAAGCTGCGCCGTGGCCAGCGTTCGGCCGAGGCGGAGTACGCGCCACGGCTGGCGTCGCAACATCGTGAGCATGTCCACTCCGGACAGACGCTCGAGCACCAACCCGGTACGCCCGTCCAGTTCGACGACATCGATCAGCGCGGGTGCGACGCCGTGGTCGGCCAACGCTGTCAATGCCGCCGCTTCGGCACGGTGGCCGCCGAATCCGGGACGGTACAGCTTGACCACCGCGCCCGCACCCCATTCGTACACCTCCGCCTCGCGCCCCGCACCGAGCCGCGGGCCGAGTGTCTCGGCACCGGCGGTCATGTGCGACCAAAGGCCGCGGCGACCGCGTGGCAGGTGCGAGCCACCGACTCCGGGACACCGCTGTTGTCGAGCAGCGTCTCGTCCAGATCCACCACGGCGGCCACTGTACGCGCCCGGTGGAACGCCGATGGCAGGATCGACGACGTGGTACGAGTGGTCGCCGTCGATCTCGACGGTACGCTACTGCGCTCCGACGGAACCGTATCGCCACGAACCGTACGGGCGATCCGGCAGTGCAACGAACGGGGCATCACGGTCCTGCTGGTTACCGCCCGGGCACCCGCCGACACAGTGCCGGTCGCCGCGGCCACGCGGGTTGCCGGTACCGCCATCTGCTGCCTCGGCGCGGTTGTCTGCAACCTCGCGGATGCGACGGTGCACCACGCCTGGCCGTTCCCGACCGACGTAGCAGCCGAACTGGTCAACAGAGTTCGCCGGATCATCCCCACCGCGACGTTCGGCTGGGTCGACGAGTTCGGGTCAGGACGTGAACCGGACTACCCACGACGGCTCGCGACCACCGGTCTGCGCCTGGCCCCGATCGACCGGTACCTGACCGGCGAGATGTGGCACATCTTCGTTCGGGACGGTCGACGGCAGCCGATACCGACGGCCCGATTGCGAGCCGCGGTCGGCGACCTCGCCGAGTTCACCGACTACGGCGACACCCTGGAACCGGTCGAGTTGACCGCAACGGGCGTGAACAAGGGCACCGCGCTCAGCCGGTGGTGCGCCGCCGCACGCGTCCCCGCCGACCAGGTGGTCGCGATCGGTGACAGCAAGGCGGATCTGCCCATGTTCGCCTGGGCGGGCACCAGCGCCGTAGTTGGCAACGCTCCACCGGACATCCGGGCCGCCGCCGACCACGTGCTACCCGACAACGACTCGGACGGCGTCGCCGTCTTCCTCGAGCACGGCACGCCGTGAAAATGTCCGCCGATGAGTTCCCGCGGGCTGGTAGGTCTTATCCACATGAGACTGACACTGACCGAGTTCGTCACCCTCGATGGCGTCTACCAGGGGCCTGGCGGTCCCACCGAGGACGAGAGCGGCGGCTTCCGGCAGGGCGGGTGGCTGGTGCCGTTCTTCGACGAGGAGCTGGGCCAGTTCATGGGCAGGGTCTTCGACGACGTCGACGCATTCGTGCTCGGCCGCAGGACGTACGAGATCTTCGCGGGGAGCTGGCCGAAGGTCGTCGACCCAGACGATCCGGTGGCGAGCCGGCTCAACTCACTGCCGAAGTACGTGGCATCCCGCACGCTCGACCGAGCCGACTGGCACAACAGCACCGTGCTGCGCGGTGACGTGGTGACCGAGGTCGCCGCGCTCAAGGACCAGCCCGGCCGGGAGCTGCAGATGCACGGCAGCGGTGCGCTCGCGCAGACGTTGTTCGACGCCGGTCTGATCGACGTCGTCCGGCTCATCGTGTTTCCGGTCGTGCTCGGCTCCGGCAAGCGGCTGTTCGCCGAGGGGCGGACACCGTCCAGCTTCCGGCTGACCGGCATCATGTCCACGCCCACGGGCGTGACGGTGCAGACCCTCGAGCTAGCCGGTCCGCCGGAGTACGGCACCGTGGAGATGTGACGCCGGTTCTGTCGGCGCCTGTAGGCAAGCCGCAACCGTCACAGCAGGGGCGAGACCAGCATCGGCCGGTACCCGCAGTTCGGCGCGAGTGGCACGCGGTGTACCGCGCCGGTGCCGGTGTCAATCCGGATCGCCGGTTCGGGGAACGCGTTCGCCGGTCCAACGATCGCCACGAAATCCCGCTCGCTCTCCCATACAAGCTGGCCCGGCATCGACTCGTTGGGGGCACGCCGGCCCGGCAACGGATACACCGTGGGTCGGGTCGGACCGGTGGTCACGTCGAAGAGCGTCAGCGCGGGTGGCTCGTGGCGCAGTAGGTAGAGTCTCGAGCCGCCCGGTGCGAGCTGCACCTCCTGGCTGACAGCGAGATGTACCTCGGTACCGTCGGGACGGACCACCAGCACCCCGGGCTCGCGGCTGCGGGCGAGGATCGTCCCGGTGAGTGGGTCGATTTGGCGCACCAGGTGGGACGCGCTCACCGGCTCGGCACCGGGTACCCAGCGCAGTACGTCTCCCGCGGTGGTCCCGGCGTAGACGGCCGCGACGTCGACCGTTACGACCGTGAGGAAGTCCGACTCGTCCCACGGCATGGTGTAGCGCGAGCCATCAGCCAAGTCGATGAGGTGTATCCGGTTCCGCGGGCGTCGGCCGGTACGTATCTCGGTGTACGCCAGCCGGCGCCCGTCCGGGCTGATCGCGGCATGCCACACCGGTACGTCGTCCAGGTGCTCGCCGCGGCCGTCGTCAGGTATGTGGGTGATGCCCTGCGGCCCGGCCATCACCACGCCGAACCGGCTGCGCAACGCCTTGTATGCCGGTTGGCCGGTACCGGTGGCGACGACGACCGGTTCGTCGTCACGCCAGACGATCAGGTCGCCAGTGCCGGTCACCACACCCGCCCGGGGCGGCGGTCCCAGCGGCGGCTGCGGGCCCGGCGGGCTGTGGTCGCCTCTGCGGGCGGCGAAGAGGGTCACCGCCAGGTTCCCTCCGCCGGTTGGCGCGGCAGTTGGCCACGGTCGCGTCGGCGCCGCCGGTTGCGGTGACGCCGCCGATCGCGGTGCGGGCGTCCCCCAGGAAGGGGAAGTCGCTGGGGCCGGAGCAGGCAGCGACAATGACAGGGGAGCGCCGGCGGCGGACAGGTCGCCGCCGACGGTGAGCAAGGCTCGGGAAGCGGCGTACTCCAGGGTCGCCCGTACCTCTGCGGTGCTGGCGAGCACACGGTCGGCGAGGGCGTCCACAGTGGTGGTGACGGGCACTGCCGTCGCCCAGACCACAGTGGACACCAGATCGGCGGCGAATGAGGTGTACCGGGCCCGAGAGTCTTGCAGGTCGAGCCGGCGTACCTCGTCCGGCGGCAGGTCGAGGACGTCCTGGGCTCGCTTCGGTTGGCCGGGCCGGTACCGGCGCGTGCCGCTCGAATCGTCGATCGCGAGGATGCCGGCCGCCACGAGCAACGGCAATGTTTCCCGGGCCGAGGTCGGCGCCGGTACGCCCAATTGGGCCGCCACTGCGGCCAGCGCCGCCGCCTCCCGTTCGACGTACGCCCGCGACTCCCTCTGCCGCTGCTCGGCCGCGGCGTCGAGGTCGGGGTGGCCGGTCGTCAAGGCCGGTGGCGGTGCTGTCCACAGTGGCCGGTCGAGCCAGCTCGGTGGTCGGCGGTGGTCCAGACCCCACCGTTCCATCTCGGCCTCGGTAGCTCCGAGCTGCCCCTCCGGTGTGGCGGCGGAGGCAACCCAACCCAGCTCCATCGCATTCCCACGCAACAGAGACGACCAGCCGGGATCGCCTGCCCGGGTGGCCGGACGGCCACGTCTCAGCCAACGGGGAAGCGCTGCACAGCGGTCGGGCCAGAACTGCAGCCGCCACAGGTCGCCGGGATCGGCGACGTCGGGGTCGGCCAGCTCGTCCGCGCGCGCGGCGCGGCGGGAGACGCGGACCGCGTACCGGCCCGGACCGCCGAGTTCCAGTGACCGCGCCACCGTGCCGCCGGTGACGTAGGTCAGGCCGACCGCGCCCACGCCGCTGTAGTACGGCGTCTCCGCGACGTCTGTCCACTCGAGACGGTCGTCCGGCGGCTCACTGCTGTGAGCCTCCAGCCGCACGATGAGGTAGCCGTCACCGGCCGAGCCCTCGAGCCACCCGTCCCCGGAGCGGGTCAGCGTACCGGTGGGTTGCGTGTCCTGCGGGTACTCCCGAGGTGGTTCGCCATCGGGCTGCGGCACGACGACCACACCCTGGTCCCAGTGGTCGCGGACCATGAGCGTGCCGAACTCCGGAAGGTACTCGTCATCTGCATACGTCGACAGCAACGCCATGACTGTCAACTGTATGTGCGGGCGCCCTGCTAGGTCCGGACGGGCTCCGGCGCCGGCTGAAGCTCGGGTTCCGCCGTAACGGATGGCGGCGTCGGCGGCTGTGGTGTCGGACGCAGCACGTCGTTGCTGGCCAGGAACTCCTTCATGGTGCGCTCACGACCGTACCTGCGGCGCAGCCACAGGTACGTGATGAGCGCCGCCGGGCCGAACCACGTCTGCGCGGGGATGACCACGTCCGCCCGGGAGTCGATGTAGTTGATGAGAAGCCCGGACGTCGAGGGCAGTATCGCGCCGAAGACGATGACGAGGGTCAGCGCCAACGGCAGTACCCGGCGACCGTAGCCCTTGAACGCGGCGAGCGTGAACCCGGCATAGACCAACAGGTCACCGAGACCGACGATGGCTTCGTCGAAGCCGATCCGCATGCCCATCGCCGGGAAGAGTGGATAGTTCACGAACTCCCGCAGAAGCAGGCTCGACAACGGGAACACGAGCGTGACGACCGCGTCGTAGAACGCGAGCCCCAACGCGAACATGGCCACGTGCTTGAGCTGCATGCCGCCCTGGATGTAGAGGTTGGCTACCGCGATCACGGCGAGGAGCATGACGAGGCTGTTCTCGGCCCAGACGAACTGCCAAGGGAAGACATCGTTGATCATGTGCTGACCCATCCAGAGGTCCGCACCGATGAGCAGTCCGATGCCCACCCACAACTGGGTCGGGGTGAGCAGTGGTCGGTAGCCGATGGACAGCGCCACGATGAAGGTCAATGCCAGCAGGCTGATGAGAGCCCAGTGCGGCAGCAACAGGTAGAGCCCCGGCAGGATCCCCAGGAACGTGAACAGAATGATGACGTCGCGGCCGTTGAACCTGCCGAGAGCCGGCCGGTCGAGGCGCACCCGGCGCAGGTAGTAGAGCGCGCCCAGGCTGGCCAACATCGCGCCGATGATGGTCACGACTAGCTGGAACAGGGACAGGAACAGCTGGGAGCTGTGCAGTTCGGGGTGCAGGTTCATGTCAGGCTCCCGATGAGGGCAGGCCGGGCGGCGAATGTCGTCTCGTGCAGGTCGCTGCGCAGGGGACGGAGCGCGATGGCCTCCTCGTCGCCCACGAGAGCGAGGTCCAGGTCGAGACCCCGGTCAGCGAAGTGGCGAGCTACCTCCGCCTCGTCGAGGTCGGCGATCGCCGAGACCGCCATGGTGAGCCGAACTCGTCCATTGTGGACGGTCGCGCGGAACCGCGCCGGCCAAGGCCGGGTCGGCAACGCCTCGATGGCTTCGACCAGTTGCCGCGGTGTCACGACCTCGGTTGGTCCCAGCCGCAACAGCTGGTCGGCCTTCCCTTCGATCAGGCCCGTGCCGGGCACGCCGGCCACCTCACAGGTGAGTGGCTCCGCGGGCAGGCACCTGACGACATCGCGGGTGTCGTACCGGAAGACCGGCATGCAGTCGCGGTAGGGGAAGTACGGAGTGACCACGACAGTGGCCAGCGCGCCGGGCTCGGCCGGCTCGCCGGTATCGAGGTCCAGGTACTCGACGAGTCCGGTGTTGAGGTCGAAGTGCAGGTGGCCGTCGCCGCACGGGCGTCCGATGACCGGGATGACCTCCGTCATGGCGAACAGGTCTCGGACCTCGGCACCGAACGTCTCGCGGGCACCCCGGGCCAGACTCGTCGACAGAATTTCGCCGCCCACATCGATCCGGCGTAGGCGGAAGTCCTTCGGGCTCATCCCGCGGCGCCGCGCGGCAACCTCGAGCTCGGCGAGGTAGCTCGGAACTGTCGCCAGCTGCGTCGCGCCGCGCTCGGCCAGGCTGTCGAGCGCCTCGTCCGGGGGTACGATGCCGAGCACGCGGCATGCGGCGCCGACCAGGCGGCATCCCGCGGTGTTCAGGTGCACGCTGCCCGTGGCGCGGGAGCTGACGTTGACCTGCAGCATGTCGTCCGGCATGAGTTCACCGCGGATCAATCCGCTGATGGCGCCCAGGGCGGGCCAGAGCTCCATCTCGTAGCGCGACAGCCAGATCTCGGCCGGACGTCCGGTGGTACCCGTGGTGCGCGTCGCCAGGTACCGTGCGACATCGGCGCACTGGAAGTCATCCGGTCGCTCGACCAGATCACGCTTCAGCGTCACCGGAATCGCTCTCATGCCCTCGAGGTCGAGCTTGTCGGGGCGCACGCCCGCGGCGGCGAACCGGCGCGCGTAGAACGGCGACTGCGACGCGAGTCGCTTGGCGGTACGCCGCACGCCGCGGGTCGCGAAATCCTTCCGGACCGCTGGGTCGCTGAATGGTCCGTCGATGACGTTCCCCGCGTCCGCGCCCGGTTCGCCGAACTCCTCGAGCGTGGCGATCGCGTCGTCGACGAGACGGCCGAGATTGCGCGTACTGAGTCGACGACCCCAGACCATGCCCATCGCCATCCGGAACTGCCGGACGCCGGTCTCCAACACTGCCCTCTCCTTACTCTCCTGCCTCGGAACCACGACCGGGCGGCACCCGTCCGGGCGCCGCCCGGCTGCGTGCGCTACAGGGCTTCGCCGCCGGCGAGCGCGAACAGCACCGCGGACAGGGAACCCATCACGTAGCGAACGTGCTTGACGCTGCTGATGAGACCAGACATGGCCCACCTCCTCCCGAATGCTCAAGGCTAAGCCGATCCGACGCGGCCTGCCTGGCGGTCACGTCCCACTGCGCGCGCATTTGCACGTGCAGCAGGTCATTCGGTGACGACGACTTTGACCGTCATCTCCGGGTGCATCGGACAGGTAATGTAGTACGTGCCTGGTACGTCAAACGGCTCGGTAATGTACGTATCGTTCGTCGGCATAAGGACACGTCCGCGGACAGGCAATCCATCGGCTTGCTCCAGCACGCCTTCGCGGCCGGGTCCGATAATGTGCATATAGCGCGAGTTGTTCGTGAACGTGAGCGTATCCCCACGGTGCACTGTCACTTCTTTGACGGCGAAGTCCTCATGCTCCATCCCAACGACGCCAGGCGGGGTCGCCGCAGGTTCGGGACCTACGGCGGGAAAAAACCCACCAAGTGCGAGCAAAGGAACGGCAATAAGGATCCGTGGAAACGCCATAGTCAATCTCCCCGGTGCTCCTGGCTGACTCAACGGTCGCGCCTATTCGGAATGAGCACAGGACGAACCGAGGGTCCCGGCAATCGAGCCCATCCCGGCGGGCGACTGACGACATAGTCGCATCCACCTCGGCGCATGTCCAGATCAGGTGGCCGACTCGCTGGGAAGGACTAGCCGCGCGGACTAGATAGATGATGATCTGTCATGGTGGACAGCTTCCAATTTGGCCGGCGACCAATCCGGGTATTTTGCGTGCGTCAGATTATCACAAAGATCCATCCAAATATCTGATTTGTCCAGATGCGGCGAGCGGAACGTATTCTCTTTGGTCATGACGTCCGCAGGCGCTCGGCGAGCGCTGGCGCCGGTCCGTCCACCATGGACACTGCCCACTCGCGGCGGTGCGCGTCGGCGACGGCGCGTCCGACGTGTGGCCGGGGCGGGCGCTCGCTCATCGCCAGTGGGGCGGGCTCGTCAGCGCGGATGGCAGCTTGGTGGTGGCATCGCCGCGGGCCGCGTCGACCCGGGCCTGGGTCAGGAAGATGCTGCCGGTCAGGTCGGCTCCGGTCAGGTCGGCTCCGCGCACGTCGGCACCGAGCAGGTCGGCCGTCCGCAGGTCGGCGCCGGCGAGGTCGGCACCGATGAGGCTGGTACCGCGCAGGCACGCACCGCGCAGGTCGGCATCGCGCAGGTTCGCGCCGACGAGGTCCGCCCCGCTGCGGTCGACGCCGTTGGGGTACCCGGCCCGGACCCGGTCACTGGTTCGGCGCAGCAGCCCGCCGACGTCGCGCCGGAGCGTGGCCACGTCCAGCGCCAGCAGCGCGTCGGCGTCGAGGCGAGTGTGCCGTTCGGTTTCGTCGAGCGCCCGGCGCAGGTCGCCGTACAGCGGTCGTGCGGCCGGCAGACCCAACGCCTCGGTCAGGTACCAGAGCAGCTCGTGCAGCGTACGCATGACCGCGAACGCGTCGAACATCTGCCGGGCCAGCTGCTGGTCGCGCCGCCAGTCGCGCCCACCGAAGGTGACCTGGGCGATCTGCTGGCCCGCGCCGAAGCAGTCGTACACCGCACAGCCGGGAAAGCCGCGCTGCCGCAAGCGGTCGTGGATGCCGCAGCGGAAGTCCTCGTTCAAGTGGGGACACGGCCGCCCGGCCGGTTTGTCGATCGCGAAGTCCGCCGAGGCGGCGAACGCCGGCGCGACGCAACACAGCCCGAAGCACCGGGCGCAGTCGGCCCGCAGCCGGTCCACGCTCAGCTCGGCAGTCGCGGGCCGGCCTCCCGGTGCGCCGCCAGCCACGTCTCCACCTCGTCCGCGGTACGGGGTAGCCCACCGGACAGGTTGACCGCGCCGGCGGCGGTGACGAGGACGTTGTCCTCGATGCGGACACCGATACCGCGCAGCTCGGCCGGAACGAGGTCGTCCTCGGGCTGGAAGTACAGGCCGGGCTCGACAGTCAGCACGTACCCTTCGCCGACCGTACCTTCGCGGTACCGCTCCTTGCGCGCGCGAGCGCAGTC
>Ga0114129_10008153_pt1 | contig 14931 bp, 14 predicted proteins | sample RhiMetdeltSRZDD1_FD_80071 | JGI IMG/M metagenome (GOLD analysis project Ga0114129, IMG submission 80071) | Populus rhizosphere microbial communities from Tennessee, USA - Rhizosphere MetaG P. deltoides SRZDD1 (version 2) (version 2) | ecosystem: Host-associated > Plants > Roots > Rhizosphere >...
CGAACCTGTGTTGGAAGACTGGTCACACCCCCCACCGACGACACGCCCGGCAGCGCGCGCAACTCTGGCAACACATCGCGATAGAGTGCCGCCGCACGAGCAAACGCGGCAGGCCCAAATGCGGCAAGGGGTACGGAGGTTCGCAGCACGAGCAGCCGCTCAGGACTGAAGCCCATGTCGACAGCCGCCAGCGCCGCGAGGCTGCGACCCAGCAAGCCCGCGGCAACGACAAGCACCACGGCCAGGGCCACTTCCGCAACCACGAACGCGTGGCGAGTCCAGCCCGTCCGGCCGCCAAGCGCCGATCCCTTGCTTCCCTGCCGCAAACCTTCGACGAGATGCACGCGTGAGACCTGCAACGCCGGAGTGAGGCCGAAGATCACACTCGACGCGAGCGAGATCAACACCGTGAAGCCAAGGGCGATCCGATCGACCCCGATCTCCTCGACGCGAGGAAGATCCTGCGGCGCGAGCGCCATGAGGGCTCTCACACCGCTGTATGCCAGGAGGATACCCACGGCTCCAGCCATCACGCCAAGCGTGAGGCTTTCCGTCACGAGCTGCCGAACGAGTCGCCATCGTCCGGCGCCCACAGCCGCACGCACGACCATCTCTCGGCCCCGCGCGGCCGCCCTCGCAAGCAGCAGGTTCGCCACGTTCGCGCATGCGATGAGCAGCACGAACGACACGGCAGTCAACAGCACCAACAGCGTTTGGCGCGTGCTGCCGACGAGGTTGTCCTTGAGCGGCACGAGCGCAACCAATTTGTCGGCGTTGGTATTCGGGTACTGCGTCTCGAGTCGCCTGGCGATCGCCGTCATGTCGTCACGGGCCTGCTCGAGCGAGATGCCATCTCGAAGACGTCCGATGACCTGGTAGTTGTGCCCCCCGCGTGTCGGCGTCTCGGGAAAGATCCACGCTGGCACGTAGATGTCCGCGCGCGCGGGAAATCGGACGCCTGGCGACAATACACCGACAATCGTTGCCGAGCGCGGCCCGAACTTGATCGTCGAGCCGAGTGCCTTTGGGTCCGCCGCGAGTTGACGTCGCCAGAACGCGTCGGTCACGACAGCCACGATCGTTCCGCCTGGTGCCTCCTCGTCGACCGACATCAACCTGCCAAGACGCGCCCTTACGCCGAGCGCCGCGAAGAAGTCCGGTGTGACTCGTTGCACGTTGCCGTAGTCGGCTGTGCCGTTTACAGTCACACTCGTCTCGCCGCCTGCGTAGTAGGCCAACGCCTCGAGGCTTCGATTCTGCGCACGGAAATCGTGGAAGTCTGGCGCTGACAGGTTCGCAGGACGCGCGCCCGTCTTCGGCAGGAATCTCGTCACCGCCAGGATGCGATCGGGCTCGCCGAATGGCAGCGGCCGAATGAGGATCGCGTTGACCACGCTGAAGATCGCGGTCGTCGCTCCGATGCCGAGCGCAAGCGTCAGGATCGCCGTCAGGGAGAAGCCGGGCTGACGCACGAGTTGGCGAACACTGATGCGGAGATCTCGCAGGAGCGTATCCATGCGGCCTTGGACGGAACGAGGCGCTGCGGCGTTGCCAAGAATTTAGCAGAGCGAGAGCCGACGGTTAGGCGCGGGCGTCGCGGAGGACTTGCGCGGCTTCCTCGGGCGCAGTCGGATTCACATAGAACCCGGTGGCCCACTCGAAACCGGCGATCTTCGTCAGCTTCGGAATGATCTCCATGTGCCAATGATAGAAGTCGCCAGCCGGCTCAGCGAGCGGCGCCGTGTGAATCAGCAGGTTGTATGGCGGATTGCGCAGCGTCTTGTTCATTCGTCGCAGGATGTCGCCGACCAATCGCGCGAGTGACGCATATTCATGGCGCGGAGCGTCTTCGAAGACCGACTGATGACGTTTCGGGAGAATCCACGTTTCAAACGGAAACCGCGGCGCATAGGGGGCCAGCGCGACCATGTCGGCGTTCTCGACAATGAGTCGCCGGCCGTCGCGCGAATCCTGCGCCACGATGTCGCAGAACACGCAGCGCTCTTTGCTCGCGTAGTGCGCACGCGCGCCGTCCATCTCGTCGCGCACCTCGCGCGGCACGATCGGAAGGGCGATCAACTGCGAATGTGAGTGGTCGAGAGACGATCCCGCTGCGGTGCCGTGATTCTTGAAGACAATGATGTATCGAAAGCGTCGGTCTCGCTTGAGATCGAGGACGCGATCGTGACAGGCCCAGAGCACCTGCTCGATCGCCGCATCGCTCATCGTCGCCAACGTATCCTCGTGGCGTGGTGATTCGATGATCACCTCGTGCGCGCCGATCCCGTTCATCCGATCGAACAGCCCTTCACCCTGACGATCGAGCGTGCCTTCGACGCGGAGCACGGGAAACTGGTTGGGCACGACGCGGAGATCCCAGCCCGGACCATCGGGATGGCTGCCGTCGCGTCGCCGCGCGAGCAGTTCTCGAGGCGTCATGCTCTCGTGGCCCTCACAGAAGGGACACGAACCATCGGGGGTGATGACGACCGACTCGAGCTGGAAATCCGAGAGGCGTTTGCGGCGCTCGGTCGAGATGATGACCCAGCGGCCGGTTATGGGGTCTTTTCTCAGTTCGGACACGAGAGTTCGAGGATCTCCTGATGCTTATCGGCACACGGCCGCCCGCTAATCAGCGGCATCGAAGGCGTGAGCATATACCTGAATGCGCGGCCGGCCGCCTTCCATCTCCACGACGACGACGTCGAAGCGGCAGGGGCGGTCGTGGAGCCGATGTCTGGCCAGGTAGTCTACGGCCATCTGGGTGATGCGCCGCTGCTTCCACTGGGTGACCGCCGCGGCGCCGCCTCCGAACTGTTCACCCATGCGCGCCTTGACCTCGATGAAGACCGTCGCGCCGCCGTTCGAGGCGACGATGTCAATTTCTCCAAACTTCGTTCGGTAGCGGCGATCAAGAATTGCGTACCCGAGGCGCTCCAGCTCGGCGCACGCGAGATCTTCCCCCATTTTTCCGAGCAATTGTCGCGTGTCGTCTGCCATGCCCCTTTTGGGTGGCACGTTTCGGGCCAGCTTGGGGTCAGGTTTGGGGTCGGGTTCGGGGTCAGGTTCTTGGGGTCAGAGTCGGGGTCTGACCCTGATCCAACCACGGTGAACGGCGATACGATACGGGAGCGTGAGGGAGGTCGAACCTATGCGAATCACGCTTCGTGTCGCGTGTCTCGTTGCCATCATCTGCACAGCCTGCTCGAGTGATTCGGGACCTCGCTTCGACAAGAGCGATGTCGAAAGCATCAACAAGCTGATCGAGGAGCTCCGCGTCGCCTTCAACGCCAAGGACCCTGCGAAGGCCGCCGCCTTGTACTCGACGACGGGCGTCGTCATGCCGCCGAACAAGCCCGTCATGCGAGGACGCCAGTTCGTCCAGCAGTACTACGCCGATCGGTTTGCCGAGGGCGCAACTGACCTCGAGATCAAGGCTGGCGACGTCTCCGGTCAGGGCAACCTCGCGTATGCCAGCGGCGACTTCCGGTTGAACCTCACGCCGGCCAATGGAAAACCGGCGCGTCGGGACCGAGGCAAATTCTTGTGGGTCTTTCGTGAGTCGAACGGCAAATGGCAGATCGAGTACGTCATTTTCAGCAGTGATTTCGTCACGCCGGCCGCGGCGTAACTCGCATCGTTGCCCACCTCGGCTACGGCCACGGCGTGGCTCCCCCCGTGTGCGGGCGCGCTTGGCCGTTGTCGGGAGTAGAATGATCGCCCCGCAAGGGCATGCGTCCTAACACCTGGAGGATCACGATGCGCCTCCTCCGTTCGTGCGTCGTCTCGCTCGCCGTAGCGCTGATGTTCGTCACCGTGGGCGTCGGCTTCGCGCAGACACGTCAGTCGACCCCCTCAAAGGAGAACGATCAGCTCGTCGGTGCCTGGCGCCTGAACGTCGCGAAGTCTCGATATTCACCGGGTCCTGCCCCGATCAGTGAGACTCGCACGTACGTTCGGGAAGGTGACAATGTCCAGGGCATCATTCAACGCGCCTTCCGAGATGGACGCAGGGAGCGAATCGAGTACTCCGCCAACTACGATCGGGAGTATCCGGTGACCGGCACCGACGACTACGATCACGTCATCCTGAAGCGGGTGGATCCGTACACGTCCGAGGCGGTGTTGTCGCACGCCGGGCGAGTGTTCGGCACGGCCCGTCGCGTCATTGCAGCTGATGGGAAGTCAATGACGATTACGTTCAGAAGAGAGAACGACTCAGGGGGCGTCAGCGTGTACAACTTCGCGGTCTACGAAAGGCTGACCGTCGACGACTCCGAGGTCCGATAAGGGGTCAGATCGGGACCGGGTCGGGACCGGGTCGGGACCGGGTCGGGACCGGGTCGGGGTCAGACCCCGAAAGTCGATCGACTCAAGTATCTTGAGTCTGTGCTTCATTGGGGTCTGACCCCAATCAGGACCTCGTCCAGGATCTGCAGCGCTGTATCAGCCTGCTGCTTCGTCAGCACCAGCGGCGGCGATAACCGAATCGAGTTTTGCCCGGCGCCGAGCACGAGCAAGCCGCGCGAAAAGCACTCCCGCACAACCTTGTCGCGCTCGCTGGTCGCTCGCTCCTTGGTCTGACGATCCCTCACGAGCTCCATCCCGATCATCAACCCACGACCGCGCACGTCTCCGATGATCGAGTGCTTCTCCATCAGCGCCTTCGCGCCCGCCATCATGTGCGCGCCGACGGTCTCCGCATTCTTCATCAGCCCGTCGCGCAACAGCTTGAGCGTCGCCAGCGACGCCGCGCAGGAGACCGGATTCCCGCCAAACGTGCTCGCATGCGTGCCCGGCGGCCACGAGAGAACATCAGACGAGGCCGTCGCCACTCCGAGCGGCAACCCCGACGCAATCCCCTTCGCCATCGTCACGACATCCGGCTGCACGCCGGTGTGCTCGATCGCGAACATCTTTCCCGTGCGCCCCATTCCCGACTGCACTTCGTCGATGACGAGCAGCATGCCGTGCTGCGTCGTGATCTCGCGGAGCCGATGGTGAAAGACGTCAGGTGGGACGACGTAACCGCCTTCGCCCTGGATCGGCTCGACGACAATCGCCGCCACCTCCTCCGGCGCGACAAGGTGCACGAGCAGCTGCTCTTCGATGAACCGCAGGCATTCGGCGGCGCACGTCTCAGGACGATTGCCAACCGGGCATCGATAGCAGTTGGCGTACGGCGCATGGAACACACCCGGCACAAACGGGCCGAATCCCCGCCGCTGGGTCAGCTTGCTCGCCGTGAGCGACAGCGATCCCATCGACCGGCCGTGAAACGCACCGAGAAACGCGATGATGTTCGGCCGCTTGGTGTGGTACCGCGCCAGCTTGATCGCCGCTTCATTGGCCTCGGTGCCCGAGTTTCCGAAGAACGATCGGTGAGGTCCGCGCATGGGCGCGATCGCGGACAGCTCCTCGCCGAGACGCACTTGCACTTCGTAGTAGAAATCGGTGCCGGACATGTGAAGGAACTTGCCCGCCTGCTCGGCGATCGCCTGCACGACGGCCGGATGCGAATGTCCGGTGGCCGTGACCGCGATGCCGGCCGTACAATCGAGGAACACGTTGCCGTCGACGTCCTCGACAAACGCGCCCTCTCCGCGCGCCATGACGAGCGGATAGTCACGTGTGTACGACGTCGAGACGACGCGCGCATCACGCTCGATAAGGGCTTTCGCCTTGGGACCGGGAAGCGCCGTTTTCAGCGAGGGACCGTTCATTTCTTCTTCCAGCGTGTCCCAGTCGGATTGTCCTCGAGCAGCACACCCCGCGCCGCGAGCGATTGTCGAATCCGATCGGCTTCGGCAAAGTCACGACGCTGTCGGGCAGCCCGACGCTCCTCGATCAACCGCTCGATCTCCCCGACAGGAATCGGTGGCTCATCGTCCTCCGCGCGACGAAGAGCAATGACGCCGAGCACACGATCGCAATCCTCGATCGCCTGACGCACGCCTACGGCATCGGCCGCGCTCATGCGACGCGCGACGATGGCGGCGTTGCCATCGCGCACGAGATCGAAGATCGCCGCCAGGCCGGCCGCCGTGTTGAGGTCGCTCGTCAGCGCGTCGCGAAATGCGTCGCGCGCGCGAGTCACCGCGGCCGCGATCTCGGGATTGCGGCTGTCCCCGGTCATCTCGCCCAGCTTGGCCAGGAAATCGACGATGCGACGAAGCGATTCCTCGGCCTGCTCGATGCCGGTCCATGTGAAATTCAGCTGCTTGCGGTAATGCGACGACAGCAGCAGGTAGCGCAGCGCCGACGGCCGATATCCGCGCGACACGACGTCCGGCACGGTGTAGACGTTGCCGACCGATTTCGACATCTTCTCGTTCTCGACGAACAGATGCTCGACGTGCACCCAGAATCGCGAGAAGGTCGTCTTGGTGGCCCCTTCCGCCTGCGCGATTTCGTTCTCGTGGTGGGGGAAGATCAGATCGACGCCGCCGGCGTGAATATCGAGCGGCGCCTCACCGAGCAGCCGCAGCGCCATCGCCGAGCACTCGATGTGCCAGCCTGGACGGCCCGGTCCGGTGCCGTTGATATCCCATGTCGGCTCGCCAGGTTTGCTGGCCTTCCACAACACGAAATCGCGTGCATCGTCTTTGGAGTACTCATCCACGTCGACGCGCGCGCCCGCATGCAGCCCCTCGTGATCCAAACGCGCCAGGCGTCCATAGGTCGGCAGCGACGCGATCTTGAAGTAGATCGAGCCGTCCCGACGATAGGTATGACCGTTGTGCGAGAGCGCGGAAATCATGGCCGCCATCGCCTCGAGATTGGCCTCATCGGTCGCGCGCGGCAGCTCCTCCGGCGTCTCGATCCCCAGCTTGGTGGCATCGTCTCGATACGCACGAATCCACTGCTCCGTATACTCGCGCAGCGACTGGCCGGCCTTCATCGCCCCGGCAATCGTTTTGTCGTCGACGTCGGTGTAGTTGATGACCTCTTTGATGCGATAGCCACACAGGTACTTGAGCGTCCGCCGCAACACATCGAGACAGACGTAGGTCCTGAAGTTGCCGATGTGTCCGCGGGCATACACCGTGAGGCCACAGGCATACATGCGGACCGTCTCGTCGCGGAGCGGAGCGAACGGCTCTTCCTGACGCGTCAGCGTGTTGTAAAGACGAAGCATGAGCGCCGCTCAGAGATCGAGGGCAACGATCCTCGTGTCGACCATGACCTCGAGCGGTCCCGTTGTCGAGCGGCGCACCACGACCACGATTGCGCCGTGCGATGAGGACCCGTTCAGATGCGCGCGGACGACGTCCTCGACCCTGCCGCCAAATGCCTCGGCCCCGGTATCGCCGCAGCCTACGTACCGGGCGGCTTGCACGGCGAGCTTTCGCACGACGGCCGCGACGCTCGCCTCACGAGGCACCGAGAGTTGAAATTCGAATGACGTGGCGTCCACGGTTACACGGACAGTCGACTGAAGAGGCGATTCGCGCGGCGCTGGTCGGCCTCGATCTGCGCGCGCAACGCATCGACGTCGTCGAAGCGGCGCTCGTCTCGCAGACGCTGCACGAATGCCAGCCGCACCGATTGGCCATAGAGGTTACCCGAGTACCGCAGCAAGTGCGTCTCGACCGTCACGTCCGTCTCGCCAAAGGTCGGGCGCGTGCCGATGTTGGTCAGCCCTGCATGGACGATTCCATCGACGGTCATCGTCGTCGCATAGACGCCGGTCGGTGGTATCAACTCGTTCTCGGTTGTCATGTTCGCTGTCGGGAATCCTATCGTCTTCCCGCGTTTCCGCCCTTCAACAATGGTCCCGTCGACGTAATACGGGTGACCGAGTAACGCCCCGGCCTCATCCATGCGCGCCTCGCTCACCAGCCGACGAATCCGGGTGCTGCTCACGACAAAGTCCTTGTAACGTACCGGATCGATCTTGTCAGCCCGGAAACCGAGCCGCTGTCCGAGCGTGCGCAGGAGGCTGAAGTTTCCGCTGCGGCCATGCCCGAAGAGGAAATTCGCCCCGACCCACACTTCCGAGACACGCAGCCAGTCGACGAGCACCGTGCGGACGAACGTTTCCGGATCCCACGTCGAGAGCTCGTGCGTGAAGCGCACGACAGCCACGCACGCGATCCCCGCCTGGTGCAGCGCTTCGAGCCGCTGCGTCTTCGTCATGAGCAGCGGCGGCGCCTTGTCCGGCCGAACGACCCGCGGCGGATGCGGGTCGAACGTCATGGCCATCGGTGTCCCGCCGTGTTCGACCGCGCCGCGCTTGACCCGCTCGATGATCTTGAGATGCCCGCGGTGCAGGCCGTCGAAGTTGCCAAGAGCCAGGACCGGGTGCACCAGCCACGGCGGCCGAGGGTCGTCCGGGAAGTGGATGGTCTCCATTCACTCCACGTCGACGCGCACGTCGAGCACGAGCCCATCATATGCCAGTTCAACGCCCTCGGGCAGACGCGCGTTGGTCGCGGCGTGTGACAAATCGTGCGTCATGTGCGTGGTGTAGGCGCGCCGGGGTTTGACACGCTCGATCACCTCGAGCGCTTCATCCAGGTTGAAGTGCGTGACGTGTGGCTTCTGACGCAGCGCGTCGATGACCAAGGTGTCGATCCCCTCGATGAGCGCCCATGCGTCATCGTCAAGGCGATTGCAGTCGGTGAGGTACGCGAAGTCACCGAAACGAAACCCCAGCACGGGCATCTTCCCGTGCCACAGCGGCACGGGCACCACGCGTACGCCCTTGATCGTCAAAGGGCCGGTGAGGTCGTGGGCGTCGAGCCGCGGAATGCCGCCACCCAGTTGCACGGCGCCACCGAAGATGTAGCGGAACGTGTGGCGCAGCGCCTCCCACGTGGGTGCGTTCGCGTAGCACGGAATCGGGCCGCCTTGCAGGACGTTGAAACGGCGGATCTCGTCGAGGCCCATGATGTGATCCGCATGGCTGTGCGTGAACACCACGGCGTCGATGCGAGTGACATCGTGGGTCAATGCCTGCTGGCGGAGGTCCGGGCCGGTGTCGACGAGAATCTTCGCGTGCGTGGGTACGTCGACGAGGATCGACGGCCGGAGTCGCTTGTCCCGTGGATCGGTTGAGCGGCAGACGGCGCACGCACAGCCAATCATCGGGACGCCGTGCGAGGTACCGGTGCCGAGAAACAGCACGCGCGCCGGGACGCTCACTCCTCGACGAGCCTCACCCTACGTCGAGCGCGCGGCCGCCACTGATTCTGCTGATATATCAAGGGATGATGATGCGCGAAGGCTCTGGTGTGACCACGCCCTTTGACGCTTCGACGTACCGCATCCGGAGCTCGTAGACAATCTGCTCGAGGAGCTGGCGCTCCTCAGCGCTCAGATTGCCACGCGTCTTCTCGTCGAGCAGCGCGAGGATGTCGATGAGCTGTTGCGCGGCTGCAAGGTTGGGCGTGCCTGGCTCCCCTGTTGCGGGATCAGGGACGTCGCCGAAATGAAACGCCGCCGTATGCGCCAGCGACAGGATGAATCCCACAAAGGTGATCGCCGTCGACTCGTCCGAGTGCTCGTTCATGGGCCCGTGTTCCTCGTCAGCTGCTCCCAGCGTGCGCGATCCCGAATGGTAGCATGTCATCCATGGTCGACCGTGTTGGCGAGCAATTCGAGCGGTTGGTTGAGATTATGCGCACGCTGCGGGAGCCTGGCGGCTGCCCGTGGGACCGGGAGCAGACGCATGCGTCGCTGCGACCCTTCGTCCTCGAAGAGACGTATGAGGTGCTCGAGGCAATCGAATCCGGCACGCCCGCGCATCTCTGCGAGGAGCTTGGCGACTTCCTCTTCGAGGCCGTGTTCCTGGCTCGCATCAGTGAAGAGGCTGGCGACTTCACGATAGGCGATGCGATCGAGGCGATCGCCGACAAGCTCGTTCGGCGTCACCCGCATGTCTTCGCGCGCGAGTCCGGCGATCCCGCGCTCACCAGCGGACAGGTCATCGAGAAGTGGGAAACGCTCAAGGCTCGCGAGCGCGCCGACGCGGGCGCGTCGCCGAAGAAGAAGACGACGCTCAGCGGCGTGCCGAAAGCGCTGCCGGCGCTCCTGCGCGCATTCGAGATCAGCTCACGGGCAGCGGCCGTCGGATTCGACTGGGACAAGGCTGGCGACGTGCTCGATAAGATCGACGAGGAAGTGGCAGAGGTCCGTCGCGAAGTGGAGTCGGGCGTCACGGGCGATCTGTCGAGGGCTGAAGAAGAAATGGGCGATCTCCTCTTCGCGATCGCGAACCTCTCACGGAAGCTGGGCGTCGAGCCGGAGTCAGCACTGCGACGGGCGACGGAGAAGTTCACCACGCGTTTCGATGCGATGGAAGCGGCCTTCGGAGCCCGCGGACGCGCGCTGAACGAGACGACGCTTCCTGAGATGGAGAGCGAGTGGGCGCGAGTCAAAGAGGCCGTGTCGTAACCACGAAGGTCACGAAGATCACGAAGATCACGAAATACAACTCTTCAGAGGACGATTCGCCGTAGTCCTTGACGTAACGATGGCACGTGGAAGTTGACAAGAAGGCCGGCACGAAGACCTGTAGTCCTGAGATAGGAGAGCAACTGAGCCTCATGCACGTGACCGAGGCGAACCACAGACTTAATTTCCACAATGACTTGGCCTTCTACGATCAAGTCGACACGCTGGCCAGCAATCTCGGTGCCACGGTACCTCACTGTCACCGGCCGTTCGGCCTCAAATGCCAGATTGCGCGAATGAAGCTCGATGTACACCGCCTCACGATAAATCGATTCCAGATAGCCTGGTCCCAGCACACGATGAACGGCGATCACACAGCCGATCGTCTGGGTCATGACCAGCTCCGTCTGTGGCGACAGCGGTGACGGAAGTCGCATCCGGAAGCGCGGTGCAAGGAGATCGTCAACCCTTCGGCGTTCGTGTGCTTCGAGATCTTTGAGATCTTTCAGATCTTCGCGATCTTCGTGCTCTTCGTGGTTTTGGTCGTTACTCACGGTTTTTATCCACAAAAGTAGTCGCCCGAAGTGAGTACCCGTCGGTCTCGAGCGTGATCTCCCCTTCTCGGTCTGTACGGAATACTGTGGCGCCGCTCGCCTCCAGACGGCGCAGGACTTCCGGAGCCGGGTGACCGAAGCGGTTGCCGCGGCCACAGCTGATCAACGCAAACTGAGGGTGCCACGCATCGATGAGGATCTGCGATGACGAGGTGCGGCTCCCGTGGTGCGCGACCTTCAGAATGCGTGTGCGAGCCGGCGTCAGGCGCGACGCGATCGATCGCTCGATCTCCGAACCGATGTCGCCGGTCAGCAACAGCGCGACGTCGCGGTAGACGATCTCGATGACGACAGAGTCGTCATTCCGAACGCGGCGACGCTCCCAGTCAGGCTCGGGTGGATGCAGCACTCGAAGCGTCAGGTCGTCGATGCTGAACGATTGTCCGGAACGCAGTGTGTCGATCGACATCCCGTCTCCGCTCGCGCGCTGGATCAGGGTTTCCGTGGGGGCATGATTCGGCACGCGCACGCCGTCCCAGATCCGTCCCGGGGAGAAGTCTTCGAGGATGGCGATGGCGCCTCCAACGTGATCGGGATCCGCGTGAGTGAGGAGGAGAGCGTCGAGCGACGTGACATGGCGAGCCCACAGAGCCGGAGCCAGGACACGTCGACCGATGTCGAGCGACGCGCCGAAAGGCGCGCCGCCGGTGTCGATCAGGATCGCTCGACGACGTGGCGTCTCGAGCAGCATCGACTCACCCTGACCCACATCGAACATCGTCAATCGCAGAGTCGGCGAGTGGCCGTGCCGATGCACGACGTGCGTGATGTCCACTCCGCTGCCGATGACGATGAGCAGGAAGAGAAAGGCGACGCCACAGACGAAACGCGCACGTCCACGAAAGACACATGCGGCCGTGAGCATCAGGTAATACGCGATGACAATGGCGGCGCCCGGAGGAGGTACTCGCGCGGTCAACCACGGTGCGGCCGTAACCAGGCCTGCGCTCTTGACGAGCACGGTTGCGGCGGCGTGTGCGGTCCACCCAGCCCGTGCTGCGAAGAAGGGAACGGCATCCGCAAGCGCGACAATCGACGCCGCAATCTGCAGCACGCCCATTGACGGAACTGCCAGCAGGTTGAGGAGCACTCCTGCGCTCGTGACACGTGAGAACGCGGATGCTGAGACCGGAACAAGGACGATTTCTACGGACATGGACGCCATCGCGGAAGCCAGCGCCCATGAGCAGATCCGGAAGCGTGGCACGAGCGAGGCTCCTCGCCGTGCGCCTTCGAGCAGTGCCCCGGTGGCACCGAAGGTCAAGATGAAGCCAGGATCACGGACGTCGAGCGGCTGGGCCACCACCATGACTGCGGCCGCCACCGCCGCCGCGTGCCACACGGGCACGCGTTGATCGAGGGCACGAGCCGCGAAGTACAGCATCGCCATGAGCGTGGCTCGCCACACCGACGGACCTGCGGTGACGATGAGCGCATATGCGGCCAGAACGACGATCGCGACGAGACATGCTGGTCGGCCTCGGATGCCGACGATCGCGAGTACGGCCATGATCGCGGTGGCGACGATGGCGATGTTTCCACCCGAGATCGCGATCACGTGATACGTGCCAGCCGCTTGCAGGGCGTTGCGCGTGTCGTCGGGTAACCCCGTGCGATCCCCGATGAGCACGGCCGTCGCAATCGCCCCTGACACGGGGTCATATGGAGCAATCCACGTGGCAATGGCCTGGCGCACGTGGCCTCGGATGTCAGCGGCCGTTTCCTCGAGCGCGCTGCCTCGAGCGACGACCTCGATCAGCAGGCCGCTTTTGACCGTCGCCAAAAGCGTGATCCCATCGAGCGCCAGATCACGCTCGAAGTCGCCGACGCCTTCGTTGAGATACTGTGCCGGTCGACGAAATGTCATCGGGGCCACAATCGTCCGGCCCGCGCGCCATGTCTGGGCGCGTGATGTGGTGACCGCCCCGCTGACGGTGACGATGACTCCCCCGTCGACGGCGTGCCAGTGTTCCCCAATCTGCAACGCAATCACGTTCGCGCGTAGCGACATAAAGCCTTCACGTCGAGACGCATCCTCCGTGAGCACGAGCTGCACCCTGAGCGGATCGTGATCGCCCTCTGGGCCAAGACTCTCGATGGTGAAGGCATGGAACTCCTGATCGAGACGGGAACGCAGCGAGGTATGAATGGCGTGATCGTAGGCATCATCGCCGAGCACGACGCCGCACGCCCAGAAGCCGAGCGTCAGCGTGGCAGCGACCAACCAGCGTGCGCCGTGTCGCCACCACGCGATGAGCGCCACGCCTGCCGAGACCGGCGGAATCCACATGAGGGCAGCTCCGCTCAGCGCCGGAACGCACAGGGCACCGATGATGAGGACGAGACTTGGCAGGAGACCGACGGCTCGCACAGCCGGGCGCCTGCAAAGCGCAGGCTCAGCCCCTGCGAGCCCGCGTCAATCAGTTACAAGGAAGGGATTGCAGTTCTTGCCGATCGGAACGCGCGCAATGAGTGCAATTTCTCACACGTCGGCGATCGACATCGGAAAGTCCGAGAGTCGGGGGTCAGAGCAAGGGTCAGAGCCGGGGTCAGAGCCGGGGTCAGAGCCGGGGTCAGAGCAAGGGTCAGAGCCCCGGGGTCAGAGCCCTGTCTCGTAGGCCCGCCTTTTAAGCGGCCCATTCGTCAGCGAGTCGGGGCCTGCGCGAAGTAACCCCGGCGAGCTCGCACGAAGTACTCGCCCTTTCGGACGCGCACGCGCAAGGGACGCCACAAGCCGTCGGGCGGCTTCGGCGAACTGTAGCCGATCGTGTATTGCTTGTTGAGCTCGTCGGCGATGCGAGCGGTGGCAGGGCCAAGGTCCGCCGCACTTCGCACGACTTCGGTGTATCCGCCGGTGAGGCCCGTGATCTCGCGCAGAGCATCGGGATTCACTCGCGTGCTCTCGCGGGCGCTTGTCGAATCGATGGCGATGGCGTAGACGAAGGCGTCGTTCCGACGAATCACGTCGACGGTCTGAAGCAACGAGCGATCGCTGGCGGTATCCGCCCCGTCGGAAATCACGACCATTGCGCCGCGCAGGTTGACTCGCTGATCGAAGAGCTTCGACGTATCGGCCAGCGCGTCATAGATGGCCGTTCCACCCGATGGCTTGAGGCTTGCCAGCGTGCCGCGAAGCGACGATGGCGGCATCGTCCACTTGGCCACGAGACGCGGCAGATGATTGAAGGTCGCGACGAACACTTCATCATCGCGCAACAGCAGATCGCCAACGAAGCGATCCAGCGCATCGCGTGCGTCGACGACCGGCTGCCCCCGCATGCTGTCGCTGGCGTCCAGAAGAATCCCGAGGCTGACAGGGACGCGCTTATCGGTGAACTGTGTGATGCGTTGTTCGAGACCGTCTTCGAAGATCTGGAAATCGTCTTGGGTGAGCCCGGTGATGAGTCGACCCGACGCGTCCGTGACCGCCACGGTCACCTGCACGATATCAACGCGGCTTCTGAACGGTGCGGTCTGTCCCCCGACGACTCCGCAACCCAACACGCAGAAGGCGATGATCAGTCGCAATCGGTGGATGCTCACAGTGGTCTACCGGTTGACGTGCGCCGCTTCGACCTCCGCGTAGTAGTCCTGCAGGGACCGCACCGTCAGCTCTTGCTCCCGCATGGCCCGAATCGCGCTGACCGCCGCGGAGGCGCCGGTCAACGTCGTGATGCACGGCACCTGGGCCATCGTCGCGGCGCGGCGCACGGCGCGATCGTCGAAGAACGACTCACGTCCGAGCGGTGTGTTGATCACCATGTCGATACTGCGGTTGACGAGATGATCGGCGACGTTGGGGCGTCCCTCGTTGACCTTGTACATCACGTCGACGTCGAGGCAGTGCGCGCGAAGAAACGCGGCCGTGCCACGGGTCGCCGCCAGCGAAAAGCCGAGCTCAGCCAGGCCGCGCGCAACC
>Ga0114129_10008154_pt1 | contig 14931 bp, 12 predicted proteins | sample RhiMetdeltSRZDD1_FD_80071 | JGI IMG/M metagenome (GOLD analysis project Ga0114129, IMG submission 80071) | Populus rhizosphere microbial communities from Tennessee, USA - Rhizosphere MetaG P. deltoides SRZDD1 (version 2) (version 2) | ecosystem: Host-associated > Plants > Roots > Rhizosphere >...
CCAACGGCATTGACCCGAAGGGCCGCGACGAGATGCTCGAATTGATCTACGACCTGGCGCACCGCAAGAACGTCAACCTGATTCTGTCGTCGCACCTGTTGCCGGACGTGGAACACACCTGCGATCACGTCGTGGTCATGGACAAAGGCACGGTCGCCACGCACGGTCCGATCGAGGCGTTGAAGGGAACGCACGGACGCGTGTATGAAATGCGCGTCAAGGGCGATCAGGCGCACTTCATCGACGTGCTCAGAGCAGCGGGCTACGAGGTCCAGGACACGGATGAGGACGTCATCCGGGTGTTTGTGCCAGGGGCCAGCGAGGACAGCTCACGTGCGCTGTTCGTGCTGGCTGCGAGAGAGCGGCTGCAGGTCCGGCACTTGCGGCCCAGCCTGCCGACGCTCGAAGACGTGTTCGCGCGCGCGGTGGGGGAGGTCTAGGCCGTGCCGATCCATGATCAAGGGTATCGCCGCTACCTTGGCACGCGCGCCGCGATTGGGCGCTCGTGGCAGGTGATGACCAAGGTTGGCGTGATGTCCGTCATCAGCCGGCGGGTCTTCGTCGCCGTGATGCTGCTGGCGTACCTCAATTTCGTGATTCAGGCGGTCAGGATTTACGTCTCGGAGACGTTCGCGCAGGCGGCATTCCTCGCACCAAAGGGTGAAACATTTCGCGAATTCCTGGATCAACAGGGTCCATTCGCGTTTTTCGTCGCGATTTTCGTCGGCGCCGGCCTGATTGCGAACGATCGACGGGCCAACGCGCTGCAGCTGTACCTGTCCAAACCGATGACGAGCGCCGAGTACATCGCCGGCAAGCTCGCCATCCTCTTTATCTTCCTCGTCGGCGTCACCTTCTTGCCGGCGATGCTGCTGCTGCTCACACAGGCCGTTTTCGCCGGCAGCCTGACTTTCGTCCGCAACAACTTGTATCTCTTCCCTGCGATCACCCTGTTTTCGCTCGCGCAGGTGCTGCTGGCTGCATGCACCATGCTTGCCCTGTCGTCGATGTCGAAGAGCGCCCGTTTCGTGGCCGTGATGTATGCGGGGTTGTTCTTCTTCACGACCGCGCTCTTCAATGCGCTCCGGGGCATTACCGGGCGCAGCAGCTTTGCGTGGCTGTCGCCAACCGCCTCGCTCGCACAACTGGGCGACGTGATCTTCCGGCTGGAGCCGCGGTATCAGATGCATCCGGCCATTGCGGCGTTCGTGGTGGTCGTGTTGATCGCGGGGTCGATCGCCATCCTGATGCGCCGCGTGCGCGGCGTGGAGATCGTGACATGACCGATCTCGTTCACGCCGAAGGCCTCTCGAAGTGGTACGGCCAGGTCAGCGGTCTGAACAACGTGACCGTGTCGATACCGCCGGGCATCACCGGCTTGCTCGGACCGAACGGCGCCGGCAAGTCGACGTTCATGAAGTTGATGACCGGCCAGCTCAAGCCGAGCCAGGGGACCATCCGCGTGCTGGGCGAGCCGATCTGGGGCAACCCGCCGATTTTCGCGCGGATCGGTTTCTGTCCCGAACAGGACGCTTTCTACGACCGTATGACCGGCCTCGAGTGGGTCACCGCGCTGGTGCGCCTGAACGGCCACAGCGACGCCGACGCCGATGCCGCGGCGAAGCGCGCCCTCGAGCGCGTCGAGCTGCTCGACGCGGCGGGCAAGAAGATTGGCGCCTACAGCAAGGGCATGCGGCAGCGCGTCAAGATGGCGCAGGCGCTGGTCCACGATCCGGACCTGTTGATCCTCGACGAGCCGCTGACCGGCATGGACCCGCTGATGCGCCGCAAGACCATTCGCCTGATCAAGGACTGGGCGCGCGCCGGCAAGCACATCATCGTGTCGAGCCACATCCTGCACGAGATCGAGGCGATGACTTCGAACATCCTGCTGATCAACAACGGCCGCATCGTCGCCGAAGGCAACGTGCACACGATCCGGGACCTGATCGATACGCATCCGCATACGGTTTACGTGCGCGGCGCCGATCCGCGCGCCCTGGCGCGCCGCTTCCTGGTCGAAGACGACGTGCTGAGCATGAAATTCGAGAGCGACGCCGTGGTCGTCGAGACCGCGCGGCCCGACAGCTTTTATGCGCGGCTGACCGAGCTGGCGGCGTCGGGAGAAGCCGGCCAGATCGACGAAGTGCAATCGCCGGACGATAACCTGCAAGCCGTCTTCAAGTACCTGGTGAAACAATGACCACCGGGGCTCGCATGAGTTTCACGACGGCGGCGCGGCGCGTATTCGACCTCTCGCTGGGCGAGATGCTGTGGTCGCGCCGCACCATCTTCATGGCCCTGGTCGTGGCGGGTCCAGTACTGCTGGCGTTGATCGCGCGCGGCGTGGAAGTGTTCGGCATGTCGGCGCTGAGGGTCAATGGGCGTCCGGTGCCGGGGTTCTCCATCTTCGGCGTGATGATCTGGAGCCTCTATCTGTTTTTCATCGTCCCGGTGCTGGGCCTGTTTTACGGCACGGCGTTGATGGCCGATGAAGTGGAAGACAAGACCATCACCTATCTGTTCACGCGGCCGGTGGCGCGCGGCGCGGTGCTGGTCGGCAAGTACCTGGCGTACCTCGCGTGCACCATCCTGGTCGTGCTGCCGTCGGTGATGATCGTCTACTTCATGCTGGTGCCCTTTTCACAGCTGCCGTCGACGTTCGGCAATCTCGTGATCGACCTGGGATTGCTGGCGCTGGGTCTCGCCGTCTACGGCGCCCTGTTTGCCTTCGTCGGTGCGTTTTTCAAGCGGCCGCTGCTCATCGGGTTGGTCTACACGTTCGGCTTCCAGCAGACCGTGCTCGCGCTGCCCGGCTCGCTGAAGCAGTTCACCGTGGCCTTTTACATGAATGCCCTGGTGCCGCACGTGATGCCCTCGGACGGGGTGTCCAGCCTGCTGCAGTCGATGTTCAAGGAAAACCCGCCCCTCTGGGTGTGCCTGTTCTGGCTTTTCGCGATTTTGGCCGGTTTTTTATACCTGGCCACCCGGGTTGTGGAGCGAAAGGAATATATTCTCGAACAATAACGGGCCTCGATTCGTATAAAGCCATAGGGAGACGTGCATGTCGACTAAGACCCGCTATTTCGTGGCGATTTCGGGCGCAATTCTGGCAATTGGCCTGGGCACCGGTCTCGTGGCCTCCTACATGGGCTTCCCGGTTTCGGTCTTTTCGACTGCCGCCGGTCCCGATGAACTCCAATATGTGCCCGCCGACGCGGCCGTAGTGGCCTACGCCAACATCCGCGAGGTCATGAATTCTGATCTCCGCCAGCGGTTCAAGGACATCGGCCCCACGACCGACCAGAAGAACGAATTCGAGGAAAAGACCGGTCTTGATTTCGAAGAGGACATTGATTCGGTCGTGCTCGCCGTCACCGGCAGCGTCGCCAACCAGCCGCAGAAGTCTTTCCTCGTGCTTGGCAAGGGCCGCTACGACGCGGCGCGTCTTGAAGCCCTGGCGATCGAGCACGGCGCGCAGGCCACTGATTACCAGGGCAAGCGCATCCTCATGCACACGGATCAGAACAGCAGCGGCGATCCCAATCACGAGGACGTTGCGGTTGGCTTTGTCGAGGCCGACCTCGTCGCATTTGGCAATCTCGCCATGGTCAAGGCGTCGATCGACGCCCGCCGCGAGAATCGCAACATCGTGTCCAACAACGACATGATGAAGCTCGTGAACGAGCTCGATAACTCCAACGCGTGGGCGGTCGGCCGTTTCGACGCGATTGCCCAGCAGGCCAACCTGCCCAGCGAAGTCCAGGCGTACATGCCGCAGATCACGTGGTTCTCCGCGGCGGGTCACATCAACGGCGGCGTGAGCGGGCAGTTCAAGGCCGAGGCCAAAGACGAACAGTCGGCGCAGAACCTGCGCGACGTGCTGGGCGGCTTCCTGGCGATGGCGCGGATGCAGGCGGCCAACAAGCCGGCGCTGCAGCAGCTGGCCGATTCGATGATTCTCTCGGGCGACGGCAAGACCGTGGCGCTGTCGTTCTCGATTCCTACGGAAGTGCTCGACGTGCTCGAGAGTCTCGCGAAGGGCCGCCAGGGCGTCGTCCAGCAGTAGTAGTATCGACGACGTGGGCGACCACGTCTTCTTTTACGGCACGCTGATGTCCCCCTTTAACAGGCCGGGACGTCAGCGCATCACTCCCAAACTGACCTATACCGGGCGCGGCTCCATCAGGGCCGCGCTCTTCGATCTCGGCATGTATCCCGCCGCGGTTCCCGCTGAAGACAATAGCAAGGTGTGGGGCGAGATCTACGAGATGAGCGATCCCCCTCCCGTGCTGTCCGCGCTCGACGAGATTGAAGGCTACCGTCCGAGCGAGCCCGATCAAAGCCTCTATACACGCGTCCTGACCGACGTCACGCTCGAAGACGGGCGCGTGCTGCAAGCGTGGGCGTATTTCTGGAATGCGCCGCTCGGTGGCGCACAGCGCATCGAATCAGGCGATTACCTGGAACACCTGAAAGGCTAAAGGTCGGTTTCTTTCTGGCCAGACTGGTAGCTGATCGTGCTTTCAGCTTTCTGCTTGGCGAGCGCGTCCACGAAATGCGCAATCGCGGCCGCGACACGCTCCGAGGGCTCGATGAATTCCACGCCCGAACGATAGGTGATGATGTCCTGGTCGACGTCCGAGATGCGCGAGTGCGCAATGCGGCCCTTGACGACGACCGAGCGGTTGCCCAGCGTCAGCCGAAAGTCATGCAGCGAATCAAGTTGAAGCGGAAAGCTGGTCTCCACCTGCATTCCGCCATGACTCATCTGGCGGATCGCAGACGGTTGAAAGACCATTACCTCGCCGTGCAGCGCTCCAAGGAACTCGACGCGCTCGGAATCCCGCTTGTCCGAGGCCATTCGCTCGGAATTATAGCGTAGGCCTCCCCGTTGACGTAGGTCAGGATCGGCAGGCGCCGCGTCGACGGATCGAGCTGCAGCATCTGTAGGACCTGGCATGCTTCCTCGTCGTCAGGGGCGAAGCAGAGAACGACAAGATCGGGACGGCGCTGACGAATTGCGATATACGGCGTCGAATCCTTCTCGAGAAAATCCACGCGGAAGCGATTTGATCCGAGAAACGGCTCGATGCCGAGCAGCGCTTCGGGGCCCGCACCGATAACCATGGCTCGCGGCATGATGCTGCTGCTGGTGACCTGTGTGTTCGCGGGCGTCATATATCGTCTCCTACCGCCAATTACCTTCAGGAACCGTGCCATACGAAACTGGCGGTTTCCCTACAGAAATAGACGTATTCCGGACCTAAAAAGTGACAGAGGCCGTCACATGGGACCGACAAAATGTGTCGGAAGGGCCTAAGTGCAGAGATGTGCCCTTATGATCCCCTGATGACCCTTGCCAATTTTGTCGGTGGGAAGTGGGTTCCCTCGGCATCGGGCGCCACTCTCGAAAACCGTAATCCGGCGAATGCTCGAGATCTCGTCGGGTTGTTCCCTGATTCGACGACCCAGGACGCTGAGGCGGCCATCGCCGCGGCCAGGCGTGCGTTCGAGTCGTGGCGGCACGTGCCGGCGCCGAAGCGCGCCGACATCCTGTTCAAGGCGGCGCAGCTCATCATCGCGCGCAAGGAAGCGTTCGCGCGCGACATGACGCGCGAGATGGGCAAGGTACTCGACGAGACACGCGGCGACGTCCAGGAAGCGATCGACATGACCTACTTCCTCGCCGCGGAAGGACGCCGCATGCACGGCCAGACGGCGCCGTCCGAGCTGCGCGACAAGTTCGCCATGTCGCTCCGCCAGCCGATTGGCGTGTGCGCGATGATCACGCCGTGGAATTTTCCGATGGCGATCCCGTCGTGGAAAATCATCCCCGCGCTGGTCTGCGGCAACACGGTTGTCCTGAAGCCGTCCGAGTTGACGCCGCTGTCGGCCGGGCATTTCGTCAAAGTGCTCGAAGAAGCCGGCGTGCCGCCCGGCGTGGTGAACATGGTGACCGGCGGCCCGGCCGTCGGCGAAATGTTGACGACGCACCCGGACGTGGCAGTCGTGTCGTTCACGGGATCCACGGCTGTCGGCAAGCTGGTGAACCAGAACGCGGCGCCGCACTTCAAGAAAGTCCATCTCGAAATGGGCGGCAAGAACGCCATCATGATCATGGACGACGCGAATCTGGACCTGGCGCTCGAGGGCTGCCTGTGGGGTGGATTCGGGACCACGGGACAGCGCTGCACCGCCGCGAGCCGCGTGATCGTTCATGAAAAAGTTCACGACAGGTTCGTCGAGCAGTTCGTGGCGCGCGCGAAAGCGCTGCGGGTGGGCGACGGCCTCGATCCGAAGACGCAAATGGGCCCGTCGATCAGCGACAAGCAGCTGCAGAAGGTGATCTCCTACGTCGAGATCGGCAGGCAGGAAGGCGCCACCGTCGCGTGCGGCGGGCGCCGCCTCAACGAGGCCGAGTACGAGTATGGCTTCTTCCACGAGCCGACCATCTTCACGGGCGTGACGCCGACGATGCGGATCGCGCGCGAAGAAATCTTCGGACCGGTGGTGTCGGTGATCAAGTGCGGCGGCCTCGACGAAGCGGTGTCGATCACCAACGACGTGATCTATGGATTGTCGGCGTCCATTTACACGCAGGATCTCAACCGCGCGTTCCACGCCATGCGCGACGTCTACACCGGCATCTTCTATGTGAATGCGCCGACGATTGGCGCCGAAGTGCACCTGCCGTTTGGCGGTACCAAGGCCACCGGGAACGGGCACCGCGAGGCGGGTCTCGCGGCGCTCGATGTGTTCTCGGAGTGGAAGTCGGTCTACGTCGATTTCAGCGGCCGGCTGCAGCGAGCTCAGATCGATACGGACCTGATGTAGCCGCCACCTTTAGGTGGCGGGAAGCAGCTTGATGTCTTCTTTGAGTTGCGGGTTCACGCGGAAGCCATGCTTCTCCGCGTTCTTGACGGCCTGTTCCGCGTCCTGCCGGCGCCCCGACTGCATGTAGACCACGGCGAGGTTGTTCCACGCCTCGCCGAGCTTCGGATTGACCTTCACGGCCAGCTCCCACCGCTCGCGTGCGGTAATGGCGTCGCCGTTCCTGTAGTAGGCGCTGCCGGCGGCGAACAACACCTGCGCCGGCGGCTCGAAGCGATTGACCAGTCCTGATTTGCTTCGCTCCAATTCGCGAATGCGGCTCTCGATGCCCAGCACGGCGGCGCGCTGACCGACGGCCATGCGTCCGGTCTGCGCCAGCGCTTCACGCAGCGCGCGCAACTGATCGGTGATCAACTGATCGGTCCTGGCGCGATCCTGCTCGCGCATGCTGAAGATGGTGCGAGCCGCGTCGAGGCAGCGCTCGTAGGCCTGGATCGCGCTCGCATAACGCCGCAGCCCCATGTAGGCCTGGCCGAGACCGAAATGCGCGTCGGTAAAGAGGCGGTCGTTGCGAACCGCTTCCTGGAATTCGTTGACGGCCCTGTCGTAGAGCTCCGACTGCAGGAACTCCTGGCCGCGCACGTAATGGTGATACGCGGTTCGACGCGCCAGGTCGTTGGCCGGCACCGGCGGGTTGACCACGAGCTGACCGCCGAGGATGAGAGCGAGCACGACGCTGCTCATGACGTCATCTTCCTGATGTCGTCTTTCAGACGAGGGTTGACGCGAAACCCGCTCTTCTCCGCATGCTTCACCGCCGCTTCCGCATCGGTCTTGCGTCCGGCGCGCATGTAGACCACGGCGAGGTTGTTCCAGGCTTCGCCGAGCTTGGAGTTCACCCTGACGGCTTCTTCCCAGCGCTGTTGCGCGCCATCGGCGTTGCCGTTCCGGAAATGCGCGCTGCCGAGGGAGAGCAGCACCTCGGCGGGCGGCTCGAACGGTCCCGACAGCGACGATTTGCTGCGTTCGAGCTCGCGCATGCGCGACTCGACCTGCATCACCTGGGCTTCGATATTGCCGGTCTTCTGCCGGCGAATGGCGATGATCGTCTCGCGCAGGGCCCGGATTTGATCCGTGATCTGCTGGTCGGTGCCGGCGCGATCGCGCTCGCGATTGCTATAGATGCGCCGTGCCGCGTCGATGCAGGCCTCGTAGGCCTGCACGGCGCTGGCGTAGCGCTGCAGGCCCATGTGGGCCTTGCCGAGCCCGTAATACGCGTCGGTGAAATTGGGATCGAGCTTGGTGGCGGACTGAAACGCGTCGACGGCGCGGTCGTACTGTTCGGCCGACAGGAATTCCTGGCCGCGCTGGTATTGCTGGTAGGCCTCACGCTGGTTCTGATTTGCCTGAGGAATCTGCGTGGCGGCGGCCGAAACCGCTACGAACATGAGCGCACTGGCAAATAGGACTCGCATGTGCACGCTCCGACGTAAACAAAAAGGCCGGTGAGCACTCTGCTCACCGGCCGACATTATCGTGCAAATTCCGGCGGCGCGGAGCGCCGTCAGAAAAAAACTGCTACCACTCGAACCGGGCGCCGATGCGGAGCGCGAACGGCGCCTGGAAGGCCGGCCCCGCGACCAACTGCGAGGTCGGGGTCCCGAAATCCGGGTTCGGCGTTTCGAAGGCGAGGTCCGTCCACGAGTTGTAGTCGATCGTGCGGCGGAGATTGAACAGGTTGAAGGCGTCAGCTAACAGCGTGATTTTGCGATCGCCGAAGCGCATGTTGTAGCTGGCCTGCGCGTCGAGCTGGTACTCGAACGGCGTGCGCTTCTTGAAGCCGTCGACGGTCTCGATGCCTGACCCGCGCGGCCCCGTCGGAATTTCTCCGCCGTTGCCGTAGTTCGGGTTGGCCGCCAGCGGCGTCAGCGGCTTGCCGGAGCTGCCGTTGAAGGCGACGCCGATGCCGAAGTTGTCGGTCGCCGCGTAGTTGCCGTACAGCTTGAGCTGGTGCGGCCGATCGAGCGGCAGCGGGCCCTTGCCGAGCTCGCCGAGGAACCGGATGTCGCCCGGATAGCCGAACCGCGCGCCACCGATGCCGGTGTAGCTCGGGTCGTTGGTCGGGAAGTCATAGAGCGACGTGATACCCGGGTCCGACTGGCCGTTGTCTTCACGGTAGAAGCCCTCGAAGGCGCCGTTCAGCCGCGACCAGCGGTAGGACGCCGTGCCCTGCCACTTGCCCGAGAAGCGGCGATCGAGCGTGAGCTCAACCGCGTCGTAGTTGTGAATCGGATCCTCGAAGTGGGCGCCGAGTTGCGGGAACAGCACCTCGGTGTCGGGACCGGGGTTGGTGAGGATGTAATCCACGCCGGTGGTGAGCCCCAGATCGTAGGCCGCCATCGGCGCGGCCGCCACGTCCTCGAGCACCCGGCCGATGGTACGGCGGATGTAGCGCGCGCCCAGGCTGGTGTTCGACATGACTTCGAATTCGTAGCCGAGCACGAACTCGTTCTTGTAGGACAGCTTGGCATTCGGATCGATCACGTCGGCGCCGACGCCGGCACCGAGGAGATGCTGCGTGATCACGCCGCCGCCCGGAACCTGCGTCGCCACGCCGTTCGGGATCGGGCGCGTCAGCCCCGCATCGAAGTAGTCGGCGCGCTGCACGCCATCGTCCGCCGACAGGGCGCGAGCCGCCAGGTCGTTCGGGATACGCGCGTAGAAGATGCCGTAGTTGGCATAGAGCTTCGAGCGGCCGTTGCCGAGCACGTCGTAGATCACGCCGACGCGCGGCGCCCAGTTGTTCTTGAGCTCGAAGTCCTGCACCAGCGTGCCCGACAGGCTCTGCGCCTCGTAGCGCACGCCGGGGTTGATGGTGAGGCGATCGTTGACCTTCCACGAATCCTGCAGGAAGAAGTTGTAGTACTTCTGGTCGGTTTCGCGGCCGCTGTTGTAGTTGGCGCGAATCACACGCCAGATGGTGCCGAAGTTGACGTCGTTCAGGACGTCGATCTGGGCCCCGGTCGCCGTGGTGCGGCCATCCGACGTCGTGAACGTCGGGCCGGTGCGGTCGTTGATTTGCGCGTACACCACGTTGTCGTACTGGAACCCGTACGACATCTGGTGGCCGGCAAAGATGTTCGTGCCCTTGACCTTGAACTGCTTGTTGCGGCTGTCGTTGCCGGCCTCGAAGAAGCCGATGCCGCCGGTGACGATGTTCGGCGTCACGCGGCGATCCTGCACGAACCACTCGTCGCGCTCGGGCGCCTCCTCGATCTGGTTGCGCGCGTTGGCCCACGAGGCTTCAATCAGGAAGGTCGGCGTGAGCACGCCATCGTAGCGGACGGTCTGGTTATTGCCGCCAAATTTTTCGAGGCTGCTGTAGCGGGAGGTGGTCTGCGCGACCAACGAGGAGATGCGCTGCGGACCCAGCTCACCCTTCGACGGATCGCCGAAGAACGAGGCATCGAGGCGATGGCTGCTGGCGAGCTGCCAGGTGGCTTTCGCCGAGTAGTTCAGGTTCGAGCGCTTCCGCTCGACGAAGCCCAGGCGCTCGAGCGGGAAGCCCGCCGGCGCCTTGAACTCACGCGTCTCCCATGAGGGGTTGACCGCGCCGAAGAAGAACAAGCGATTGCGGACGATCGGGCCGTTGATTTCAAAGCCCGCGTCGCTCTGCTCGTTGTGACCGAACTGCACGGTGCCGTTATGGCTCTGGTACTCCTTGTAGTCGGCCTGCAACTGGCCGGGGCGCGCATACGCGAAGAGCGATCCGCGGAAGTTGTTCGAGCCGCTCTTGGTGACCACGTTCACCACGCCGCCGGTGGACTGGCCGTATTCGGCTTCGTAGCCGCCCGTCTTCACCTGGACTTCCTTGATGAAGTCGAAGGGCGTCGAGTTGCCGAGCGATCCGAAGATGATCGAGTAGCTGCCGAGCGCGCCGTAACCCTGGTTGGTCACGTTGACGCCGTCAACCACGTACTGGTTATCGAGGCCGGAGCCGCCGGAGATCGACGGGTTGCCGCGGCCGGCCGAACCCGAGCTGCTGACGCCGGGCGCGAGGTAGAGCGCGTCGCTGAAGCGGCGGCCGACCGGCACACGGGCCAGCAATTCGCTGGACAGCACCGAGCCGGTGGTGGTCGACGAGGCATCGATCACCACCTGCGACGACACGACCGAGATGGTTTCGGTGAGGCCGCCGACTTCCATCTTGATGCCGACATCGGTCGTCTGTCCGAGCTGGATCGAAATGCCCGTGATGTCGACCGCCTTGAAGCCGGTCAGCTCAGCGCGGATGCTGTAGGTGCCGGGCGTCAGGAACGGCGCGTTGAAGCGACCGTCGGTGTCAGTGGTGAATGAACGGGCCCCCTGCGGGCCATTGACCGTGACCGATGCGCCCGGGACGGCGAGGCCCTGGGAGTCGGTCAACTTGCCGGTGAGCGTGCCGGTCGTTTCCTGCGCGGAAACGGCCGAGGCGGCTACGAGGGCAAGCAAGAGGGCCATGAGGATGGCACTCGTACGATTACGCATAAATTTCTCTCTCCTTATCAGCTGAACGAACCATTCAAACGGGCGTTCTAAAGGAAAACCCGTGCCACTCGTCTTGGGATGAATCGCTGCGTTTTCTAGGACTTAGAGGGACGGAAGCGCAATAGCGGTGATGAACGCACCAAAAAAGAGAACGAGCCAGCCAAATTTTTGGATTTGGCTGGCTCGCCTGGGACGAACGCCTGATTACGGCCGGATTTGACTAGAACGTGAGCTTGAAGCCGATCGGCGCCTCTCTCGAGAGCAGCGGGGGTTCAAGCCCCCGCGCTCTGTACGTCTCAGTCCATAGCGTCAGAACTTCACGCGAGCGCCAAGAAAGGCGCGGCGCGGGTTCACCCACAGAATCGGATTGCCGAATGCCTTCGTGCCCTGGCCAGCCACGAGATCCTGATTGCGAACCGGATCCTGGGTGTTCAGGACGTTGAAGAGATCGACGAAGAATTCGACCGACGCCGCCTCTATGATGCGGCGGTTGTACTGGGCGCGCAGGTCGATCTGGCCCCATGAGGGATTGGTCAGCGAGCCGACGGCGTCGGGCGCCAGCCAGCGGGTGCGATAACCCGCGAACTCGAACGCCTCGGCGGCCGGCACGCGGATCGGCAGGTTACGGCCCGACGCCAGGAACGTCCGGCTCGCGACCGTGCCCGAGTTCCAATTGAAGGTGCCACCCAGCTGCAGACCGAAGTCGAACTGGTACGACGCGGCACCCTTCAGGAGATGACGGATCAGTCCGGGCTGCGTGCCAAACTGGTTCGGGGCCCGGGGATCGAGGAAGTCGACGTCGCCTTGGAAGTCAGCATTCGAGTCGGAGTTGGTGTTGCCTTCCGCGTGGTTCCAGTTGTACGACGCCAGCGCCTGCCAGCGGTCCGCAAAGCGCTTGCGGAAGACGAACTCGAGGCCGTTGAAGTCGCGCTTGCCGCCGGCGAGCGTGCCAATCACGAAATTCGAGCCGGGGTTTTGCGTGTACCCGAAGTACTCGTAGCCAAGGAACAGCGAGTCGGGGTGATTGATCGGGCCCGGGTAGCCGTGTTCGTCGGCATACAGCTCGAGGTCATAGTCCTCGAGGATGTCGCGCGTGCGGCGGTTGAAGTACAGCGCGTCAAAGCTCATGTTGTTGCCGAGGTCGACTGCGTAGCCGATCTGCAGGTCGTCCGTGTACGGCGTTTGCGTCGTCGGCGCGAAGAACGCGTCCTGCACCGCCGGACCGCCGCGGGTGCGATAGGTGACGAACTTGTTGAGGGCACTGACGAATACCTGCTCTTCGAGGATGGAGCCGGTGAGCGTGCCGGCGAAGTTGGTCATGTTGTTGCGGACCGGGTCGTAGTACCGACCCCAGTACGCCGACGCCTTGTGCTTGCCGTCGCCGAAGAGGTCATAGACGGCGCTGAGACGCGGCGCAAACTCCCAGTCGAACGTGTAGATGTTCTCACCGGTGGTGGCGAAGTGTTCCCACCGCTCGGTTCGCAGTCCGACGTTGAACGTGAAGCGGTCGAGCGAGATCTCGTCCTGGAAATAGAACGATAATCCCTTCGACGATGTCTCCTGCGGGCCGGTCGCCGCCTGGAAGTCGCGATCATAGAAGACGCCGCCCGCGGGATTGGCCGTATTGAACACCAGCGCGGTGCCCAGTTCCGCCGGGCTGACGACTCCGTTACGGTCGGTGTCGTAGGCGGCGTAGAACGCCGCGCGATCGGGGCTGGCGTCGATGGTCCGGATCAGGCCGCCGAAGTCGCTGGTATTGGTCACGTCGAACGCCAGGCCAGACCAGCTGCCGCCGGCGACGAGCGCCGCGTTCATGCCTGCACCGCGATAGCGATCGGCGAGGCTGGTGAAGCCTGTGCTGTCCACGTAGAGCGTGTCGCGGAAGTTCTCGGAGCGGTTCCACTCCGCGCCGCCTTTGAACGTGTGGTGCCCCCACGTGTGCTGAAACGATCCGCGGATCGCCTGGTTGTCGCGCTCGTCGATAAGATCGCGGCCGAAACCGCCGACCTGCTCGTCGGTGAGCACGCGAGCATCGGTCCTCTGGAACAGCACGTCGTTTCGGGACTGGCGAATCGCCGACAGGTCGGTGACTTCGCCGTTGTGCTTGTTCGCGCTGAGCTCGAGCAGCGAGTTGCCCCACACGCGCGTATAGGCGCCCTGGTAGCGGTTGCCACCCTGTTGACGCGCCCGGTCGCGCGCGTTGGTGACGTCGCGCTGTCGCCGCCCCGTGATCTCCGTCGGGTCGTTCATGAACGTAAAGCTGAGCAGATCGGCATTCGTCGCCGCCCAACTGCCTTTGGCGAAGCCCTGGTGTTGCGTGTTGTCGACCGTCCGCATGAACACATTGGTGTCAAGGGTATTCACGTCGTCCTTGCGGTTGGTGTATCGGTAGCTGCCGAAGAACCACACCTTGTCGCGCAGCGCCGGGCCGCCGAAGGTGAACGCGCTGTCCTTCGTCGAGAACGTCTCGCCCCCGGCATTCTTGTTCTCCGCAACGAGGTCGCTGTTCTGGAAGAAATAATTGGCCGAGCCGTGATATGTGTTGCTGCCCGCCTTGGTGATGACGTTCGAGATCAGGCCGGGTGCGCCGACGTACTCGGCGGGGATGCCGCCCGTGATGACGTGCTGTTCCTGGATGATCTCGGTGTTGAGGTTGGCGCCGAATGTGCCCGTGACCGGGTCGGTGATATTGATGCCATCGAAGTAGTAGACGTTATCGGCCGAGATGCCCACGTTACCGCCAATATCGCTGTAATTGAGGCCGGCACGCGCGGCCGGGTTGCCGGACTGCGCCTGATCGTCAGGCAGCACACCGGGCACCAGCTGCAGGTACGACTGATAGCTGCGGCCGGTTGGCAGCGATTCCGTCAACTGCAACGTGATGTCCTGGCCCACCGTGGCGCTGGTGACGTCGACGAGCGGGGTGGTCGCACTGACGGACACGGTCTCGACCACGCCCGCGAGCGACAGCGTCAGGTTGAGCGACACCGTCTGGCCTGAACGCACCAAGATGTTGTTGCGCGTCTCGGGCCGGAACCCGCTGAGTTCCGTAGTCACCGTGTACTGGCTGGATGGAGCCAATGCTTCGAGAATCGCTTGACCCGCGACGTCGGTGACCACCGATCGCTTGGTAATGGTGTCAGGTGCCGATGCCGTGACCGTGACGCCAGGGAGGCGGCCGCCATCGGCATCCACGATGACAAGCTGGATGTTGCCGGTATTGCTCACTTGAGCTGAGGCGAAACTGGGAATGGCCAAAAAGGCTGCCAAAGCCAAGACAACGCCCGTTCTAATTCGCATAAATTCGTATCTCCTTCGAAAACGCGGACCGTGGAACGGTCGTTCAAGGAAGAAAGATGCGTGCCATTCATCACGTGACGAATGACCTTTTGTTTTCAATACGTTACGGTGACAATACCCTCGGGATTGGGATGAATTACCCATTTTTTGGTATAAGTCGCCCAATCTATTGGATCAACGGGCGACCAGTGGCATTAACTCATCCACGGACAAGCAGTTGCAGAGTTTGAACAATCGTTTGAGTTATGATTTCCGTGCAACCCCCATGCG
>Ga0114129_10008155_pt1 | contig 14928 bp, 15 predicted proteins | sample RhiMetdeltSRZDD1_FD_80071 | JGI IMG/M metagenome (GOLD analysis project Ga0114129, IMG submission 80071) | Populus rhizosphere microbial communities from Tennessee, USA - Rhizosphere MetaG P. deltoides SRZDD1 (version 2) (version 2) | ecosystem: Host-associated > Plants > Roots > Rhizosphere >...
AGCCCGCCCTCGGGGTGGCGGAGCTCGCGGAGCAGGTACTCGCATGTCTCGTCGGCGACGCGGCGATACATCTCCCGTCCCGTCAGCTGCCATGCGTGCACGTACAGGCGGACCAGGAGCGCGTTGTCGTACAGCATCTTCTCGAAGTGGGGCACGTGCCATCGCTCGTCGGTCGAATAGCGATGGAAGCCGCCGCCGACCTGGTCGTACATGCCGCCGGCCGCCATCTTGTCGAGGGTCGCCGTCACGATGTCGAGCGCATCCGGCGTCCCACGCAGGTGCATGCGCACGCAGAACTCCAGCGTCATCGGCTGGGGGAACTTCGGCGCGCCTCCGAACCCGCCCCACCGCGGGTCGAACGCCCGCCGGAGCCCGCCGAACGCGGACAGGAGCGCGTCGTCGCTCAGTGGCTCGGGCGAGCCGGCGAGCCGGCTCGTCCGCCCGATGGCCTCGGTCACGCGCGTGCTCTGCGACTCGGCCTCCGAGCGGCGGTGCTCCCACGCGTCGGCGATCGCCTCCAGCACGGCTCGGAACGACGGGAGCCCGTGGCGCTCCTCGTTGGGGAAGTACGTGCCGGCGTAGAAGGGCCGCCCGTCGGGCGTGAGGAACGCGGTGAGGGGCCACCCGCCCCCGCCGGTCATGGCCTGGACCGCGTCCATGTAGATCGCGTCCAGATCGGGCCGCTCCTCGCGGTCGACCTTGATCGAGACGAAGTGCTCGTTCATGAACGCGGCCGTCGTGGCGTCCTCGAACGACTCGCGCTCCATCACGTGGCACCAGTGGCAGGCGGCGTAGCCGATCGACAGGAGGATCGGCCTGTCCTGCGCCCGTGCGCGTTCGAGCGCCTCGTCGCCCCAGGCGTACCAGTCGACCGGATTCGACGCGTGCTGCAACAGGTAGGGACTCGTCTCGTGCTGCAGCCGGTTCACGTGACCGCCGCCCGGGCGTCCCCGATCGCATCGATCTCGCGCAGCCACGGCGCCGCGCCGAGTTTCCGGAAGAGCGCTCTCGCCTCCTCGAACGCCTCGCCTGCACCCGGCCGCTCGAGCCCCTCGAGCGCGCGCGCGAGCCCGAGCCGCGCCTGGGCGCGCTCGAACGCCGAGCCGCAGCGGCTCCGCCCGGCCGAGCACTCCTCGTAGCGTTCGGCGGCCTGTTCGAGGTCGCAGAACAGCACCGTGACGACCTTGCGCTCCTCCTCCCGGCGGGCCGCGGCCACGAGCGCGACGCCGCGGTTCAGGCAGAAGGGGGCGCCGTCCGGATTGCGTTCGCCGCAGGAGGGGCAGACCACGATGCAAGCAGTCTAGGGGTGGCCGCCGCGCACGATCCCACCGGCATGGCTGCCTTCGTTCCACGAGCCTGGTCGCGGGGCTCAAATCCCGAGCATTCGAGGCCGATGGATAGGCGAGGCCATGTCAGAGCCCCAACACACACGCGTCCTGGTTGTGGACGACCACGAGGTGTTCTCGGAGGCGCTCGAGCTCCTGCTCGGGCGCCAGCCCGACCTTCAGCTGGTGGGTTCGGCCCGCGACGCCGACGAGGCCATGGCGCTCCTGTTCCACGAGCCCGACGTCGTCCTGATGGACCTCGATATGCCCGGCGTGAACGGCATCGAGGCCACGCGCCGGATCCGCGAGGTCGTGCCGGCCGCCAAGGTCGTGCTGCTGACCGGGATCCAGCGCCCCGACGTCATCGCCGACGCGCTGGCGGCCGGGGCCTGCGGCTACGTCCCGAAGACGCGAGCGGTGGACGAGCTGATGGACGTCATCCGTCGCGCCGCGGCGGGCGAGATCGTGATGCCCGAGGGCGACCTCGCGGCCGTGCTCGAACGGCTGCGGGGCGCGCGCGCGGACACCGGCGAGGCCGCGCTCGAACGCCTGACCCCGCGCGAGACCGAGATCCTGAGCGCGCTCGCGGCCGGTTCCACCGCCAACGAGATCGCCGCCTCCCTGGGCATCAGCGCGCTGACGGTACAGAGCCACATGAAGAGCATCCTGGCCAAGCTCGGCGTGCACTCGAAGATCGAGGCCGTGACGCTCGCGTGGCGGCACGGGCTGGCCGGGACCGGGGCGCCCGTCTGATGGCCACGGTCCTGTCTCCCTCCCAGGGCGGCTCCAAGGCCGCCGAAGGCGCCACCGCCACCGTGCGCGTGCTGGTGGTCGAGGACCATCCGCTGCTTCGAACCGTGATCACCGTCGCCTGTGACCAGACCGACGGCCTGGAGGTCGTCGCGGACATGGAGGACGGGGAGTCTGCGCTCGAGGCCTGTCGGCGGCTGACCCCGGACGTGATCGTGCTCGACCTGCAGCTGGCGGGCGAGCTCCAGGGCCTGGACCTCGCGCGGCGCATCCGCGACGAGGCCCTGCCGATCCGGATCCTCGTGCTCACCGCGCGGACCGACGACGAGGCGCTGTTCGAGTGCGTGACCGCGGGCGTCGACGGCTACCTGGAGAAGACCTCCGGCGTGCGGGTGATCGCCGACGCGCTCGGCCGCGTCGCGGCGGGGGAGCGGGTGTTCACCTCGGCGCAGATGCGCGGCGCGATCGCCGTGCTCGGACGCCGGGCGAAGCAGGCGCGCGAGGTCTCCGACGCCCGCGCGATCCTGTCCGAACGCGAGCTCGAGGTGCTCCAGCGGGCCGCGCTCGGCCTGACGGTCGGGCAGATCGCGCGGCGGCTGAGCATCTCGCCGCGCACGGTCGAGACCCACCTCACGAACGTCTACCGCAAGCTCGGCGCCCGCAACCGCGTGCAGGCGATCGCGCGCGCGTCCGAGCTCGGGCTGGTCGAGATCGGGCCCGCCTGAACCATCGGCCTGATCCCTGGGCCAGGGCCGCGGTGCCTGCCGTTTCAGCGCGCGGCCGGCCCGCCCGATACCTCTGAGGTCGTGTCCCTTCGCACGTGAGAGGACGATGTCCACCGACCCCGAGGCCCGCGTGACCGACGAGCTGCTCCCCGTGGTCGTCGTCGACCCCCTGCCCGTCGTGCGGGCCGGGCTGGCGCTGCTGCTGGCGGGCGACGGCGGGTTCGACGTGGTCGCCCAGGTCTCCGACGCGGAGCAGGGGCTGGTCGCGCTCGCGGCGGCGCCGGCCGGATCGCTCGTGACGGTTGGCCTGGCGATCGACGGCCCTCGGAACGCCTTCTGGCTCATCGAGTCGATCCGCGAGCGGTTCCCGTCCTCGGTGGTCGTGGCCGTCGGCGCGCGCTCGGACGCCGTCACGATCTCGCGGGCCCTGTTCAGCGGGGCGGACGGGTTCGTGGACAAGGACGTCGACCCCGCCGAGTTCCTGGACGCGATCCGCGCGGCCGTCGCGGGGCAGATGGTGCTCGCCGGTCCACCGAGCGACTGGATGGGTGCGATCGCGGGCGGCCTCGAGCGCGATCGCAGCGGCGACGCGTGGCTCACCCTGCGCGAGCGCCAGGTGCTCAGCGTGGCCGCCGAGGGCCTGACCGCCCGCCAGATCGCCGAGCGCCTCGGCGTTCGCGAACGCACCATCACCACGCACCTCAGCCGCATCTACGCGAAGCTCGGCGTCCGCACGCGCATCGCCGCGATCCGCACCGCGACCGCCGCCGGGCTCGTCTCGAACATCGTCGAGTGAGCCGTTCGTCCCATGTCGAACGTCGGCTCGCTCCCCACAACGGCCCAGCCACACGTGTACGTGGAACCACGTAGCGGGTTTGGGGGGAACGCGGAATACCGCCGGCATGGGGTCGAACCGCACACTTGCGCATGTAAGGCCGGCCGATGGGCCGGCGGCGACGGAACGGGAAGGAGGTGACATGCTCTCCATCATCCAGGCAGGCGTGACCTACCTTCGCGCCCGCTTCCCGCGTGAGGACGACGGTGCGGTGGCCACGGAGTACGGCCTCCTGCTCGTGCTGATCGCCCTGGCCATCATCGTTGCGGCCACGGCTCTGGGTCTCGCGATCTCCGGTGTCTTCAGCGACGCGTCGGGCGAGCTCGGCGGTGTCGGTGGCAGCGGTTCGTAAGGACCACTGATCAAGAGCGGCCTCGTCGGCCGCTCGCTCCTCCCTCCATCCGGGAGGTGGGAGCGAGGGGCCGACGAACCTCGGGCCCTCCGACCGGGAGCAAGGACTTGGGATGAGGAAGCTTCACCGCACGTCACGCAGCGACCGCGGCGCCGTCGCGGTCGAATTCGCGTTGATCCTGCCCGTGCTGCTGCTGATCGTGGTCGGGACGATCGAGTTCGGCCGCGTGTACAGCCAGATCCAGGTCTACAACGGCGCCGCTCGCGAGGGCGCGCGCTGCGCCTCGGTCATGGCGACCCCGTTCGCCGCGGGATGCAACTCGTTCTCGGCCGTGCAGGCGCGGATCGACAGCGCCTCCGACCCGTATCCCGATCCGCCGGACGCGACGATCACGCCCGGCACCGGCTGTACGGACAGCACGATCGGCAACGACGTCAAGGTGTCCTGGCAGCAGCCGCTCTCGCTCGACATCCCGTTCTGGGGCAACATCGACTTCACCTCCACGATCGAGGCGACGTTCCGATGCGAGTAACGGCTCTCCGCCGCGTCCACCGCGAGGACTCCGGAGCGGTCCTGATGATCGTCGCGGTCACCATGCTCGTGCTCGTCGGCATGCTGGTCCTGACCGTCGACCTCGGTCGCGCGGTCGCCATCAAGCGCGAGATGGTCGCCGGGACGGACGCCGGGGCCCTGGCCGCCGCACAGCAGTGTGCCCTGGGCAGCACCACGACGCAGGCTCAGGCCGCCGCGAACGATGCGCTCGGGAAGAACAAGTCCGGAGCCACGGTGACCTCGTTCTCGGCCCCCGGATGCGGTCTGGCCGCCCCCTCGCTCCGGTACGTCACGGTTCGGTCGACCGTCGACGTCGACTACTTCTTCGCGGGGATCTTCGGCTTCGACTCCGGGCCGGTCGTCTCGCAGGCGGTCGTGGAGTGGGGCGCCATCCAGAGCGGGTTCCCAGTCCCGGTCACCGTTGACAACCAGCAGCTGACGGGGTGCGGGATCACTCCGAACAACCCGCCGAACACCGACGTCGACTGCGACCTCACCTATCCGAAGGATCAGTTCTCGAACCCGCGGTGGGGCGTGCTCGATCTGACGAAGTGGGGCAACCCGAACGGGGCACCGTGCCCCGTCTCGGCGAGCACCGTGAAGGGCATCATCGACGGCGGCGGTACGACCAGCATCCTGCAGGCTCCGGCCTACGACTGCATCGACAACGGTCTGTCCGACGCCGTGTGGGAGGCCCTGGAAGGCAAGATCCTGTACTTCCCGGTGAACGACCTCAACCGGTCGAAGGGCCTCATCAAGAACAACCCAAACAAGGGCAAGCCATGCACGGGGGCGGACATCCCCGCCCTGAAGGCGGCGGGCAACGACTGCGTGATCAACACCGCCTACATCATCGGGTGGATCCAGCTACGCGTGAACGACGTCAGCAAGCACGGGCCCGACGTCTTCGTCGACACCACCTACCTGGGTTTCACGACGGGCGGCGGCCTGCCCGGCAACGGGGTCGTCGACTTCGGCTCGCGCGCCTTCCGGCTCGTGGACTAGGCATTCGGCACCAAGGAAGTTCGGGAGAGTCGCTCAAGCGGCGAACGACCTAAGACGATGAACAACGTGGACAAGGGGGATCGAAGATGAAGTCACGAGGAGTCGTCGTCGTCATGGCCCTCATCCTGGCCACGATCGCGACCGCAGGCGTGTTCCTGTACTCGCGGGGCGTGAAGCAGGAGGCCATCAAGGGTGGAGATCTTCAGGACGTGATCGTGTCCAAGATCGACATCCCCGCCAACAGCGAGCTGGACGAGCTGATCTCGGCTCAGCAGTTCGAACTGCTGCAGGTTCCGCAGGACGCCGTCGTGGAGGGCGCGGTCACCGACCTCGCGCAGCTTCGTGGGCGGCGCAACAGCGCGTTCATCATCGCCGGCGAGCAGATCCCGATCTCGCGTGTCGAGACCGGTGAGATCCCCGGCGGGGCGCTCGGCATCCCCGAGGGCCACCAGGCGATCAGCGTCACGCTCGACGGCCCCCGGGCCATCGCGGGCGCGCTGGCCGGCGGCGACAACGTGACGATCTACGCGACCTTCGAGGGCGTGAAGATCTCGCTCGTGCAGAAGGACTTCCTGAAGTCGCTGCAGCAGGGCAACGTGAGCGGCCTGCAGTCACAGGGCGAGCTGCCGGAGTTCGACACGACGGTCGTGCTCTCGCCCGAGGTCGAGGTGCTCCGGGTCACGCACGAGAACAGCGGCGACCCGGCGCAGGAGGTCTCGGACGCGCAGACGGCGCAGGGCAGCACCACCGTGACCCTGGCCTTCCTGCCCGACGAGGCGCAGCGCTTCGTGTTCGCGATGGAGCTCGGCAAGGTGTACCTGTCGCTGCTGCCTCCGGACGAGGCCGGCACCGAACTCGACCCGCTGACCTTCGCCCGGGTGTTCCTGCCCGAGAAGACCAAGTAGCCGTGCAGAGCTCGGTCATCGCCGTCGGGACGCCCCAGTCGTTCCGGACCACCCTGGCCCGGGCCCTGGAGTGCGAGCCCGAGGACATCGGCTGGGTCCAGTCGGTCACCGCCGCCGAAGAGGTGATGGTGGAATCGCGGGAGCCCGTGGACGTGCTGGTGCTCTCGCCCGAGGTCAAGGACCCCGACGCGCTCGGCCTGGCCGAGTTCGTCGGCCGGACCGCACCGATGACCGCGATCGTGGCCGTGCGCGACAAGGCCTGGAACGGCCTGTTGTCGGCGGCCATGCGGGCGGGGATCCGAGACGTGGTCGACCAGTCGCAGGGCAGCGATGAGCTGCGCGACGCCGTCGAGCGCGCGATCGCGTGGGCGCACAGCCTGCGCAGCCAGCACGGTGCCGAGAACGGGCACCACCCATCGCAGCGCGGCGTGGTGATCTCGATCTTCTCGTCCAAGGGCGGCGCGGGCAAGACGTTCCTGACGACCAACCTGGCGACCGCGATCGCGCAGGAGTCCGGCCAGGACACGGCGGTGGTCGACCTGGACGTCGACATGGGGGACGTCTTCAGCTACTTCGGCCTCGAGCCCAACAAGCAGGTCGACGACCTGATCGGCCTGGGTGAGGGCGGCGGGCGCGACGAGGTCTTCGCGAACGCGATCCAGCTGGACCAGCACCTGTTCGGGTTCGGCGCCGTGCCCGACCCGGCGGCGCAGCCTCCGGGCGGCGAGGCGATCGGCAAGTACCTGCGCGTGCTGCGCAACAACTTCTCCTACGTGGTGGTCGACGCGTCGAACGACTACACCGACCTGGCGCTCGCGTGCTTCGACCTGTCGGACGCGATCTGCCTTGTGACCGGTCTCGACGTCGTCGGCGTCAAGCACCTGTCCCGGGCGCTGGACACGCTGGTCTCGATCGGCCTTCCCCGCGAGCGGTTCCGCATCGTCCTGAACCGCGCCGACAGCAAGGTGGGCCTGGACGTCCGCGACGTCGAGCGCGTGATGAAGGTCGAGGTCGACACGATGATCCCGTCGAGTCGCCTCGTCCCGACCTCGCTCAACAAGGGGCGGCCGGTCGTCCTGGACGACCCGGGAGCCGACGTCTCCGAGAGCATCCGCAAGCTCGCGCACCGGTTCACCGGGATGGCCGTCGAACGGCTCGAGGACCTGGACGCCGACCTCGTGGGCGCCAACGGGAAGCGCAAGGGACTGTTCAAGCGCCGCTGACGAGGAGGAACCGATGACGCTCGCCGACAGACTCGCCAAGAGCCAGCAAAGGGACCGGATCTCCGAGATCCGCACGCGCGTGCAGGAGCGCCTGGTCGAGACCCTCGGCCCGAGCCTGTACGACGCGTCGATGTCGGACACCGAGCTCGAGGGCCTGGTCCACCAGCGCCTGCGCGAGCTCCTGGACGAGGAGGAGGTCGGCCTCTCCGCACAAGAGAAGCTGCTGATCGTCCGCCAGATCGGCGACAGCGTCATGGGCCTGGGCCCGCTCGAGCCGTTCGTCCGCGATCCGGAGGTCACCGAGATCATGGTCAACGGCTGGGACCAGATCTACGTGGAGCGGGGCGGCCGCCTGTACTGGACCGGCGTCAAGTTCCACGACGAGGGACAGCTCCGACGCACGGTCGACAAGATCGTCGCCAGGGTCGGTCGGCGGATCGACGAGTCGTCCCCCTATTGCGACGCGCGTCTGCCCGACGGCTCACGCGTGAACGCCATCATCCCGCCGCTCGCGCTGGACGGCGCGGCGCTCACGATCCGGAAGTTCGCGGCCGACCCGTACCAGGTCTCGGACCTGGTCTCGTTCGGGACGATGACCCGTGCGACCGCCGAGCTCCTGGACGCCTGCGTGCGCGGCCGCCTCAACATCCTGGTCTCCGGCGGAACCGGCGCCGGCAAGACGACCACGCTGAACGTACTGTCCTCCTTCCTGCCCGAGGACGAGCGCATCATCACGATCGAGGACGCGGCCGAGCTCCGGCTGCAGCAGCCCCACGTGGTCCGCCTGGAGGCCCGCCCGCCGAACATCGAGGGACGCGGAGAGGTCACGATCCGAGACCTGGTCCGCAATGCCCTGCGCATGCGCCCCGATCGCATCGTGGTCGGTGAGGTGCGAGGCGGCGAGGCGCTGGACATGATGCAGGCCATGAACACGGGCCACGACGGCTCGATCAGCACGATCCACTGCAACTCGCCGCGCGACGCGCTCGCGCGTCTGGAGACCATGGTGATGATGTCCGGCATGGACTTCGGCGTCCGGGCGATCCGAGAGCAGATCTCCTCCGCGCTGCAGCTGATCGTGCACCAGTCGCGACTGAAGGACGGCTCGCGTCGCGTGACGCACGTGACCGAGATCGTCGGCATGGAGGGCGACATCATCACGTTGCAGGACGTGTTCCTGTTCGACTACAGCGCCGGGATCGACGAGAACGGCCGGTTCCTCGGCACGCTCAAGCCGACCGGCCTGCGTCCGCGGTTCATCGACAAGATCGCGGAGCGGGGCGTCTCGGTGCCCCCGGAGCTGTTCCAGATGAACGGGGGGCGTGCGGAGTGATCGAGCAGCTCGGCCTGAACCTCGTCCTGCTCATCGCGCTGGGCGCCGTCTTCCTGGGCGTCTTCGTCCTGACGATCTTCCTGATGGGCGCCCGCGCTCGCGCCAAGCGGCGGCAAGCGCTCGCGCATCGGCTCGGCAAGCCCGGCGGCGGTTCGGCCGACGGGGACGTGGCGTCGGCGCAGTGGGTGCCGGAGTCCCTGGCGCAGGCGGGTCACCGTTTCGCCGAGGCCACAGGGTTCAGCGCGCGCCTGGACGAGCGGCTCGAGCAGGCCGGGCTGCCGGTCCTGGCGGGTGAGTTCGTCGCCATCACGGTGCTCTGCGTGCTGATCGGCGGCACGGTCGCAGCGGTGCTGATCCAAAATCTCATCTTCGTCCTGTTCATCGCCTTCATCGTCGGGCTGATCCCGTACTTCTGGATGGTCCGCGCGCAGCGCAAGCGCGGGCAGCAGCTCGTCGATCAGCTGGCGGACACCCTGTCGATCCTGGCGACGTCGCTGCGCGCCGGGTACTCGTTCCTGCAGGCCCTGGACACGGTCTCCAAGGAGATCGGCGAGCCCTCGGCCGGCGAGTTCCAGCGCGTCGTGGCGGAGATCCGGCTGGGTCGCCCCATCGACGACGCCATGACCGCGATGGCGATGCGCGTGGGCAGCGACGACCTGAAGTGGGCGGTCATCGCGATCAACGTCCAGCGGCAGGTGGGCGGCAACCTGGCCGAGGTGCTCGACATCGTGGCCTCCACGGTTCGCGAGCGCGCGTACATCCGCCGCCAGGTCAACGTGCTGTCGGCGGAGGGGCGGATCTCGGTCGCGATCTTGGCCTGTCTGCCGATCGGCATCATGATGTACATCGCCGTCGTCAACGGCGACTACATCAAGCCCCTGTTCACCACCACCATCGGCCTCGTCCTGCTGATCGGTGGCGCCCTGTGGATGGGGCTCGGCATCTTCATCATGACGAGGATGATCAAGATCGATGTCTAGCATCTGGCTGGTTCTCGCGATGGTCGGCACGTTCACGACCGTGCTGCTGGTGTTCGTCGTGGTCGACATGCGTCAGCGCGAACGCAATCGCCCGGTTGCCCTGCTGCAGTCGCAGGTCGGGCCGGTCGCGGAGTCGTTCGATCAGCGGTCGCTCGAGGGCTCGGCGCTCAGCCGCGTGGTGATGCCCGGCGTCAAGAAGATCGGCAAGGGCGTCCAGCGCCTGACGCCGTTCGACCTGGCCGACCGGATCAACACCAAGCTCGTGCTGGCCGGCAGCCCCGAGGGCTGGGACGCCGAGCGCGTCGTGGCCCTCAAGATCATCGGCGGGATCGGGGGCCTGGTCGGCGGCATGCTCCTGTTGGCGATGCTGCCGCTCAACCCGTTGATGAAGCTGATCGGCGTCATCCTGTTCACGCTGATCGGGTACACGATCCCGAGCACGCAGGTCAACGCGATGGCCGCCAAGCGGCAGCGGCTGATCCAGAAGCAACTGGCCGACGTGATGGACCTGCTGACGATCAGCGTCGAGGCCGGCCTGGGGTTCGACCAGGCGATCTCGCAGGTCGTCAAGAACGTGCCCGGACCGCTGGCCGAGGAGATGGCGCGGCTGCTGCAGGAGATCCAGATCGGCGTGTCGCGCGGCGACGCGTTCCGCCACCTCGGCGAGCGCACCAACGTGCCAGAGCTCGAGGGCTTCGTCCTGTCGATGATCCAGGCGGACCTGTTCGGCGTGTCGATCGCCAACGTCCTGCGGGCCCAGTCCAAGGAGCTGCGCGTCAAGCGCCGCCAGCGCGCCGAGGAGATCGCCCAGAAGATCCCGGTCAAGCTGCTGTTCCCGATGATCTTCATGGTGCTGCCGGCCCTGTTCATCATCGTGCTGGGTCCCGGCGCGATCCAGATCTATCAGCAGTTCTTCTCCAAGTAGCGCCGAGCAGCGCCCGCCCGGCCGCGCCGAACCCCACTGCTAGGCTTCGCGCATGCCGAAGGTCGCCTATCAGGGTGAGCCGGGCGCGTACAGCGATCGCGCCGTCCGGGTGCTGTTCCCGGACTCGGAGACGCTGCCCTGCGAGACGATCCGCTTCACGTTCTCGCGCGTGACCAGCGGCGAGGCGGATCTCGGCGTGGTGCCGGTCGAGAACTCCCAGGCCGGCTCGGTGAACGAGACGTACGACCTGCTCCTGCGCTCGAGCCTGGTCCAGGTGTTGGGGGAGGTCGTCCTGCGCGTCGACCACGCGCTGCTCGCCACGCCGGGGGCGCGACTGGAGGGCGTCCGGCGCGCGTACTCGCACTGGCAGGCGCTCGCGCAGTGCGAGGAGTTCCTGGCCACGCACCACATCGACCCCGTGCCGGTCCACGACACGGCCGGCGGCGCGCGCATGGTGGCCGAGTCCGGCCGTCACGAGGACGCGGCGATCGCGAGCGTGGAGGCGGGGACCAACCTCGGCCTGGCGGTGCTGGCCGAACACATCCAGACCTACCCCGACAACTTCACGAAGTTCGCCGTGATCGGGACCACCGACGCGGGGCTCGGGCCGCCGAACAAGACGTCGCTGGTGATGGCCGGCGACGACCGGCCCGGGTCGTTGTTCCGCGCGCTCAAGCCGTTCGCGGACCGAGGCGTGAACCTGACCAAGCTCGAGTCTCGACCCCGACGGGGCTCGCCGTTCGAGTACGTCTTCTACATCGACCTGGACGGCTCGGCCGACGACGAGCGCGTGGCGGCCGCGCTGGACGAGGTCCGGCTGCACACCTCGATGCTCAAGGTCCTGGGCTCGTACCCGGCCTCCAAGGGCCCGGTCTGAGCGGCCGCGCGCGACACGCGGCCGGCACCCGAACCCCCTTCGCCGTCGCCGGTGTCGTGCTGGTCGCCGTCCTGGCCGGCGTGATCGCCTGGCGCCTGGAACTGGGCCCGTTCGCGAACGCACAGGCTCCGCCGTCGGCCGACCCGGCGCCCTCGCCGCCGGCCTCGCCGGCTCCCGCGTCTCCGAGCCCGACCGAGGCCCCCTCGCCCAGCCCCGCCGCGGCGCCGAGCCCCGAGCCCGACAACGCGACCTTCGAGGGCATCACCACGTTCCGGGGCAACCAGACCCGCACCTACTACGGGCAGGGTCCGGTCCCTCGTCACCCCAAGGTGCTCTGGCGCTACCCGGCCGAGGGTGCGCTGTGCTCGCTGTCGACCGACCAGCACGGCGAACGCGAGTGGTGCGGAACGGGCTGGACCGGGCAGCCGAACGTGATCGTGGGCGAGCGCGGCCGGATCGAGGTTCGGATCAACGCGTACGACGGCGCGTACCACTTCCTGAACGGCCGCACGGGCGAGCCGCTGCGTCGGAAGCTGCAGACCGGCGACCTGGCCAAGGGCTCGGCCACCAGCGACCCGGACGGATTCCCGCTGTACTACGCGGGCTCGCGGGACGACAGGCTCCGGGTGATCGCGCTCGACCGTCCCGAGCCCACCGTGCTGTGGCAGCTGAACTCGCTGACCAGCGTCCCGAACCCGGTCTGGAACAGCGACTGGGACGGCGCACCCCTGCTGGTGGGGGACTACCTGCTCGAGGGCGGGGAGAACTCCTGGTTCTACATGATCCGCCTGCATCGCGGCTACGACCAGCAGGGGCGGGTCACGGTGGATCCGAAGGTCGTGCTGACGGTCCCGGGATTCGACGACGCGCTGCTGGACGCGCTCCCGGACACGGACGTGTCGATCGAGAACTCGGTCGCGTTCCGCGACGGGGTCGTGTACTTCGCGAACTCGGGAGGGCTCGTGCAGGGGTGGGACCTTCGGCGCGTGCTGCACGGCGGCTCGAAGGCCGAGCGCGTCTTCCGGTTCTGGACGGGCGACGACACCGACGCGAGCGTCGTGATCGACGAGGACGGCTTCCTCTACGTGGCGAGCGAGCTCGAGCGGGACACGGCCCGCTCGAGCGAGGTGGGGCAGCTGATGAAGCTGGACCCGAGCCGGCCGAACGATCCGCTCGTGTGGTCGTTCCCGATCACCGAGCGCGGCGTGGACGACGCCGGCGGGGCATGGGCCACGCCGGCCCTGTACGGGCGGATGGTGTACATCGCGACGAACTTCGGGGACCTGATCGGTCTCGACCGCAGGACCGGCACCGAGCGCTGGCGGGTCCACCTCGCCGGGCCGACGTGGTCCTCACCCGTGCCGATCGACGACGTGCTGCTGGAGGGCGACTGCGGCGGCACGCTGCACGCGTTCGACATCTCGAAGCCGTTCCGCGAACCGCCCGAGCGCTGGTCGCTCTCGCTGGGCTCGTGCATCGAGTCCACCCCCTCGGTGTTCGAGGACATGATCTGGGTCGGGACGCGCGGCGGGGCGATCTACGGGATCGGGGATCGGCGGCACTGAGCGACCGGGCGCGCGTGGGACCGATCGGCGCCGCTCAGCCGAACAGCTGGTCGAACCCCGGGAGCGAGCGGATCTCGGCGGTGCGCCACAGGACCAGCGCGACGCCGACCCCGACCAGGACCATCACGCCGCCGATCGCGAGCGAGCGGCGCTGCCGCGCCGCCGGCTGGTCCACCAGGTAGCCGATGATGAAGCCAGCGATCAGGCCGCCCACGTGCGCGCGCCAGTCGATCGCCGAGTAGCCGATCGAGATGACGGCGTTCAACACGATCACGGTCACCGCCATGCGCAGGTTGGCCGCCCACATCGCCATGTGGCGCCGCTTGTAGGCGTAGGCGATGAACGCCCCGAACACGCCCGCGATCGCACCCGACGCGCCGACCGCGAGCGTGGTGACGGGCCCGAACGCGTACGAGGCCACGCTCGCCAGGAACCCCGACACCATGTAGATGATCACCATCCACGTGCGCCCGAGCGAGCCCTCGACCGTCCGGCCGAACAGGTAGAAGAAGTAGGCGTTCAATGCGATGTGGATGATCCCGGCGTGCAGGAACATCGCGGTGAACAGCCGCCAGTACTGCCCGTTGGCCACCGCCAGGGGCTGCATCGCGCCCAGGTTGTAGAGCGTCTTGGCCTCGGGGTTGAACAGCGCCTGCGGGCCGCCCACGATGACCTCGATCACGAACGGGATCGCGATCGCGATCAGCAGCGCGTTCGTGGCGCTGATGCCGCCGCGGAGCGGCCGGCCGGGGCCCTTGCGGAAGTCCCGCCGGGCCTCCTCGACGCACTCTGGACACTGGTAGCCGACCGGCGCCGGGATCATGCAGTCGGGGCAGATCGGCCGCTCGCAGCGGGTGCAGTGCACGCGGGTCGGCACGTTCGGGTGGCGGTAGCAGACCTCGATCGTGGGCGCGGGCGGTGACGGCAGGTGGTCCTCGGCCATGGATCCATCCTACGGGGCGTTCGTCCGGGCGCTCGGGTCCGGTTCGGTGCGTCAGGCCTTCATCGGCGGGAGCGCCTGGAGCTCGTCGGCGACCTCCTGCTCGCTCCACATCGAGCTCCATCGGTCCGCGATCGTCCCGTCTGCGCCGATCAGGAACAGCCAGGGCTCGGTCAGGTCGCCGTTCGGCATCTGCAGCCACTGCTGCGGGGCGTCGTTCAGGACCTTGTTCTGGAAGTCCTTCCAGATCTCGACGTGGATGAAGACCGCACGGTCGTCGTAGCGGCGGGCCAGGTCCTCGACCATGTTCACCACCGGCCCGCAGAAGCGGCTCACGCAGAACACCGGCGTGGCGAACACCACCAGGGCCGGCCGATGCTGGTCGATCGCCTGCGCGATCGTCCACTCGTGCAGCTCCGGGTCGGGGATCTTGCCCGTGTTGCCCGCGCGGGAATCGATCGCGGCCGGCGGGACGCCCTTGGAGTCCACCGTCAGGCTGTCGGTCTTCATCGCCCGGTCCCCGGGCGCCGGCAGCTGCGGCCGCTCCTGCACCGCGAACGACGCCTGGGCGGTCTGTTGCCCGAGGCCCTCGACGTCCACCGTGACGTCGGCCACCCAGAACCCCGGCGTGTCGAA
>Ga0114129_10008157_pt1 | contig 14924 bp, 23 predicted proteins | sample RhiMetdeltSRZDD1_FD_80071 | JGI IMG/M metagenome (GOLD analysis project Ga0114129, IMG submission 80071) | Populus rhizosphere microbial communities from Tennessee, USA - Rhizosphere MetaG P. deltoides SRZDD1 (version 2) (version 2) | ecosystem: Host-associated > Plants > Roots > Rhizosphere >...
AGGGGACGCCAGCGAAGGTAGCCACTCGAACCGACCCTCGCGGTTAGCCGCCAACTGCCGCTCCATCTCCCGCAGCAACCCAACGACCGCCAGCGCCGCTCGCTTCTTCCTCCATGTCGATCAGAAGCTCCCCGAAGCTCCGGGTCTTCTGGTTCGCCCAGAAGTCGCCGATCCGGTCGGCTTGCTCGAAGTCGGGGAGCGTGAGGTCGTGGGCGACATCACCTCCCTGCCCAGGCCACGACACCTGAGGGTCGGCGACGAGCCGGCGATCGTCGTCGACCCCTTCGACGCGTCGAACTACGCCAAGGAGAGCTGAGCTCCTCCCCGTTCGGGACCGTCGGCGGCGGGGCCTAGCCTCGCCGCCGTGCGGACGATCGCCCTTCGCGGACCCAGGGGCCTCCGGCTCCGAACCGCCGTTCCCCAGACGCGGCGAGAGCGGATGCGCGGGCTGCTGGATCGAGTGAGCCTCGACCGCGACGAGGCCCTACTCCTGGAACGCACGCGTTCGGTCCACACGTTCGGGATGCGGTTTGCGATCGTCGTCGCGCTCTTGGACCGAGACTGGGTCGTCCGCGCCGTCGTACGGATGCGGCCCCGGCGCATGCTCCTGCCCCGCCCCCGCGTCCGACACGTCCTCGAGGTGGGCCCGAACGCCGACCTCCGGCAGGGTGACCGGTTGACCACCTCAGGGCCAACGGCGTACAGGTGCCCGTCACGAACCTGACGCTGTCTGCCAGGAGAGCGACGAGGCGGAGAACGGGAACTCGCGGACAACCCTCAGATCCCCGGATGTCGTGTCCACCAGCGCGAGATCGGTCGAGGCGAGCCGGGGATGTTGCAGGAGGACGGCGATCGTTCCTCCATCCTGCGACCAGACCGGAAAGCTCGGGAACGGGTCGCAGCTCCCGAACACACAGGTCGTGAGCTGTCGAGTCGAGGATCCGTCGGCGCCGATCACGACGAGGCCGGCCGTGCCGCCGGGCTCTCCCCTTTCGACATAGGCGACGGTGGAACCATCTGGAGACCAGGCGGGTTGCGAAGCCTCGTGGACCGACTCCTCGTCGGTGAGGGGTCGCGTGCCCGTGCCGTCCGCGTTCATCAACCAGATCTGCGCGCCGGGGTCGAGAGCCGGCTCGGTTCTCTCGAACGCGATCCGATCACCCTCCGGCGAGAACACGGGATTGGTGTCGAGGTCCCCTCCAGAGAGTCTCCGCGACTGCCGGGTCTCGAGATCCAGAGCCCAGATGCCGTTGCCTTTGCCCGGGAACAAGAGGGTCCTTCCGTCCGGGGACCAGGAGACAGTGATCGTTCCCTGGCAACCGTCGTCCGGGCAGACGGCGATCTCCTCGAGCTGGGAGCCGTCGGTGTTCATGAGGAAGAGCTGGAGGTTCGGCATGGCCCCGTTCTGCCAGGGCTCGGACGCCATCATGACGATCCGTTCACCATCGGGTGAGGGGCTGGCTGCGAACGGGATCGTGTCGCCGGTCGGGATCACGGTCAACGCGGAGCCGTCGGCATCCATGGTGTACAGCCGATACCGGCCGGTCAGGTTGTCGCCGCCGACGAACGTGAAGATTCCCCCGGCACCGGCGGCCGGCCGGTCGCTCTGTCGACCGGTCAGGACCCACACCACGAGCGTGAGGGCGATGAGGGAGGCCGCCAACCCGACGATCGTTCCCCCGACACGCCGTCGCCGTTGCCGGCGTTGGGCGCGATGCACGGTGAGATCGAGCGCGCGATGGGTCGGTGGATCGATGGGACCGATGGCGCGGTCGAGCAGATCACGAAGATCATTCATCTTGTTCTCCCAGCTGCTTGGCGATCGTTCGTCGCGCTCGATGGATCCGGCCGCGGACCGATGCGGCGTCGATCTTCAGCACTCGTCCGGCCTCGGCCGCGCCCAGGCCGAGCCACTCCACCAGGACGAGCGCCTCCCGTTGGCTCGCCGGCAGGGCGGCGAGGACCCGCCGGATCTCGGAGCGGGTCTCGGCCTCCGACGCGGGATCGGGCTCAGGCGCCGGCTCGGATCGACGCCGCAGCCCCCTGGCAACATGCCTGAGACGGTTGCGGTTCAGGTTGAACGCGATGCGATAGACGTAGCCGATCGGTGAGGCCATCGAACGGACGCGATCCCAGCGTTCGAGCGCGCGAGCGAACGCCTCCTGCGCCAGATCCTCGGCCTCGGATTCGCTACCCGCAACGATCACGAGGGCGCGGACGACCGAACCGTAGGAGGACCTGAAGAAGGACTCGAAAGAGTCCTCACGCGCAGGATCGACCATCGACGGCAGCCCGGTGGGTTCGATCACACACACATAACACCCGAGGAGGCCGCGGTGTTTGGGCTGGGTGATGCCTGCCGAGTGTGCGTCTACGCGATCGCGATCGGCCCGGTCGTACCGGTGACGGTCCACCCGACGGGGCGGTTGCGGACCACCAGCGTCATCCAGTGCGCGCAGAGGCCGCCGCAGTAGGAGCGGCCGGCGACGGTGACGAGCTCGTGGTCCCCGTCGATACCGCCGACGGTGAGCAGCCCGGCGCCCTCGAGGCCGCCGGAGAAGATCCGGTCCTGGATGTGCCGGGCGTCGTGCACGAAACGGATGCCCGGCAAGTCGCCGAGCCCGGCCAGGATCGCGGCCTGCTCGGCCTCGGTGAACCGCTCCTCGCACGAACCCGCGCCCCCGAGGTCAGCGATATCGGGACAGATCCGGTCGTCGAGCAGCACCGGGTCGAACCATCGCTCGGACTCGGCCAGGGAGCGGAACGCAGCCGAATAGATCTCGACGCGGGTGGGATCGGGGCCGGTTGGCTCACCCGTGGGCTCACCGGACGAGCCCGTCGCTCCCGACCCCTGGGAGGTGCAGGCGGCCGCGACCAGGACCAGGGCCGAAACCGCCAGGACGCGTCTCATCCGAACCTCCTGCGGGTCGTGGGGATCGTCCTCGGACGGTCCCGGGCGCTCCCGCGTTCCCGCCCGGTGCGAGCATCGGGACTCGCTATACTTCCCGCCGCTGCCCCCGGGCCGGGGGCGGGGGCTGCAACTCGGGCCCGGGCCCCCATCGTCTAGCGGCCTAGGATTTCGCCCTTTCAAGGCGGCGACACGGGTTCGAATCCCGTTGGGGGCACACAACCGAATATCGGACACGCGCCTGTAGAGGAGTCCGGCCGTCCTCACCGCCCTGTCAAGGCGGAGATCGCGGGATCGAAGCCCGTCGGGCGCGCGGATCTACCTGGGGTTTCTCGCTACGGCGGGGAACCCCAGACTTGTTTGCCGCCACTTCTGCCGCCAGTCGGACCCGCGCGGGTCAGCGGCCAAGCGCCGCGCGACGTTTCTCGACGGCGCGGACCCACTCCTGAGGATCCAGCCGGAGGTAGCCGTTGGCGATCACCCCGGAGGCTTCCTCGAGCGTCAGCTCGGCCTGCTCGACCAGGAGCGCGGCTCGGCGCGCAGCCTTTCGTATCTGTGCGCGGCGCGGGTCCACGGCGGCGCTACCGGTCGGGTCGCTGTCGGTGAAGCCCCTGCCGCGACCGACGAACTCCATGCCGCCTGATTTCCGCGCGCCGGCGTCGGCGGCGTCCTCGAGGACCGGGGCGAGGGACTGCGCAAGCTCGGCGATCCGGTCCAGAGAAGCCGCAGGAGATCGTCGAGCCACGGCGCGGATTGTATGACGGTCCCCGGCAGGCCGGTCAGCGTCAAGGACAGGAGTCCCTGCCGACGTGCGCCTCGACGACGACGAGGTGACCGCGGATCCCGACGACGGTGACGCCGGTCATTTCGACGGCGGCGTACATGGCGGCGGGCACGCCGGGACGATGGCTCACGCCTGGGCGACTCACAGTGACATGCGGTAGCGAATCTCGTGCATCTCGATCGCTAGCAAGTCGTGCGGACGGGAACGTTCACCACCGTCGGGTCGAAAGCCGTACTTCTCGTAGAAGCGACGGGCGCGACCGTTCTCAGGGCGTACCCAGAGGGTAAGGAGGTCGTGTCCTGCGGCGCGCGCGTGCTCTACCGCCGCATCCATCAGAGCTGGAGCCACTCCGGTCCCCGCAACCTCCTCGGTGACGTAGATACTGCCGAGCTCAGAGCTCCCCCCGGCTGGTACGTCGGCCTCCGGGCTGGGCACCAGATACGCGTACCCGACTACTCGACCGGCCAACTCCGCGACGAAGACCGCCGAGCCAGGGCTGGGCTGGGCAAGCCCTTCTGCGAAATCGGCCGCAGTTGCCTCCACCGATAGGGTCAGTAGATCCGAGTCGGCAAGCACGTCACGGTAGCTCCACCGCCGGGATGCAACGCTCACCTCCGCGATCGCTCGGGCGTCGGTTGGTCGCGCCGCCCGGATGACAGGATCGCCAGCCACGAGCACAGCGTAGCCAGCTCTTGGTTGCTGGGCGAGTGACGCCGGTCACGCTACGGCGGTGTACATGCCGAAGATGGTCAGGCCTGTTGGGACGGTAGGGATTGGTCATGACCGGCCTCGGGGGGCTGCTCATGACGGAAGCAGGGTGCGCTCCACTCGAACGCGGGGTCGAGGTCCCTGGGAACCCGGACGCTTCCACCGGGGTCGAGGACTCGATTAGGAAGCGCGATTCCCCAGGTAGGGTCGATCGAGCACACCGGGCCGGGGCTCACGTACTTCGCAGTCCCGGAGCCGTTCATACTCTCGGAAGGCTGGCCTGAACGCATCAGCGTGATGACAAGCGCGAGAACGAGCCCGAATCGATGCATCGTTCACCTCGGACGGCTGGCCGATCGCGTCCCGTTCCCCAGATCTTCCGTCTTCCGCCAATCTGGTTCCGTGACGCCGGTCACGCGACGGCGGCGTAGCCTTCCAGCCGTGCGTCCTGACGAACTCGAGCGCCGGCTACGCCAACGCCTGGACGCCCTCGGTCCGGCTCCCCGCGCCGAACTGCTCCACGTCCTCATGCTCCCCGACTTCGACCGCGCCGACCGGCTCGGCGAGTTCTGGGCAACCCGGAGAGTCGGGCCTAGCCGAACTCCTGATCGACTGCGAGGAGGATCGGACGCTCGGGTTGTGCTGGTCGAGCCTCCACCGCCGATCGCGCCGAGGAGGCGGCCGGCGAAGGCCGCCCCCCCTGGCGTCGACCGGATGGGACCGTTCAGTGAGGGACCGTGAAGATGTCGGCCTCGCCGAACGGCGGACCGGGGGAGTTCCGCCCGTCGGTCCATACCGGATAGTCGCGATTCTCGGACACCGCGTCCAGGCCGTTGTAGTCCCCGATGAACGAACCGGAGGAGAAGAACGCGTTGTTCGGATTCCACGACGCTGTGCTGATGTCGAAGTTCGCCGGAGCGAAACTGAGCGAGTTCGTAATCAGCTCCCACGTCTCGATTAGCGTGTTACCCGGGTCGTTGCGATTGTCGAACCAGATGACGTGGATGCCTCCGTCTTCATTGACCGAGACCCACGGGAAGAACTGGTCCCCCGGTGCTGCGGAGGTCGAGGACCCGGAATGCGAAACGTTCTGCATGTTCTGCCACGTAGCCCCGTAATCGGTGGAGAAGGTTCCGGTGATGTCGGCCCCCGATGAGGCAGAGTTGACGTTGTTCTGGACCACGTAGACCAGGGCGCCGAGGCTCGGGCTGTAATCCATCGAGGGCGACAACGGAATCCGGGCGTTCTTGTTCGGCAGCAGGTCGCCTAGGTCCGGGTTGTCCGCCCACTGCCCAGGCTTGTCGATCTGCACCTGGGAACCGAACGACGCGCCCCCATCCGTGCTCCGCTTGAAGAGCAGCGCCCGGTCGAACGAGCTGTTGCAGTCCTCCGAGGCATAGGAGATGTTGAGCCCGCCCTGGTCGTCCACGACGGGGACCGCCCATTGGTTCGCCGTATCTCCCTCGCCATTGCCACCGGGGTTGTCCGGGACCACGGAGGTGTGGCTCCACAGAGTGTCCTGAAGGCCGGCGTCGTTGTTGGGGTCGACGTCGTCCGTGTAGGCGAGCTGCACCGGGCAGTAGTCGCTGAACCCGTCGGGCTGGATGTGGAACTTGATGTACGTGATGTACAGCCGGCCGTAGAAGGCGCTGGAGGGGTTGTTATCGATCGCGAGGAGTTCCTTGTCGAAGAACAGCGAGGGGTCGAAGTCCCCCAGGTCGTCGTCGAAGTTGGTGACCACCTGCGAGCTAAAGCGTGCTCCGGTCCAGTGATCTCCGTTGTCAGTCGACTGGATGACCTGAATCTCCGACTCGGCGTGGACCCGCATGAAGCACAGCTGGGCGACGTAGAAAGTCTTGTCGCGAGCGCTGTACACCACGGTGGGGTCACCGCCAGTGCAGAAGTCGCCGGTCTCCGGGACCCTGGGGCTCAGGAACACGGTGTTCCAGGATTTCCCGGAGTTGTGGGTCGTATAGATCGCCAGGCCCCCGTTGACATAGTCGTTCGACGCGGCCACCGCAGTCTTGGGAGACGCCGTATTGAACGCCACCGCCGTCTCGTTTTGCGGCATCTTGGGGATGGTGGGTTCCGTCGTTATGTCGACGTTCTTGAAATTGCTCATCGCGGGCCGGTGGGGTGACTTGTAAATCCTCCCGGGGTGGGCAGGCGCGTACGTGGCCCGGGCCTGCCGAACGCCCTCGGTGAGGTAGGCCCTGACGCCGTTCGAGATGCCGCCTGGGTACTTCCGTACGTGCCTCACCCAACGCGGCGTGTGGCGGTGCTGGTTCCTGGGCGCGGCCTGGGATCCAATGGCAACCATGACCATGCTGGCCAACACCACGAGCACGAGCGAGATCCGCACAACGCGTCTCATGGAGCGCCTCCTCGTGTGGGGAATGGACACGACCGGTCGTCGCGAGACAGGACTCGGGGAGGCCGCTCTCACCCCCTTCCCCCCGTTCGGCGACCGCTCGGTTTGGCCAAACGCTCTCCCCGCATCGTGGGTATCCGCAGGAGTCTAGCCCGCAGCCATCCCGCAACGCGAACCGACTCCGATGGTGTCGCTCCCAGCCCAGGATTGACCCATGAGCCGGATGGGGGGGAGATGGCCCGGCTGCGTCCGGCCCGTCCTGGGCCACGCTGCGCCACGCTGCGCCACGTTCCAGATGGTGGTCGGAGGCCGCCGGCCGCGGATGATCGGAGTCCCCCACCCGGACGCGTGACGGTTCGGCCAGGCGAGGCGCTAATCGACTGCGAGGAGGACCGGACGCTCCGGGCGGTGCTGGTCGGGATGCTGCGAGAGGCCGAACGCTTGGGTCCGTCCTGAGCCCTCCCATCGGAAGGCACCAGGGTTGCTCCGGCCAGCCAGCAAGCACACACTCGGAAGACAATGTATGAGCACGAGAACGCGTTTCCTATGGACTTCTGGGCCGAAGACCCTTCGCCACGTCCCTGGACGTTCCGGCCGACGGGCTACCTGGTCGTGATCCTGTCTGATGCCGACGAGGCGCAGCGGGCGGAAACGGATCTCGTCGCGCACGGGTTCGCTCCACGAGACGTCAAGCTCTACACCGGCACGCAGATCCTGGAGAACTACGAGGTGTACCAGGATCGGCGAACTGTCACGGACAAGGTGGTCGGGTCAGTCACGGCCGACTCCGAGGGCCGGGAGCTCTACCTGGATTACGCCCGTCAGGGTCGTTGTGCGATGTGGGTACGCATCCCAGACGAAAACGATGTCCCGAAGGCTCTACGAGTCCTCGCCAACCACGACTACGTCCACATGCGCTACTACGGCTCCGACCGTCAGATCGACTTCAAGGTGTCCTAACGCCTGCTGCCCTCTGCTAATCGACTGCGAGGAGGACCGCGTCCTCCGAGCGGTGCTGGTCGGAATGTTGCGGGAGATGGAGCGGAGTTAGCAGGCACTAATGGAAGCGGACGGCCACCTTGAACGATCCGCTGTTATCCCCGTAGAAGCCCGGCGGACCCTGGAACGACCAAGCGTCGCCGACCCCGAAGTACAACCGCGTGGCTCCTGGTGGTGGATGGAACCGGTGCGGTCTACCGGTGGCGGTACGCCCGTCGCCGATGAAGAAGGTCTGGCCCAGCCCGGGTGACAGCGAAGCGAAGTCGCGATTCCCGGTGAAGTCGAGGGTGGCAGGTGGTGGTCCAGTGGGCACGGCATCGGCGAGGAAAACGCCGATGAGGTAGCCGCCGCCGTCGGCGGAGGAGATCCCCGAGATCGAGCCCACGGCTGAGATCGACAACGCCTTGGGGGGGAACGACGTCGCCTCGGGAGAGGCGGCGCACGACCATGTCGTCTCACCGTCCGGTCCCTCCGGCAGCGCGATGATCTGAGGCGGTCCACCGACGCAACGGTGGAAGTGCACGGCGTCGTCCTCAGGTCGTGTCAGGAAGTCCACCTTCCCGCCGGCTCGGATGAGGATGCTAGTCACCGTCGATGGGAAGGATACGCAGGGCGGTGTGGTCCCGGCTCCACCACCCGCGGGAGCGGGCGGATCGGCGCGGCCAGCGCCGAAGATGTTCGACGTTCCCGGGACATCGATCGTCGAAGCCGTATCGCATCGAGATGGCTCGATCATCGAGGGTGCGGTTCTCGACCGCGCCCGCGGCGGCGGGACCGAGCGTGGCGAGCATGCTCCGGCCAAGGCGCTCGACGCCCCCAGGATGGCAAGGAGCAGATAAATCGATGGTCTCCTCAGGCTTGCAAGCACGCACGCCCTTCGCGATGGTGATCCGCCTGCGCGCACGTTAGGGGAAGGGTGGCGCCTCATGCGGTGTCTTTCGTCACCTTCGAGGACAGCCGAGTTCCTGATCGACTGCGAGGAGGATGGGGCGGTCAGGGCGGCGCTCGTGGGGATGCTGCGGGAGGCGGAATGAGCCTCCCGCGCGCCACTAGGTGTATCGGAAGGCCGCGCCGCCGGTGGCCAGACCTTTTGTAGCGGGTCCATCTGAGCGCATACTGCGTTCGGGCGAGGCCCCGGAGGCAGGCACTGGACACCCGACAGCGAGAACTGCTAACCGAAGAGGAGCAGCGGGTGCTTGAGCTTCTCGCCCGCGGGAGCACCGGTGAGGAGATCGCCGCGCTGCTGGCGATCTCGCTCGAAACCGTGCGAGTCCGCATACAGGCCATCCTCACGAAGCTGGGGGTTCACTCCCGACTGGAGGCCGCCGCTTTCATGTTGAGGCCCGACCCACCTACGCCGCCCCCGCTCGCGGCCTCGGCCGCTCTCGCCATCCCGCTCCAGCGGGCTGAGGATGTTCCCAGACACGTCGGTAAGCCTCTGCGGCGAACAAGCGGCTCGGCATTGCAAGTGGTCTGATTCTCTCGGGCAAGGATGCGCTTGTGGAAGACCAGAATCGGAGGCTGAACCAGTACTGGGGGTACGTGGCCGAGCGCCTCAAACGATGGGTGGACGACAGTTGGGGAGCGGATTATCGCTGTCCGATGTGCCAGCCTGGTTTCAACACATGGAGGACGCGTGGTGCACTGTCGCTTCCTGACTTTGGTCAACACCCCGACACTCTCGTGCCCATGATCTGCGGGATCTGCGGTTACACGATCCTCATCCACCTCAGCATCTTGTCCCTTGAGGAATTTGAGGACCCCGAGATGCGCCGGGGTTTGAGGGAGGCCGGATACACGTTGGACGATACGACGGCGTAGCCTGCCGCCGTGCGCCCCGACGAGCTCGAGCGCCATCTACGGCAACGCCTGGATGCCCTTGTTCCGGCTCCCCGCGCCGAACTCCTCCACGTCCTGATGCTCCCCGACTTCGAGCGGGCCGAACGGATCGCAGAGTTCTGGAGTCACCCACAGAGTCGCGCCTTCGCCGCGGAACCGCTTCGCGTGTCAGCGGGTCTGATTCGATGCGTGAGAACCCGATATCTGGTGCTGGCGTTCGGTGTGCTCGTTTCTGCGGCCTGCGCTGAGCCCTCGGGCGGAGGCACGCCACCCGCACCGCCAAGCACTGCGGTGGACGCTGCCGCCGAGGGAGACTCGGGCTTCATGCCGTCTACCTATGTGGAGGGTGGCTCGGTGGTCATGCCCATCACGTTTCCCGATGGGACGACGGCTAAGCTCGTCTACCCGCCTGAGCTGGACCTGTCGGGCATGCGCGTCCAGCCGTACAGTTCGGGCTACGGCCCCGGCTTCGCCCGTGACTTCCTCGTCCTCGACAAGCCTATAGACGACGTCATTGGAGGCTACGAGCAGGCAGAACTGCTCGCCGATTACGGCGATGGGCATGGGGGCACGGTCGGATTCTGGCGGCTCCCTCCGGACGGGCTGTACCTCGCGTTCCAGTACGGCTCCTGGACGGTGCTCGTCTACGAATACGCCGAGGAAGGAGCGCAGATGAGCGATGAAGACCGCGCACTTTGGGCCACCAACTTCCACGGCCGGGACGCGGAGGATGGCTTCCTCCTCCTAGAGGCTGAACCCCCGTTGAGGTTAGCGCGGGCCGGTGAGCACGCAGGTCCGGAGCTGGGGCTGTGGTCTCGCAACGGGGATTCCAGAGCCTTGAGCCTGTACGCGGGAGAGTGCACACCGTACGGCGACGAAAAAGTCAACGGACTGACTGTAGACCGCGAGTCTGAGGACTTCGCTGCGTGGTCCTGCCCGATGCGCCGATGACCGTTCACGCCACCCAGGAGCCGGGGGACACCTTCATCGACGACGTCCTTCGCGGACTCGAAGTCAGGGACGTGACCGCGCCGCACGGCGAGCGAGGCTCCTGATCGATTGCCAGGAGGACCGGACGCTGCGGGCGGTGCTGGTCGGGATGCTGCGGGAAGGCGCGGAACACATAGGGCGTGACATGGCCGCGACGGTGATGACGCGGTTCACGGTTGCGGAACGTTGCCTTAGAAGGGCGAATCGCCGCCGCCGCCGCCGCCCCAGAAACCGGAGGTTGCGAAGAAGAGAACCAACCCGACCACAAGCGCGATGGCAACCAACAGGGTGACGAGCCACCCGACGAAGCTGAGTGCCATCACGGGGTCATCGTCCCACTCTTCAGCGCACCGGGAGCCCGCGCCGCACGGCGAGCCAATGGTCTCGTCCCGCTGACGGGCTACTGCGGGCGCCTTATAGACCTGACTCCGGGATTTGTGCTACCCACTGTCATACGAACCGGTGTGACGCGGGGTCCTTGCCGAGTCGATCGGGGGAGGTGTAGCAAGAATGGTGGAGGTAACGGGCAGGCCCGGTTCAGTTGACGAGGAAACGTCGACAACGAACGCCGACTCGCGGACCTCGAGGACTTTGCCGAAACCGGTAGGTTCTTAGTCGCACTGACCGAACGCTTGGAACATCGCCGCATCGCTCAACGTGAACTGCTTCACGGTCTGTAAGACGGTAAGAGGCGCGAGGGTTATGCGCGACGATGTGCGTCAACATCAACGTCGGCTTGGTCGGAATCAGCCGCTCGTGAACCGGACGTGTTCGGCCTGTCGAAGCAGGTATCACAGGGGATTGCAAATGGAGGTGTCAGTCTTGACAGGTATCACAGGGGATTGCAAATGGAGGTGTCAGTCTTGAAAGGAATCCGAAGGACCGCACCTGTCACTCTTACCTTGCTGGCAATGCTAGCGATAAGCGTAGCGCCTGCCGAGGCGCACACTGTGTCTAATCCGGCAAACGGCGAAACTGTGATCTGGCAGGACGGAGACGCTCATTGCCTCAAGCAACGGGCGGAGATCAGACATCTGAGCGGGAGCGGCTTCGAGGTTCACGCCATCGCCCATGCCACCGCCAAGATTCCATCCCCCTACCTTTCGTGCACGAACACACTGGCAGCTGATTGGACTCCACAACGGATGCGAGCTCGGTGGGTGTTGGAGCGCAGGCCTAGCGGCGGCAATTGGGGCCTTTGTCAGGAAATCTCGTATGTGACCGTCTACTCGTGGTCGAAGCTGGACACTTATAGAGGTTTCGCATCACGTCCCTGCGGAGCTGGCGACTACCGGGTTATTGCCCGTTCCCAGGTCTATTTCCAGGGCGCCTGGTATCCGAATGGGGGCGGTGGCCTGAATTCGGGGGCCCATTCTTTCTAGCCGACCTCATTAGACGGTCCTGTGGCATCCGGAGGGTCGGCTGGTATGGCCGATCCTCCGGGGCCCGAAAGGTCATCTTCCGGACGGTTCACAGCTCCCTCCAGTTCCTCAACAATCCACGCGCTCATCTCGTCGACCGTTGCACAAACCGCTGCACAAGGCGACTAGGTTAGCCTTCTGCGGTGAGCCGGACGAACTTGAGTGCCGCCTATGCAAGCGCCTGGACGCGCTCGGTCCGGGTCCCCGCGCCGAACCCCTCCACTTCCTACACCTCCCGGACTTCGACCGCGCCGACCGGATCGGCGAGTTCTGGGGGCACCCGGAGACACGGACCTTCGGGGAGTTGCTGATCGACCTGGAGGAGAACAGGCGCCGTGGGCGGTCGTGTTCGGGCTGCTGGCTGAGCGGAAGTGACCTATTCGCCGACGAACGGGAATACGTGGCCGCCGCGTGGGCAATGGCGTGGCGGAAAGAGAAGCCCTGGCGGTGAGCCGACCTCGACGACGACGCTGACGCCGGTCACTCCGCGGACAGTCCATTGGCACCAGAAGGAGCTCGCAAGGAGTCGCGGCGTTAGCATCGCTGTCGTGGACTGGCGAAGTGGCCTCCGCCGGATCGTCAACCGGCCTGGGGAATTGACCAGATGGAGGCTCGCCCTGCTCAGGGTGATCGATCCGGTCGAGTGGTACATGCGCAAGGACGAGGAGCGAGCGCTTCCCTCTCGCCGAGCACCATCTCCCGGCGAGCGAGGTTGGGTCGCCTACGCACCGCTCAGGCATGACGGGCAGGCCGGCCCACTGCAATCACCTCCGCGATCGCGAGAGGACGAGGAAGTGGACTGGGAGCGTGGTCGATCACGACTGCGCGAGCGGTTCAGCGAGTACTTCGTCCTAAGGGCGCGTGAGGTCGTCGCAGGCCGGTCGGTCACGGTGCGCACCGATGCTGGGACGGTTCGAGCGAGGCTCGTCCGCTTCCGGAACGGCGCGGTGCTCGAACGTGATGTCGTCACGCCGGACGGCACGGGTCACGGCATGAGGAGGTTCGACCACCGAACGCTCCGCGACCCGGTTCCCGTGGTTGCCAGCTACCTGATCGATGAAGTGGTGAGGTTCGGACCGAACGCCGAGCCACTCACTTGAGTTGGCACCCTTCCCGATCCGTGGACAGGGTTTTGCCTGAACGGGCATGGCCGGGGGAGGCCGGTCACTACCGCCCGAGCGCCGCCCGGCGCTTCTCGGCGGCCCGGAGCCACTCCTCGGGGTCGAGGCGGAGGAGCCGTTCGCGTTGCGGAAGCTACCGTTCCTCAAACGTGAAGAGGCAGCGGACGGTCAACGTCCCAGAGATCGCGGAACTCCTCGGCGTGACCCACCAGCGGGCGTCCGTGATCGTCCGTCAGCCAGGATTCCCGGCGCCGGTCGGGCGAGACGGTCAGAGCCGCCTGTGGGATCGGCGCGAGGTCACGGCGTGGGCGAAGCGGTGGCGGAGGCAGAAGGCCTGGCGATGAGCCGGACCCCGACGACGGTGACGCCGGTCACTTTTCCAGAACGTACATCCAGCCCTAGAAGCCGGGGTCGATCGCCTTCGCCGGTATCGAAGCTGGGTCCGTCTGGTGCGTGTGCAGCTTCCCGCCAACCATGACCGCGTAGATGTACTCCGCGCCGTTATCGAGACCCTTGACCCCCAGCTTGCAGAGGTACAGGTCCTGTCCTTGAAAGGCCTCCTCCTCTTCGACTCGGCACTCAATCTGTCCGTCGTATGGGTTGCTCCCCGGGACTAGGAACGCATGTGGCGGCGGGAAGGCACCCGCCTCAGCAGCCGACAGCACAGCCTTCTCAACCTCGCTCGGGCGACGCACCAGCCAGATCCCACCGACGATGACCGACAGGACCGTGATCGCGATAAGGAGCAGCAGCGCCAGCTTCCTCACAAGGTCAGCGTAGGCCGTCGTCTGGTGGCGTGACGCCGGTCACTTTTCGGGAACGTACATGGTGCTCTCTGGACCGGGAACGCCCACTGGGCGACTATTTGTCTGATGAGTGTGAGTTGGTCGCCTCGGCTCGTCGTTCTGCTCGCCTTGGTCGGAGCCGCTTGCCACGACCCCGCCAAGTTTGCGCCGGAGAGGCCTGAGAGCGAGTTCAGCATCTTCTTCCCTACCGTCCCGCGACAAGACTCGTATCCGGCGGCCGTGATCGAGGGGACCCTCGAAGCACGCAACAGGTGCCTGTTCGTCACGAGGGATGGCGAACGCTGGCTGGTGCTGTGGCCGAAGGGGTACCGACCTCTTTGGGATGGCGTTCGGCTCAGGGTCTTCGGCGAGAAGGGAGCCTTAGTGGGTCAGGCGGGCGAGCCCATACGTCTGGCTGGTGGAGAGGAGCGTCCGTCAGAGGTCGGAGGCGCCGCCGCCGCCGAAAGGTGGGCGTCCGAACTCACCGGACTGCCGATGCCAGACCGTTGTGGCGATCTGTACTGGATCGTGTCCCCCGAGTGAGCCGCGGGTCCGTGTCTGGAGAACATGACGCCGGTCACTATTCAAGAACATACATCTACGATGAAGCGTGGTGACGCGCAGCGAACCAAACCGCCAGTGCCACGAAGATCGCCACACCGAGGATGGATAGCCTCGCTCCGAGGCGGTAGTCAGTCGTGCAAGGACAAGGGTTCCCGGGACATGAAGGGCATGTCTCGATGCTGTCGATCCACGTCAAGGCGATCAGGAGGCCGATCACCACAGGCGTTAGGACGAGCGCCCACCTGAACCGACCCACGGCTCAAACTGTGGCACATCGCACGTGGAAGTTGGAGTGCTACCGCCACAATCGACGCGCCGAACCTGGACGCGTGACGCCGGTCACGGCGGCGGCGTACATCCTCCGTTGGAGCCATCCCGCGCCGCTTGAGTGCCATGATGGGCGCTGGTGCTTGCCCTCACTTGGCTTGGTTTCC
>Ga0114129_10008158_pt1 | contig 14923 bp, 11 predicted proteins | sample RhiMetdeltSRZDD1_FD_80071 | JGI IMG/M metagenome (GOLD analysis project Ga0114129, IMG submission 80071) | Populus rhizosphere microbial communities from Tennessee, USA - Rhizosphere MetaG P. deltoides SRZDD1 (version 2) (version 2) | ecosystem: Host-associated > Plants > Roots > Rhizosphere >...
TCGAGTCGATCTTGCATTCGTCGTTCTGCGCTGAGCCCAGTGGCGTGCCATCGTCATAGTACCCGCGCCGGTACCACTCGCCGTCCCACGAACGCTCGAGCATGGCTGCAAGCCGCTGCGCTTCGCTCGCGTACCGTTCGGCTCGGGCCGGATCGTTGCGCGCGCGGCACAACGGCACGAAGTCGCGGAGGATGCCGTACCGGAAGAATCCCAGCCACGTGCTCTCGCCTCGACCTTCCACGCCGACGCGGTTCATCCCGTCGTTCCAATCGCCGCTCCCAATCAGCGGGAGACCGTGCGAGCCGGCGATGAGCCCCTTGTCGATCGCGCGCACGCAATGGTCGAACACCGTGCCGATCTCGACCGAGACGGTCGGCTGCCCGTACGCCTCCTGCACGCCTGGCGGAAGAAGCGGCGCCTCCAGGAAGGGCACCGGTTCATCCAGCACGCCGGCATCCGCTGTCGTCCGAACGTATTCAGCCACCACGTAGGGAAGCCACAGCCGATCGTCGGAACACTGCGAGCGGAGTCCGTGTCCGTTCGGTTCATGCCACCAATGCTGCACATCGCCTTCGAGAAACTGTCGTCCGGCCGCTCGCAGCAGGTGTGCTCGCGCGAGATCCGGCCGCGCGAATACGATCGCCAGGACGTCCTGCAACTGATCGCGGAAGCCGAAGGCGCCGCCTGGCTGGTAGTAGCCTGCCCGTGTCCAGAGACGGCAGCTCACGTTCTGATAGAGCAGCCACCGGTTGATCAAGACGTCGAAGGAATCGTCCGGCGTACGGACGTGAATCGTCTCGAGCATGCGGTCCCAGGAGGCCCGGACCCGTTGCAACGCCGCGGCCCCCTCGGCGACGCCTCCGTGACGTGCGATCAACTGGCGGGCGTGTTCGGCGTTCGCACCCTGTCCCAGCAGGAACAGAAGCTGGCGACTCTCTCCAGGTTTCAGCACGACTTGCACGTGCAGAGCCGCGCAGGGATCGAGGCCCGCGCCAAAATGCTCGTCGAGCGTCGAGTCACCGAGCGCCTGCGGGCGAGCGAGCGTCCCGTTGCGACCGATGAACGACTGGCGGTCACCCGTCGCGGATCGCGGCGCCTCGCTGGCATGAGCGAACGCCACGCGCCGGCCGAACGTATCGTGATAGGCATTTCGCGCGAGGATGGCGCCGCTCTCTCCATCGCGCATCGTCGTCACATGGCGGACGTGGCCGTCGCGCGGCGGCCCGAGAACCCAATCGTTGTAGGCGAAGACGCTCAGGCGTCGAGTGGCGCCACTCTCGTTCGTCACGGTGAGCCGTGAATGCTTCACCGGATCCTCGGCGTCGACGAACACGTCGAGCGCGTGGCGAATGCCGCGCGTCGTCCGCGCGAACTCGGTGATGCCCGCACGATGACGAATGACGAACCGTCCGCTTCGCGCGTCGCGTGGCATCGGGCCGGGCGTCGGCGACCACGCGTCGCCCGAGTCGTCGTCGCGGACGAACAGCGCTTCGGACGTCGGGTCGACGATGGGATCGTTGGCAAACGACGTCAGGCGGTTCTCGCGGCTGTTCTCCGACCATGTATGCGCCGATCCTGACGCGGTGACGACCGTTCCAAAATGCGGGTTGGCGATGACGTTCGCCCAGGGCATCGGCGTTTCCTCGTCGCCCTCCAGGACGATGGCGTATGCCTGCCCATCGTCGGTGAAGCCGCCGAGGCCGTTCGTCAGCGTCATCGGAGGCGGTGTGACTGGCACGTCGGCGGGCGCATCGGCCGAGGCCGACGCCGCGCGGTTCGCAAAATCGGCCGGCACCGGCCGCGTCTGCACCGGATGCGGCCTGTCGAGGTGCGCCCGCAGATCGCCCCGGTCTCCCGTGAGGACCGCGCTCGCGACGGCTTCGAGCAACGCGCGCTCGCCGCTGCCCATCAGATCGCCGCGGAGCAGATACGCGCCGCCTGGGCGGTGCTTCCACGCGCGCCAGGGACCGTTGTCGAGGAGCGCCGTGAGCTGCGCGTGCATCTCGTCCAGATACGTGATCGGATGCTCGTTCAGGATGACCACGTCTGCGGTCAGGCCTTTGAGGCGCCAGTACTCCTGCGCCTGCAACACTTCGCGCACGAGAGGCACGTCGTCGTAACCAACGACGCGCACGAGCAGGATCGGCAGATCGCCGGAAATGCTGTGCGGCCAGAGCGCAGCCTGGCCCAGCTCGTTCGCGGCGAGCGTCGCCGGCGCCGCGCGCAGAGACGTGTCGGCGAACAGCACGCGCGACGCCAGGCGCTCGAACAGGAGCGCCTCATCGTTCGAGATCCCGAGATGACGCAATCCGCTTTGCGCATGCGTGAACGCGAGCGCGAAGGTCCGCGACGCTGCGCTGGAATCGTGGTACTTCTGGGCGAGCGCGATGGCGGTTTCACGATCGGCTGCGATGCCGGTGGCGAACGAGAGCCGCACCGACGCGCCGGGGACGAGCCTGATGCGCTGGCGCAGGCTCGCGATGGGGTCGAGCGGCACGCCCGTCGTCCCCGATAACGCGCGGCCGTCCAGCGCCGCCGGCGCGTTCGTGTCCCGGCCGCGTCCGAGGAATCGCGCGCGGTCGGTCTCCCATTCGACCGGCCCCTGCGGCCGTCCCTCCAGACTCAACACGTGGACGGCCCAGACGGCCGGGTCACGGGAATCCCGCGGACGCCGATGACAGAGCAGCGCGGTGCTCTGCGCCAGATATTCAGTTTCGAGGAACAGTTTGCCGAACGCTGGATGCGCGAGATCGTCGGCCGGCGGCGCGAGGACGATCTCGACATAACTGGTGACGTCGATTTCGCGGATACGTGCGCTCTGGTTGACGACGGTGACGCGACGGACTTCGACGTCGTCTTCGGTCGACACCGCGATGTCGAGCTCTGTGGACACCTCGTCGTCGCGACGACGGAATGTCGCCCGTTCGGCGCGGAACGTGACGAGGTACTCATCAGGCTCGTGCGCCGTCGGGTGATACGTGGCCGACCACACGGATCCGCTCCGCACGTCGCGCAGGTAGACGAACGCGCTGCCCGGATCCCGAGTGCCGTCGCGTCGCGATCTCGTCGCGGCCAGACCGCGGCAGAAGCTGCTCCCGCCGCCGGCGTTGGTCACCACGGTGACGTAATTGCCGTTCGACAGGAATTGTGCGTGCGGGACGAGGGTGTGCGGTGTTCGATACCGCCGCACCGGAACGGCCGGTGCCGGCGCGGTGACCCGCATTTCATCGAGCGGCCGCGGGTCAATCGTGGGGGCCCGGCGCGGAACGCGCTCCTGCAGCAGCAGCTCCGTGGCCTGGACTCTCGGGTCGGCGTGAAAACGCGTGATCATCGGATCGCCTGCGAGCGTATTCGCCAGCGCGACGAGCGTCATGCCTTGGTGGTGAGCCAGGTACGTACGGACCACGGCCGCCGCAGCTCCATCCGCGGCGGTCGGCGCATCGTCATGAAGATCGCCGTCGCGTCTGGTGTAATCGATCGCGTCGAAGAATCCGTAGTCGCCGTCGAGGCCGGCGCCGGCCAGACGCCGGAGATTCGCCGCGCTGAGCGCCGGATCGATCAGCGCGGCGAGCGCGGTGGCGTACGGTGCCACCACGAGCTCGTCGCCGAGTCCGCGCTTCAGACCGAGGCCGGGGACGCCAAACGCTTTGTACTGATACGTGTCATGCCGATCGACGACGTTGTACGCGGACTCCGAGATGCCCCAGGGCACGCCGCGAGCCGTCGCGTAGTCGACCTGACGGCGGACCACCATGCGGCACGATTCATCGAGGAGCGTCTCCGGATAGCTGCGCATGAGGAGCAGCGGCATCAGGTACTCGAACATCGAGGCGCTCCACGAGAGCAGCACCGGCTTGCCCCGAACGCTGGTCACCGATCGGCCCAGATGGAACCAGTGAGATTCCGGCACGTCGCCCTTGGCGATCGAGAGAAAGCTGGCCAGCCGCGCTTCGGAGGCGAGCAGGTCGTAGTAGGACGAGTCGCGGCGGCCCGGCCCTTCGGAGTCCGCGAGACGATAGCCCACGGTGAAGAGCTGGCGTTGCGGATCGTAGAGAAATCTGAAATTCATGCCGTCGAACGCGGCCGCGGCGCGTGCCGCGAGATCGCTGAGGCGCGCGGTCCGTCCCGCCGAGGCGCCGTCGGTGCCGGTTTCGGCCGACAGCCGTCGCAGCGCAGAGGCCAGCGTCACCAGCGCTCCTGCGAGGTTGCCGCTGTCGACTGTGGAGATGTAGGCAGGCGCAAGGGGCGCCAGCGTCCGCGTGTCGTACCAGTTCAGCAAATGACCTTCGTACCGCTCCAGTCCCTCGACGGTCGTGAGCGTGGCGTCGAGGCGGTCGATCAACTCGTCCGTCGCGATGAAGCCGAGGTCGTGAGCCGCGAGCGTGGCCAGCAGCGCCATCCCGATGTTGGTCGGCGACGTTCGGTGGGCGACGGTCAGGTGAGGGACGATCTGCACGTTGTCCGGCGGAAGCGCGTGATCCTCGGCGCCCATGAACGTGTCGAAGTACCGCCACGTCTTCCGCGCGACGGATCGAAGAAACGCGGCATCCTCCAAGCCGAGCGGCGCGCGACGGGTCGACACGGGGACGCTGAGCCAGTACGCGACGAGCGGCGCCATCGCCCACAGCGCGAGAATCGGCACCGCCACGGGCCAGGCCTGCGGGCGCACGACCAGCATCACGATGAGGCCGCCGGCCGCGACGAGAGGGCTCGCCATCATCTCCCTGACGAATACGCCGGCGCGCGGCTGCCCCCCGCGACGTGCGCTCGCGGCTGCCGTCTCCCATTCGAGCAATCGCCGTTGGGTGAGCGCGAGACGCACGAGCGTGATGCTGATGGCGTGCACCATCTCGTACGCCTGGTTGGCGAGAAATACGACCTGCAGCAAACCTCGGGCGAGGTCGGTTCGGAGATCCTCGAGGGCGGCTCGCATGAAGGCCACCAATCAGGCGGATGCTGGATCGCGGCTCAAGAGGACGAGTCGCAGCACCGCGGGTAGGGCCAGCGGGGCGAGACCGATCGCCGTCCAGGCGGCCGGAGACCCGGGGAGGATGGTCCAACCGAGCAGGAGGACCGCGAGCATCGCGGGCGCCATGACGCTGCGCCGCAGGTTATCGAGGATCTTCCAGCGCGAAATGAGCGGCAGCCGGTTTCGCTGCACGCCCGAGCGCGTCGGGACGAACGGAAACAGCCACCACAGGATCTGCCAATCGCCGCGGACCCAGCGATGCTGGCGCCGCCCGTGCGCGAGCACGCTCGACGGGTAGTCGTCGACGACCTCGACGTCGGTGACGAGCGCCGCCCTGGCGTAGAGGCCCTCGAAGAGGTCGTGGGACAGCACGGCGTTCTCGGGCACGCGGCCCTCGAGCGACGCCACGAACGCGTCGACGTCGTACAGACCTTTGCCGGTGAAGATGCCTTCGTCGAAGAGATCCTGATAAACGTCAGAGACGGCCGTCGTGTACGGGTCGACGCCTGTGTGGCCGGCGTAGGTGCGAGCGAAGAGCGAGCCGGCCGCGCTCGCCATCGTGACGCTGACGCGCGGCTGCAGAATGCCGTAGCCCGCGGTCACTCGACCGACACCCGGATCGAACCTCGGACGGTTCAACGGATGGGCGATGATCCCGATCAGCACCTTTGCGGCGTCACGCGGCAGCCGTGTGTCGGTATCGAGCGTGAGGCAGTAACGGACCCCTCCGAGGATCGCGAGCTCGCCGACGCAAGACGTGAAGCTGGTGTCGAGCGCGCCTCTGAGCAGTCGATTGAATTCCTCGATCTTTCCGCGCTTGCGCTCCCATCCCATCCACGCGTGTTCGCGCGCGTTCCATTTCCGCTCACGGTGAAAGAGAAAAAACCGATCGGCGTGATCGCGGCCGAAGCGGCGGTTGAGATCCTCCACGCCCGCGCGGGCCGCCGCCAGGATCGCGGCGTCCTCGGGCAACTCCCGCGAATCGGCGTCGCGGTAATCGCTGAGGATCGCGAAATGGATGTGGCGGTCGAGATTGCCGAGGGCCAGAACTTCCACGTGCTCCAGCAGCGCGTCCACCGCCGCGGCGCTCGTCAACATCGTGGGCACGACGACCATCGTGCGCGACTCCTCCGGGACCCCATCGGCAAAGTCGAGGCGAGACAGGCGGCGGGGCGGGATCGCCGCGGCGATGACGCGGTGCGCAAGCGCGATTGCGATGTCGGCGGCGGGAATCAGCAGCAGGAGCACCGCTGCGGCGATGGCGCCCGGTGAGCCTCCCTCGTGACGAACGTACGCGGCGGCGGCCGTCAGCAGCAGCGCCGCCACCAGCGCAATCGGCGCGAGATACACGAGCGTCGCCTGCGCGAACACCCAGCGTCTGGCCCGGCTCGCGAGCCCCGGTCGATGCGCGACGTCGGCCTCGAGATCGCGTCGCCCTCGATCGATGAGGTGATACCCCACGTGCGCGGCGCGATCCGACGCCGAGCCGCTGACGACCGCCTGACGCGCATTCTCGACCGCCTTCAGCGCAACGCGGAGCTGGGCGTCTCCGCTTGGCTCCGCGAGCTCCTCGACGGCCCGGCGCTGTCGATCCCGGCTGAGGAAATCCATCCGTCCGTACGCACCGGCTGGATCGCGCTGCAGCGCTTGTTCGACCAGGCTCACGGCTTCGACGAACTGGCGCCAGTCGAGCGTGGAGCAGAGCCGCAGGCTGGTGATCGCGTTGGCGACCGAGACCTGATCGGCCGCCTGGCGCTGGTGTTCGTCGCGAATCGCATCCTCGGCGGTCGTGCGCTGCGACGCCAGGTGATCTTCGATGGCGGTGCGGACCGGCGAGAGCCGGACCCCGTATTCGCGGACGCGACGCAGCAACTGGACGACGTAGGCGATGTGGGGGGCCGGCGGCAGCGGCCCGCACGCCGGTCCTGTGCCGCGCTCGATGGCGGCCACATGCTCGTCGGCGGCGCGCCGGGCCTCACGCGCGTCCATCGTCGCATCGGCCAGACGCCGAAGGTTTTCGATGAGCGCGAGCTTCAACATGCTGGGCCACGCCCAGAGCTCGCCAATCGTCAACGGCGCGACGCGCTGATAGCTGTTGACGAACACGGCGAGCTGGCGTCGATCGATCCGGCTGTCGCTGTGACGCACCAGCTCGACCGCCATCGCGTAGATCCGCGCGCGACCCTTGTGTTCACGCGATGCCAGCTTGGGAAGCTGCCGGTAATACGTGCGCGGAAGATGCCGGCGGATGTCCGCGATTTCCGCCGTCACCACGTAAAAGTTATCGAGCAGCCATTCTGCCGCCGTCGTGACGAACGCTCCCGCCCGGACATCGTGCGCCAGCGAGCGATAGGCGTCGCGAAGGACGCGGGCGTTCTGGTCGAACCGCGGAAAGATGCTGCTGGAACGGCGCCGGGGATTCGGATCGACGGTAAAGCTCGCCGCGAGCGCCAACGCCCGCTCTTCGAGCCGCTCGATGCTGAGCAGCTCGTCACGAAAGGGTTTGGCCCGCGGCCGCGGCGTGGCCGGCCACATCCAGCGACGCAATCGGCTCACCAAATCAGGATGAGGATGTACACCGTCACGCCGATGATCGCGGCCAGGGGAGCTAACGAGAGGAATCTGCGGCGCAGCTCGAGGTCGTGCGCGGCCCCTCGCGCCTTCCAGGCGTCCCAGCGCGCCTCGAAATTCGGTTCGTCATGCCCCGATTCGGCGGGATTGTCGGCCGCGGGTGCCCGCGCGACGATCGATTTACTGGACGTCATGCATCAGGCTACCGCACCCCGCGAGGCCGGCACTGTGCAGTTCGGGACAGTCGGGCGGTTCGCCAATGGGTAGGGTGGAGCCGCATGACGCAAGACCTCGAATCCCCGTCGATGAGCGCGACCGACGTGCAGTCTCTGATCCGCTCCGTCATCATCCTGTTCGCGCTGCCGTTTGCGATCGTGTCGGTCGTCCGCTCGTCCGCTGGATGGAAGGTCGTCGTCCGCGCGGGCACCGGGGAGGTCATGGGGTTCACGTTGCCACATGCCGCCCGTGACGAGATGCGACTGACGATTCGAAAGGTGCTACAGGCAGAACGCTAGCAGCGACTGCGGCTCAGGGCCGTTTCGCATCACGACCGGGCTATCGATACGAGACGCCCACATCGCGAGCAGCATCGTGGCGACGAGCGCGGCCGCGACGATCGTCACTTCCAGCCAGGTGGCCGTCCCCTCGCGACGCCGACGAGGTCGCTCCGGAATCGACGCGACGGGCGGCACGCGAGCCGGCGGCTCCACCGCGGCAGTCAATCGACGGGGCTCCCATTCGCCGGGGATCATCATGATTGCGAGACCGCCACGTGCCGCTCGAGGAACGTCGCCAGTTCACGGTTGTCGGGGAAATCGCGCGCCAGCGCTCGCGCGATCTCGATTGCCGCACCGAGGTTCCGTTCGCGAACGTGGAGATCCCAGAGCGCGAACATCGCTTCGGCGTGGACGAAGAAGTCGGTCTCGGCCGTCGCTGCCGCGCGCATGGAGAGGAGCGCCCGTTTCTTGCTTCCCCCGCCGAGCACCCACCGCGCGCCCCACGGCATTTTCGTATCGACCACGTAATCGATCCAGGCTCGCGCCACACGCGCGCGCACGTGCGCGGGATTCCGCGCCAGCACCGCGTCGAGGGATCGCCTTGCTTCCCAGTACTCATCCCAACCGGTCTTGCGACCGAGCGGGCCCAGTTGCAGCCACACGTAGTTCAGATCGAGCTTGCCCAGGAAGAACAGCGCCTCTTCGTCGCGAGGCTCAGAGCGGAGCTTCGCGCGCGCGAGCGCCTGGCCTCGCGCCGTGTCGCTGAGGAACGCGGTCAGCAGGCTCGGGCAGACGACGCATTGTTTGAAGGCCTTGTCTTTGTCGCGCCGATCGTCCAGCGCCGCTTTGAGCTGGAAGAGCAGCGCCGAGGTGTGGAGCTCGATGGCCGCCAGGCTCTCCGGCTCCGACGATCGCAGCGCGAGCGCCAACGCAGCGGCCGATTCGTAGCGGGCGTTGAAGAACGAGCACTGCGCCTCCGACAGCGTCGGCTCGATGCGCGGCGCCGATCGGCTATCGAGCGCCGCCGGCACATCCTGGGCGTACGCACGCGGACACACACTGAGACCAGCCAAGACGACGATCGCCGTGACCGCCGGAATCGTGCGCATCCCATTAGATGTTCACCAATCACGCGCCCTGGCGTCTGTTCAGTTCTGAACAGGTCGGCGGCGTCGATTCGACGTACGCTGCCCTTCACTCCACGAGAGGTCGCAGGACGATCAACACATGATCAAACGCACGCTCGCCACCGCTGCCTTCGTAATCCTGCTCTCTTCGCCCGGCGTCGACAGCCAGGGTCGCGCGCAGTACCGGGACTTTCAACTGGGGGGCGACCTGGCCTCGGTGTCTGCTCTCGCGGGAATCGCACCGTCGGAAGCGAAGGCGATCCATCAGCGGCCTGCGCTGCTGCAGGATCTCGAATGGAGGCCATCGCGCTGGCTGAGTGGCTCGACCGCGGTCCAAACCGATCCAGTCCAAAAGATCGTGTTCAGTTTCTTCAACGACCAGCTTTTCAAGGTCACGGTCGAGTACGACCGGCAGCGGACCGAGGGCATGACCGACGGCGACATGATCGAAGCGATCTCCGAACCGTACGGTCCACCGGCGGAGGCGGCGAAGAGAAAGCCCGCCGTCACGTTCGGCACCGATGCGGAGTTCAGTACACTCGTCGCCCGCTGGGACGGCGCTGACTACGGCGTCGTGCTCTATCGGTCGTCGTACGCCACCGCGTTCAGATTGATCGTCACCTCGTCTCGACTCGACGCCCTCGCGCGAACGGCCGTAGCCCAGGCTTTGCGGCTCGACGCGCGCGAGGCGCCCCAGCGCGAAATCGATCGGCAGAAGCAAGACGAGGAAAGCCGGCGCGTATTGCAGGCAAAGGCGCGAGTCACGAACAAGGCGACGTTCAAGCCGTGAGTGACGATCATGGAAAGGCGTTGAGCATGAGCAGTGTTGTCGCCGTCGCGGACTGGATCAAACGCCTCGCGGAGGACGAGCACAAGCGGGACGCCGTGCGACCGGCGCCGGAAGTGGACGCGGCGCAAAGGAGCGATCTCGTCCGTCGCCGCCGCCGGCATCTCGTGGCCGAGCTGCAGTCGGCGATCCGGCGCGACGTGGAAGCCTTCCGCCGCGAGTTCCCCGACGATTCCTCGCGGGAGATCGTCCTGGACGCCACGAAACCCGACGGCGGGTTCGTGGTGCGTAAAGCGGCCGCGCCACCCGTGTCGCTCCGGATCGATCCATACCTCGAAGCCGGGACGATTGCCTGTTACTACCGGTTCACGTCGGCCAACGGCCTTCCGCCGCGCGATCACCGCTTCAAGCTGTCGTTTTCCGCAAACGGCGAAGGGATGCCGCAGTTGACGCTCCAGGGTACCTGGCGGGTCTTCCCGACCGCCGATGCGGTGTCTGAGTTTCTGCTCGTCCCGGTGTTCACCGGCCGTCCCCGCTGAGGCCGTGCCGGCCGTCATTCCGGCGGAAGGGGCTCTTCTCGACCGCGTGCTCGCCGCGACCTATCCAATCTGGCACGGCGGGCTGAGCCGGCAGGCGTATGGCAGGTTTCACGCCGCGCAGATGAAAACGGCGTGGGGACGCCGTTCCCAACGACAATTCGCGCTGATGGACGGAGCCGAGCTGCTCGCGAGCGCGGCGCAGTACGACCTCTCCGGTGTGTTCGACGGCCGTGCCGTGCGCGTCTGCGGCATCGGGTCGGTGTTCACGGAATCCGAGCACCGGCGCGAGGGTCATACGCGCGTGCTGATCGAGACGATCCTCGAGCAGGCCGCCCGGGACGGCGCGGCGACCGCGCTCCTGTTCTCGCACATCGAGGGTGAGCTTCCCCCGCTCGATGGCTTCGAGGTGATTCCGGTGATGGACGTCGTGCTCGGCGTGGCCGAAACGCCGCGTCCGGGCGCCCCGATGACGCTGGTCCGCAACGGCGAGGAACGCGATCTCGCGGCCGTGGTGGCGATGGGACGAGTCCGCGCCGATCGATTCCGGTTTCATCTCGATCGCGACGCCGACCTCGTTCAGCACGCGATCACCAGAAAGCGGCTGCTCGCGGGCCTCGGGTCCCCGGACGCGCGTCAGCTGCATTTTTTCATCGCCGAGGAGGGAATCACGGCCGCTGCCTATGTCGTCGTCAGCATCGCCGGACGCGCGTGGACGCTCGAGGAATGCGGCGATCGTGATCCGTCCGGGGCACGGGTGGGCGCTCTGCTCCAGGCACTGATCGCGCGCGAACCGGTCGAGCGCCGACCGGCGATCCGCACCTGGTTGCCGCCGCGTTTCGTCCCGCCGCAGGTCACGGTCGCCTCGACGCGGCCCTCGAGCATCGTGATGAAGATCCGATCGCTGAGCTCAACGGCGGTGCCGCGGCTCGGTGGGAACGACGTGTTGTATTGGCGCAACGACATCTTCTGACGCAAACGCCTGCGTCTGTTCACTTCTGTACAGGCTGGCGCCGCCGACTCGAAGTACTCTGCCTGTGGACTTCACTCTCAGGCGCGCCGGCAATTCCCGGCAGGAACATACAGGACAACGACTGATGGCCAAACAGATCGTCTACGGCGAGGAGTCGCGCGACGCGTTGCTCCGCGGCATCGACCGCCTGGCGAATGCGGTGAAGGTGACGCTCGGGCCGAAGGGTCGCAATGTCATCCTCGGCAAAAGTTTCGGCGCGCCGACGATCACCAAGGACGGTGTCACTGTCGCGCGCGAGATCGACTTGAAGCATCCGATCGAGAACATGGGCGCTCAGATGGTCAAGGAAGTCGCGAGCAAGACGTCGGACGTCGCCGGTGACGGCACGACGACCGCGACGGTGCTGGCCCAGGCGATCTATCGGGAGGGCCGGAAGAACCTCGCCGCGGGCGCCAACCCCCGCCAGATCAAGCGCGGGATCGAGAAAGCGGTGGACGCGATCGTCGCCGCGCTCGAGCAGCAATCGCAGCCGGTGAAAGGCGACATGGTGGCGCAGGTCGGGACGATCTCGGCGAACCAGGACGAGACCATCGGCCGCATCATCGCCGCGGCGATGGACAAGGTCGGCAAAGACGGCGTCATTACCGTGGAAGAATCCCGCACGCTGGAGACGACGCTCGAAGTGGTCGAGGGCATGCAGCTCGATCGCGGCTATCTGTCGGCCTACTTCGTCACGGACCCGGCACGCATGGAAGCCGTCCTGGAAGACGCCGTCATCCTGATTTACGAGAAGAAGCTCCGCGCCGTCGGCGATCTGCTGCCGCTGCTCGAGAAGGTGGCGGGGCTGGGACAGCCGCTGCTCGTCATCGCCGAAGACGTCGAAGCAGAAGCGCTCGCGACGCTCGTGGTCAACAAGCTGCGCGGCGGCCTGCGCGTCGCCGCGATCAAGGCGCCGGGCTACGGCGATCGCCGCGCCGCGATGCTCGAGGACATCGCCGTCCTCACGGGCGGGCGCGCCATCACCGAAGACCTCGGGATCTCGCTCGCACGCGTCGACGTCGCCGACCTCGGCAGAGCGAAGAAGGTGATCATCGACAAGGACAGCACGACGATCATCGAGGGCGGCGGCTCGCCGCCGGCGATCGAAGGTCGGGTCAAGCAGCTGCGCACGCAGATCGAGGAGACCACGTCGGACTACGATCGCGAGAAGCTGCAGGAGCGGCTGGCGAAGCTGGTGGGCGGCATCGCCGTCATCAAGGTCGGCGCGGCGACCGAGACCGAGATGAAGGAAAAGAAAGCGCGCGTCGAGGACGCCATGCACGCCACGAAGGCGGCCGTCGAAGAAGGCATTGTCGCGGGCGGCGGCGTGGCGCTGTTGAGGGCCTCGCAGGCGCTCACGTCGCTGACGGTCGACGGCGACGAGCGGATCGGCGTCAACATCATCCGGCGCGCCATCGAGGAGCCGATGCGGTGGATTGCGATCAACGCCGGCAAGGAAGGCTCGCTGGTCGTCGAGAGTGTCCGGGAGATGCGGGGCGACGCGGGCTTCAACGCGCAGACCGGCCTCTACGAGAATCTCGTGCACGCCGGCATCATCGACCCCACGAAGGTCGTCCGGTCGGCGCTCCAGAACGCCGCGTCGGTGGCGTCGTTACTGTTGACGACCGAGGCGGTGATCGCGCAGATCGCCAGCTGACCAGAGAAAGGCATGAGCATGAGCAGCGTCGTCGTCATCGCGGATTGGATCAAGCGCGTCGCAGACGAGGAGCGGAAGCGGGACGCGGTGCGGCTCGCTCAACAGGAGGAGGCCGCCCGAAAGGCCGACCTCGTCCGTCGTCACGGCGCGCGTCTCGTCGACGACGTGCACGCGGCGATTCTGCGCGACGTCGAGAGCTTCCGGCAGGAGTTCCCGGACGACCACTTGCGCGAGATCGTGGTGGACGCCCGGAACGCTGATGGCGGATTCACCGTGAGCAAACCGGCATCTCCATCCGTCGGGCTCACCGTCGACCTGCGTCTCGACGCGGCGACGCTGGGCTGCCACTACCGCTTCACGCTGCCCAACGGTCTTCCGCCGCGCGACGATCGCTTCGAGGTCGTCTTCACCGGCGATGCGGAGACGCTGCAGATGAGGCACCACGACACTGGACGGATCTTCGCGACGGCTGATGACTTGTCCGAGTTTCTGCTCGTCCCGGTGTTCACGGGCCGTCCCCGCTGAGGCCCTTGTGGAAAGACGCCCAGCCGCGCGACTGAGAGCCCGTCCGGTCTTCAACGCACGCGCCTTTCTCCATTCGCTGCGCGTTGCGCCGCGCGTCGCCGATTACGGGAGGGAAGAGACGATCTTCACGCAGGGCGACGCCTGCAAGCACGTCATGTACATTCAGTCGGGCGGCGTGAAAGTCTCCGTGCGGTCGAAGCGCGGCAGAGAGGCTGTGGTCGCGATGCTCGGCCCCGGCGATTTCTTCGGCGAAGGATGTCTGACGGGGCAGCCGTTCCGCATGGGGAGCGCGACGGCCATCACGCCGAGCGTGATCCTTCTCATCGACAAAACCAAGATGATGTGGCTGCTCCACCAGCAGCCCGTGATGTGCAACCGCTTCATGGCGCACATGCTGGCGCGCAACATCCGCATGGAAGAGGATCTGATCGAGCAGCTCTTCACCTCGAGCGAAAAGCGGCTGGCGCGCGCGCTGCTGCTGCTCGCGCGCTATGGGAAGCAGGACAAGCCGGCGCGCGTGATGCCGAAGGTGGCGCAGGCGACGCTGGCGGACATGGCCGGCACGACCCGCACGCGCTTGAATTTCTTCTTGAACAAGTTCAAGAGGCTCGGTTTCATCGAATACGACGGCAAGCTGCCGCTCAAGATCAACAGCTCGCTGCTGAGCGTCATCCTGCACGACTGACGGTCACGTCCTTCCTTGAGAATCCGGCGCCAAGCTGCGAGAATGGCTTCCTGCCATGGCGCGGAAGAAAACACCGGCGTTCGACGCGAAGCGGTTTCTCGAGTCGACGGGCGTCGGGAGGCGGGTCGTCGCGTATGCGCGCAAAGAGGTCGTCTTCTCTCAGGGCGATCCCTCCGACAGCGTTATGTACGTGCAGAGCGGCGGGATTCAGCTTTCAGTCCTGTCACACTCGGGGCGAGAGGCCATCGTGGCCACGCTCAGCCCCGGCGATTTTGTCGGCGAGGGCGCGCTGGCGGGTCATCCGGTCCGATTGGAAACGGCCCGCGCCACGACGGCGACCACGCTGCTCGTCGTGCCCAAGCGCCAGATGATTCGACTGTTGCGGAGCCAGCGCACCTTCTCGGACCGCTTCATCGCGCACATGCTGTCGCGGAACGCGCGCCTGGAGGCCGACCTGGTCGATCAGTTGTTCAACTCGAGCGAGAAACGCCTGGCCCGGACGCTCCTGCTGCTCGCCCGGTACGGCAAGGGGGACAAGCCGCAGAAGGTGCTGCCGA
>Ga0114129_10008159_pt1 | contig 14923 bp, 13 predicted proteins | sample RhiMetdeltSRZDD1_FD_80071 | JGI IMG/M metagenome (GOLD analysis project Ga0114129, IMG submission 80071) | Populus rhizosphere microbial communities from Tennessee, USA - Rhizosphere MetaG P. deltoides SRZDD1 (version 2) (version 2) | ecosystem: Host-associated > Plants > Roots > Rhizosphere >...
CTTCCGGATGGCTCCCGGCGGCTGGAGCTGGCGGAGGGAATTGAACCCCCGACCCGCTGATTACAAATCAGCCGCTCTACCGCTGAGCTACGCCAGCGACAAACCCCGATTGTACGGAATTTAGACCGGAGATGCAAGGGTAGTGCCGGAAGATTTTCCATAGGGGCCGTCCGGGGCCGTCGGGGGGCCTAACGACGCCGGCGGCGGTGCCGGCGGCGGCGGCCGCCCGGGCCGGCGGGAGGGCTCCCGGGCTGCGCCGGGGGCGGAGCCGAGTCGCCGGCCGCGGGCGGTCCCGACGCGCTCGGCGCGGCGCCGGAGGGCGGCGGTCCCCCGCCGCCCGGCGGGCGGCGGCGCTCGCCGGCCGGCCGCCCGTGCCGGCCGTGACGCCGCCGCCGGCGGCCGCGCGGGCCTTCCTGCTGCCCGGCCGCGGCTTGCGCGGCATGGCTGCTGCCGCCGTGGCGCAACTGCCCGACCGCCTTGACGACGGTGGGCATCGACCAGGCCGCTTCCTCGTGATCGCCGAGCACGCGCAGCGGCTCCGGCGACTCCTCGTCGAACGAGTCGTCCGCCTCGACGCCGGGGACGTAGCGCTGGCCCGGATCGCCCTCGGAGTCGCCGTCACGCGGGCCCACGACGTGCCGCACCGCCGTCGCCGCGCGCGCGGGGATCGGGCGCACGTGACTCGGCACGGCGCCGCGCTGGCGGACCACCTCGTACAGCGCGACCGCCGCCGCCACCGATACGTTGAGGGAGGCCACGTGGCCGAAGAGGGGGATGGAAGCCAGGTGGTCGCAGCGCTCGCGGACGAGGCGGCGGATGCCCCGTCCCTCGCCCCCCAGGACCAGCGCGACGTTGCGCTTGTAGTCCACCGAGTCCCACCGTTCCGTGCCCGAGGCGTCGAAGCCCACCACCCAGTAGCCGCGGGCCTTCAGCGCCTCGATCGACTGCGCGACGTTGCCCACCCGCGCGACCTTCACGTGCTCGAGCCCGCCGGCCGAGGCGCGGCTCACCGTCTCCGAGAGCCCGGCGCTGTGCCGCTCGGGTAGGACCACGCCGTCGGCCCCCGCCGCCTCCGACGTGCGCAGGATCGCGCCGAGGTTGCGCGGGTCCTCGACGCCGTCGAGGACGACCACGAGTCCGGGCTGGTGGGCCTGGTCGAGGAGCGTCTCGAGGGCCATGACAGGCTTGGCGGAGACGACGGCGATGATGCCTTGATGGGGGACGCTGCCCGCCAGGCGGTCGAGCGTCTCCCGGGACTCGAACCGCAGCGGGATGCCCCGGCGGCTCGCCTTCGAGATGGCCTCCTCGATCCGTCGGTTGCGCACGCCCTTCGCGATGAGGAGCCGGTCGAAGTGGCGCGCCTCGGCGTTGAGCGCCTCCACCACCGGGTTGATCCCGCAGATGAGGTCCATGATTTCAACGCGCCAACTGCGGGCGCTCCAACGGCGTTCTCACTCTTTCCTCCGGAGCAGGACGGTGGCGATGGCGGCGATGCCCTCGCCGCGGCCGGTGGCGCCGAGCCCGTCGGTGCTCTTGGCCTTGACCGAGACGCGCTCCGTCTCCAGGGCCAGGCCGCGCCCCAGGGACGCGCGCATCTTCTCTATGTAGGGAGCGAGGACCGGCTCCTGGGCGATCACGGTCACGTCCACGTTCTCCACCGCGAAGCCGCGCGCGCCCACGAGCCGCACGGTGCGCTCGAGGAAGATCGCCCCGCTCGCGTCCTTCCATTGCGGGTCGGCGCTGGGGAAATGCCTCCCCATGTCCCCCTCCGCCGCCGCCCCCAGCAGCGCGTCGCACAGGGCGTGGACGAGGCAGTCGCCGTCGGAGTGGCCCTCGAGCCCGCGGGAGTGCGCCACCTCGACGCCCCCGAGGATCAGCCGGCGGCCGGGGACCAGGCGGTGGGCGTCGAAGCCGGTGCCGACGCGGAAGCCGCTCACGCGTGGCCTTCGCGGCGCAGCAGCGACTCCGCCCAGGCCAGGTCCTCCGGCGTCGTCAGCTTGCGGTTGCGCGCCGAGCCCGGCACCGCCACCACCGGCTCGCCGAGCCGCTCCACGGCCATCGCCTCGTCGGTGAGGACGACCTCGTCGCGGTACGCGCGATCGTAGGCGCGGCGCAGGAGCGCGGCCCGGAAGCCCTGGGGCGTCTGCGCCGCGCCCAGCTCGCTGCGGTCGAGCGTCTCCACCACCCGGTCGTCGCGCAGCCGCTTGACCGTGTCGACCAGGCCGATCACGGGGAGCGCCGCGTCGTGCTCGCCGGCGGCGCGGACGACGGCCTCGATCAGGTCCACCTCGACGAGCGGCCGCGCCGCGTCGTGGACGAGGACGACGCCGTCGAAGGCCGGCGGCAGCGCCTCCAGGCCGCGCTGGACGGAGTCCTGCCGCCGCTCGCCTCCCGCCACGACGTCCCGCAGCGCGCGCACCCCGACCAGCATCTCACGGGCGGCGCCGAGGCGGTCGGCCGGGACCACCGCCACGATGCCGTCCACCGAGGGGGCGGCGTCGAAGGCCCGCGCCGCGTGCAGGAGCATGGGCTGTCCCGCGACGAGCACGAACGCCTTGGGCTGATCGGCGCCCATGCGCTCGCCGCGTCCCGCCGCCACCAGGATGGCCAGGGCCTTCATCGTCCGCCGGAGCGTAGCCGGGCGCCCGGCCGGGCGTCAATCGCGCTCGCCCACCATCAGCACGGGAAGGTGCGCGGGCAGCGCCGCCGAGGGCGGCTCGTCGCCCGCGGTCTGGAGCAGCCGCTCGGTGGCGCGGCGGGCCTCGAGCAGGTTGTCGCGCAGCGCGTCGCGCGCGTTCTCGGCCTGGACCAGCCCGCGGCTGAGGCGCGACTCCACCTCCTCGGCCGAGCGGTGCAGGATCTCCTCGAGCGCGCGCAGCCGCGCGGCGAGCTGGTCGGTGTCGACCGCGCACCCGAAGCGCACGGTGAGCCGGTACAGCGCGAGCACGTAGGGCAGCGCCAGCGAGTAGGGGACGACCAGCACGCCCTCGCGGTAGCCCTCGCCGTGCGCCTCGGGCGCGGCGACGTAGACTGCGTCGGGCACGGCGAGCAGGCCGAGGCTCAGGGTGCGCTCCGGGTCGAGGTACTTCGTCATCTCGCGGATCTTGGTCCGCAGGTCGCGCACGACCTGGTCGAGCAGGCGCTTCCTCTCCAGGGGCTGCTCGGCGGCCACGCCGTCGAGCCGCTCCAGCAGCGCGGCGCTCGTCCACTTGCTGTCGATGGGCAGGAACCGCCCGCCGGGGAGGCGCAGCGCGTACTCGACGATGCGGCTGCCGAAGGCCACGTTGATCTCGAGCAGGTCGGGAGGGAGCTGGGCCAGCGCGCGGGCGAGGATGTTCTCGCCGGCGGCCCCGCGGGTGGCCGAGCCGGCCACCACCGCCTCGAGCCGCTTGAGGCTGTCGGAGGCCTGCTCGAGCTGGCGGGCGCGCCCCTGCTCGAGCGCCTTCACCTCGGCCAGCGCCTTCTGCGCCTGGCTGATCTCGCCGTGCAGGCCCCGGGCAGTCTCCGAGAGCTGCAGGATCGACGCCTCGCGGCCGCGCTGCATGTCCTGCCGCAGGCCTTCCTGATTGCGGGCGAGCCGCGCCAGCTCATCCTGCAGATGGATGAGCGGTCGGGTGAAGACGACCACGGCCAGGATCACGATTGCGGCCAGGACCAGCACCGGCCAGAAAGCCATGGCTCCCCCGCTCGAGTGGGCTCAGATTGCCATGAGGGTGTGCCTCAGCAGGTCCTAAAGCAACGGCTGCGAGCGGAGCGGGATTCACTCCCGCGAAGCGAGCGGGGGGTCTGGGGGGTGCGCCGCTAGCACCCCCCAGCTCAATTAAAGCCCGGCGGCTTTCTCCAGGACCTTCAGCACCGCCCCGATGTCCTCCTGGCCCCAGCCCTGGGCGCGGCCGGACTGGAAGACCTCGCGGATCGCGGCCAGGCCCGGCATCGGCACCTGGTGCGCGTGCGCCTCCTCGAGCATCAGGTTCTGGTCCTTCACGAGGAGGTCGATGGAGAAGTGCTGCTCGAAGTCGCGCTTCGCGAAGGCGGCGCCCTTGAACGTGTAGTACGGCGAGGAGAAGCCGGAGGCCATCACCACCTCGAGGATGGTCTCCAGGCTCACGCCCGACTTGCGGCCGAGCACGAGGCCCTCGCAGAATCCCTCGAGCATGAAGGAGATGAGCGTGTTGCCGATGAGCTTGACGGTGGAGGCCTGGCCGATGTCGCCGCAGTGGACGACCTTCGCGCCGAAGGCCATCAGGACCGGCATCAGCTCCTGCTCCACCTCTCTCGAGCCGCCGGCCATGATGAGCAGCGTCCCCTTCTCCGCGCCGTTCTTCGAGCCGGTGACGGGGGCTTCGATCATGTCCGCGCCCTTCTCACGCAGCGCCTCAGCGATGCGGCGGGCGAGGCCGGGAGAGATGGTCGAGGTCTCGATGTAGCGGAAGCCGGGGCGGGCCGCGGCCCGCACGCCGTCGTCGGGGAAGACGACGCGGCCGACGGCGTTCGGGTCGGAGACGCACGTCACGACGACGTCCGACATCTCGGCCAGCTCGCGCGGCGTCTTCGCGAGCTTCGCTCCGAGCGCCACCAGCGGCTGGGCGCGCTCCGGCGTGCGGTTCCAGACGGCGAGGGGAAAGCCCTTGGTGACGAAGTGACGGGCCATGCGGCCGCCCATGAGCCCCAGGCCCGCGAAGCCGACGCGTGGTGGATTCTGCATGGGCCAACTCTATCGCAGGACCGGGCGGTCCTTGACCGGGATCACCATCTTGAGGGCGCTCAGCGCGTCGGAGAAGCTCGCCACCTTCACGTCGACCAGGCCCGCCGCCGGGCCCGCGCGGCGCGCATCGTCCTCGCGGAAGGCCTTCTGCCCCTTCGGCCACACCACCCACACCGCGCCGTCGGGCTTGATCGCGTCCTTGAGCTGCCGGAGCCGCGCGGCCTCCCTCGCCTCGGTCATCTTCACGAAGACGATGTCGGACCCTTTGGCCGCGCGTCCTTCGGTCACGTCGTCCGTGCGGGCCGCGAGCTGCTTCCGGAAGCCGTCGTCGTCGATGCCGACGAGCGAGATCCTCATCCCCGGCTTCACGCCGAGCTTGTCGAGGAGGCTCCTCGGGTTGCGGATCTTGTCCGCCCACTTCCCGGCGTCGGGCCCGAGCTCGAACGCCGCTTCCCCGCCGGAGAACGCGACCTTCATCACGCCGCGCTTCACCTCGATCGACTTCACGTCGCCGAACGGGATCTTCAGCCGGAAGCCGCCGCGGAAGAGAAGCTCCTTCTCCTCGAGGCGCGCGTGGCCCTTGGAGGCCTGCTGGCCGAATCGGACCTCGCAGTCAGCTTCGTTTCCCATGGTCAGATTATGATCGCGGGATGGCGCCGCCCGAAGATCCCCCCCGCCATCGCGCCGGCCAGCCGATCCAGGACCTGTGCCGCGTGTGCAAGACGACGCGCGACCACACCGTGATCGCCGTCGACGATCAGGGACGCGTGCTCCGGGTCGCCTGCGGCTTTTGCGGGAGCCAGCACAACTACCGCGGCGGCGGGGACGAGACGCCCTCTCCGCCGCGCGCGGCGGCCCCGCGCCCCGGCCAGCCGCCGGGGGATCGCCCCTTCGAGCTCGTCAGCGATCGAGAAAGGACGCATGGCGCCATGAGCAGCGACGTCGATGGCCCCGATCTGGAGAAGATGCTGCGGCGGGTGATCCGCGAGGAGGCCGGCCTCACTCCCGTGGTCCCGGCCGACAGGTGGCGCGGCGGCCAGCTCGTGCTGCGCCCCGGGAAGCCGGGCCTCCAGGAGAAGGCCTGGCCGATCGAGACCTTCTTCCACAAGATCGTGATGCTGCGCAACCGCTTGCGCACGCTGGAGCAGCAGGTCAATGCGTCCAATCTACCCGAGGATGAGAAGGTCAAGCTCCAGGGCTACCTCACGGGCTGCTATGGCAGCCTGACGAGCTTCAACGTCCTCTTCGCGGACGAGGAGGATCAGTTCCGCGGCGCGGGCGCGAAGGACGACGGCTGACCGCGAGCTCAGGACGCCTCGGCCTCCGGCCCCCGCGCCGTGTGCGGGCAGATGTCGCGGAACGCGCACAGGCCGCAGGCCATGTAGGACGGCCGGGGCGTGAAGTCGCGCCGGCGGACGAGCCGGGCGATGTCGCGGATGCGCGCCTCGGTGCGCGCGGCCTCGTCCATCGTCGGGCGCTTGCCGCCGGCGAGGCCTGACTCGAGGAAGCGCAGCTCCACCCGGTCGGGGAGCCGGCCCGCGTTCCGGAGGTGGGCCAGCGCGTAGATGTCGAGCTGCAGGCTCTCGCGGGCCCGCTTCTGCGCCTGCTCGAGGTCGTCCACGTCGCCGGTCTTGAAGTCGAGGATGGTGGTGCCTCCGGCGCGCTCGACGACGAGGTCGTAGCGCCCGACGACGCGGGTGCTGTCGACGGTGAACGCGAACTCCTGCTCGACGCCGGTCGGCGCGAGCGGGCTCCGCGACTCCTCGCGATGGAAGCGGCGCAGCGCGGACTCCCCCGCCGCCAGCCGCTGCTCCTCGTGCTCGCGGGAGAGGAAGCCCTCGGAGACCCACGCGGCGCGGAAGGCGGCCACGAGGTCGTCCTCGCCGAACGGCCGCCCCTGGAGCCGCGCGCGGAACAGCTCCTGCACCGCCTTGTGGATCGCGCTGCCGTAGACGACCCGGTGATGGACGAGGAGGGGCACCCGCAGCCGGTGGACGTACTTGTACTTCAGCGGGCACGTCTCGTAGTCGTCGATCTGGCGGAAGGAGAGGTGCAGCACCTCGTCTTCGCGCATCGGGCCCTCGAAGACGACGCCGGGCGCCCGTTCCGGCGCGGGCTGGTGGCGGGCCAGCGCCTCGAGGGCCTGGCTCTTCCGCGGCGCGGGAGCGGGCGAGGGCAGGTCGAGGGCCTCGACGACGAAGCGCGAGAGCTTGCGGATGCGCGCGGTGCCGTAGTCGCCGGCGGAGGTGAGCCACAGCTCTTCCTTGGCCCGCGTCATCCCGACATAGAAGAGCCGCCGCTCCTCGTGCAGGTGGGCGTCGACACCGCCGAGGCCCTCCTCCACCAGGTCGGGCGGCAGATCGAGCGGGTCGGTGCGCCGCTTGACCGGGAACTTCTGCTCCACGCACGAGACGAGGAACACGACGGGGAACTCGAGGCCCTTGGCCTTGTGGACGGTGAGGACGGAGACGGCGTCCTCGTCGGGGTCCGCTTCGGCAACGGCCGGGTCGTCGCCCGCCTCGCGCAGCAGGTCGAGGTGGGCGACGAAGGCGGGCACGCGGTCGTGCTCGGCCACTTCCCCGTAGGCCTTCACGGCGTCGAAGAACTTGGCCACGTTCTTGACGCGCGCCTCCGACTCGGCGTTCGCCTCGCGGGAGAGGCGGGCGAGGAGGCCCGAGGACTGGAGGAAGCGGTAGAGCACCTCCCCCGTGCGGCGCCGCGGCACGTCCTCGGTCGCCGCATCCAGGCCGGCGAGGAGCCGCTCGATCCGCTCCCGCGCCTCCCCGCCCACCCCGGCCAGCTCGTCGTTCGTGGGCAGGCCGCGCATGACCTCCAGGAGCGGCCGCGTCTTGCGCGCGGCGTAGCGGTTGAGACGCAGCAGGTCCGCTTCGGGGACGCGGTAGACCTCGGACGCGGCGAGGTAGAAGAGCGACACCGAGTCGTCGGGGTTGGCGAGGGCGCGCAGGAAGCACACGAGCAGCCGCACCTCCTCGCGCGCGTAGAGGCCGCGGCTGCCGGTGAAGCGGTGGGGCATCGCGCGCACGTTGAGCGCGCGCAGGAACGGGTCGGCGTCGTCGTTGCTGCGGACGAGCAGGGCCACGTCGCGCGGACGGAAGCCCTCGCGCAGGCGCTCGGCGACGAGGGCGGCGACCCCGTCGGCCTCGGCGGACACGGTGTCGAAGTGGACGTGGCGCACCGGGAGGCCGGGCCCGCGCGGCGAGCGCAGGCGCTTGTCGATCCCGGCCATGGCCTCGAGCCGGTACGGGTTGTTGTAGGAGATGAGCCGGCCGGCGGCGTCGAGGATCGCCTGCGTGGAGCGGTGGTTGTCGGTGAGGACCACCTCGCGCGCCCCCGGATACAGGTGGCGGAACGCGATCAGGTTGCCGGCCGCGGCGCCGCGCCAGCGGTAGATGGCCTGGTCGTCGTCGCCCACCACGGTGACGTTGGGACGGTCGGGGCCCGCCAGCAGCCGCACGATCTCGAGCTGGGCGCGGTTGGTGTCCTGGAACTCGTCGACGAGGACGTAGCGGTAGCGCGCGCGCAGCCTGGCCAGCACCGCCGGCCGCGCGCGGAGCAGCGCGAGCGCGCGGCAGATCTGGTCGCCGAAGTCGACCGCGCCCGCCTCGGCCAGGAGCTGCTGGTACGCCTCGTAGAATCCCGCCAGCTCGACCTGCCGTTCGGCCGCGTCCCGCCCCACCGGATCCGACGCCGTCCGCAAGCGCCCCTCGGCCCACGCCTTGTACGTCGAAGGCGCGATGTCCTCGTCCTTGGCCCGGCTCACGAGGCCGAGGAGCGCGCCCAGGTGCCGCGTGGGGTCACCGAGCGGACGGAAGCGCTCCAGCGGCAGCCGCCACAGCCGCTCGCGCAGGAAGATGATCTGCTCGGGCCGCGTCAGGACGCGGAACTCCGGCCCCAGGCCCACCTCCAGCGCCGACTCGCGGAGGACGCGGTCGCCGAAGGCATGGAAGGTGCCGATCCACGTCTCGGCGTAGCCGTAGGGGATGAGCTGGTCGACGCGCTCGGCCATCTCCACCGCCGCCTTCTCGGTGAAGGTGAGGGCCAGGACCTCCTCCGGCCGCGCGCGCTTCGAGGAGATGAGGTGCGCGATGCGCCGGGTGAGGACGGTGGTCTTGCCGGTGCCCGCCCCCGCGATGACGAGCAGCGGCCCCTCGCCGTGGAGCACCGCCTCGCGCTGGCGCTCGGAGAGACCCTCGAGGACCCGATCCTCGATGCTGACGACGGCCGCGGCCATGGCGGGAGTCTGGCACGGGACGGTGCCGGCCCGGGACCGCCCCGCGAGGCAGTTGCGTGGCCGCAACCATGGCGCCGGGCGCTGAGGTACTGTTGAAGCAGAGGACGCCATGACGGCGCCGCCTCGCAGGATCCCCGCATGAGTAATGAGAAGCCGCACCCCGATCAGGCTCCACCGCCGGACGAGCCGGCATCGACGGATCGCCCCCCGACGGATACGTCCACCGACTGGGACGAATGGATGGAGAAGCACGGCGGCCGCCCGCGTCCCCGACCGGACGTCGCCGACCGGGAGGGCAAGCTCACCGACGAGAAGTGAGCGCGGGCCCGGCCAAGCCGCGGACGTGATTCGATTCTATAGAATCACTTCGTGGTGAGAGCGCCGCTCCTCCTCCTGCTCCCGTGCCTCGCCGCGGCCGCCGCCGGCGCCGCCCGCGCCGCCGGCCCCGAAGGCGAGCGCCTGCCCGAGATCCTGGTCTCCCGCGGCCTCCTGCGCGAGCGCCGCCTCGCGGTCGGCCAGGTCGTGGCGCTCTCGGCCGACCCGCGGGGCGCCGGCGCGCGGCGGTTCCGCATCGCCGGGGTGTACGAGCCGACGCCGGATCCGTCCCGGTTCACCGCGAAGCGGCTCGAGGCCCGCATGCACCTGCCGGACCTGCTGGCGCTCACCGCCGAGCCGGGCGAAGCCGGCGCGGCCGACAGCGTCAGCGCGATCAACATCGCGCTCCAGGACGCGAGCGATGCCGGCGCCTTCGCGCGGGAGCTGGGCGCGCGCGCTCCCGGGATCTCGGTGGTGCGCGCGGCCGCCGGCGACGACCAGCACTTCGTGATCATCGAGCGCTTCCACCTGGCGATCTCGGTGGTGACGATGATCGGCAGCACCGCGTTCCTGCTCGCCCTGATGGTCATCCGCGCCGACGAGCGCCGCGAGGTGGCGGGACTGCTCCGGCTGCTCGGCCTGCGCCGGCGCCGCATCCTGCTCCAGGCCCTGCTCGAGGGGCTGTGCATCGCGGCGGCGGGGGCGGTCTTCGGCGTGCTGTTCGCCGCCGCCACCCAGGGCGCGGTCAACGCGTTCTTCCGATGGCGCTACGACACGACGCTGGTCTTCGTTCGCGTCACCCCGGCGATCGCGGCCCGCTGCATCGCGGTCGCGCTGCCCCTGGGCGTGATGGCCGGGCTGCTGGCCTCGTGGACCCTCCTCCGGCGGCCCGTCCTGGACCTGCTGCGCCGGTGAGCCCGCTCCATTTCGCGGGACGAAGCCTGTCGCGACAGCCCGCCCGCGCCCTCCTCGGCGTGATCGGGGTGGCGGTGGTGGGGGCGCTGCTGTTCGACATGCTGATGCTGTCGCGCGGGCTGATCGTCTCGTTCCGCGACCTCCTGGAGAGCACCGGCTTCGACGTGCGCGTCACCGCGACCGAGGCGCTCCCGGGGATGGGGCCGGCGGTGGCGGAGGCGGCGGCGACCACCGAGGAGCTGAGCCGGCTGCCGGAGCTGGCGATGGTGGTGCCCGTGCGGTTCGGCGCCGCCACGGTGGCGGCCCGGGGTGGGAGGACGCACGAGGTGGCGATCATCGGCAGCCAGACGCGCCGGCGCGGCGAGTGGCGGCTCCTCGAGGGCGCCGATCTCGCCGACGGCGCCGCCGGGGGCCGACCCGACATGGTGGTGAACCGCACGCTGGCGCGCGAGCAGGGGCTGGCGTCCGGATCGATCGTGCGCCTGGCGTCGACCTTGCCCGGCCGCGAGTTCCGGGTGAGCGGGATCGTCGAGTTCCCCTTCGAGGCGACGGGCGAGTGGATGGCCGGCGTGACCCTGCGCGGGTTCACCCACGCCTTCCCCACCGCCCGCCGCGACGAGGCGGACCTGCTCCTGGTGGCCTCGCGGCCCGAGGCCGGACCCGACGCCGCGGTGGTCGCCATCCGGCGCGCGCGCCCCGACCTGCACGCGTTCTCGATCGACGAGGTGCTGGAGCGGCTGCGTCACGCGGAGTTCTCGTACTTCCGCCAGGTCTCGTTCGTGCTCGCGACGATCGCGTCGTTCTTCACGCTGCTCCTCGTGACCACGCTCTTGACGGTGTCGGTCAACCAGCGGCTGGGCGAGGTGGCCGCCCTGCGCGCGCTGGGCTTCTCGCGACGGCGCATCACCCTCGACCTGCTGGCCGAGTCGGCGCTGCTCGTGGGCGGCGGCGGCATCGCCGCCGTGCCCCTCGGGCTGCTGCTCGCCCGCGGGCTGGACTCGATCCTCCGGCAGATGCCGGACCTGCCGTCCCGGCTCCACTTCTTCGTGCTCGAGCCCCGGGACCTCGCGCTGCACCTGGCCTTCCTCGTCCTGGCCGCCCTCATCGCCGCCGCGTATCCCGCGATCCTGGCCGCGCGCCTGCCGATCGCGGCCACGCTGCGGAGGGAGAGCATCTCGTGAGCGCGAAGGCCGCGATCGTGGAGGCCCGCGGCGTGGGCAAGGTCTACCCGATGCCGGCGGGGCCGGTGGAGGCGCTCCGCGACGTCTCGCTCACGGTGGAGGCCGGCGACTACGTGGCCATCTCGGGACCGTCGGGATGCGGCAAGTCGACGCTGCTCCATCTCCTCGGCTGCGTCGACACGCCCACCGCCGGCTCGCTGCTCTTCGAGGGCCGCCCCGTGCGCGCGATGGGAGAAGAGGAGCGCAGCCGCATCCGGCTGCGCCGGATCGGCTTCGTCTTCCAGCGCTTCTATCTGCTGCCGATGCTGACGGCGTGGGAGAACGTCGAGCTGGTGCAGAGCGAGGCGGGGATGCCGGCCGCCGAGCGGCGGGCGCGGACGCGGGAGCTGCTCGAGTACGTGGGGCTGGGGCAGCGGGTGGGCCATCTCCCGTCGCAGCTCTCCGGCGGCGAGATGCAGAGGGTGGCCATCGCGCGCGCGCTGGCCAACCGTCCCGGCCTCGTGCTCGCGGACGAGCCGACCGGGGAGCTGGACGACGAGACCGGCGAGCAGATCGGCGACCTGTTCGACCGCGTCAACGCCGACGGCACCACGCTGGTCATCGTCACCCACAACCTCGCGCTGGCCGCGCGGGCCCGGCGGCGCCTGGCGATGCGCAGCGGACGGCTGGCGGCTTCGCCGGCGATGGCGCGCCCGTGACGCTCCGTCTCGTGCTGCGGACGCTCGCCGCCCGGCCGGTGCGGACGGCCGTGCTCTCCGGCGGCTTCGGCTTCGGCGTCGCGGTGATGGCGGCGCTGCTGGGAGTGGGCGACGTGATCCTCGAGCAGGCCCGGTCGCCGGCGCTGCGCGGCGGGGGCGACCTCGTGGTCGTGGGACGCGCGGGCGACGTGTCGAGCGCGCGGTTCCTGCTCTCTTCGGTCCTGGGCGCGCCGCCGCTGGCCGCGCGGGTCGCGGTCGCCTCCCCCACCCAGCGCCGCCCGCTCTTCCTCGTCCAGGGCGATCGGGTCACGCGCCTGCGCGCCCGCGGCGGCATCCCGAGCCTCGAGAAGGCCATCGGCGACCCGGAGGTCGCCGGCGTCGACGGATGGCGGGACGCTCCCGCCGACCGCTCCTGGACCGAGCCGGACCCCGGCGAGGTGCTGCGCGCGATGGACCGCTTCCACGCGGTCCCCGACGCGCCCGCGTGGGCCGGCTCGTGGGCGGAGTGGCTCTACTTCAACGGCCGCACGCCGGACGGCGCCGTCCGTTTCTACCTTTCCTTCATGACCGGGCCGCGGGCCGACGCCGCCGGGCGCCTCGCGGGCGTGCGCCTCCAGCTCGAGCGCAACGGACGGGTCGAGAACTACTCGCGGCGGGCGGTGGTCCCGGAAGGGGCGCTGCTCGCGGGGGCGCCGGACCTGGACGTCGCGGGCAACCGCGTCCGGCTCGAGGGGCTGCGCTACCACGTCACGCTGGACCTCGCCTCCGAGCGTGGCGGGCCCGGCGCGAAGGGCGAGATCGCGCTGGATGCGCCGCCCGGGCGTTCGGTGCCTCCCTTCGTCCTGCGCGGCCGGGGGGGCTGGCTCTCCGGCTACGTCGTGCCCGTGATCTCGGGCGGCCTGAGCGGCGCGCTCGACGCCGGCGGGCGCGCGGTCCCGCTCGACGGGGCCACCGGGTACCACGACCACAACTGGGGCTTCTGGCGCGGCGTGTCGTGGCAGTGGGGCCAGGTCGCGCACGAGGGCTACTCGTTCCTCTACGGTCGCGTCCATCCTCCCGCCGACGCGGTGCCGCCCGAGGAAGCGGAGCGCATTCCCGGGGTCCTCGCCGTGATCGGGCCCGGCGGCCCGATCGCCTTCGCGAGGGACGCGCAGATCGAAGAGACGTCCTCGGCGCGCGGCCGGCCCGAGTCGATCCAGGTGCTGGCCCGCGCGGCCGGCCTCGACGTGCGCCTGGACGCCCGCGTGGAGGACGTCGTCCGCACGCCGACGGGCCGGCCGGGGATGCCCGCCGCCGGGCCGACGCAGTTCCTCCAACTGCGCGCCCGTTATCACGTGACGGGAATCGTGGGCGACCGGCGGCTCGACTTCACCGCCCTCGGCTCCGCCGAGACGTGGCGGGACTGAGCTACCTCTCCTTCAGCCGCTGCACGATCTCGCGGGCGCCGAGCCGCTGCGGAACGAGGGTGGGTCCTCTCAGCTCGAAGCTCTTCCCGGCGTTGTGGACGAGGATCCGGCCGGTGGCCATCGAGACGGCAGTCTGCAGGCCGCCCGCCCGCAGCAGACCCGGCACGTAGAGCCGCTCGACGTACGCGGCGTCGCTCGACGTGTCGAACTGCCCCACGTCCAGGACCGCGCGATCGGCGGGCGCGACGGCCAGCGCGAGCATGCCCGCCAGCGCGGCGTCGCCGTCGGCGACCAGCGCCGAGCCCGGGCTCTCGCGCAGGGCCTGCGCGATGTCCGCGGCCCGCTGGCTCGCCGGCGTCCGGTTGTACGTCTCGAAGTGCTTGATCTTCGCCGCCGCCTCGGCGTCCCCGGGCGTGAAGCGCACGCGATGGACGACGAAGCCCGCCCGCGCCAGCGCCCGCTCCAGCTCCGGGTCCTCGCTGGCGAGCACGACCGTCCGCCGCCGGGGCGCCGGGGCCGGCCCCGCGGGCGCCTCCAGCGCCAGCGCATGGAGCAGCGCGGAGCGCAGCACGCGCGGATCGGAGCGGCTCCACTGGTCGCGGGCGGCCGCGATCCAGCGCGCGGTGAGCTGCTCCGCGGTGAGGGCGCCGGCGGGCAGCGGCCGCTGATGGAAGACGAGCAGGGCGGGCAGCGGATCCGGATGGAACGGCTTCTCCTCGACGCGGACGTCGGCGGGCGCGCCCTGGAGCCACCGCGCCATCCAGGCGTAGAGCGCCTCGCGCGTCTCGCGGTTGTAGTTGTGCTCCGCGCGCACCTGCACGGTCCGCACCCGGTCTTCGGCGCCGGCGAGCGCGTACAGCCGGGCCATCTCCGGGTACTCGACCTGCGGCGTCTCCGCGGTCCAATCGCCGGTGGCGGAGATCATGAGCATCGGCCGGGGCGCGATGGTGGCGGCAAGCTCGACGTTGTTGGTCTCGAGGCGCAGGCCCGGCGGGTTCTCGCAGAGGCACCCGCCCTGCATGTGGAGCGAGATCATGTTGACGGGGACCGCGACCGTGACGCGCTCGTCCACGGCCGCGAGCAGGAACGTCTGGGTGCCTCCGCCGGAGGCGCCCGCGCAGCCGATCCGCTCCGGGTCGACCTCGGGCCGCGCCTGGATGAAGTCGAGGCTGCGGATGCCGTTCCAGAGCTGGAGGCCGGCCAGGCTGAGCCCCCACAGGCTCTCGCGTTTGCCACCGAAGGTGTGGGTGAGCTGCCGGCTGTCGTCGTAGCCGACCATGTCGTAGCTGAACGCCACGAAACCCTGGCGCGCGAGGCTGATCGCAGACCCGGGAATCGAGGAGATCTCGGAGTTCTCGAGCCGCCCGTAGGTCCAGTGGCCGTGCGGCAGGAGCACCGCCGGGAACGGTCCCCGGCCGGCCGGCAGGTAGAGGTTCCCGGTCACGAAAAAG
>Ga0114129_10008161_pt1 | contig 14918 bp, 16 predicted proteins | sample RhiMetdeltSRZDD1_FD_80071 | JGI IMG/M metagenome (GOLD analysis project Ga0114129, IMG submission 80071) | Populus rhizosphere microbial communities from Tennessee, USA - Rhizosphere MetaG P. deltoides SRZDD1 (version 2) (version 2) | ecosystem: Host-associated > Plants > Roots > Rhizosphere >...
CTAGGGCGTCGTCGGCAAGCCCTTGGCGTTCGTAAATGCTACCGATCAATAACTGCGCCTCCGGTGCGCTGGCGCTCGCGGCATTCAACGCGATCGGTTTCAAGTCGGCAAGCGCCTGATCGTAGAGGCGTGCATCGAACTTGGCGCGTGCCGCGCGCAGGCCCGCGTCCCCTCCTGCGTCAACCCCCGCGGTCTTGTCCGTGTTAGGCGTGACCTCCGCCGGCGCTGTCGACGTAGCGCGTGGACGCACAGCTGCAGGTTGCGGCGCACCGGGGCTTATCGCTGGAGATGCTGGCGCCGTTGTGGTCTCGGCGGCCGGCGGCGCAACAGACTCGGCGGTTTCGGTAACTGGCGCCTTCGCCTCGGAGGGAGGTATCTCCTTTCCGAGAAAGAGCATCGGCATAGCGATCAACGCAGCGCCGAGCAGAACTGCTCCCCCTAGCATCAACGCAGACCAGTGGCGGGCGGCGCCGGCAGGCGATGAGGTGCTCAAGGTGCCGCTCGCGGACTGCCATGATGGTGGTGGCGTGCTCATTCGGCCGCTCAGAGACTGCCAGCCTGGAGCCGATGATGTTTGTGGTGTCGCAAACGGCATCGTGGACGTCGAACGATAGGAACGTTCGCGCTACACCGCGTCGAGCTCGTCACGCATGGCGGCTGCTGACTGGTGACGCAACTCCCGATCTTTCTCGAGCGCTCGCCCGATTATTCGTTCGAGCCCGATAGGAACGCTCGCGTTCAAGTCGATCGGGGCCGGTGGCTGCCGGTTGAGAATCGCATCGAACACGACTGCGACCGTACTTCCCTGGAACGTTTGCCGCTCGGTCGCCATCTCGTAGAGGACGACACCGAGGGAAAACAGATCGCTTCTCGCGTCGAGTTCCTGGCCGCACGCCTGCTCCGGGGACATGTATGCGATGGTCCCCATCGCCACGCCTTGAACGGTGGTGAGCACTTCGGTTGGCGCCAGCGTCAGCTCGGAGCTCCACGCAAGCGACGACTTCGCGAGGCCGAAGTCGAGAATCTTTGCCTGCCCACGCGACGTGAGAAAGATGTTGGCCGGCTTGATATCACGGTGGAGGATGCCGGGTCCGTGCGCCGCATCCAGTGCGTCTGCAATCTGAATTGCCAGGCGCAGGAGTAAGCCCATCTCGAGCGGACCGGCCGCCAGCACGTGCGACAACGTCTGCCCTTCGAGCAACTCCATGACGATGAACGGCCGGCCGTCATGCTCGTTGACTTCATAGATCGTGCAGATGCCAGGGTGGTTGAGCGATGACGCCGTGCGCGCTTCGCGCATGAAACGGTCCACCGCAGTCGGTGTCGGCGGTGGATTCATGTGCAGGAATTTCAGCGCAACCATCCGCGAGAGCGTCAGGTCCTGCGCCTTGTAGACGACGCCCATGCCACCTGAGCCGACGAGCTCGGTGACCCGATAGTGGTGGATGGCCTGACCGATCATTGGGGGAGGGGAAAGGCAAGCTTAGGCGTATCAAGCTGAACGGTCAATGTGGTCTTCAGCATGGCCTTTTGGTCGCAGACGACTTTTGAAATCAACCGGTCTACGGGCGAATAGGGTGCTCGTGCATCCCCGTGCAGTCGTGGGCCGACTGAACCGATAATGACGTGCATATGCCACCACGCCCGACTTGGAAAGGCTTTCTCAAGGTCAGTCTGGTCAACATCCCGGTAAAGGTGTTTCCGGCGACCGAATCGGCTGACGCCATTTCCTTCAACCAGCTCCACGCCGAATGCCAGACGCGCATTCAGCAGAAACGGTGGTGCCCGCACTGCGAGCGCGAAGTCCCGAACACCGAGCTGGTCAAAGGGTACGAGTTCGAGAAGGGCCGCTACGTCGTGATGACCGAGGAGGACATCCAGAAAGTCCGCGTCGAGTCGACGCGCGTCATCAATCTGGTTCAGTTCGCCGACGACTCGCAGATCGATCCTATCTACGTCGATCGCGCGTACTACCTCGCTCCCGACGGTCCGATGGCAGCCGAAGCGTTCGCCGTCATGCGCGAAGGGATGGCAGGGAAGGCGGGCATCGGCAAGATGGCGCTGTACGGCCGCGAGTACCTCGTAGCCGTTCGACCCCAGAAGAAGGGCCTCGTGATGTACACGCTGCATCACGATGCCGAGATCCGCAGCATCGATCAGATCGAGGAGCTCAACTCCGTCCCCAGCAAGGTGAAGCCGGAGGAGATGAAGCTGGCCAAGCAGGTCATCGGGACCTTCGATGCCGATTTGAATCTGAAGGACTACAAGGACGAGTACAAGGAAGGCCTGCGGAAGATCATCGACGCGAAGATCGCCGGCGAGGAAATCGTGGCGCCTGAAATTCAGGAGCCGGCGCGCGTGGTCGATTTGATGGAAGCGCTCAAGCGGAGCCTGGATTCTGTCAGCCAGGAGAAGAAGAAGCCGGCGAAGGCGGACTTGCAGAAAGAGGCAGCCGCGAAGTCATCGAAGAACGCCACCGCCGGCGCACGGAAGCGCAAGGTTTCATAGCCGGCTGCCGACGTCCGGCTACTGACTCCCGGATCCCGAATCCCGAATCCCCAGTCCCGAATCCCGGATACGATCCGTCGCCAATGAGCCGAGTTCTCCTGACCGGTGGGGCCGGGTTTATCGGCTCCCACGTGGCGGACGCACTGATCGCGCGCGGCCATCACGTTACAATCCTCGACGACCTGAGCGGCGGCTTTCGCGAGAACGTGCCGGCGGCAGCCGCATTCGTCAGCGGCAGCGTGGTTGATCACATGCTGGTTGACCGGCTCTTCGCCGAGCATCGCTTCGATCACGTCTACCACCTGGCCGCCTATGCCGCCGAAGGCCTGAGCCATTTCATCAAGCGCTTCAACTACACGAACAATGTCATCGGCAGCATGAACCTGCTGAATGCCTCCATCAACAGCGGCGTCCGGCTGTTCGTGTTCACCTCGTCGATTGCGGTGTACGGCAGCGCGTCTCCGCCGATGAGCGAAGATGATCTTCCGGCGCCGGAGGATTCGTACGGAATCGCCAAATACTCCGTGGAGATGGAATTGCGGGCGTGCAGGGATTTGTTTGGCCTCAACTCCGTCATCTTCCGGCCACACAATGTCTTCGGTCCCCGTCAGAATATCGGCGACCGCTATCGCAACGTCGTCGGCATCTTCATGAATCAGATTCTGCAGGGGCAGCCGATGACCATCTTCGGCGATGGGACGCAGACACGCGCGTTCAGCTACATTGACGATGTGGCGCCGATGATCGCGGAAGCGATTGACCGGCCGGAGTCGTGGAACCAGACGTTTAACGTCGGCGCGGATCAGCCGTACTCGCTGCTGGAACTTGCCAACGCCGTCGCCGCGGCGATGGGCGTCGAACCGCGGATTCAGTATCTGGAACCGAGGCACGAGGTGCAGCACACACACTCATCTCACGAGAAGGCACACCGCGTCTTCGGCATTCGGCCACAGACAACCCTGGAGGCGGGCCTTGCTCGGATGGCGGCCTGGGTGCGGGCGCACGGCGCCCGCAGCAGCGCGCCGTTTGACGGGATCGAAATCGCCAGGCAGCTTCCCCCGGCATGGCAGCTGCGGTGACGGGCTACCACACGGCGCACCTGCCGGAAGATCCGGCGCGCGCGGTCGTGTGGAAGGTCGTTGCGGAGCATCTCTCGATGTGGGTGCCCGCGGGTGCGCGCGTGCTGGAGATCGGCGCGGGTTATTGCGCCTGGATTAACAACGTCGTGGCTGCCAGGCGCGTTGCGGTCGATATCTGGCCCGATGTCGTGCGGCATGCGGACGATGGAGTTGAGGCGCTCGTCCTCGATGCGTCGCGCGATCTGCCGACCCTCGGGGAGGCGGCGTTCGACGTCGTCCTCGCCTCGAACATCCTCGAGCACTTCGAGCCTGGGGTGGCGTCGTCGGTGGTCGACGATGCCGGCCGGGTGCTGAAGCCAGGCGGACGCTTCATCATCATCCAACCGAACTTCAGATACGCGGCGAAGCATTATTTCGACGACTACACACACCGCAGCGTCTTCACCGACGTGTCGCTGCCGAATCTGCTGCGGGCGCACGGGTTTGCGATCGATCGCGTTGATCCCCGGTTTCTTCCGTACTCGATGCGTGGGACGAAGCTGCCGATCCGTCCGTGGACGGTCCGCGCGTATCTATGGTCTCCCTTCAGGCCGATGGCCGGGCAGATGCTGGTGATTGCGCATCGCGGACGCGAAGGGTCCGCGCCGCGCAATCAACCAGCTGAGGCCGCGCCGCGCAGGTGACATTGACGGATGTGGAATTCCAGGACCATCAGCATCGTGCTGCCCGCTTACAACGAGGAGCGGTACATCCGGCCGGCCGTCGAAGATTTCTTCATCGACGGCATCGTGGACGAGGTCGTCGTCGTCGACAACAACTCACGCGATCGTACAGCCGAAGAGGCGATGGCCACACGCGCACGTGTCGTGCGCGAGACCGCGCAGGGGTATGGTCACGCGCTGAGGCGTGGCCTGCGCGAGGCGACCGGCGATCTGGTGATCATGGCCGAGCCGGACGGCACGTTCGTCGGCCGTGACGTGATGAAGCTGCTGGCCTATGCCGACGATTTCGAGATGGTGTGCGGCACGCGGACGACGCGCGAACTGATCTGGCGTCAGGCCAACATGGGATGGTTCCTGCGGTGGGGGAACTGGATGGTGGCCAAGATGATCCAGGTGCTCTACGGAGGGCCGTCGCTGACCGACTGCGGATGCACGCTCCGGCTCACCCATCGAACCGTGCTCGAACGCATCCTCGATGATCTGACGGTCGGCGGGTCACACTTCCTTCCGGAAATGGTGATCGTCGCGCTCAAGCGCGGAGTACGCGTCATCGAGGTGCCGGTCAATTACCGTGGTCGGATTGGCGACTCCAAGATCACCGGCACGCTGAAGGGCACGTTGCGCACGGGGTTCCAGATGATTGCGCTGATTCTGCGTCTTCGGGTGCTATGAGTCGGCGTGCGATTGCGTCGGCGGCGATCGTCGTCGCGGCCGTTGCGCTGTACGCCTCGGTCATCGATGACTACTTCGTTCAGGACGACTTCGGCGTCGTCAGCCTCTTCGCGCAGCGCTCGCTGGCGTACATCCCTCGGTGGTTCGTCATGCCGTGGACAGAGGACATCTGGGGATATGTGCCGGACGAGCTTCGGCCGTTTCCGGCAGCGTCCTATGTGATTGCCTCGTGGTTCGGCGCATCGGCGCCACAGCCGAATCACGTCATGAATATTGCCCTACACGCGCTTAACGGGCTGCTCGTTATGTTGATCGCGGAATCGGCCGCCGGCCTGAGCCTCATACCCGCGGCAGCAGCCGGGGTGATCTTCGTCCTCTTGCCGATACAGGCCGAGAGCGTCGCCTGGATAACCGGCCGAGTCGATTCGCTTCCGACGCTGTTCTATTTCGCGTCGTTTCTGCTGTATGTCCGATCGGTCCGGCTAAAGCCGGACCCCACCGATAAAGGTGCGGTCCATGGCGGTGGGGTCCGCCTTCAGGCGGACCATCCGAATCTCAGTAGAGGCCGGCTTCATCCGGCCTACCTGTGGTCGGTCATCTTGTTTTTCGCCGCGCTCTTCAGCAAGCAAAACACCATCACGATGGCGCCTGCACTCGTGCTGTTCGATTGGATTGTCAGGCGCCGGCGAATCCAGATGACGTGGGCATGGCTGCGTCCGTATGTGCCTTACGTCCTACTGACGGCTGGCTTCCTCGCGCTGCGCTACATCGTGTTTCACGAAGTGGCGCGCGAAAGCTTGTTGTCAGCGCGGCGGGTTCAGGAGTTCCTCTCGGACTCGTCCCGGCATCTGGTGCGTCTTGTCTTCGGCGGTCCGGGCATCCGCCACTGGTTGTTGCGCGACACCATCTTCGTGGCGCTTGGTGCGGTCATTGTGGCCGCGATCGGTTGGCGTCTGTCGCGTTCTGCGGCGCGCGATCTCTGGCGGGCGGCGATCTACTTTGGCGTGATCTGGATCGTCCTCGGCATCCTGCCGATCCTGATGTCCGGCTATTACTCGCCGAGGCACATGTACCTGGCGTCGCTTGGCTGGGCCGTGACCGTCGGCATCGGCCTGGAAATCGTCTGGCGAGCGCAACCCGCGCGGGTCCTTCGTCCGATGGGTGTCGCCGCAGTCGGAGCGCTGGTGCTGGCGTATGCCGTGGAGCTCCGGGCGATCGTGCGCGATTGGAGCGGTTACGCCGCGATCTCGCGTGCCGCCGTCCAACAGCTTGGACGCGAGGCGGAAGCCGATCCCCAAGGGACACTCGTCATCGCTGGTGTTCCGCGGTCGAGCTGGGCGTTTGCGGTTCCGCATTCCGTACGGGCGCCGTTCATCTCGCACGACGTCTCAAAGCGGCTGCTCGTCATCTCCGACTCATTCGATCATTGCTGTGACGCGCCGCAGTGGGAGCGATATACGCGCGATGCTCTTCATCAGTGGAACGAGGAGGCGAGGCGTCCGGCCGTGGTGGCCTTGTACTGGGACGCGCGAACTCGCCGGATGTCACGCATATCCGATCGTGACGATCCGCAGCTTCGGACGCTGGTGTCGCTGTTGATCGAGACGCGCGATCGCGCGTCCCTCGACTCGCAGATTCAAGGGCTTCTCCGAGACTACGTCGCGCTTCGATAGGCAAGTCGCCAACGCGACGGATCCACGGCACCGACCAGCGAAGGATCCATTGCACCGACTAGCGAAGATCACTCGCACCGACCAGCGACGATCGCTCGCACCGACTACCGAAGCCCTGTCTATGGCTGCACCAGCGCCCACAGCCCCATGCTCGGCGCCGTCGGATCGCCAATCCAGATTGGCGGCGTGAGCCAGACGAACAACAGGATGGCGATCACCATGATGTCGTAGGGGAGCGTCGTCCGCTCGTCGGTCCAGAAGAACGCCCGCGTGAACACTTTCGAGATCGGGCTTCGGCCGCGCGGAATGGGACGGGCGTTCAGCACCAGATACGTGTAGTAGATGCGATCGGCGACGGTGAAGATGGACAGCAGGAGAATGACCCAGAGCACCGCGCCCATACGGTTGGTGAACGCGCCGATCATGAACAGGACGATCCGCTCCGGCCGTTCCATGAAGCCGACCTTGCATTTCTCGATGAGCGACTCGGCGCGGGCGCGCGCGTAGCTCGTCATGATCGAAAACATCATCGCCAGCGACGCCACCATCACGTAGTCGGTACGCCGGAGCGTCGCGTACAGGTAGATGAGACCAAGAAACAGCGCGATGTCGGAAAAGCGGTCGAGCGTGGAATCCCAGAAGGCGCCAAAGCGCGACACGGTGTTGGTCTCCTGCGCCACCTTGCCGTCGATGAAGTCGAAGATGTTGGCGACGATCATGATGACGCCCGCGAGGAGGAATCGGTTGACGCCGAGCGCACAGGCAGCCACCACGTTAATCAACACGCCGATGAGCGTGAGGGTGTTGGGATGAATGCCGAACGCCACGCACGCGCGGATGATCGCGCGCAGCGGCCACATGCAGACGGTCCCGATGAACCCGGTAAATGTCATGCCTTGTTATAATTAAGGGTTTTAGACGTAGGAACTAAACTCGCCATACTAGCCCATGCCCATCCAGGACCTCAAGGAGCAGATCGCACGGTTGCCCGAGCAGCCGGGCGTGTATCTCTGGATGAACCGCGCGGGCGAAACGATCTATGTCGGCAAAGCGCGCGCGCTGCGCGATCGTGTGCGCAGCTATCTTGCGGCCGCGGGGATGAGCCCGCGTCACGACGCGCTGCTCGACGAAATCGCGTCGGTCGAAGTGATCGTCACCGACTCGGTGATGGAAGCGCTGGCGCTCGAGAACAATCTAATCAAGCAGCGCTCGCCGAAATACAACATCCTTCTTCGCGACGACAAGAATTATCCATATCTGCAGTTGACGACGAGCGAAGCGTTCCCGCGGATGCTCGTGGCGCGTCATGTCGAACGAGACGGCGATTTCTACGCAGGCCCCTTCCTGCCGGCCAAACTTGCGCGACGAACGATGGGGCTGGCGCACCGGCTGTTCGGAATCCGCTCGTGCAATGAAGTCATTACGGGACAGCGTGGCCGGCCGTGCCTCGAGTACGACATCAAACGGTGTATCGCGCCGTGCGTGGCGGAGATTTGCAGTCAGGAACAATACGGGGTTGCCGTGGCCAACGCGAAGCTGCTGCTCGAAGGACGCAACGACGAGTTGATCGACACGCTGCGCGAGCGGATGGTGGACGCCTCCGAGCAGCAGCGATTCGAGGAGGCCGCGCAGCTGAGGGATGCACTCCGGACGGTCCAGATTCTGCGCGATCGACAGCAGAAGGTGGCGACGGCGCAACTCGGCGATCGTGACGTGTTCGGATTGAAAGTCGGTCCGAGCGGCAGCGCGATTCAGGTGTTTGCGATGCGCGGCGGCCGCGTCATCGAGCGACTCGAGCTGGTCACCGACACCGGCATCGCCCTCCGTGACGCGGACGTGCTCCAAGCGACGTTGCAGCAGTTTTACGAGATGCGTGTGCCGCCGGCCGAAATCGATTTGCCGGTGGACATTGAAGACTGTGAGGCGATGGAGGAGTGGCTGTCGTCGCGAGCCGGCCGGCGCGCGAAGATCCTCGTGCCGCAACGAGGCGAGAAACGTGCGCTCGTCGAGCTCGCCACACGCAACGCGGAGCTGTCGTATCGCACGCGCTTCAACGAGATCACCGCCGCGAATTTCGACGCGCTCGAAACGCTTCGATCCGTGCTCGGGTTGCCGACCGTGCCGAGACGCATCGAATGCTTCGACGTGTCGACCATTCAGGGGAGCGAGACCGTTGCATCCATGGTCGTGTGTGAAGACGGCCGGATGAAGAAAGGCGAGTATCGGAAGTTCCGGATCCGTGGGGGATGGACGGGAAAGGCGGGAAGAATCCCGGATGATTTCGCGGCGATGCGCGAGGTCGTCCAGCGCCGGTATCGAAAGGTGTTGGAAGATGGCGGGCCGTTCCCTGACCTGATTCTGATTGACGGTGGCAAGGGTCAGCTCACGGCTGCGTACGAAGCGTTGCAGCAAATCGGTCTGGGCAATCTCGTGGCGGTCGGCATCGCCAAGAAAGAGGAGTTGCTGTTCACCCGCGACCGCGAGGATCCGATCGCGCTGCCGGAGAACGATCCCGCGCTGCTGCTGATCGAACGGATCCGCGACGAAGCACACCGGTTCGCCGTCACGTTCCACCGGAAAGCGCGCTCGATGCGCGACCTGCGATCCCAGCTGGACGAGGTGCCGGGTATCGGACCGAAGAAGCGGCGGGCGCTGCTGATGAAGTTCGGCAGCCTCGCCGGTGTGCGTCGCGCCACCCGCGAGGAACTGGAGATGATCGTCGGGCCCAAGGCGGCCGGCGCCGTCATCGATTACTTCGCAAAGTCTGCGTAACGATAGCGGCGTAATCGGTAGCGATGGTCCGAGCAGAGGACCAGGAACCCTTCCTGAAGCAGCTGCCTGAAGATCTCGAGGCACTCCTCGTGCGCGAGGTGAAACATGCGCGTCGCCTGCGCCATTGTGGGCGAGAAGCCACGCATGTCGCAGAATTCACGGCGCACCCGTTCAACGAGCTTCTGGTCCGCCGGCGCACGCCTCGGCGCGGCGCGCACGACCGACGGCATTTTCAGTGGCCGAATCGGAACGTGATGCGATGTGCGATGGGGAAATGTGAGTGGTTTGCGCGCTATGGAGGTCATGATGGGCGGCCCCCCAAGGAACCGCGACACAATACGCCGGTCGCGACGAGAGAGCAATAGGCAAGCACCTGAACCGTTGGCTGCCGCGCTGTAGTACGCTGGCACACCTTGCTCGCCAATGTCGATTTCGTCGCAGTCTTCATCGCCTTTGTCGTCCTCATCCTTTCGTTGACGGTTCACGAAGCGGCGCATGCGATTACCGCCGATCGCCTGGGCGACCCGACCGCACGGCTGCTTGGTCGTGTCTCGTTGAACCCTGCTGTTCACGTCGATCCGATTGGCACCATCCTGTTTCCGCTGATTTCGATGTTCACGGGCGCGCCCCTCATCGGTTGGGCCAAGCCGGTTCCCGTCAACCCAACCCGGCTCGGCCGTCACTGGAAGCGGAAGTTCATGGTGATCGCGGCCGCGGGACCGGCCAGCAACATCGTTATTGCGATCGTTGCCGCGCTCGTCCTTCACATCATTCCGATCTCGGGAAGTCTCGAGGAAGCGACGCTGGCACCGCTCGCGGTCTTTCTCTACCGGCTGGTCGGTCTCAACGTGTTACTTGCGGTCTTCAACATGATCCCGGTGCCACCGCTCGACGGTGGGAACGTAGTGGCGGGCGTGTTGCGCGGACCGTTGGCCGAAGCGTTCGATCGCTTGCGGCCGTACGGGTTTCTGATCCTGTACGCGTTGATACTGAGCGGCACGCTGAACACAATCGTGTTTCCGGCAGCAGACGTCGTCTCATCCTGGCTCCTCTAATTCATGACCAGACCTCGTGTCGTCAGCGGCATGCGTCCGACGGGCAAGCTGCATCTGGGACATCTCGTCGGAGCGCTGCACAACTGGGTGCCACTGCAGGACCAATATGACTGCTTCTATTTCGTCGCTGATTGGCACGCATTAACGAGCGAGTATGCCGACACGTCGAACATTACGAGCCATGCACTGGACAACGTCGCAGACTGGCTCGCCGCCGGAATCGATCCAGAGCGAAGCACGATCTTCATCCAGTCGCTCGTACCCGAGCATGCGGAGCTCTATCTGCTGCTGTCGATGGTGATTCCGATTCCCTGGTTGGAGCGCGTTCCGACGTACAAGGAGCAGCGGGATCAGTTGATCGAGAAGGATCTTTCCACGCTCGGCTTTCTCGGCTATCCACTCCTGCAGACTGCTGACGTGGCGATGTATGACGCGAACCTTGTTCCGGTCGGCGAGGACCAGGTGGCGCATCTCGAGCTCGGGCGCGAGGCGATTCGCCGCTTCCACCAGTTCTTTGGTGAGGTGTTCGTCGAGCCGCAACCGCTGCTCACGCGCGAGGGCGAACGGCGTCTGCCAGGACTCGACAATCGAAAGATGAGCAAGAGCTACGGCAACACCATCAATCTGAGCGACGATGCGGATGCCGTCACGAAGAAAGTCCGGCAGATGTATACCGATCCGAAGCGAATTCGCGCCGACATTCCCGGTACGGTCGAAGGCAACCCCGTGTTCATGTACCATGACGCGTTCAACACGAACACCGCTGAGGTCGAAGACCTGAAGGCGCGATATCGCGCCGGCAAGGTCGGCGACGTCGAGGTGAAGACGAAGCTTGCCGCCGCAATGAATGCGACCCTCGAACCGATGCGCGAACGACGGCGCGCGGTGCTGAGCCAGCCCGACCGGATTCGTGAGATCGCGGTGGAGGGATCCCGCAAGGCGCGGCTCGTCGCGCAGACAACCATGGAACGCGTCCGCGACGCGGTCAAGCTGTGGTATTAGCCACGAAGTTCACGAGTGGAGTACGAAGGCCACGAAGCCTTAAACCACGAAGATCACGATGAACACGAAGAATGTATAGCTGGCAATGCAATTCTGCTGCGAACAAATGCGCACCGCTGTCGAGAGCGAAGAGATTCCGATCGACTACACACCCAAATTTCGCGAATTCGGCGTACGGGTTCTCGACGGCGGCGCCAGTAGCATTCTTCTGAACGTCTGCCCGTGGTGTGGCATGCGACTTCGTGTCCTTCGTGGTTAATGTTAATGTCGTGAGCTTCGTTCTTCTTCGTGACCTTCGTGGTTAAAGTGACCGAACAGCAGCATACCGAGCACGCCGACTTCGAATCCTCGCCCGATGCGTACAAGGTCAAGCTCGATTCCTTCGAGGGACCGCTTGACCTGTTGATTCATCTCATTCGCAAGAACGAGGTGAACATCTACGACATTCCGATTGCGCTCATCACCGAGCAATACCTTTCCTTCATTGCCTTGATGCAGGAGCTGAACCTGGATGTTGCGGGCGAGTTCCTCGTGATGGCGTCCACGCTGATTCATATCAAGTCGCGGACGCTGCTGCCGCGCCCGGACCCGACCCAGGACGATGAGCCCGAGGAGGATCCGCGTGAAGCGCTCGTCCGGCGATTGCTCGAACACCAGAAGTACAAGGCCGCTGCCGAACTGCTGCACGAGCGGGAGACGCTGAGAAGTGCGCAGTTCATGCGTCCCGATTCGGCCGTGTCGGAGGCGGCGGGCGAGGAGTACGAGCCCGAGCTGGAAGTTGATCTCTTCAGCTTGATCGCCGCTTTCAAGAGCGTGCTCGAGCGAGCCAGCCGTCGTCCGCACATGGTGCTGCCGCCGGAAGCGATTCCGATCGAGACGCGCATCGACCAGCTGCTGGCGCGGTTGTCGGAAAGTGAGGCGTGCGGCTTCGAAGATCTGTTTGCCGACGGCGACGGATCCCGCGGGTTCATGATCGTGACGTTTCTCGCCCTGCTCGAAATGATCCGACTGAAGCTGGTGCGCGTGTTCCAGTCAGGCGGATCGGGCGCCATCCGTGTCTACAAGCGCGCGCGTCCAACGGACGCGCCGCATCCAATCGGGGATCCGCAGGATTCATGACGATGCTCAATGCTCAAGGCAATGCTCAAGACGAAATGCTCAATGCCCAACGGGCACCACTAGCGGAATTGAAGGCAATCGTCGAAGCGTTGATCTTCGCGTCGCCGGAGCCGCTGACGCCGAAGATGCTGTTCAAGCTGCTTGCCGATGAACCGAAGGAGGACGTCTCGGCAGCGATTCAGGCGCTCAAGGTCGACTACGAAACGCGTCCCGGCCTGCAGTTTGTCGAGGTGGCCGGCGGGTATCAGATCGTGACGCGCACCGAGCTGCACGAATGGGTACGGCGCCTGTTCCAGGAGCGATCGACACAGAAGCTGACCGTCCAGTCGCTGGAAACGCTGGCGGTCATTGCGTACAAGCAGCCGATCACCGCGCTCGAAATCGGCGAGATTCGAGGCGTCAATACATCAGGGGTGCTCTCGACGCTGCTCGAACGTCACCTGATCAAAATCGTCGGCCGGAAGAACGTCGTCGGCCGCCCATTTCTGTATGCGACGACCAAGGAGTTCCTGATTCGCTTCGGGCTGAACGATCTGACCGACCTCCCGAAGATCGAGGACATGGCAGAGGCGCTCGGCTTCGATCCGCCCGCGCGACTCATCGAGCAAACGCCGGCGGAGGAAATGTTGCCGCTGGAAGAGCCGGAGGGAAGTGGAAGAAGTGGAGAAGTGGAAGAAGTGGAAAAGTAAGTTTGAAGTTAGAAGTGGAACGAGCTATTTCGGCGACAGACGTTCCCAAACCACTCTTCGCACCGTGTCTTCTTTGCGCGGATAGAGTCCTCCGCGCCCGTTTTCCGCAACGTAATACGTCACCTGATTACCTCGAATTTCGTAATAGCGAACGAAGTTCATTCCCACGTCGCTGGGACTGAGGGACCCCTCGATGTGGTGCCGGACCATCCCGCGTCTTGCATCGACTTCATAAGTTCCAAAGTACGCGCCGTAGGTTTCGAACAGTTACGCCTTGTCTTGGTCTGTGCCTGCACTGCCGGGATTTCGTCGCGCGGATTGATATGCGATCTGCACCCGCCATATGGCCCGTGTTGTCGTAGGTGATTATTCCGGACGGTCGATCATCCCGCGCTGTGCCGCGTCCGATGCCTTCGATTGCCACCAGTCTCCAGGTCCCGATTATTGATGGTTCGGGTTTTTGCGCGCCAACATTCGTCTGGGCAACCAGCGTAACGGCGACGGCAGTGGCGACTAGCGGTCTTTTCATGAGATGCGCCTCGGTGAAGGTCGGATTATATCGAGCGGTTCCCGCGCGCCTCTGGCCTACTTTTCACTTCGTCACCTACTTTTCCACTTTTCCAGTTCTTCAACTTTTCCACTTCGACCTCGGAGAGGTCCCGCCATTCGCCAGGTTTGAGCCCTCGGATGCCGAGCGGTCCGAAGCGGATACGCCGCAGTGACTCCACGGGATGTCCAACGGCGTCGAGCATCCGGCGAACCTGACGATTACGTCCTTCACGGATCGTGATGATGAGCACGCCGTTCCGATCGCGGCGCCCTTTGTTGACCAACAGCACGTCAGCCGGGAGCGTGCGGCGTCCGTCGAGCGGGATACCGCGCCGCAGCCGATCAATCGCGTCGTCATCGGGCATTCCGGCGACGTACGCCTCGTAGGTCCGATCGACCTGGTGGCGCGGATGCGTCAACTTCGCCGCGAGGTCCCCGTCGTTGGTGAGGAGCAGAAGCCCTTGCGTGTCGTAATCCAGTCGGCCGACTGGATACACGTATTCGCGGACGCCATGCAGCAGGTCAATCACCGTGCGCCGACGCTGAGGATCGGAGCGGGTCGTCACGTAACCGGCAGGCTTGTAGAGCAGGATGTAGCGCAGCCGTTCGGTTGATTTGATCCGCCGGCCGTCCACGCGGATGTCATCATGCGCTGGATCGGCCTTGGTCCCCATCTCCGTCACCGTCTCGCCGTTGACGGTGACGCGTCCCTCGGCAATCAACTTTTCCGCGGCGCGTCGCGATGCCACCCCCGCTTGCGAGATGAGCTTCTGAAGGCGGAGGTTCACGCTTCTATAATCCCATGCATGAAGAAGTGTCTGGTCGTGGCTCTGTCCGTGACGATCGCGGTCGCGTGCGGGAGAACAACGTCTTCGAACGTGACATTGCGGGTCCCACTGGATCAGCTGCCAACCGTAGATCCAAACGCGCTGCTCGCGCACACCAGAGTGCTTTCGTCAGACGAGTACGAAGGACGCGGTCCTGGAACGAAGGGCGAAGAACTGACGGTCCGCTACCTGGTCGACCAGTTCAAGATGCTCGGCGTGAAGCCAGGCGGAAGCGACGGCACGTACATTCA
>Ga0114129_10008162_pt1 | contig 14918 bp, 11 predicted proteins | sample RhiMetdeltSRZDD1_FD_80071 | JGI IMG/M metagenome (GOLD analysis project Ga0114129, IMG submission 80071) | Populus rhizosphere microbial communities from Tennessee, USA - Rhizosphere MetaG P. deltoides SRZDD1 (version 2) (version 2) | ecosystem: Host-associated > Plants > Roots > Rhizosphere >...
AGCGCGGTTGTCTCGGCGTCGTCGAGGTACGCCGCCCAATGCAGCGCCGTCGCGCCATCGCGCTGCGGCGCGTTGACGTCGACGTGCTGCTTCAGGAGCGCCTGAACGGTTTGCGTATCGTGACGCTGGACCGCGTCGGCGAGCGGCGCCACAGGCGCGACGTCGTCGACATCCTGACCGGGGCCGGACGCGCCCAGGCTGGAGCCGCACAGCATCGCGACGAGCCATAGTCCGCGCACCCCGCGCATGCGCCTAGTCTACGGCAATCCGGCGGCCTTTCAATGCGACAGAACGGCCGCGGTGATGACCTGCGTCTCCGCGCGCGCCGTGCGTGATTCGCCCCGTAACCGCGGCAACTCGCGGCCCTCGTCAGTCGAGTGCCAGATTTGTGACAACTTGTAATCGTTCTCGTACTTCGTGAAGACCAGCACTGGCTGCTCGCCACCCGGATCGCGGCCGCCGGCCGCAGTCGTCAGCGCGAAGCCGACCGACTTGTTGTCCGTGCCGCGAATCACGATCACGGTCCCGCTTTCGTCGGCGTTGCGGATTTCGTAGCGCCCCGCTGGAAACGCTTCGCGACCGACGACGAACGGAAACGGAACCTTGACGGTGACGATGTCTTGCGCCCGAGCTGTGCCGGCGAACATCCCAACCAAGACGGACGCGAGCACCCACGATTTCCTGATGACACTCATAATCGAACCCACTCTCCGCAGAACGCTGACGATCGGCAAACGGGCAAGACAAGTGCCGCGCGGCGGCGGCGGCGCGTCGCTCTGAGTCGAAGCGATCCGATGACCCGCGCGTGTGGCGAGACGGCGCGTCATCGCGCACAACTGCCACGGCGTCTCACACACGCACGTATCCGATCGGCGAATTCGGCGCATCAGCGAGAGGTACTCGGCTTGCGAGTACCAGAGCCCATGCGATTCAGCACACGCGCAATCATTACGACGTTCGTGATCATGAACGCCGGACTCGCGGCCGCACAGGAGACGACCGCGACGATCACCGGCCGCACCGTCGACGCTCAGGGACTGCCCGTGCCTGGCGTCGCCGTCACTGAAACCGGACCGCAAGGATCCAAGACCGCGATCACCGACAGTCAAGGACGCTTCACGTTTCCTTTCGTCACGCCGGGGATCTACACCGTCCGCTCGGAGCTTCAAGGGTTCAAGACGATCGAGCGCAGAGACATCAACGTCAGTCTGGGTCAGACGGTTGATCTTCCGATCAAGATGGAGATCGGCGGCATCAGCGAAACAGTGAACGTCACCGCCGCGCCTCCGCTGATCGATCCGACGTCGACCACGGCGGGCGCGGTGATCTCGAGCGATCTGCTCGAGCGCGTGCCGGTCGGCCGCCGCATCAGCGACACGTTGTATCTGGCGCCCGGCGTCAGCAGCGGCGGTACCGTCGGTCAGTCGAACCCATCCGTGTCGGGCGGCTCCGGACTCGAGAATCAGTACGTGATCGACGGCGTCAACGTCACGAACCAGGGCTACGGCGCGCTCGGCTCGTATTCGATCATCTTTGGATCGCTCGGCAACGCGACGCCGTTCGATTTCATCAAGGATGTCGAAGTGAAGACCGCCGGCTACGAGGCGGAATTCGGCCAGTCGACCGGTGGCGTCGTCAACGTGGTCACCAAGAGCGGCACGAACGATCTTCGCGGATCGCTGTTCGCGTACGATCGTCCGCAGAAGCTCGAAGGCGACTGGACGCAGGTTCAGACGCCCAATGGCACCGTTCAGACGCTCGGGTCGCACACCTACGACGGCGGCATCGAGGGCGGCGCGCCGATCCTCAGAAATCACGCGTTCTTCTTCGGCGCGTTCGATCCGTCGCGCGACACCCGAACCTTCGAGGCGCCGCAGGGCTTCCCGCTCCTCGGCCTCGGCGGCGTCGATCGCACGAGAGACAGCCGGACGTACGCCGCGAAGGGCACCGTCCAGATCAACAGCAGTCATCGCGTCGACGTGTCATTCTTCGGCGATCCGTCGGATGGTCTCAACGGCCCGCAGCGCGCCGGCGCGCTCCTCAATCAGACGACGGCGGCGTTCAGCTCGCTGACGTACGGGGGCCACAACCAGACGGTTCGATACGATGGCGCGCCGTCGGGCAACTGGCTGATCGAAGCGTATTTCGCCCGCGCGCTGAACAACATCGCCGAGACGCCGTCGGTCGACGCGTGGAACGTCGTCGATCGAACGGTGACGCCGAACGTGACGACCGGCGGCATCGGCTTCTACGAGCAGGGCAATCAGAGCCTGAGCCACCAGTGGTCGGTGAAGGCGACCAACATGATCGGCCCGCATCAGATCAAGTACGGGTTCGAATACGATCACGCGAACTGGGATCAACTCAATAACTACACCGGTCCGACTCTGACAGCGCCGAACGGACAACAGACAGCGACCGGCGCGCAGGTTCAGATCATCGCCGACCCCGTGTACGGCCAGGTGTACCGCGTCGTCCGCGCGCGCTTCACGACCGGTCCGTCGACGACGCAGAGTTATCAGACCTTCTTCGTGCAGGACACGTGGAAGATTGGGAACCGGCTCACTGTGGATCCCGGTCTGCGGTACGAGCAGGAAACGCTCAACGGCAACGTCATCTCCGACTTCACGCTGAAGAACAACTGGGCGCCGCGCCTCGGCGCGACCTTCGATGCGACCGGCGACGGCAAGACGAAGGTGTATGGCAACTGGGGACGGTTCTACGCGCGGATGCCGAACGATCTGGCGGCGCGCGCGCTGTCCGCGGAAGTGACGATGACTCGCGGCGATTACTTCGATGCGAATCTGACGCAACCGATTCCCGACGGCACGCTCGCCGGCGGGCAGACGAGTCACCTCGCCTTGTCGGGCGCCGTCGCCGGCGACACGATCGACTCGAACGCGAAGATGTCGTACATCAACGAGCTCGTCGTCGGCGTCGAGAGAGAGGTCCTGCCGAACACGAGCGTCGGCGTCCGCTACATCCATCGCAACATCGGCCGGATGCTCGAAGACGTCGCGAACTGTCCGATGGCCGCCTACTTCGACGATTCGACGTCGAGCGTCTGCGGCAGCGTCGCGTATATCCTCACGAACCCGACGAGCGCGACGGCGATCAACCCGGCGGTGGTCGCCGCGAGCCCGGCATACGGCGCCGTGAGCTTCGCCGATCCGGTGCACGTCTACAACGCGGTCGAAGTCACGCTGAGCCGGCGGCTCTCGAACAACTGGTCGGCGCTCGCGTCATACCGGTGGTCGCGGCTGCGCGGAAATTTCGAGGGCTTCTACCGCGACGACAACGGGCAGTCCGATCCGGGCATCTCGTCGCTCTACGACTTCCCGCAGAACGATCCGACGTACACGTCGATCGGCGTCCCTCAGTTCGGCTTCCAGGGCGACATTCAATTCCTCGGCGACCCGAACGGAATCCTGCCGCTCGATCGGCCGCACCAGCTCAAGCTGGTCGGGAACTACATGTTCCACGATCTGAATCTCGGCGTCGGCATCACCGCCTCGTCCGGTGCGCCGCTGACGCCGCTGACGACCAACCCCGAATATGGAAACGGCGGCGAGATTCCGACGGCCGCGCGCGGATCCGGCATCCAGACCGTCGACGGTCTGATGACGCGCACGCCGTTCCAGAGCGACGTCGACTTCCAGGCGGCCTATCAGATCAAGATGGGCGGCGCCCGGCGGTTGACGGTGCTCGCGGACATCTTCAATCTGTTCAACCAGCAAATCGTGCAGAACTACGACACATGGACGGCGCTCACCTTCGGCGCCGGCCCGAATCCGAACTTCGGCCAGCCGACGTCGCAGATTCTCGCCGGACCGCAGATTCAGACGCCGCGCCAGATTCGGCTCGGCGCGCGGTTCTCGTTCTGACGCTCGGCGAACCGAACTTAGAACTTAGAACTTAGAACTTAGAACTTAGAACTAGAACTGCGGAACTCTGGAATCGCGGAACTCTGAAATCGTGAAACTCAGAACGGACTTCGTGCGTTCCAAGTTCCAGAGTTCCAAAGTTCCAGAGTTCAAGTTCTAAGTTCTGAGTTCTAAGTTCTAAGTTCAATCCTTGAGGTCGATGCCGAAACGCTCGGCCATGCGGTAGAGCGTTCGGCGATCGATCCCCAGGATCTCGGCGGCGCGCGTCCGGTTCCCGTTCGCCGCCTCGAGCACGTGCACGAGGTAACGGCGCTCGAGGTCGTCGAGCGTCGGCAGATCCGAGAACGGCTGGCTCTGAGGCGCGTGCTGCCGAACGGACACGATTGTGTCGGGGATGTCGAACGCTTCGATGAGCGAGCTGCGGCTCGAGACGACGAGGCGCTCGATGGTGTTGGCCAGCTCGCGAACGTTTCCAGGCCACGCGTATCGCATGAGCGCGTCGAGCGCGTCGGCGGACAGCACCTTCTTTTGTCCGGCGCGCTTGCACGCATCGTCCAGAAAGCTGCCGATGAGCAGCGGGATGTCGGCGCGCCGCTCGCGCAGCGGCGGCACGCGGATGACGATGACGCTGAGCCGATAGTAGAGGTCTTGCCGAAAGCGACCTTCCGCGACGGCCTGCTCCAGCGGCATGTTGGTGGCCGCCATCACGCGCGCCGAGACATGAAGCGATCGATGGCCACCGACCGGCCGGACCTCACCCTCCTCGAGCACGCGCAGCAACCGGATCTGCAGCGCCGCGGTCGTGTCGCCGATCTCGTCGAGCAGTACGGTTCCGTTGCCCGCCTGCTCGAACACGCCTTTGTGATCCGAGACGGCGCCCGTGAACGATCCGCGCTGATGTCCGAACAGCTCTGATTCGAGCAGCGTGTCGGCGATCGCGCCGCAGTTGATCCCGACGAACGGTTCGCGCGCGCGTTTGCTGTGGCTGTGGATCGCGCGGGCGACGAGCTCCTTGCCGACGCCGCTCTCGCCGACGACGAGGACGGGCGCGGACGAATCGGCGGCATGTGCGACCTGCTTGTACACCTCGAGCATCGGCGCCGTTCGCCCGATGAGACTGCCTGGCGGACTGGCTGGAATCTCCGCGTGGCTCTCTTCGCGGTGCGCGCCCTGCTCGAGGGCGTGCTCGACGATCCGCTTGACTTCCGCAATGTCGAACGGCTTGCTGATGTAGTCGAACGCCCCGGCGCGGACCGCTTCGATCGCCGTCTCCAGCGTGCCGAACCCGCTGATCAAGACGACGGGTTTGCGCTGGTCGCTCCTGAACCGCCGCAGGAGATCGATCCCGGACCGCCGTGCGTTGAGGTTGATATCCGAGATCAACAGATCGAACGACTCGTCGCGGATTTTCGTCAGCGCCTCGTCGGGTTCCTGAACCGAGACGAACTGCCGGTCCGGACCTTCGAGCAGCTCTTCGAGAAACCTGCACGTGTCCGCATCGTCGTCGACCAGCAGGATGCGAGGCATCGCTAGGCGGTGGTCGCCGGTGCGCCGGCGGCGGGAAGATCGATGACGAAGACCGCGCCGTCCGACTCGTTGCGCGCGGAGATCGAGCCGCCATGCGCCGTGACGACGTCGCGCACGATGGCGAGCCCAAGTCCCGTACCCTGACCCGTCGGCTTGGTCGTCACCCAGGGCTCGAACAGACGCTCGATGATCTGCGGCGGAATGCCCGGCCCCGTATCGGCGACTTCCACGCGGATGCCGTGCTCATGCGCCGCGGCGGAAATCGTCAGGCTGCCGCCGCCCGGCATCGCATCGAGCGCGTTCGTCACCAGATTGAGCAGCGCCATCTCGAGTTGCGTGACATCGGCATTGATCGGCGGCAGGCCGTCGGCAATCGAGATGTGCGATCGAATGTTCGATCGGGAGAGCCGCGGCTGGGCGATCTCGCGCACGCGCTCGACGATCTCGGAGACGGCGACCGGTTCGAACCCCGGCGGCCGTCGCGCGTAGTCGAGCATCGTCCGGAGCACACGCGTCACCTGTTGAATCTGCCTGTCGACGGTTTGCAGCCGTGAGCGAATCCGATCGTCGGTCCTGGGGTCGTCGCGGATCATCTGGACGTAGCCGGACATCAGATTCAGCGGCGTGCCCGCCTGGTGCGCGACGTTGGCGGCAACCTGACCCAACGCGGCGACGCGCTCCGCGCGCGCGAGCGACTCGCGCACCGCGAGCAGCTGGTTCTGGCTCACCGCCAGCTCGGTGTGCAGCGAACGATTGAACCGCTCGAGTTGATCGAGCATCCCGTTCAGTCTCGTCGCGATCGTGCCGAGCTCGTCACGCCGGATCATCGCCGTCCGCGCGTGGAGATCGCCGCCCGCCGTCTGGTCCATCGTCCGCACGATCGCCGCGAGCGGCTTGCCGACGAGATGGCGGACCGTCAGGTGCGAGAGGATCGTCACCAGCAGAATCGTCGGCAGCGCGAACCCGAGCGCGATGCGAAGCGCTTGATCGCGCGCGCGTTGCAAGCCGTCGAGGCCGACCGTGGCGACGGCGGCATACGTCGCCCGGCGGGGCACCGGCATCGCGACCATCACGATCGCCGGAGTGCGGGCGGTGGCGGGCGTCTTCGTGTTGATGGCCCGTCCCGCCACGTCCATCACCTCGGCGCGTTCCTCCGTCGACGTGCTGGCGAAGACCCGGAAGTGGCCGCTTTCGTCGGCTTCGATGACCGAGATCACGTCGAGCACCGGGTCGGCTTCGGCCAGGTCGTGCAGCATGTCGCGGATGTCGCGCGGATCGAGCGACGGCTCACGCGCGGCGAGGTTGTCGGCAGCCGATTGCGCGCCGAGGCGCGCGGCATCCACCAGCTCGCGGTCGATATCGCGCGCGAACGAGCGCATCTCCAGGTACGCGACGCTCGCGACCACGCCGATCACGATGAGCGCGACGAACAGCGACAAACGCCCGCTCAGCGACATGCCCGCGAACCATTTCGCCACGGTGTGGCGGATCTGCGCGTTCCTCGCGCGTGCGACGCGCTGACGAGATCGCCCAACCCACGGCCAGCCAAGTCTTTGTCGGATTGTAGTCCACGCGGGGTGACGGGCACGTCGTTTGATGATGCATGCAGGCGTCCGGGTCGATGGTCACCACACTGCTCGCCTTCCTGTTCTCCGCGGTCCTCACGGCGAGCGGCGCGTTTCAGTCGGCGCAGACCGCAACGAACCTGCGCGTCCGCGGCACGATTGAGAAATACGACGCATCGACCCGGACGTTGTCGGTCTCGACGCCGAACGGCACGCTCCACTTCCCGCTCGGCGCGACGGCGCGCATCCGCCAGGGCTGGCGACAGATCGACGCGGCGACGCTCGAGAAGCTGTCTGGATACCGCGCGGACGTGCATTACTCGGAGTCGGGCGGACACAAAACGGTCGAATCGGTTCACGTGGGTGGAAAAGCGAAAGGATGATGCGATGAGTTCACGCGTGTTAGTCGTCGTCAACGATCCGCAGGGCGGGCCACAGCTGACCGCCGTCCTCGCGAAACGCTACGACGTGCGGGCGGCGAGCGATGCCGAGTCTGCGATGGCGGAGCTTCGCGCGTGGCGTCCCGCGCTGATCATCACCGACCTCGAGACGCCGCTCGTCGACGGCATCGAGCTGTGCCGGCGCGTGCGGCAGATCTCGAACGTCGCCATCATCGTGATCTCGCGCGAGGTCGACGGGTTGTCGGAGGTGACAGCGCTCGATGCCGGCGCCGACGACTACATCAAGCGGCCGTTTGCCAGCGAGAAGCTGCTGGCCCGGATCCGCGTCGCGCTTCGACGGGCCACCGATGCGCCGGAAACCTCAGCGCTCGGCGTCGGGGAATTTCACATCGACTTCTACGACCGTCGCGTCCACGTGCACGGGCAGCCCGTTCGTCTGACGCCCAAGGAATTCGACTTGTTCGTCTTCATGGCGCGGCACCCGAATCGCGTGCTCGAGCATCGAACGCTCCTCGGCGCCGTGTGGGGCGAATCCTGCACCGACCAGGCCGAATATCTGCGTGTGTTCGTCGGGCAGCTCCGCAAGAAGCTGGAATCGGATCCGGCGAATCCACGCTATCTCGTCACCGAACCGTGGGTCGGGTACCGATTCAACCCGACCGGATCGGTGCAATGAGACGGCGATGCGCGTGCGGCGATCGACGTGGATTGGATCGGCATTCGGCGCGGCCGTCCTCGTCGGTCTGACCGGCTGGGCGTTCCATGCGAGACCCGAGGTTCAGATTGAACGCGCGGAGGTCACCGCCGGAGCCATCACGCGCCGTGTGGTCGCGACCGGGACGGTGCAGCCGGTCACCGCGGTGCAAGTGGGCACGCAAGTGTCGGGACGCGTGCAATCTCTCGAGGCCGACTTCAATTCGATCGTCCACGCCGGTCAGGTGATCGCGCGGCTCGACTCCAGCCTCTACGAGGCGGCGCTCGAACAGGCGCGCGCCGGGCAGCGTCTCGCAGACGCGGAGTTCCTGCAGGCACAGGCCGACCTGATGGGGCTCCGGACCGGCGAAGACGACGCGCGCACCAAGCTCGCGCGAGCGCAGCAGCTCGCGGCGAGCCAACTGATTCCGAACGCCGATCTCGACGCCGCTCGAATCGCGATGGACGAAGCAAGCGCCGACGTGCGATCCGGCGAAGCACGCATCACGCAGGCGGAGGCGGCGCTGGCCCAGGCGAAAGCCGGAGTCGATCAGGCCTCGATCGATCTCGATCACACCATCATTCGTTCGCCGATCGACGGCATCGTCGTCGCTCGAAACGTCGACGTCGGCCAGACGCTCGCGGCGTCCGTTCAGGCGCCGGTGTTGTTCAGCATCGCGAGTGATTTCAAGCGCGTGCAGCTGCAGGCCGACGTCGACGAATCGGATATCGACGGCCTGACCGCGGGAGAACCGGCGTCGTTCCAGGTCGCGTCGTATCCTGGCGAGACGTTCCACGGAAGCGTCACGCAGCTGCGGCCGCAGGCCGTGGCCGAAGAGACGGCGACGGTCGTCAGCTACACGGCCATCATCGATGTCGCGAACCCGGACGAGCGGCTCAGACCCGGAATGACCGCAGAAGTCGCCCTTCGCGGCGCGCGGCGGGACAACGCGGTGCGGATTCCGAACAGCGCGCTCGCATTCCGTCCGCCTCCTGACGTGTTGAAGGCGCTCGGCGAAGCGGAACCCTCCATCAAGGATGGGGTCGAAGTATGGGAGTACGACGGCCAGATGTTCACGCCGATCGCCGTTCACACCGGTCTCGCCGACGACACGTGGACCGAGCTCGTCGACGGGTCGCTTCGTCCCGGTGACGCGCTCGTCACCCGCGCGACGCTGCGGACGCGTCCGCTTTGATCTGCGTGCGGTGCATCGCGCGGCGATCGGCCGGATCGAACGCGTCGCGGCGATGCATCGTGCAGCGGTTGTCCCAGAGCACGAGATCCCCGACGCACCAGTGGTGCGTCCACGTGAGCGAGTCGCTCGTGGCGTGCGCCCAGATCTCGTCGAGCAGCCGGTCGGACTCCTCGAGCGAGAACCCTTCGAGGTAGGCATTCCGCCGCCGGCCGAGATACAGGCCGCGCCGTCCCGTTTCCGGGTGCACGCGCACGAGCGGATGAAACGTCCCCGGGGAGGTGCGCGGATCGCCGGTCGGCGTCACGCCCAGGCGCGGGTAGCCGCCGCTGTTGTACGTGGCGTCATGTTTCACGCGGAGACCGTCGACGCGGCGCTGCAGCCGATCGGGCAGCGCCTCCCACGCGGCATACATCGAACAGAAGCTCGTGTCGCCGCCGTGGGCCGGAACTTCGATCGCGTAGAGCACGCTCGCCTTCGGCGGATCCAGAAGGTACGACATGTCGGTGTGCCAGACCGCTTCGCCCGATCCGAGACTGCCAATCGCCACGCCCTCCTGCACCACGTTCGAGACGACGTAGATCTCCGGATGCCCGTCGACGAAGCGGCGGCCGGTCTCCTGCACAGGCGCCTCGTCGAGATCGCCGAAGCGGCGGCTGAACGCGAGCAGATCGTCATCGGTGAGCTGCTGACCTCGGACGAGCAACACTTGATGGTCGAGCCAGGCGCGATGGATCGCCGCGAAGTTGTCGGCGTCGAGCGCGCGCAGATCGATGCCGTCGACGATCGCGCCGAGAACCGCGCCGGTGGGCATCACTCGCATGAGACTCATCAGACCTTCACCGTGGGATCGATGCGCAGTGAACAGAGCGCGCCGACGAGGAGCAGCCCCGCCGAGATGAACAGCGGGAGCTCATAGCGGCCTGTTCGTTGAATGAGGACGCCGAACACGATTGGCGAAATCATCCCCGCGACGCCAAAGCCGGTGTTCATGATGCCGCCGGCGGTCCCTGCGTACCGCCCCGCGATGTCGAGCGGCAGCGTCCAGAGTACCGCGTTGGTCAACTCGAGACAGAAGAACGCCGCCGCAAGCAGATACACCGCACCCAGGGCGCTGCTCGTGATCGTGGCCGGCACGATGAACGCGAACGCGCCACCGAGGCCGACGACGAGCAGCGCCCGCCGCGCGAGACGGAGATCCGCGGTACGACGGAAGATTGCGTCCGAGATCACGCCGCCGAGCGTATCACCGACGACGCCGGCAGCGAGCGGCAGCGTCGTCATGAGCGCGATCCGATCGAGCTGGAATCCGCGTGCGTCCGCCAGGTATGACGGCAGCCAGGAAAGGAACACCCACAGCGACCAGCCATAACAGAAGTCGACGAGCGTGACGAGCCACATGCGTTCGATGATCCGCCGCCACGGCGTCGAGGTGTCGGAGGTGTCGGACGTGTCGGAGGTGTCGGAGGTGTCGGACTCATGCCTCGGCCGGATGACGGCGAGCTCGTCGGCATCGATCCATGGATGCTGCTCCGGGCGATCCCTGAACGCCACGACCCACAGGGCCGTCCACAGCAGACTCACCGCGCCGAGGACGATAAACGACTGGCGCCACCCGTAGCGGACGACGATCGCGAGCACGATCGGCGGCGTGACCGCGCCGCCGAGCCGCGCGAAGCTGTGCGTGATGCCTTGCGCAAACCCACGTTCGCGTACCGGCAGCCACCACGTGAATGCGCGCGTTGCCGCCGGAAACGCACCGCCTTCACCGGCGCCGACCAGAATTCGGAACACGATGAGCGACGCAACGCTCCACGACAAACCGGTCAGGATCGTGGCCGCCGCCCAGAGCAGGCTCAGCGCCGCGAGCACGACCCGCGGCCCGAAGCGATCGGCCGCCCACCCGCCGGCGATTTGCATTGCGGCGTACGGATACGCGAACGCCGAGAACACGAGCCCGAGCTGGGTCGGCGTCAGCCCGAGCTCGTTCCGCATCGTCGGGCCGGCCACCGAGATGTTGACGCGGTCGATGTACGCGATGAAATACATCAGGCACAGCACGAACAGGACGAGGTACCTGACCTTCAACGACATGCCGCGCGCGATCTTATCGAATCTCGCGCGAGACTCGCGTAGCCGTTGCCTGAAACCGGCCGGCGGGATTCATTCCGAGGCGATTGGGCGGTAATCGTCGAATGGACTAAGTCCCGCCGAGCGCCTTGGAGGCGAGGTAGCGCTTCCGCGCGCGGATGGTGACGTCGGAGCGCGACGCGCGCACGGTGAGATCGTGCATCTTGCCGTCGAGGCGCTCCGGCGTGAACCCGAGCGCGTACTGCCGATGGAGCTCGTCGGCGACGCGCGCGAACGTCGACGCGAGATCGCGCGTCGATTTCAGCTCGAAATATCCGCCGCCGGTGGCCGCCGCGATTTTCGGCAGGCCTTCGTCGGGTCCTTCCATCTGCGGCTCGCGTCCGCTGTAGCCGCCGAGACCACGTCCGCCGAGGCCGCCGATCGCGCCCGGGCCGATCCCGCGGCCGCGGCGATCGCCGGAGGCCGACATCCCGTTCTGACCCGACAGGCCGATCGCATAGACCATGACGTCGTATTCCTCGGCGCGCTTCATCACATCCTTCAGCGATTTGTTCCCGCCACTGAAGTTCATCGGCATGTCGACGCCGTCGGTGAAGACGAGCACGACGCGGCGGCCTTTCTCGAGCAGCAGCTTGTCGATCCCGGTGTTCACCGCGTTCCAGAGCGGCGTGGGACCTTCTTCCTGCAGATCATTCCGGAGGATGCGCTGCAGCACCGCCGTATCCGACGTGAAGTCGTCGGGATCCACCTGGATCGCTTTCGAAAAGCTGCCGATGCGCGCTTTATCGGCGGGTCCCATCGAGCGAACGAACGCCTCGGCACCCTCGCGCTCGAGCGTGAAGTTCGGCTTCATGCTGCTGCTGCGATCGAGCAGCATGATGACGGTGATCGGTTGGAGATCGCTGGAGAACAGCGTGAGGTCCTGGCGCTTCCCGTTGTCCTCGATCGCGAGCTCGTCCCGCGACAGGTCGGTCACGAGACGATGACGCGCATCGGTGGCGGTCGCGTACACCGCGACCGTGCGGGTGTTGGCGGTGAACGACGGCGGCTGCGCCTGCGGCGCGGCGAGCACCGTCCCGAGCGACGCGGCGATGAGCACGGCGATGCGCGTGAACGTTCGGCTCATGGCGATTCCTGCAGGCGGTGGCGCGTCAATGGTACTCGGCCGCCCTCGCATCAGTCCAGCCGCGCTGTGGCGAGGCGGCGCGGGCACGCGCACGACTGCCACATGCACCAGAAATATTTCTGAATTCCTCACGGCGGCGTGAACGAGTTGCGAACGACGTCTCTGGTATGGGCCGTGCAGTTTCATGTCAGCTCGGATGGCGCGATCGACTTCGCCGCATCGCTGGCGATGGCCGCTGCTATCCAGCGTCAGCCCGGCGCCAACATCATTGCTGTCGTCGATCGCATCAAGGCGCTGCTGCCGCAGCTCAGCGCGTCGCTCCCCTCGAGCGTGGAGATGGCCATCCTCACCGATCGCACGACGACCATTCGCGCCTCGGTCAAGGACGTGGAATTCGAGCTGATGCTCGTGATCGCGCTCGTCGTGATGGTCATCTTCCTCTTCCTTCGCACGCTGGCGGCCACCGTCATTCTGAGCGTCGCGGTGCCGTTGTCGATCGCCGGCACCTTCGGCGCGATGTATCTGCTCGGGTACAGCCTGAACAATCTGACGCTCATGGCGCTGACGATCTCCACCGGCTTCGTCGTCGACGACGCGATCGTGATGATCGAGAACGTCACGCGCTACGTCGAAGCCGGTGAGCCGCCCGTGGACGCCGCGCTCAAAGGATCCGAGCAGATCGGATTCACGATCATGTCGCTGACCGTCTCGCTCATCGCGGTGTTGATCCCGCTGCTCTTCATGGGCGACATTGTGGGCCGCCTGTTTCGTGAATTCGCCGTGACGCTCAGCGTCACGATTCTGATATCGGCGGCCGTCTCGCTCACGCTGACGCCGATGATGTGCGCGAAGCTGCTGCGCCACCGCCCCGACGCGGAACAAGGCCGCTTCTACAAAGCCTCAGAGCATGCGTTCACGCGCGTCGTCGATTTTTACAGCCGCACGCTGACCTGGGTGCTGGCCCATCAGACGACGACGCTCGTCGTCGCCGTCGCGACGCTCGCCTCGACGATCCTGCTCTACATCGTCATTCCGAAGGGCTTCTTTCCCGTCCAGGACACCGGCGTGATCATGGGCGTCTCCGAGGCACCGCAGACCGTGTCGTTTGCGGCGATGGCGGAGCGGCAGCGCGGGCTGGCGCGCGTGATCCTGGAGGATCCGGCCGTCGAGAGCCTGACGTCGTTCATCGGCATCGACGCCACGAACACGACGCTGAACTTATCGAGTCGGCTGCATCGTGCCTTGATACGGAATGACTTCTCCGGCGATCGCGTCGACATCGAACGAGAGCGTCTGATAGCCAGCCCGCCGCAGCTCGACGTGATGGCGGCCGGGCGTCATCGACAGCGGTTCGTAGTTGGGCCCGAAGTTCGAGACGCGGCCGACGTAGACGCCGTCGATGTAGATGTCCGCGTCGCTCGGCGTGATCTCGAAGCTCACGCCCGCGGAGTTGGTCGCGCCCGTCTGCACGGTGACGCCGCCTGACTGCGGATACGCGGGTGGCGGATAACTCGTGGATGGGTTCTGCGCGGGATACGGGTACGACGGGTAGCTATACGGCGCCGGCGGATACGGACCGTACGGATAGGGGGATGCGTAGGCGTACGGATACGGGTAGTAATAAGGATACGCAACCGGATATCCGACGAAGAGGCCGAAGCCGAGGTTGAGTCGCGGCCGGAACGCATAGTAGGGCCGCGCGAAGCGATACGGTGCAACAACGACGCGAGGCGCGACGATCACAGGTCGCCGGACAACTTCGCGCGGCACGGCCCGCGCCGCGTGCGCGGATCGCGGCGCGGCGTGCGCGCCGCCGCTGCCCGCTCGCTGTTCAGCGCGAGCCGGCGCGGCCGCGCACGTGGACGCGATGAAGAAGACGGCGGAGATGATGACGGTCGGACGCATAAGGACTCCCTAAACTTGTGCAGGTCGCATCGGCCATCACTTAAAGTCGCAACACCCTTGCCAACGCGAAGCAGACTCGGGTCGCCTCTGACGCACGCGGTTCGTCACCCGCGAATGCTACATCATGTCCACTGACGCGAACGTCCGTCGGTTGGCGAAGTCTGATGGAGCGCGAGGCTTTAGCCGAGCGTCGGGCACTGATCGCCGATAACATTCCGGGACTGGAACTTGCTCCGAACGGACGCTGACGCTTATGAGCCTCCGTACTTTTTATGGTTTCGTTGTGGCGGCGGCCGTTGCCGTCGTCATCCCTCTTGGCGCGCAAACGACCGCCGACGATCCGTCGTCGAAGCTGACCTCGGTTCTCGCGACGCTCGCGCGCGCCGTGCCGCAGGATGACGCGCGCGTCGCGGCGCAGCGCGTCTCGCCGGGTCCGCGCCTTACGGTCGAATCTTTACCGCAGCCGGTTCAAGACGCGATGCAGGGACGCCGGCTGCGGCTGAACGACGCGAACGAAATTCAGGTGTACATCC
>Ga0114129_10008163_pt1 | contig 14918 bp, 13 predicted proteins | sample RhiMetdeltSRZDD1_FD_80071 | JGI IMG/M metagenome (GOLD analysis project Ga0114129, IMG submission 80071) | Populus rhizosphere microbial communities from Tennessee, USA - Rhizosphere MetaG P. deltoides SRZDD1 (version 2) (version 2) | ecosystem: Host-associated > Plants > Roots > Rhizosphere >...
GGGTAGGGCAGGTGGGGCGGGAAGGGCAGGAAGGGCAGGAAGGGCAGGAAGGGCAGGCAAGGCAGGAAGGGCAGGAAAGGCAGGAAGGGTTATGAAGCGCGTTGGCATCGCAGTGGCGTTGGCGCTCGCCATGTTGTTTGCGGCTCGGTGGAGTGGGTCGGCGCAGCAGGAGGCTCCGCGCTTCACCGGCAAGTCCGACACGATGGACGCGAAGGATCTCGGCATTGGACGGCGCAGCTTCGAGCCGGGCGCACGCTCGTGGTGGCACAGCCACGACAAGGGCCAACTGATCTTCGTCGAGCAGGGCCGTGCGCGGGTGCAGAAGAAAGGCCAGCCCATGAAGGAGCTCGGCGTCGGCGACAGCGACTACACGGCGCCCAACGTCGTGCATTGGCACGGCGCCGCGCCGAACGAGCGGCTCGTTCAGGTGGCCGTCAGCTTCGGCGGCGCGATTAAGTGGCTGGACCAGACCACCGACGACGAATACAACGGAAGAGTGCGATAGGTTCAACGAGGACACGCCATGATCCGCCGTGCAGTGATTGTTTCGATTGTGCTCGCGTCGGTCGCGCTCGTCGCGCAGAGCGGCGGCCCGCAGCCCGACTGGTCCAAGGTCGAAGCCGAGACGATGCAGCATTACCAGGCGGTGCTGCGCCTCGACACGAGCAACCCGCCGGGCAACGAGCACCTCGTTGTCGACTACCTCAAACAGCTGTTCGACAAGGAGGGCATCCCCTCTCAGGTCATCGCGAGCGATCCGAACCGCTCGAACTTCGTGGCGCGTCTGAAAGGCAACGGACGCAAGCGCCCGCTGCTCATCATCGGCCACAGCGATGTCGTCACGACAGACGCGTCGAAGTGGAAGTACCCGGCCTTCAGCGCCACGCGCGAGGGCGGGTACGTGTACGGGCGCGGCACGGTCGACGACAAAGACAACCTCACCGCCAGCCTGATGACGATGCTGCTGCTGAAGCGGCTGAATGTATCGCTCGACCGGGACGTCATCTTTCTGTCGGAGGCGGGCGAGGAGGGCAGCACCGGCGTCGGCATCGGGTTCCTCGTGAACCAGCATTATTCCGACATCGACGCTGAGTACTGCCTGGCGGAAGGCGGCGGCGTTACGCGCATCAACGGCGAGGTCAGGTTCGCGACGGTGCAGACGCTCGAGAAGATTCCGCGCGGCATCGAGCTCGTCGCTCGCGGCATTTCAGGACACGGATCGGTCCCGCTCAAGTCGAACGCCATCGTCCACATGGCCGGAGCGGTGGCGCGTATCGGCGAATGGCGGCCGGAGATCCGCTTCAACGAGACGACCGGCACCTACTTCCGGAAGCTGGCGGCGATTTCGCCGCCCGATGTGGCGAAGATCTACCGCGACGTGTTGTCGACCGATCCGAAGGTGCGCCAGGCAGCAGACGACTGGCTGTTCGAAAACGAACCGCGGCATTCGTCGATGCTGCGCACGTCGGTCTCTCCGAACATTTTCACGGCCGGGTACCGGTCGAACGTGATTCCCTCGGAAGCCAAGGTCACGCTCGATGTGCGCGCGCTGCCGGATGAAGATCCGGCCAAGTTTCTCGAGCAGGTCAAGCGCGTCGTGAACGATCCCGCCGTCGAGGTGCGCTTCACGAACCAGAACGTCAGACCGGGCACGCCGGAAGCGCGCCTCGATTCCGAGCCGTTCAAGGCGCTCGAGGACGCGGGCACGCGGATCTACCACGCGCCGACGCTGCCGACGATGAGCACGGGTGCGACCGACATGGCGCAGCTCCGCGCCAAGGGGATGCAGTGCTTCGGCATCGGACCCGCGACCGACTTCGAGGATGGTCCCAAGGGGTTCGGCGCGCACAGCGACCAGGAGCGGCTGCTCGAGAGCGAGCTGCATCGCTTCGTGCGGTTCAACTGGGACGTCGTGACGAACCTGGCGCGGACGAAATAGGGCAGGTGGGGCGGGTAGGGCGGGTAGGGCGGGTAGAGCAGGGCAGGAAGGGCAGGAAGTGTCTCCTGACCCGGGACACGCCGCGCTGTTCACGCATCCGTCGGCTGTACTCGAAAGAGTCGCTGCACACGGTCTCGCCACGTTCGACTCAGGCTCAGCCTCGTTCCACTGCGCAAGACGAGGTCGAAATCTCCGTGGCTTGCGGGATGCAGTTCGGCCACGCGATCGAGCTGGACGATCACCGATCGGTGTATTCGCGCGAAGCGCGCCGGATCCAGCTGTTTTTCGATTGATGCCAGCGTCTCGCGGAGGAGGTGCGTTTTCGCCCCCACGTGCAGCTTGACGTAGTTATCGGCCGCCTCCACCCAGTCGACGTCCCGCCACTCGACGACCAGGAATCTGTCGGCCGACCTGACGGCGACGCGGGCTGGATACCGCTTGGTCGCACGCACGTAGTCGAGGAGCGCCGCCATCTTGTCGTCGGCGTCGCGGCGGCTCATGCGCTCGCGGGCCCTCGAGAGCGCCAGCCGAAATCGCTCGCGCGTGAACGGCTTCAACAGGTAATCGATCGCGTGGACGTCGAATGCGCGCAGCGCATAACGATCGAACGCCGTGACGAACACGATGCCCGGCAGCGCCGCGGACGCCGCCGCGCGGACCACTTCGAAGCCGTCGAGCTCCGGCATCTGAACGTCGAGGAACACGATGTCGGGCCGGTCGTTGTTGATCGCCGCGAGCGCCGATGCGCCGTCGCCGCACTCGCCTACGATGGTGACGTCCGGTTCGCCCGCCAGGAGCCGTCGAATGCGCCGCCTCGCGACGGCCTCATCGTCCACCACGAGCACGCGCACGGTCACGACGCCACCGGTGCGGCCTTGAAGGGGATGTCGAGGGAGACTCGCGCGCCCTGTTCGTGCGCGTTCGTCAGATGGAGGCGGTGTCCAGACCCGTACAGCGCATCCAGCCGGGCGCGAGTGTTGCCGAGGCCGACGCCTTCGCGGGAGGACGCTCTATCCGTCGCCGCGCCGGGACCATCGTCGGTCACCGTGATGACGAGGCTGCCGCCGTCGCGTCGGGCGGCGATGTCGATGCGCCCTGACGACAAGCGCTCCCCGAGGCCGTGGCGAATCGCGTTTTCCACGAGCGGCTGGAGCAGCAGCACGGGTACCAACGCCATCCGCGCATCTTCGTCGGCAGCGACCGTGACCCGAAGACGATCGCCGAACCGCGCCTTCTGAATATCGAGATAGCGAGCCAGCAGATCCAGCTCGGCGTGCAGCGGTATCTCCTGCGCCGGGCCGAGCTCGAGCGTCTTGCGCAGCAGATCGCTGAGCCCCGTGATCATGTAATCGGCGACGTCCGGATCGTCGTGCACCAGCTCGGCGATCGTGTTGAGGGTGTTGAAGAGGAAATGCGGCTGCAGCTGCATACTGAGCAGCCGCACGTGCGTGTCGGCCAGCCGCGCTGCGAGGTGATCGCGTTCTCGACTCTGCTTGAAGTACACGACGCCGTGCGCCGCGGCGACGATGGCGCAGTATACGAAGAACTGGAGCGCCAGGGTGCTGACGAGCCAGTACGTCCACATGCCGGTCATCCACGCGAATCCCACGCGCTCGGCCGTGGCCTTGACGATGGTGAGGCCGGATCCGGCAAGGGCGTGGATCCCGAGATGTCGCCAGGGCCGGGGCCGATCGAGCGGATAGCGGCGCGCGAGCCAGACGATGGCCGGCGTCAGCAGCGCCCAGAGCCACCATTCGAGCAACGAGCGGCGGATCGACAGCGACCAGCTGGCGGGGCGCCCGGTCGACAGATACGTGAGCGACGCGCTGATGCCGAAGAAGAGCGCGATCGCGGTCCACCCGGCCCAGATCGCCAGCCAGTTGCGGACGGTCGATCGCATCAAGCCACGTTGTACACCATCGCGGCGCTACTGCGGCTTCCGCTCCAGCTCCTCCAGGCGCTGCTTCGCGATGGCCTGGTCGGGCGCCTTCGCGAGGGCCGCGCGATATCGCTGAATCGCCTTGTCGCGATCGCCGGATCGACGATAGAGCTCGCCGATCATGACGTCGATCTCCGCGGATTTCGGGTAGAACTCGCCGTTCATCTCGAGGATGGCGATGGCCGCTTCGGATTTGCCGGCTTCGCCCAACCGGCGTGCAAGCTCGTTGATCTCCCATTCGCCGAAGTTGTAGCGACCGAGCAGCGCGTCGTTCCGCAGCTCGCGGTATTTCGCGACCGCGGCGGGAGCGCCTCGCGCCTCGACGATCTCGAAGAGCGTCGTCTGCAGCGACTTCGGCAGAGACACGCCGCGATGGCACGTCGCGCACTCGACGACGACGCGAGGCTGCGCGCGCGACGGCAGCTGCGCGAGCGTCACGGTGTTGAGCTGCTCGACCATGCGCAGCATCGCGCGCGCGGTCACCTTCGCCGGCTTTTCGTCCGAGCTGAACGAGACCCCTTCGAACGAGACGCCGTTCCCGCCGGCATGGCAGTACTGACAGCGGACGCTGAGGGCGAACGAGAACTCGCGCATGCGCTGTATCAGCTGCTCGCGGGAGATGTCCTTCGGGAAGTACTGCAGGTTCTCGGCCTTCCAAGGCGGCTGTGCCGATTGCGCCCAGGACGGAGCGGCAGCCACGACGACGCACGCGAGTACGAGCACGCAGCGCACCATGAATCCTCCTTTGACGCAGAACTCGCGACCAGCGTCGACCTAAGGGCGATGCGCGTCCAGGGGTTTGGGACGAACTGGTCCGCCGCTGGGGTCATCCGGCTCCCAAGGCAGGCTAACCCCGAGAGCTGGCGGCAATGGTCGTGGTCAGCGCTCGGGGCATGACGACTCGCCGTGACGCTTGACGACGGCCGCGGATCCGAATCGCGCGAGGACGTCGACGTTCGTGCTGATGTCCTTCGGCAGCGCGCTGACATCGTCCGCAATCGCATAGGGCAGGCCACCGGGCAGAATCCATCGGACGAGCGCCTTTTGCGGCTCGAAGGTGTCGCTCGCGAGCGACCGCGGTGCGGCGCGCGGATTCCCGAGCACCACCAGATGCAGCCAGTACGCGCTGTCATCGTCGGCGACGAGGTAGTCGACGCAGGCTGGCGGCACGTGCGTCCGCGCCCAGCGGCCGGCCTCGAGGAGCGAATCGGAGATGGCCGGTGTCGGCCGCGGCGTGGCGATAACGAAACGTCCGATCAAAAGGATCAGCACCAGGACGAGTGACCACGCAACCAGTGATGGAGACGCTCGGCTAAAGCCTCGCGCTCCATCGGAAACGCCAGCCGAGCGAAACATGGCGGCGATCGCGATGGCACCAGCGACGGCCAGCGGATAAATCGCCAGATAGAACATCTTCAGCGCGAGGTACGGCGCTTCGGCTGCGCTCGCCCGCGCGACGACGACGAGCGCGACGGCTTGAATGGCGATTGCGGCGAGCAGGATCGGAATGGTTCGCTGACGGCGATCGAAGAGGGCCGCCGCTGTTCCAATCACGCCCAGCGCGGGGAACAGCCAGCCGGTGATGCCTGGCGTCGGAAGCGGGGCGAAGCCAGGGGCGCCGGCAATGGCGGCGGCGCCGAAATGTTTGGCGGCATGCAGCACGGCAACCGCCGCGACAGGCGCCACGGCGACAGCGAAATGTCGCGCGCGCACACCACGGCGTTGATCGCCTCGGAACCATGCGACCGCGGCGAACGTCAGGATAACGGGACCAATCCACACAGGCCACGTCAGGAACGTCGCTGTGCCAGCGAGTCCTGCGATCGCAGCCGCGATCGGGCTCGGTTCCTGGTCCCAGCACACGATCGCCCACCATGCGGTGACGGCAAACAGCTCGCCGACGACTTGCGCAAAGAAAGAATCGTGCGCGAACGACCCGAGAGAGTACGTGGAGGGCAGGAACAACAGCAGCGGCGCGACGAGCGCGAGCACTACGTGACGAACGCATCGCCGCGCGATCAGGAAGACAACTCCGGCCTTGATCGCGACCGACGCAGCCAGGACCGGATACATCGCGTGCAAGCCATCCGTACGCATCCAACGTCCGGCCACGACGGCCAGCAAATGCGCGCCGGGCGTGTAGTGCGCCATCTCACCCAGGTATGGAACCATCCCCGGATCGTGCACGAGCCTCCCGGTGCGATCGATGTAGTCGATCAGCAAGAGGTGATGCGTCAGATCGGATCCGCCGCCGATGGGGAGCAGGTGGGGCCACGCGAGCCACAATAGCCACGCCAGCACGGCGCCGACTACGCAGCCGAAAGGCACCATATCGTTCCACGCTCGTCCTGAGCTCGTCGAAGGACGACCTCGTGGTTCGACGGGCTCACTACGAGCGATCGCACAAACCGCGATGCACGAGGCGGCGGCAATCGAGCCCAACAGGATCGGTATTGGATGCAGCGTCAGACCGATCGCGTCGGCGCAATAGGCCAGGATGATCGCAGCCGCAGGGAACGCGACGATCGACGCGGCCGCCGCTTCAGCGCGCGTGAACACTCGCGTTACAGTACCATTGCTCATTCCACCGGGAGCGACGATGGGCAAACGAGATCCCCGTGTTGACGCCTACATCGCGAAGTCGGCCGATTTCGCGAAGCCGATCCTGACGCACATCCGCGACGTGGTGCACGCCGCGTGTCCGCAGGTCGAAGAGGACCTGAAATGGAGTGTGCCCGCCTTCATGCACAAGGGCATGCTGTGCGGGATGGCGTCCTTCAAGCAGCACGTGACGTTCGGCTTCTGGAAACACGACCTCGTGACGGGCTCGCCCCGCGTCGAAGGGAGCATGGGCTTCGGAAAGCTCACGACGATCTCGGACCTGCCGTCGAAAAGCAAGCTCGCCGCCTACGTGAAGAAAGCGATGGCCCTGAACGACGAAGGCGTCAAGGTCGAGCGGACGCGCAACGCGCCCAAGCCCCCCGCAAAGGCGCCGGCGGATCTGGTGGCCGCGCTCAAGAGGAACGCGAGCGCGAAAGCCGCCTACGACGCGTTCAGCCCCAGCGCCAAACGCGAGTACGTCGAGTGGATCACAGAGGCAAAGGGCGCCGAGACGCGTGCCAGGCGCGTGAAGACCGCCGTCGAGTGGATGGCGGACGGGAAGCAGCGGAACTGGAAATACATGTAAGGGCAGGTAGGGCAGGTAGGGCAGGTAGGGCAGGCGCTAAAGCGCGCGACGGTTGAAGAGGGGGATGCCGTCCGCGCCGGTGACGATAATGTAGCCGACCGACTTGAAATGAGGATGCGCATGGCATCCTCAATCCAGATATCGACCATCCTGCGGTTTTGTCCATTCGGTCTCCGCCATGGAGCGCCGGACCGTGCACGTGCATGCCGATGTGAGCTCGCGTGCTACTCGTATCTCAACGCGCTCATCGGATCCACCTGCGAGGCGCGATGCGCCGGGATGAACCCCGCGCCGAGCGCGACCAGCGTCAGCGCCGCCGCCGATCCGACGAGCACCACCGGATCGGATCCCTGCATCTGGAACAGCAGCGACTGCGCCAGACGCGCCAGCGCGACTGCCGCCGCCAGGCCGACCGCGCCGCCGACGATGGTCATCAGGCCGACCTGACGCAGGACCATGCGCCGCACGCGCGCCGGCGCCGCGCCGAGCGCCATCCGCAGTCCGATCTCGCGCGTCCGCTGCGACACCGTATAGGCAAGCACCCCGTACAAACCCACGGCCGCGAGCAGCGTCGCCAGGCACGCGAAGGCGGTCGACAGCACGCTGATGAAGCGGTCGAGAAACACGTTCTCCCGCACCTGCTGCGGCATCGTCCGCAAGTTCTCGACGGGGAGATTGGGATCAAGCCGCGCAACGACTTTCGGAATCGTCGCGAGCAGCGCCGTCGGGTCGCCGGCGGTGCGCACGTAGAAGCTGATGGCGCCGAGCTCGGCCGTGCTGCCTTGACGGTAGGGGCGGAAGAACAGCGGCGGGATCTCGCCTTTCACCTCGCTGTATTTCGCGTTCTGGGCGAGGCCGACGATTTCGGTGTCGAGCTTTCCCGAGCGATCGCCGACGTGCTTGCCGACGGCGTCGCGGCCCAGATTGAACTTCTTCGCGAACGCCTCGTTGACGACGGCGACCTTCGGTGAATCCTTGGCGTCGGCGCGGGTGAACTCGCGGCCGGCAATCAACGGGATGCCGAACGTTCGAAAGTAGTCGGGTCCGAGCTCGTTGTACCGCGACCCGGTGTCGGTGTCGGGGCCCGCCTTGAAGCCTTCGACCGACACGTCGTTGCCCCAGTTGTTGCCGGCCAGGAGCCCAACGAGCGAGTTGGTGACGCCGGTGGTGCCGGGCACCGCGGCGAGCTCGTCCTCGAGACGCGCAAAGAGATCCGCCGAGCGCTCTTTCGTATAGCCGTTGAGCGACGGCGACACGCCGAAGGTGACCACGTTGTCCACCTTCAATCCGAGATCCACGCGCGTGACGTTGAACAGGCTCTTGGTGAAGAGCCCGGCGGCGACCAGGAGCGCCATGGACAGCGCGATCTGGACCGTCGCCAGCGACGTGCGGAATCGCGCCGCGGATCGCGCGCCGGACGGCTGTCCGGCCTGACCCTTGAGCGACGAGATCAAGTCGGGCCGCGTGCTGTGGAGCGCCGGGAACAGGCCGAAGAGCAGGCCGGTGCCCAGCGTCAGCGCGGCCGTGAAGATCAGCATCGAAGGTTCGAGCGCGGTCCCGATCGTGTCGGCCGCCTCGCGCGGCAGGAGCGAGAAAATCAGATCGAGCGTCCATTGGGCGACGAGCAGACTGGCCACTCCGCCGAAGAGCGCGAGCAGGCACGACTCCGTCAGCAACTGCCCGATCAGCTGCCTTCGGCTCGCGCCAATCGACAGGCGGACCGCCATCTCGCTCGCGCGCGCGGCGGAGCGCGCGAGGAGCAGGTTCGCGATGTTCGCGCACGCGATCAGCAGCACGAATCCGGTGACGCCGAGCAGGAGGTTCATCGGCGCAGCGGCCGCGCGCGTGACGTTGCTTTGGCCGTGCCCGCCCGGCTGCAGCACGATCGGCTTCGCGCGAAACCGGGTCAACGTCTGCTCGCTCATGCCTTTCTGCAACGGTGCTTCGACGTCGTTGATGATGGCGTGGTACTGCGTGTTCAACGAGACGCGCGCCTGCTCGATGGTCACGCCCGGCTTGAGGCGGCCGAACAGATACGCCCAGTAGCCGCGGCGGTTGTCGAAGCCCTTCCAGCCGGGGTTCATCAGCTCGCGCATGGTAATCGGCACGTACACGTGCGGTCTGACGCCGAGCGTCGTGCCTTCGAATCCCCGCGGCGCCACGCCGACGATCGTCATCGTCTGGCCGTTGACGATCATCGATTGATTGAGGACGCCGGGGTCGGCGTTGAACTGGCGCTGCCAGTACGCGTAGCCGAGCACGGCGACGTGCGATTCGCCCGCGGCGGGATCGTCGCCGGACCCGATGAGCCGGCCGAGCGCGGGCCGGACGGCGAGCACTGGAAAATAGCTGCCCGAAACCATCATGCCCTGGCCGTTGATCGTTTGCTTCGCGTACGACAGATTCGCGCCGAAGGTCCGGTGCGCCGCGATCCCGCTGAAGACGGTCTGGACCTTCTCGAGATCCCGGAACATCGGATAGCTGAAGACGACATCGCACTCGCCGGCCATGTTGCACGATGTCGACCCGGGCTTGGGCCCGGGGGCGCCGAGATTGACGAGCCCGTTCGCGTCGACCACCGGCAGCTCGCGCAGGAGGAGTTGGTCGAAGATCGAGAAAATGGCCGCGTTCGCGCCGATTCCGAGCGCCAGCGAGAGGATGGCGACCAGCGTGACGAACGGCGTCTTGAACAGCGTTCGGAGCGCGAACTTGATGTTGGGCATAATGATGAATCAGTAAGACGACGTTTCTACCAGATTGGTTTACAACGTCGCTCGGCTGAAGCCTCGCGCCGCATCTCCAGCGATGGCTGGAGCGCGAAGCTTTAGCCGAGCGTCAATGGAGTCATATGACGCGCGCGGCGCGGCTGGCCAAGCATATCCATCGCACGGTGAAAGGACCAATGTGGCACGGTCCGGCGCTCGCCGCCGTGCTCGAGGGCGTCACCCACGATCAAGCGGCCGCGCGGCCGATCGCGACCGCCCACAGCATATGGGAGATCGTGCTGCACGTCACGGCGTGGGCGGAGATCGCCCACGCGCGCATCAAGGGGCAGCGGCTGGGCGATCCCGCGGCGGAAGAGGACTGGCCGCCCGTCGGCGAATCCGGCGGGGACGAGTGGCGGCTCGCTGTCGAGCGGCTGCGGGAGAGTCATCGGCAACTCGCCGCTGACGTGCGCGACCTGAGCGATGAGGCGCTCGACGCGAAGGTGGGAGAGCTCGACTACACCGCTGACGTGCTGCTCCACGGCGTCGTCGAGCACGGAACGTATCATGGCGGGCAGATCATGTTGTTGCGGAAGGCAGCAGAGTCTCGCTCGTCCTGAGCCCTGTCGAAGGGCGAGCACGTCCTCGTGGTTCGACAAGCTCACCACGAGCGCTTCGGACGTTTGATCGATCATGATGAAACCAAAATTCTTCAAATCACAAACCGACTTTCGCGCATGGCTCGCGAAGCACGGGACCACCGAGCGCGAGCTGTGGATCGGCTATTACAAGAAGGGCTCAGGGAAGGGCGGCCTCGTCTATCAGCAGGCGCTCGACGAGGCGCTGTGCTTCGGCTGGATCGACGGCATCGTGAAGCGTGTGGACGAGGTCTGCTACATGCAGCGCTGGACGCCGCGGACGCAGACGAGCATATGGAGCCTGGTCAACACGAAGCGGATTGGCGAGCTGATCAAGCTGGGGCTCGTGGCGGAGCCCGGGCTGATAGCGTTTCGTAAGCGCGACCGGAAGCGATCGGGCATCTATCTCTACGAGCAGCTGAATCGCCCGCTCGCTCCCGCATACCTGCGGCGCTTCAAGGCCAACGCGCGCGCGTGGACGTTCTTCGAGGCGCAGCCGCCTGGCTATCGTCGGCTGTCGATTCGCTGGATCATGGACGCGAAGAAGGAAGAAACGCGCGAAAAGCGCCTGAACACGATGATCAAGCTGTCGGCCGCGCAGAAGAGACTGGAGATGATGTGACGTTCCGGATCGAGCCGGCGCGCGAGCGGGACGTGCCGCTAATTCTCGATTTGATCAAAGGGCTTGCCGAATACGAAAAGCTGGCCCACGAGGTCAGGGCGACGGAAGAGGCGCTGCGAACGTCGCTGTTTGGCCCCCATCCCGCGGCGGAAGTCGTGATTGCGTACGCGGGCGCCGAAGCCGTCGGTTTCGCGCTGTACTTTCACAACTACTCGACGTTCCTCGGCAAGCGCGGGCTCTATCTCGAAGACCTGTTCGTCCTGCCGGCGTGGCGCGGGCGCGGCGCGGGGCGCGCGCTGCTGGCGCACCTGGCGCGCCTCGCCGTCGAGCGCGACTGCGTTCTGTTTGAGTGGGCGGTGCTCGACTGGAACACGCCGTCGATCGGGTTCTACAAAAAGCTCGGCGCGCAGGCGATGGAGGAATGGACAGTTTTCAGGCTCGCGGGGGACTCACTGGCGACTCTCGCTGGCAAGTCTGAAGTCTGATGTCCGAAGTCACAAGCTCTGACTTCTGACTTCTGACTTCAGACTTCGTACTTTCAATCCTTTCACCGAAGACCCGCCGACGACGATCGCGCCGGACCCTTGTTCTCGTACCACCGAATCGCGCCGCCGGCGCCGGTGCACACGATGTCCGGCAGCCGATCGCCGTTGATGTCGGCCGCCACGCACCCGTTCATCGCGGCCTTGTCCTCAATCCGCCGATAGGTCCACTCGCCAGTCGCGGGATCGGCGGGCGCGTAGAACACGTGGACGCCCGGCGTGGGGTTGGGATTCTGCTGCGTGGCCCGGCTGTTGTCGTTCGCCACCACGTCGTCTTTGCCATCGCCGTTCAGATCCACCACGACAATTTCGTGGCCGCTCGTCACCTTGTCGAAGATCACCCGGCGGCGCCACGCGCCGTTGTTCTCCGTGTAGATCACCACTTCGTTGCCATGCCACGGTTCCATCGCAGCGAGAAACCGCTTGCCGTCCTGCTTGCCGACGCCGACGTCGCTCGCGCCGAGGCGCGGCGCCTTCTCCTCGTGCCCGCGCGACAACAACTGCTTCTCGAACGTCATTCCGTCGCCGGCGCCGGTCGGCCGATAGAGCGCGATGCCCTCGAAGCTCGCTACCAGAAACTGCTCGCGCGTACCGCCGTCCCACGCGATCGGGCGCACGCGATGGATGATGCCGGGAATGTCGTTCGCGATGAGGTGCCGCTTCCAGTCCTTCGGGGAGTACCAGAAGATTGACGCCTTGTCCTGGTCGTAGGTAGGCGCCAGGCCCGCCTCACCGAGAAGCGGCGCGTTGATCAGCTCCTTCTTGCCGTCGCCGTCGAGATCCGCCCACGCGACGTGGTGCGACGTGGGAAACTGATCGATCTTCTCGACCTTCCACGGCTGGCGCGGATCGCCGTCGTGCCGCGCGACCCAGTTGAGCCCGGGGCTGTTCGCGGGCTGCATCGCAAACGAGCTTTGAAACGCGATTTCAGGGATGCCGTCGCCGTCGATATCGGCCATCGCCTGATTCACGATCTGCGTCGTGTTCGCGACGATCACGTGACGCGCCCAGGTTGGGTTCTCGTACCAGGCCAGCTCCGGCACCTGCAGCGAGTTCGCGATGACGTCGATCTTGCCGTCCTTGTTGAAGTCCGCCACCGAGACGGAATAGCCGCCCCTGAAATTGGCGTCGATGTCGTGCGCGACGAAATCCACCGGGCCCGCCGGCGCCGCGCCTCGAAGCGAGCTGGCGGCGAGCGGGATGAACACCGCCGCGGCCGCACAGCAGACGAATTTGGCATTCATGGGCCGATCATCGTTCAGCTCCGGCGGTTGTCAAGGCTTTTGAAGGAGGAGGGCGGAATAGATGGAGCGCGAGGCTTTAGCCGAGCGTCCGGGGAACGCGGGCGAGCAGTTTCTGCCCCTGTCGGCGTCCGACCACGCTACAATGCTCCGATCGATTTTGGCTGTTTTTAACGGAGGCACTATGACTGTTTCGCGCCGGAGCTTTGTCGGTGGCGTGGCGGCGGCACTGGGGTACCTCAAGGTCGGATCGGAAGTCGATCTGCTCGCGCAGGGGCAGCGCCAGGGCGCGGCGGCTGGGGCCCGCGTGCGGCCGCCGATGGACGACTACGACGCCATCGCGCACCTGTCCAGCAACGAAAACTGCTGGGGGCCGCCGGAGTCGGTGCTGAAGGCGATGAACCAGTCGTTCAAGTATGCGATGCGCTACGGCTACCCGGGCGGCGACGTCGTGGGCGAGCTCGCCAAGCTGCACGGCGTGAAGCAGGAGAACATTCTCCTGTCGGCCGGGTCGGGCGAGGTCCTCGATGTCGTCGGCACGACGTACCTCCTGAACGGCAAGAAGGTGCTCGGCGTGGAGCCGACCTACAGCTCGGTCTACGGGCACGCGACGAGTATCAAATCGTCGGCCATCAAGCTGCCGTTGATGAAGGACTACCGTCAGAGCATCCCGGCGTTCGTGAAGGCCGCCAACGAGCACGCGAGCGAGATCGGGCTCGTCTATTTGTGCAACCCGAACAATCCGACCGGGATGATCGTGACCAAGGACGAAGTCAAGCAGCTGCTCGACGGCATTCCGAAGGACATGCCCGTCCTGATCGACGAGGCGTATCACCACTTCGTGGACGATCCCAAGTACGCGACATCGGTGCCGTACGTGCTCGAAGGACGGCCGGTCATCGTCGCGCGCACCTTCTCGAAGATCGCCGCGCTCGCCGCCATGCGCATCGGCTACGCCGTCGCGCCGGCCGAAATCATCCAGAAGATGAGGCCGTTCAGCATGGGCAGCGTCAACGTCGCGGCGCGGTTCGGGGCCGTCGCGGCGCTCAGGGACACGCAGGGGCAGGCGGACATCAAGAAGCGCACGATCGCGCTGCGCAAAAAGACGCAGGCGGATCTGGAAGCGTACGGATACGAGACGATTCCGTCGGAAACCAACTTCTTCATGGTCGGCATCGGGCGCGAAATCCAGCCGGTGATCGAAGAATTCCGGCAGAAGAAGGTGGCCGTCGGACGGCCGTTCCCGCCGATGACGAAGCACATGCGCGTGTCGGTCGGCACGGAAGACGAGATGGCGCGCTTCGTGGTCGCGTTCAAGGAGATTTTCCCGGCGAAGACGCGGACGACGGCGGGGGGGTAGTTGTCGTAGGGCGGCCCTTTTGGGGCCGCCGACGCGGCGCTGAAAGCGCCGTGCTACCGTGGTCTGATGTGGGCGACGATCGATCAATCGTCGCCCTTTTTTTATGGAACCGTCGGACTACCCGAAAGTCTGGCCGAAGCACCTTCCCACGAGTCTGACGATCCCCCAGACGACGCTCTGGTACAACCTCGAGGTGTCGGCGGCGCGGTATCCGGACAAGCCGGCGACAATCTTCTACGAGTCGCGCCTGACCTACGCCGACCTGGCGCGCGATGCCTCGCTGCTGGCGGGCTTTCTGCGGCGGCGATGCGGGATCGAACGCGGCGACCGCGTGATTTTGAGCGCGCAGAACAGTCCGCAGTTCATCGCCGCGTACTACGCCATCCTGCGCTGCGGCGGCGTGATCGTGCCCGTCAACCCGATGAACGTGACCGCGGAGCTCGAGCACTTCGTCGTGGACAGCGGCGCGACGGCCGCCATCGTCGCGCAAGATCTCTACGACCAGTACCGGCCGTTGATGGGACGATCGCTCGCGCACGCGATCCTTGCCACGTATTCGGATTACCTCACCGTCCCCACGACGTTGACGATGCCGGAGGCGGTGGCCGCGCCGCGCCGCGTCATCGGTGATCCGGGCGTGGTGAGCTGGCACGACGCGCTCGCGGCCGCGAATGACCCCGGTCCGCTCGAGACTGGCGCCGCTGATCTGTGCGCGATTCTCTACACGTCGGGCACGACCGGCAGA